>Ga0315282_10010357_pt1 | contig 14632 bp, 13 predicted proteins | sample YL17G07_20_MG_FD_203693 | JGI IMG/M metagenome (GOLD analysis project Ga0315282, IMG submission 203693) | Sediment microbial communities from Yellowstone Lake, YNP, Wyoming, USA - YL17G07_20 | ecosystem: Environmental > Aquatic > Freshwater > Lake > Sediment | place: USA: Wyoming | collected...
TTAGAAGATTTTGGGGGGACGTGACGATCGCCTTCTTGCCTCCCCCTTCGAGAAACTGGATAATGGCCTCGATTTTTGGCTTCATCGAGCCCGGCTTGAAATGCCCCTCCGCCATATACTTTTTGATTTCAGAAACCGTAGCACGGGCAATCGGCTTTTGGTTCTCCTCTCCAAAATTCAAATAGACCGAATCGATCGCCGTCGAAATGATGAAAGTGTCTGCCCCGAGATTCCTCGCCAAGAGAGAGGACCCCAAATCCTTGTCAATGACAGCTTCGACGCCTTCGAAACCTCCCTGCTCATTTCTGATAACGGGAACACCGCCCCCGCCCGCAGCGATCACAACGTGGTCATGATCCACCAACAGTCTAATCACGCCCAACTCGATGATCTCTCTCGGTATGGGAGAGGGGACGACACGCCTGAAACCCCGCCCTGCATCCTCCAATATATGCCACCCAAATTCGCCTTTGTGGCTGAGCGCTTCTTTCTCGGTCATGAAGGAACCGATCGGTTTTGTGGGATGATGAAATGACGGATCCTTCTGGTCAACAATGGTCTTGGTCACCACCGCGACAACCTTCTTCCTAATTCCTATCTTATGGAATTCGTTCAGTAGAGCCATTTCAATCATATACCCGATGGCTCCCTGCGTGTCAGCACCACAGATGTCTAACGGAATCAGGGGAAGTTCGTGACGGGCGAGTTCCCCTCTTCTGTAGAGAAAACCGACCTGAGGGCCATTGCCGTGGGTGATCACCATGGTCAGACCTTCGGCGATGAGTTCGGCAATGTACCCGGTTGTCTCCTGGATGGCGTCATACTGGGAAGAGAGGGCGATATGGTTTTTATCTCTTATTAAAGAGTTCCCCCCAATGGCCAGTACAGCCAACCGAGACTTCATTGGTTACCCCATCTTGGTTATTAAGTCACTCGGTAATTAAGTCATTCAATGACGAATAACTTATTGACGCAATGACTCTTGCATTCGATATTTGGAATTTGGTTGTTGCCCTTCTACGCTTTTCCAAAAATCATGGCGAGCACGGCCATTCGAACGAATACGCCGTTTCTCATCTGCCTGAAATAGGCGGCTCCGGGGTAATCATCCACATCCGCGCTGATTTCATCAATCCTTGGAAGAGGATGAAGGATCGTAATCTTCTTTTTAAGTCTGTCCAGGAAAGCTTTATTGAGGACGTAGCTTCCTTTTACCTTTTCATATTCAGACAGGTCCGCGAATCTTTCCTTCTGGATTCTCGTCATGTAGATGAGATGGCTTCCAGAAGCGGCCTTCAACATATCTTCCGTTTCAATGACCTCAATGCCCTTTGCTCTAAGACCTGACGTGATCTCCTCGGGCATCCGGAGGGCAAGAGGAGAGACAAAATAGAGTCGGGCCTGAAAGAGCGAAAGAAGTTCAGCCAGGGCATGCACGGTTCGACCATATTTGAGGTCTCCGACCATAGAGATTGTCAAATTTTTAAGAGAACCCAGTTCCTTCTTTATCGTATAGATATCGAGGAGGGCCTGGGTCGGATGCTGCCCGGTTCCATCCCCCGCGTTGATGACGGGGATTGGAACCGCATCGGCGGCCTCTTTGGCTGACCCGGTACGAGGATGGCGAATCACAATCGCATCGGCATACTGAGAAACGGTTCGCACGGTATCCGCCAAAGTCTCACCCTTCGCAACGGAGGAACTCTCGACGGAACCCAAACCGATCACGCCCCCTCCCAGCCGTTGCATGGCTGCTTCAAAGGAGAGCCGGGTCCGGGTGCTCGGCTCGAAGAAAAGCGTTGCCAAAATTTTTCCTCTCAACAGAGTCAGAGAATCTTTTTTCTTAAGCTCCTTCTCAAAACCGGAAGCCACATTGATGATCCCATCGATATCCTTTCTCGAAAATTGATTTCCATGAAGAATATCTTTTCCCTTAAAGTTACCCATCTTGCCCTCCTTTGAAAAGAGATCGGAACCAATGACGGAAATGAATCGGTCTTGTCGAGTCACCACGTTATACACCGCCCCTCTCCCCGCCGGGGAGAGGGATAGGGTGAGGGGTGGATTCCGGATCAAGTCTGGAATGACAAATCGAACAAGACTTGCGTCGTCATGTATAAAAACTCAAGGAGAAACTAATTCCGGGATGATGATGCCGTCCTTTGCTACGATTCGTCCCGAGACTATTGTGAATATTGCCTTTCCCTGAAGCTCCCAGCCGTCAAACGGGCAATTTCTGCCCTTGGAATAAAAACGACTCGCGTCCACTTTCCATTTCCTGTCCAAATCAATCAAGGTTAGGTCTGCATTGGCCCCTGGCTCGAGGCTGCTGACGCCGAGCTGATCGAGCCCAAAAATCCTGGCCGGGATGATGGTCATCTTCTCAATTGCTTGAATCAACGTCAGCAAGCCCGGCCCCACCAAGAAAGTTAATATTACCCCCAGCGTGGTCTCCAGACCGATCACTCCGAACGGGGCTTGATTCCAGGGTCGATTCTTCTCTTCAGGCGAATGGGGAGCATGGTCGCTCGCGATAATATCGATCGTCCCGTTGGCAAGCCCCTCCCTTATCGCCGCCACATCTTCGTCAGACCTCAACGGCGGGTTGACCTTCGCATTCGGCCCAATCTCTCGAGCCATCCGATCTGTTAACACGAGATGTTGAGGAGTGGCTTCTGCAGTCACCTTCACTCCTCTTTTCTTTGCACCCGCAATCATTTCCACCGACTTCGCAAGACTCACATGGGAGAAATGAACGGGCGATTCCGTTTTTTCCGCCAATTCAATATCGCGTTGAATAAACCCTGCTTCGGATGTGTAGGGATGGGCCCCCGGCGAAGCATGGGGCATTTGAAGATAGGATGACTGCTCCCCCCCTCTCCCCATCTGGTGAAGTATTCTTTCTCGATAAGCGGCTGATTCCTCACAATGCGGACTCACGGGAATTTCGCATTCCTTCCCCTTGATCAATGCGTTTCGCATCAGCGCACGGGTAGGAACAGGGTTCCCATCGTCGGAAATGGCCCTGGCGCCGGTTTCTTTCAGCCTGGGAATATCCGCGAGGCTTTTTCCCATCAGCCCCTTGGTGATCGCAGCCTTAGAATAGAAATGAATGATACTTTTTTTCTCGGCCGCATTTAATAAACGACTAAGCCGTGCAGGCGTATCGATTGGAGGGGTGGTATTGGGTTCCGCGATTACGGTAGTAAACCCTCCTGCTGCGGCAGCCAGAGAGCCTGTCCGAAGGTCCTCTTTGTACTCCTGGCCAGGTTCCCTGAAATGGACGTGGACATCCACCAGACCCGGGACAAGCAGTTTGCCTTGCGCATCAATGACAGAGGCCTCCGGGGCGACAAACTCCTGACCGATCTGTTCAATCTTTCCCCCGCTGATCAAGATGTCCAAGACCTCGAGTCGCTCCGGTCCCGTCTTCAATAGGCCTGCCTTCTTGATTAAGAGCTTCATCACCCCAGACCCCGGTAGGGAACGGTTTCAAAACTCCGTCCACCGCTGCCCAATGACCTAACTTACAGTTACATCGTCAGCGCCATCATCGCCTTCTGAGTATGAAGTCTGTTCTCTGCCTGATCAAAGATGACACTGTTTTTCGAATCCGCTACTTCGTCCGTCACCTCTTCTCCCCGATGGGCTGGTAAACAGTGCATGAAGAGGTAATCCTTCTTGGCTCCCTTGACTAACTTTCCGTTTATCTGATAGGGCTTGAAAACTTTGATCCTTTGCTCATGCTCCTTCTCTTTCCCCATGCTGGCCCATACATCCGTGTAAATGACATCCGCTCCCTGGACTGCTTCTCTCGGATCGTCGGTTAGATTCACCTTGCAGCCGCTTTTTCTCCCCTCTTCCTTTGCCTCCGAGACAACTTCTGGATTGGGTTCATACCCTTTGGGGCATGCAAGGGTGATGTTCATGCCCACTTTCGAACAGCCATAGAGAAGAGAGTGAGCGACATTATTACCATCCCCGACATAGGCTAATTTCAATCCTGAGAGTCGGCCCTTCTTCTCATAAACGGTGAAGAGATCGGCCAGCCCCTGACAGGGATGCGTAAAGTCAGAAAGGCCATTAATCACCGGCACTCTCGAATACTTTACCAGATCAAGGATCGTCTGATGCGCAAAGACTCTTGCCATTATTCCATTCACATAACGAGAGAGAACCTGAGCCGTATCGGCGATGGTCTCGCCTCGACCCAGTTGCAAATCACCGGCGCTCAGATAAAGCGCATAACCTCCGAGCTGCCACATTCCCACTTCAAATGAGACCCTTGTCCGGGTGGATGGCTTCTCGAAGATCATCGCCAATGTCTTCCCCTTGAGCAGGAGGTGTTCCTCCCCGCGGAGGAGTTGGTATTTCAATAATTCCGATGTCTTTAAGATCTGTTCGAGCTCTTCTTTGGTCAAATGCAAGAGGCTATCTAATGATCTTCCCTTAAGATGAACAGCCATGGTGAAGCCCTCCCCTAACACTCTCCTTGATATTTCTTTGCTCTGAGTTAAATAATCTTACCCCAATGTATCTGTCCTGTCTACAATGAAATCGCCTTCTTCGCACACTGTGAAGCTCCCCGCCCACAAGGCGGGGCTTCACGGATAGCCGAGACTTTCCCTGCCTACCGGCGGGCAGGCAGTCTCGGCGAAAATGCGCTGCCAGACAGGAATGTCCGGCCTATCGGATTTTTGAAATATGAAGCCTCGGAGGGGATCTGCGGTCGCGCAATAGCGAAACCCATCCTTCCCTCGTAGGCTTTCGATGCAGAGGGGCGGGTTGGAGAAGCTTTAGAGCGGCACCTCTGAACAATTAGATTCTGAGGCTTCAAGGCCTTGAAAGCGTTGCCATTTCAAGAACAATGACTTTTACCCATAACATAAAAGTCCGTATTCTAAAGGTTCCTGCCTACCGGTAGGCAGGAACCTCTGTATCGATGACTCTCTGAAAAATTTCTTTGTCCACAAAAGATGAGAACTGCGGTGGGCAAGGAAGAAATTGACCTTGACTTCTCGTTCGTCCTTTGATAATGTCCACGTCAAGAGGACTGTTTGAAGGGGGTGATGATGGTGTCGAATGTATTAGGAATCGTTATCGGGGTTGTAGTCATCATTCTTGGTCTCATCCTTCTGGCCACTTGGTGGCATAGTTTTGCCGTTATTTTCATGGGGATCTTCCCCATCCTGCTCATCTTAATTGGAGCAGGTGCCCTCATCTATTTCATCAGCGAGATGAAATCGAAAGTGGAGATTGAAAAGGAAGAAAAAACGACTCCCGAACAAAAATAGATTGGTAGAGTTGGTCAGCCGGTAAGAGGTGGATTTGGAAAACCTTTCCAGATTCACCTCTTATTTTTTCTCTTTTTCTTCTTCCCTCTCAAAGGGTTCGATGTGAACGACGACATCGGTCACCCCCTGGATCTTTCTCTTAATCTTATTCTCAATGGCATAGGAGAGGTGATGGGCTCGATGCAAATGCATTTCCGGGTCGACGAGCACATGGAGGTCAATGTGGATATCGTCAGGCCGTCCTCTGCTCCGAATCCGATGGCACTCCTTGACACCCTCCGTAGAAAGAACCAACTTCTCGATCTCCTCGGTCGGAATCGCAACCGCATCGCTGAGTATACGTGAACTCTCTTTCAAAATATCCACGGCGGCATATCCGATGAAAACCGAGATTAATAAGGAGGCAATCGGGTCGAGAATGGGGTATCCAAATTTTATACCGACGAGGGTGACGATCACGGATGAGGAAGTCAGAATATCCGCCCTGGTATGCAAGGCATCCGAGATGAGGACGTCACTCTTCAATGCGATCCCCGCTCTTCTCTCATAGGTCATCACCGCAATGTTAACGGCTAACGTGATCCCCATGACCAAAAAACTGGTCAGACTAACCTGCGGAACGACGGGATGGAGGAAGCGAAGGACTCCTTCTCTCACCACATTAAAACAGACGAGAAAAAGAAGGATGGAAATACCCACAGAGGTGAGTGTTTCATACTTTTTGTGGCCATAAGGGTGGTTTTCATCGACGGGTCGTGAAGCAATCCAGATTCCGATCAGGCCCATGATGTTAGAAGACCCATCCGAAAAAGAATGGAACCCATCGGCCGTCATGCTCGCTGAATGGGTCAACCAGCCATAGAAGAGTTTTGCCGCAGCGACCCCCCAATTCAGAAGAAGGACATAAATCAAGACCCGTCGAATCTTAAGATATCGTTCTCTGTGATCCATCTTTCCTTTCCGATTTCATGCAGCCCGTTTCTTCTCCCCTCTTCCTCTTTCAGGTCTATGTGTCATAAATTGTTTCTCATCCAGATCACTTCAACTCTTGAAATTAATTCTCAAATGGGAGATAAAGCAGGAGAAGGAACAGAGCAATTTTTTTATTAGATGGGGTGTCGTGAAAAAACTGCAGCCCGGTGACGAGATCGTCAGTACCGACGAAGAATTGGGAATTGCCTGGATTCTGCTTCCCCCCGATGCCGACCTTGGAGGATTTCGCGGCATCTCACCCCGAATCATGAACGAAGAGACATTCATTAAGGCAAAGAAGAAGTCGGAAAAGAAAAAAGATTAACGCACATTAAACCTTACTTTTCTCTCTTCGCGATCACCCTTTCACATCCCCGCTCGCAGTCCACCCCTCCAAATCGAGTCAATTGGGAATCGTGACAATCGATCTGCCGCAGGCTTCTTGAAAGGATGCGGCCCTTCTCTGACACAACCCCCCATTCTATCATGACGAGTACTTTATCTCCCCTTCCGGGACAGCGGATCGATCTCCATTCTCTCTCTACCTTTTGCTCCATTTCGTCACCCCAAAAGAGAGCTTATCGAATCTCTCTCTAACAGACTGCTGAAAAAGTCGCCTTTTTCAGGTTGCTCAAAAATGGCCAGATGCAAGGCTCACAAGATCCTGAGAGTGGCGTCACGACGAATAAGGAGTGACTCTTGCCACGCCGACGAGTTGGTGAGTCGGCCAGAGGCGTACCTGGCAGTACGCCGCAATGACTTGCCCTGTTAGATACATGCCTGATGGGTTTCGTAGTCGTTTGAGAGCCGCTGTCTTCAGTATTCTCTCTCTAACCGAGCTGTTCATCTAACAGGGCGAGGATGAGGGAAACGCCGCAGATGGCCGTTTTTCAGCAACCTGCTAATGTTTTATCCTTTCCTCCTTCTTTCTTTCTTGAGCCCAACTGCCCAAGACCCCCCCGTGGATAATAATCCCTTTGGGATCGGCGCTGATCGCCTTGAGGTAACAATGTTCTGCCTTCGCGGCTTCTCCGATCTGTTCGTAACACTCTCCCATCAAGTTGAGGGCATCTTTAAAGGTGGGCAGAAATTGAATGACCTCTTCCAGGGTGTTGATGGCCGCATGGTATCGCTGCAATTTCCGGTAACACATGGCCAACCAATAGTGGCCCTGGTAGTGTTTCGGATTGAGACGGATCACCCTTTCATAATGTGGGATGGCGGTCTCAAACATGCCCCGGCGATAATAAAGTCCCCCCAGATTTAAGAAAACCGGAATGCTGCTCGGATCCTTCCTCAAGATTTCTTTGTAAACCTTTACCGCCCTCTTCAAAAGATCCGCCCGGTCATAGGCATTGGCCTTCCCAAAGAGATAATTGGTCCTGATCTCCCCTAAGGGCAGCCGCTCCCAGATCAGATCCTTGAGAAGAATCCAGAGAACTGGAATCATATAAAAAATATATCTTAGTCCTCTCTGCATTTTCTTCACCTTTGCTAATAGCTCTGATCACCAAACGTCAGATTCTTACACGTTAAAACGAAAATGGACGATATCTCCATCACGGATCAAATAATCTTTTCCCTCAGAACGAAGAATCCCTTTTTCTCTTGCCACATGTTCAGAACCGCAGCTGATAAAATCAGCATAGGAAATAACCTCCGCACGAATAAATCCTCTTTCCATGTCGCTGTGAATTTTCCCCGCGGCCTTAGGGGCCGGCGTCCCTCTCGGAACGGTCCACGCCCTGAGTTCAGAACTGACCGTCGTATAAAAGGTCACCAGCGACAGGATCTCGTATCCGACCTGGATCAACCGCTCTAAGCTGGAGCCCTCCAGACCCAGCTCTTTTCTAAACTCTTCCCTCTCCTCCTCCTTCAATTCGGCGAGCTCTGCCTCGAGATCACCGCAGATGACAACCACTTTATTCCCCTCTTTTTGCGCCCACTCGGTGATCGCCTTCAGGCAGCGCCCCTCGCCTTTGAGCTCTCTCTGATCAACATTGGCGACATAAAAAACAGGTTTTGCCGTGAGAAGGTGAAGATCGGAAAAGGCTGCTTCTTTTTCTCCAGTCGCGTGAAGCGCCCCTGCCCTGCGGCCCTGGTTCAAAACGGACTGCACGTCTCGGTAGACCTCCAACTCCAGCGCAGCTTCCTTGGCGCCCACCCGATGCATCTTCTCTGTCTTCGCCATCCTTCTCTCCAGGGTCTGAAGGTCAGCTAAAATCAGTTCGGTATTGATGACCTCGGTATCCCTCACCGGATCAATCGAACCAAAATCATGGGCGACGTTTCCGTTCTCGAAGCAGCGAACCACGTGGGCAATTGCATCCACATTCCTGATATGATCCAGAAACTGATTTCCGAGCCCTTCCCCCTTGCTCGCCCCCTTGACTAATCCGGCGATGTCAAAAAATTCGAGAGTGGTGGGAATCATCTTTTTGGGGTGGATCAGCTTGGCGATATTCTCTAATCTTTTATCCGGGACCGGAACAATGCCTATGTTGGGGTCGATGGTACAGAATCGATAACTCGCTACCTCTGCACCGGCAGCCGTCAGGGCGTTGAAGATCGTCGATTTCCCCACGTTCGGAAGACCGACGATCCCGCATCGAAACCCCATTCGTCCCCCCTCTTTTCGTTGCGCAATGGGTGAGGCGCTTGGCTCACTTTTTCTCTGGATTTCTCTTTCTTTATTTGTATAATAAAATGGATAGAAAATAAAGCTTAAATGTTTTGAGCCTGGGTGCCAGCAGGCAGGGAGGTCAGGGTGAAGCAGCAGAATCGACTCATGCTGGAGACGGCCTGTAGCATCGCGAACAAAACCCGTTCGAAAGGGGTTTTGCTCTATGCGGATATGATCGAAGATTACGAAGCCTTGGCGAAGATTGGTCAGGAAAAGAAGGTTGATCTGATTCTTGCGATCAAGGACGAATCATCCTTTCAGGACGCCACCTCCGTCTTTGAAAAAGTACTTCGAATCCCTGATGTCCCGTTGGGACGGATTAATCAAATGAAGATGGCAATCATCCAGGCCCTCTCAAAAGGTCTGGTTAAGAAAGGGGACAAATGGATCTGCCTCTCCGGAATCCCCCAAACAAAAGTCCTGGATAACCTCCTCATCCTCGAATTTGGCAAGGAGTTCGAAATCATTTCCTCCTCCGATCTTCCGGTGATTTCAGAGATTGTGAGGCCCGAGGTTTTCGAAACCGTTCTAAGCCTCGCTTTAGAAATCTCCGTCGAGGGAAAAGAAGGAAGAAAACCTATCGGAACTATCTTCGTCCTCGGAAAGCATGAGGACGTTCTCAAATTCTCACACCCCATGGTCATCAATCCCTTCCAGGGATATCCTGAGGAGGAACGAAATATTTTGGACCGCCGGCTGAAAGAAACCGTCAAAGAATTCTCCTCTATCGACGGGGCCTTCATTTTCCGGGAGGATGGCGTCATCCTGGCAGCGGGCCGCCATCTGGATGTATCGGGAGAGAATATCGAAATTCCGCTCGGTCTCGGAAGCCGCCATCGAGCCGCGGCCGGGATTACCAGCCTCACCGATGCCCTTGCGATCGTCATTTCCGAGGAAACAGGAGGAGTGCGTATCTTCCACCACGGAAAGATCTTCATGGAGATCGAAAAAGGGGAATAACGAATAACATGGAATGTTGGAATGATGGAACAATGGAACAATGGGCTAAAATTTCATTCAACCCATTATTCCACTCTTCCAGTATTCCAATTTGGATTTAGCTAAAAGAGGGAGGCCAGCCACTTATGAATGAAGAGGATCATCGGACCAAAAACCAATGAGACGACCGTCATCAATTTTAAAAGGATATTCATCGAAGGAGCGGAGGTGTCTTTAAAAGGATCCCCAACCGTGTCTCCCACGACAGCGGCCTTATGCGTATCCGATCCTTTCCCACCTAAGTTCCCTTCTTCAATCCACTTCTTGGCGTTATCCCACGCCCCACCGGCATTGGCCATCTGAATCGCTAAAGGGACACCTGTGGCAAGGGCACCCAACAAGACACCGGCCAATGCTTCCGGTCCGAGAAGGCAACCCAAAACAATCGGAATGGCTACAGCAGCAATTCCAGGGACGATCATTTCCTTCAGTGCACCAGCGGTCGTGATATCCACACAGCGGGCATATTCTGCCCTGGCAGTGCCCTCCATCAATCCCTTGATCTCTCTGAACTGCCTCCTCACCTCTTCTACCACGTTGAAGGCAGCCCTTCCCACTGCCATCATCGTTGCGCCGGCAAAGAAATAAGGGATAATGGCACCGATAAAGACTCCTGCAACAATTTTATAGCCCCCTGCACTCATGATATCGATGGCAGAAAGGTTCATCACCTGGGTGTAAGAGAGGAATAACGCCAGGGCTGTCAGTGCCGCCGATCCAATAGCGAACCCTTTGGCAATCGCCGCGGTAGTGTTTCCCGCGGCATCGAGAGAATCCGTGATCTTTCGAATATCCTTTCCCATATGGGCCATCTCGGCAATGCCCCCGGAATTGTCAGCGATCGGGCCATAGGCATCTACGGCAACGACCATGCCCGTCGTGGCCAACATCCCAATGGCGGAGAGCGCAATCCCGAAAAATCCTCCAAATTTATAAGAGATCAGTATAGCGATTCCGATGACAACCAGAGGAAGAACCGTGCTCTTGCAGCTCAGGGCAAACCCGTGAATGATGGTTGTGGCGGAGCCCGTGGTGCTCGCCCTTGCCAGATTCTCAACAGACTTGCCGGAGGTATAATAGTAAGCGGTAAACCCGATCACCATCCCGGCCACGATCCCCGAAAAACTGGCAAAGAAATAAGAGAGGTCCCATCCGAACATCACCAAAACTAAAACGAAGGAGCCTATGGAATAGATCACCGCGCTCGATACGGTACCATTGTTGAGGGCTCTTCCGGGATTGGCTTTCTCTCCTGTCCTGACAAAGAAGACACCCAGTATGGAGGCGATGATTCCGATGGCGTAAAGAAGAAAGGAGAGAATCACGCCCTTGATCTTGAGTTCCGGAGTTCCCAAGGTCTGAGAAGCAATGATGACGCCTGAGAGAATAGAGCCGATATAGGACTCATAGAGGTCCGCACCCATTCCCGCCACATCGCCGACATTGTCTCCAACATTATCAGCGATGGTCGCTGGATTGCGGGGGTCATCCTCGGGGATTCCTGCTTCCACTTTTCCGACGAGATCTGCCCCGACGTCAGCGGCCTTCGTGTATATACCTCCTCCCACCCTTGCAAAGAGTGCCACGGAACTCGCACCCATGCTGAACCCGGCAATGATGCCAGCCGCCTCGCCCATCTTCTCAACCGTGCTACCGGAAGTCAGGTATCCCAGAATTAAAAAGACGATGGAAAAGGCAAAGAGGCCCAACCCCACGACCGTAAGCCCCATGACCGCGCCTCCGGGAAAGGCAACGGATATGGCTTGATTGAATCCTTTGGTAGCGGCCTGGGCGGTTCGGGTATTTGCCCTTGTGGAAATGCTTAAACCGATGTAGCCCGCCGTCAGAGAACAGGCTGCCCCGACCAGATAGGAGACGGCTGTAAGAATTGAATAGTGCCATCCTTGTTCCTTCAGGCCGATAGCCAGTAAGATTGCCACGATAATCGCAAAAACGCCGATGGCCTTATATTCTCTTTTTAGAAAAGCCATGGCTCCTTCATAGATTGCGTCCGATATGGCAACCATCTCGGGAGTTCCAGGGTCCTGTCTCATCACCTTTTTTGCGGTAAAGAAGACAAAGACCAAAGCGACAATACCGGTAAGCGAAGCGACTCCAATCCATCCCATTCTAATTAATCCTCCCTCCTGCTTTTTTTCTGAAATCGATTCATCGCCTTTTCCAGCCCTTCCAGAAGCATCACCTTTACAGCTTCTGCTGCTTCGGAAAGGATTTGATCTAACTGGGACTGCCCGTCTTTATCAAAAGTCTTCAAGACGTAGTCGGCCGGATCCATCCCCTGGGGAGGTCTTCCGATGCCGATCTTCAGTCTTAAAAAATTATTGCCCCCCATCCTATCAATAATGGAACGGACGCCCTGATGTCCTCCATCCCCTCCCCTCTGTTTAAAACGAAGCCTTCCAAAGGGAAGGTCTAAATCGTCGTGGAGGACGACCAGGTCTTCTATTGTCGACCCAAAGAAATCGGCCACCCCCTTGACCGCTTCCCCACTCCTGTTCATGAAGGTCATTGGCTTAAGGAAGACGGCCTGCTGAGAATCGATCCATCCTGTTCCGAAAAGGGATTTGAAACGTTTGGTGCGGATAGCTGTACGATTTAACTTGGCGAGACGATCCACCGCCAGAAATCCAATATTATGCCTGGTCATTCGATATGAGATCCCAGGGTTCCCCAGTCCCACGATGATCTTCACATTCGGCTATTCTTTTTCCTCCTCCCCCTCCTTCTCCTTTACCTCAGCCCCTTCAACAACCTCCGGAGCCACTGCTTCTGCAACCTTCTCCTCCACCACAGGCGGCACGACCGTGGCGATGGTAAAGTTAGTGTCTGAAATAATTTTTGCCTTCTCCACCTGAATCTCCTGGACATGAATGGAGTCACCGATCATTAAAGCACTGACATCGACGTCAATGCTCTTTGGAATGTCTGCGGGGAGGCACTGGATCTGGATCACCCTGCGGACCTGTTCAAGGATGCCTCCCATCTTCGTTCCTTCGGGCTTCCCGACGAGATGGATTGGAACTTCCACGATGACCAGTTGATCCATGGTCACCTCATAAAAATCGGTGTGCAAGGTCATCCTTTGGAGAGGATCGATTTGAATGTCCTTCAACATCACCACCTTGCGGTCTGATTGATCGCCCTTTCGAATGTCGAGATCGATTAGAACATTCTCCCCCGCCTCTGTCTGAAGGGCCTTCGCCAACTCCTTCGAATGAATCACCAAAGGGATGGTCTGGGATCTCGGTCCATAAAAAATGGCAGGGATCAGGCCTTTCGACCGGAGTTTTTTTGCCTTCTCTTTTCCCACTCCTTCTCGAATCTCTGCTGTCAATACGGGTCTTTCCATGGGTCACTCCTTCTCACATATCTTTCTTGCCGATAACTGATCATCAGCGGAATCTCTGTCGGGATTCACCAACGCCATTCACCAACACAAGATTTCTTGTAGCGTCAAACAAACAGGCAACTCACTGACTCATCTTCGTAAATCCTCCGAATGGCGTCAGCCAGGAGACTGGATATCGACACGACTTTTATCTTCGGACATGCCTTAGCCTCATCTTTGAGCGGAACAGTATCTGTGACGATCATTGCCTCAATGGGTGATTCTGAGATAATCTTCACTGCCTTTCCTGAAAGGACAGGATGCGTGCAGCAGGCATAGACGGCCTTCGCTCCTTTCTCAATCAAGGCGTAGGCTGCCCGGACCAAGGTCCCTCCTGTATCGACCATGTCGTCAACCAAGAAGGCTGTCATGCCGTTGACGTCTCCAATAATGTTCATCACCTGTGAGACATTGGGAGATTCTCTTCGCTTATCGATGATCGCCAGGGAGGCATCCAATCTTTTTGCATAGGCCCGAGCCCTTTCTACCCCTCCTGCATCCGGCGATACGATGACGATATCGTTCCTAAGCTGCTTCAAGTGCTCCAACAGCACCGGAGCAGCAAACAAGTGGTCCACTGGAATATTGAAGAAACCCTGAATCTGACCCGCATGAAGGTCGACAGTAAGAATCCGGGATGCCCCTGCGGTCGTGATCAAGTCTGCAACCAGCTTTGCGGAGATGGGCGCGCGGGGAAGAACCTTACGGTCCTGCCTGGCATAACCATAGTAAGGCATGACCGCGGTAATTCTTTCCGCAGAAGCTCTTTTCAGGGCATCGATCAGAATGAGGAGTTCCATCAGATTGTCGTTCACAGGAGAAGAAATAGACTGGACCACGAAAACATCCATCCCTCGAACGCTCTCATTGATCTCAACGTGAATCTCCCCGTCACTAAAGGTGCTCACCATAGATTTCCCAAGGGGGGTCTCCAACTGGCCGCAGATCTTCTGGACTAACTCCGAATTTGAGTTTCCAGTGAATATTCTTAACCAGCTCAAATCTTTTTCCGGATTGATGACTACCCTTTTTTTACTCATGAGAACCTCACTCTTCGATCGGGAGAATGTAGCAGGTGTTCAAGTATACTGGAAAGTAACAATAAAGGATAACGAGGAATTTGTCAATCTTAACAAGAAATCAGGTCCGTAGATACCCACGGGCAAGCCCGTGGCACTTTAAAATAAGTCAAGCTTCGCTTGACCTTCATCCTGGCGTCCTTGCCATCGGACGTATTTGAGGATTTGATCCTCATCAACTCCAACGGTCGACACA
>Ga0315282_10010358_pt1 | contig 14630 bp, 11 predicted proteins | sample YL17G07_20_MG_FD_203693 | JGI IMG/M metagenome (GOLD analysis project Ga0315282, IMG submission 203693) | Sediment microbial communities from Yellowstone Lake, YNP, Wyoming, USA - YL17G07_20 | ecosystem: Environmental > Aquatic > Freshwater > Lake > Sediment | place: USA: Wyoming | collected...
AATTACTCCCTTTTTTAAAGGACAGAAAAAAGGGGTAAAGGGGATATTGTCTCATTTTTAGAGGCTAAGATTATAACATTTTCTAAAGGTTATCTAGTTTGAAATGAGTAATTTCTGAGAGCCGACAATTCGCTTGACAAACCCTGGAAGTTTGTATTATAATTTCCTCAAATTTAAGGAGTGATATATTGAAGGTTAACTTTATGGGATATAAGGGTTCAAATAATTTAGTAAAACGAAGGTTGTTGGGTTATTCTTTTATTTCTCCTTGGCTGATAGGATTTTTGATTTTTACATTATATCCATTTGTAGCTTCTATATATTACAGTCTTACTAATTATAGCGTTCTTACCTCTCCAGAATTTACAGGTTTTAGTAATTATAAGATACTTTTTACAAGTGATCTTCTATTCTGGAAATCTCTTGGTAATACTCTCTATTTTGCTGCAATATCAATTCCTCTTTGGATCATTGTGGCTTTAGGACTAGCAATGTTATTAAACCAAGAACTCAAAGGCCTAGCTATATGGAGAACAATATTTTATCTTCCATCTATTGTTCCTGTGGTCGGAGCTTCGATAGTATGGCTATGGCTCTTAAACCCTCAATATGGTATCATTAATGGACTTTTATATTTGGTTGGTATTAATGGCCCTGGATGGATTACCGACCCTAAATGGTCTAAACCATCTTTAATAATGATGAGCCTTTGGGGTGTTGGAACTTCAATGATAATATATCTAGCATCATTGCAGGATGTTCCTACTCAATTATATGAAGCAGCAGAACTAGATGGAGCAAGTCCTTATTATAAGTTTATAAATGTGACCCTACCGATGATCTCTCCAACCATATTCTTTCAGGTAATTATGGGACTCATAGGGGCTTTTCAGTATTTTACTCAAGCCTACATAATGACTAATGGCGGACCATCGGATTCTACTTTATTCTATTCTCTATACTTATATAATAACGCTTTTAGGTATTTCAAGATGGGATATGCTTCAGCTATGGCTTGGATTCTATTCATTATCATTTTTGCATTAACATTGATTATATTTAGAAGTTCAAAAGGATGGGTTTATTACGCAGGAGGGAGGTGAAATTTTGTCCTAGGCATAAAAAATGAAATATATAATAAGTAGATTTTCGGAAACTCTGATAGGGAATGAAGAGTTTTGAGGAATTTTCAAGTATTAGATAGCAGTTTCAGGGAAAGTGGTATGCCTTGAAAAGTTAATAAAGGTTTTTAGAATAAATTTTAGGAGGTGTAAAAAGTGAAGAGATTTTTATTAAGTTGTTTAATTGTAATTTTTTCGTTTTCATTCTTATTAGGGGCAAATGCAGCCCCCGTAGAAATCACTCTATGGCATGGATGGACAGGAGAATGGACAAAGGTAATAGATACAATAGTAAAGATGTTTAATGATTCTCACCCTGGCATAGTAGTTAAGCCTTTAGTAGTACCTTATGGAGAGAGAGATACAAAGCTTATGGCAGCTATAGCTGCTGGCAATCCGCCAGATATTATTTACACAATGGGTAACGTTATATCTTATGCAGCTAAAGATGCAATGATACCAATAGACGAACTTATGACTCCAAAGGAATTAACAGCTTATAAAGTTTATCAATGGCCCATATGGAAAGCCGATATCTATAAAGGTCATCTATGGACATTCCATGGATTTGTAGATATGGAGGCTCTATATTATAATAAGAATTTCTTTAAAGAAGCTGGATTAAATCCAGAAAATCCACCTAAGGACACTGCAACATTAGACCAATATGCTCAAAAACTTACCAAGTATGATGACAGAGGTAATATCATAAGAGCAGGTTTCTTACCAGAAAACCTACAGTGGTGGGGGGCTATGTTCGGTGGACAATGGTATAGAGGGAGCAAGATTACAGCAAATGATCCTAAAATAGTAAAAGCAGGAGAATGGTTTGCTTCTTACTCTAAGAAGTATGATGTTAGGAAATTAACAGCATTTAGAAGTGGGTTAGCAGAAGAAAGAGCTATGGCTTTTGATCCATTTGTTTCTGGCAAATTTGCTATGCAGTTTATGGGTCAATGGAAGATTTTAGATATAGATAAGTATGCTCCTAAAGATTTTGAATATGGTGTAACTCCACTACCAGTGCCACCTGGAGGAAGCCCTGCAATAGTCATTCCTTCTGGATATGGTCTTATTCCAAAAGGTGCAAAGCATCCTAAGGAAGCATTGCAATACTTACTATATTGGGTAGGAAAAGGCTACGAAGAAGATCGTGCAAAGATAATGACATTGGGTGGATGGATGCCTTTAGCAGATGCTCCTTGGAAGACTAATACAGCTAAGGAATATCTAAAGAGATATCCACAATTTCAAGTTTTTGTAGACCTTTTAAAATGCAAAAATGTTGTTCCATTTACAACTCCTGTAGAACTGTTCTACTCTGATAGATTAACTCAGGCTGAAGATAGAATTAGGCTTCTTGAAGAAACTCCAAAACAGGCTCTAGATAGACTAACAAAAGAAGTCCAAGCGGAATTTGATAAGATTAAGTAATATTAGGCCGGAGCTTGCCTCCGGCTTTTCTAAATCAGGAGAAAACTTTAAATGATAGTTGCTAAAAAAACTAAGATATTAAGGCAAACTGTATTTTACATATTGTTAGTAGTCTTGAGTGCTATTTTTATCTTGCCTCTTTTCTGGATGATTTCTACATCGTTAAAACCAGATGTTCAAATCTTCATTTTCCCTCCAGTATGGATACCTAATCCAGTTCAATGGAGTAATTATCCAATGGCCTTAACTTTTGTACCATTTGGCTTATACCTAAAAAATACCCTTATTATATGTGGGTTATCAGTTTTAGGGGTTCTAGTGTCGTGTCCACTAGTGGCTTTTGGTTTCTCAAGAATACAATGGCCCGAAAGGGATTTCTTCTTTATATTACTTATCTCTACAATGATGATTCCATATCAGGTTACGATGATACCTGTTTATTTGATCTTCAATAAAATTGGATGGATAAATACATTTAAACCACTCGTTATCCCACCTTTCTTTGGTGCCGCTTTCTATATATTTCTTCTTCGTCAGTTCTTTATGACTATACCAGGGGAATTAGATGATGCTGCAAGAGTTGATGGATGTTCGGAGTTTGCAATCTTATATAGAATCATCCTTCCTCTTGCTAAACCAGCCTTAGCAGTTATTGCACTATTCCAATTTGTTGCAAGCTGGAACGATTTTTTAGGACCACTGATCTATCTTACAGATCAAAATAAATATACTCTAGCAATAGGTTTACAGCAATTTCAAAGTGGTTATCATACGGCATGGTCATTGCTTATGGCTGCTGCTACTTTAGTTACACTTCCTGTAATTGTCCTTTTCTTCTTCACTCAGAAAACATTTATACAAGGGATAACATTGACAGGTATAAAGGAATAGATATGACACCAAGAGAGAGACTATTATGTGCGTTAAATCATAAAAGAGCAGATAGAGTCCCTTTTGAGTTTGATTTTACGCCACCACTATATGAAGTATTCAAAAAGAAAACAGGATCTGACTCTCCTTTTGAATACTTTGATATGGATATAAAAAAGATAGGGTTAAATCCTACAAGATTGAATGCAGACTTTACTAGATACTTTGGAGAGTTACCTAAAGGTGTTTCATTTGATGAATGGGGAGTTGGACATCTGCCAAGTGGATTATATCATTTTGATGCTATGTTGCCGCCTCTAGCCAATAAATCCCTAGAAGTATTGGAGAATTATCCTTTTCCTGATGTTAATGAAGATTATCGTTTCGAAGGATTAGATGATATAATAGAAGATATCCATAATAGAGGATATGCTGTTGCTTTTTGCAGTGTACTATCTATATTTGAAACCTCGTGGTATCTAAGAGGAATGGAAAATCTTCTTATAGATATGTTAGAAGAAAATGAGTTTGCAACATTAGGTAAGGATGGAGGACTAATCTTAGCACCAACCCATGTGCTAACCTGAAGTTCCCTGGAAAAACATATTGGCATTTGTAGAGGCAGTAAAAGAGAGCGTCTAAGAGATATAATCCTTCGTGGAATATTTTTCTTATTATGTAAGGAGGAATGAAGATGAAGAAGGGAATTAATATCTGGTCCTTTCCTGCAGGGATGAAGATAGAAGAATGTATGAAGGTTGCAAAAGATGCAGGATTTGAAGGGATAGAGTTGGCTCTAACTGAGGATGGAGAGATTAATCTGAGTAGTAGAGAGCAGGATATCTTGAAATTCAAAAAAATAGCAGAAGACATAGGGATAGAGATAAGTGGATTTGCTGCAGGTTTATACTGGAAATATCCTTTTACAAGCAGTCAGAAAGAGGTGAGAGAAAGGGCAAAGGAGATACTCAAAAGACAAATAGAGGTCGCCTCATTATTGGAAGTAGATACAATTTTAGTCGTTCCAGGTGCAGTTGGGGTAGATTTTATGCCTGGAGCTGAAGTGGTAGAATACGATATCGCTTATGAACGTGCGTTAGAATCGTTAATTCAATTAGCCTCTGAAGCTGAAAAGTATAAAGTATCCATAGGGGTAGAGAATGTATGGAATAAATTCTTATTATCTCCATTAGAGATGAGAGACTTTATCGATAAGATAAATTCTAACTATGTAGGAGCTTATATAGATGTTGGTAATATAATCTACATAGGTTATCCAGAACATTGGATCAAGATTCTTGGAAAGAGGATTAAAAAGGTCCATGTAAAAGATTATCGAAGGCAGGGGTGTGGACTTGCAGGTTTCGTAGATTTACTAGCGGGTGATGTAAACTATCCCAAAGTTATAGAAGCACTAAAAGAGGTTGGATATGATGGATATTTGAATGCGGAGATGTCAGGATATACTCATTATCCAATCCAAATTATATATAACACATCTAAATCTATGGACAGAATCCTTGGTAGAGAATAAGGAGGCTAGAGATGATAAAAGTAGGACTCATTGGTATAGGCTTTATGGGAAGAAGTCATCTAGATAATTACATAAGGCTTGAATCAGAAGGGTTTCCAGTTAAACTTGTTTCTATCTGTGATATAGACCCTGAGAAATTTGAGGGGAAATTTATAAAGGGCAATATAGATATTGGTACAAGTAAATATGATTTTAGTAAATATAGACTCTATACAGGTATGGATGAAATGCTAGAGAAGGAAGAACTAGACTATGTAGATATCGCTTTACCAACCTACCTGCATGCAGATGCTACAATAAAAGCCCTCAATAAAGGGCTTAATGTACTATGCGAGAAACCGATGGCTTTAAATTCCAAAGAATGTGCCAAGATGATAGAAGCTGCAAAGAAGAATAATAAAAAGCTTATGATTGGACATTGTCTTAGATTCTGGCCAGAGTACGAATACCTAAAAGAATGTGTAGAGAAGGGCAAATTCGGTAAAGTTCTAGAAGGATATTTCTACCGTGGTGGAGGTCCTCCAAAGTGGTCATATCAAAACTGGCTTTTAACAAAGGAAAAGAGTGGCGGATGCATATTAGACCAGCATATTCATGATGTAGATACAATCAATTGGCTCTTTGGTAAACCTGAAGCTGTCTCGACTATAGCCCGAAATGTAATACCTGGGAGTGGTTATGATATAGTTTCTACAAACTACATATATCCAGACGGTAAGGTTATAAACGCTCAAGACGATTGGACACTAGAAGGAGACTATGGATTTGAGATGATGTTTAGAGTGAATTTCGAGAAGGCAAACATTATCTATCAGCATGGTGTCTTAAAGGTTAATCCGAATGGAGAGAAGAGTTTCACTCCAGAGCTTCCCAAGGAGATGGGATATTATAGAGAGATAAAGTCGTTTATCGAAAGCCTGATAAATAATACTCCTATTACAGTAGCACCACCTGAAAGTAGTAAAGAGACTATCGAGATAGTTGAAGCAGAAATTACATCTGCAGATGATAGAGGGAAAATAATATCTTTGTAATAATACTTCATCTATCACCAATGATAGAGGGAAAAGAGCATTCATTATCCCATTTCCCTCTATATATATCTATCTTCTTAGAAATTAAAACTCTTAAACTGTGGTAGCCATTCCTTATTTGCTTCGAACATTTCTTTGACCATCTCTTTTATTTCTGCAAGACTTAATACTGCAGATGTAAGAGGGTCATAGCATATAGAATGGTATATCTTTTGAGGGTCACCTGTTAATGCCCCTTCAACAGCCAACTCTTCACAGGTGGAATTTACATAGTTCAAAAGTGCAAGTTGAGGTGGTAATGGACCGACATGAAGAGGGTCTAAGCCACGCTTAGAGGCAAGTATAGGAACTTCTACACAAGCCCCCTGAGGTAGATTATCTATAAGCCCAAAGTTCCTTACATTTCCATTAAATTCAAACATAGTACCATCACCTAAGACAGCATTAAATATATATGCTGCATATTCTTTGCCACGCTTTAGGTCTACAGGGGCATTTTCAAGCCAATATTTCACATCTTCTTTCCAGGTATCTTCCCTTCTGAGATACTCTTTTAATATATACGCATACTCTCCAGGATTCCAGCCAGTACCATGGGTACAGTACTTCTCTATAAGGTCGGGCCTCTTTCTAAACCATGCATTGTATTCAGAGTTATGCCCACTTGACTCGGTAACATAGTAACCCAAGTGTAAAAACATTTCATTCCGTACCTGTTCCTCATTATAAATCTCAGGTCTAGTTGTTACAGCCTCTCTTATTAAAGGATACGCATTTTTTCCGTTCCACTCAAACTTCAAAAACCAAGCCTGATGATTTATACCAGCACTGAAGTACTTTACTTCCTCCATAGGAGCACCTATCCAATGTGCAAGCATCTCAGCTGTACCCTGAACGCTATGACATAATCCTACAACTTTAGCCTTAGTCTCTCCTTGCATTGCCCTGCAGAGCATAGCCATAGGATTAGTATAGTTTAAGAAAGTAGCATCTGGACAGTATTTTTCTATATCTCTACAGGTATCAAGCATTACAGGTATAGTCCTTAGTGCCCTAAAGATACCTGCAGGACCCCTTGTATCTCCTACATTTATATCTACTCCATACTTCTTAGGTATCTCTATATCATAACGCCATACATAAACACTGCCTACAAGTATTGTGCAGACTACTCCATCAGCACCCTCTAGAGCCTCTGCTCTATTTTTTGTGGCTACTATTTTAGCAGGATAATTGCCAGCAGATATAATCTTCTGGACAGCAGTTTTAGCAAATTCTAACCTCTTATCATCTATATCCATAAGCGAAATAGTAGCATCCTGAAACGCTGGAAATGTAAGAAGGTCTCGGACTAAACCTCTAGTAAAACCTAAGCTCCCTGCTCCGATAAAAGTTATCTTCTTAGGCATAAAATCACTCCTTCCCTATAAATTGATACTGTGATTATAGCACGATAATATAATATATAGCAAACTTACAAAATGGGAGGAGGAGTCTATAAATGTCGAATTTTGAGAAATCTTATCAGGGACGACTTCGAAGATTAATTGGAAAGTTAATTCTGAAATGACTCATTTTATATATTTTTATTGACAAGTTAAATTTTTGATATATAATATAAATAAAATAGAAATATGTTTTAACAATTTTAAGGTAAGGAGGAAAAGAATGAAGTTTAAGGCAGATAAAGATAGAAATAGTTCTTGGCAAGTTACAATGCGTTTATTATTGTTTTTTAAGCCATACTATCCATATCTCTTCTTTACGATTATTTTATCTATAGGTATTGCCATAACTACCTTCTTTAATGCAACACTATTAAAAGAGATTGCAGATTCGGCAATAAACAAAGATATGAGTATGCTAATGAGGTATTTTCGTATGATACTATTAGTATGTATAGCTGAATCTATATTAATAATCTTTCGTACATACATAAAAGGGAAATTTGTAGAGTACAGCCTTTTTTCTATAAAGGAGAAAACTGCAAGTCATATAAGTAGGCTTTCTATATCTTACTTAGATAATCATCCATCAGGAGACCTTATATCTAGACTTACTAACGATATAGGTATTGTGCAGAACTTTCTCCAGAATAACTTGGACGATATCTTATTATCTCCCATACTCTTTCTCACAGCATTTATATATCTATGCACAATAAGCTGGAAACTGACCCTTTTTGCTATAATAATAAACCTATTACTTATGTATCTTGTTATGAAATTGAGTAAGCCAATAGAAAGGCATACCAAAGAGCAACAGGAGGTCCTTGCAGAGGTCAATTCTATAGCTCAAGATTCTATCTCTGGACTAACGGTAGTTAAATCATTCACATTAGAGAATATAATGGATGAGAAGTTCTCTAAAAAGGTCAATGAGTCAGTCTTAAAAGGGTTAAAAATAGCTATAGTACAGGCAATATTAAATCCTTTAGGTACAATTATGGGGATATCTCCATTTATATTGACATTTCTATATGGTGGATATCTAGTTATAAATGGTTATTTCACCTTTGGTGGCTTGCTTTCTTTCATACAGATGTTAAATCATGTAGTAAATCCAATTACTGCCTTACCAAAAGTAATAGGAGCTTTTAGGTCTACTGTATCTGCTATTTCTCGGATATTTGAAGTCTGGGACTTACCACTAGAGAGAGAAACAGGAAAATCTTATCCTATAAGGAGAGACATTCCAGTTATATCATTTAGAAACGTCTCTTTCTCTTACAATGGCAATAGTGAAGTAATCTCAGACTTGAGTTTTGATATAAAGGAAGGAGAGACCATAGCATTTGTAGGACCAAGTGGATGTGGGAAAAGTACTATCCTAAAGCTTATTACAGGGTTTTATCAGCCCAAAAGGGGAGAATTATATATTTATGGGGTAGATATAAACGAATGGAGGCTAGATGAGGTAAGAAGATTTATCTCTGTAGTATCTCAGGATACATATCTCTTTCCTGAGAGTATATACATAAATATCAGCTATGGAAAAGAAGGTCCAACTAGAGAAGATGTTATTAATGCTGCAAAGCTTGCTGGAATTCATAACTTTATCCAGACATTACCTGATGGATATGATACCTTAGTTGGAGAAAGAGGAGTAAAGCTTTCTGGTGGTCAGAAACAGAAGGTCTCTATAGCTAGGGCTATACTAAAGGATGCTCCTATTTTACTTCTAGATGAGCCAACTGCATCTCTTGATTCAGAATCTGAAAAACAAATACAGGAATCTCTTGAAAGGCTCATAGAAGGAAGGACTACGATCATAGTAGCTCATAGACTATCCACTATAAAGAATGCTGATAAAATCTTAGTAATAAACGAAGGTAAGATTGCAGAAATAGGAAGGCATGAGGAACTTATAAAGAATAATGGTCTTTATAGACAACTCTATATGAATCAGATAGAAAGTAAAGATATAGTGGAGGCGTAGGATGATAAAGAAAATAAAAGAAAACACCCTAATAAGATTCATTTCATTTATGAAGCCAAGGATGTTTCTCTACCTTATAGGGTTAGTAGGTAGCAGTTTTTCTGCCCTTGTATTCAATTATCTTGCAGCATTTGGACTTAAAAGCCTTACCGATGCAAGCATAAATCATAATATAGGACTTCTTATAGATGGAGTGAAATTTATGGCGATAGGTTTTCTCATCTTTGGGATAGTATTATCTTTTTTAAGTTATGTGTTTGAGTCCTCAGTAAAAAAGACCACAGGAGATATGAGAAAAAGACTTTTCTCTCATATACAAAGACTTCCAATGAGTTATATAGAGAATCAGCACAGTGGTGATTTGATATCAAGATTAACTAATGACATACAGACAGCAGAAAATATATATAGCTGGCAACTTCTCAATCCCTTGACAGCCATCATTGGAGGGATAGGGTCAGGTATCATTATATTTACACTTAACTGGAAGTTAGGGCTCATAGCAGTAGGTTTTGGTCTTTTAACACTTATATTAAATACATTCTTCATAAAACCTATACAAAAGATAAGCGATGAAGTACAGAAGTCTCTATCTAATCTAACAAGTAAACTTTCAGATATCTTAGCTGGAACTTCAGTAATAAGGATATTTAATCTCGTAGGCATAGTTCTAAAAAAATACATAAATGCAAATACAGAGATATTAAATTGGTCTATGAAAAGAGTCGTAAAGAACTCAGAGCTATGGGGGATGAATAATTTCCTGGGATACTCTAGCTTTCTGGGAATAATAGTGATATCTGGTATTATGGTGATAAATAAAGAGATTTCCTTTGGAACAACTATAGCAGTAGGACAACTTATGGGTCCTCTACAGTGGATGTTCAACGCTATAGGACATTTTATAACACAGTTACAGAGCTCTTTAGCTGGAGCTAGACGTATCGTTGAGATTCTAGATATCCCAGAAGAAAAGCTAGATTTAGCCTATGTAGTAGAAAAAAAGATAGATGTTTTAGAAAATCCCATTATTGAATTCAAAAATGTAAGTTTTTCTTATGACGGAAAAGATGAGATATTAAGAAACTTCAATCTCAAGGTCTATCGAGGGGAAGTAGCCGCTATAGTTGGCTTAAGTGGAAGTGGTAAGACTACATTATTTAAACTATTACTAGGGTTCTATAGACCTAACTTTGGAGAGATTTATCTTTTCGGTAAACCGATATCTAGTTATGAACTCGAAGAATTAAGAAAATTAGTTGCCTATGTGCCACAGGATAATTATCTCTTTACAGGAGGCATCTTTGAAAATATAAAATATGGTAATCCGAATGCAAGTAATGAAGATATTATCAACTCTGCAAAATCTGCCTATGCCTATGAATTTATTATAAACCTTCCAGAGGGATATAAGACTCAGGTCGGTGAAAGGGGTGCTCATCTATCAGGTGGAGAAAGGCAGAGGATAGCTATAGCTAGAGCCCTCCTCAAAGATGCTCCCATATTACTTTTGGATGAAGCTACATCATCTTTAGATTCAGAGTCTGAAAGACAAGTACAACAGGCTATAGAAGTATTGATGAAAGGAAGAACATCGCTGGTAGTAGCACATAGATTATCAACTATACAAGAAGCAGATATAATATATGTCATTTCTGGTGGAGAGATAGTAGAAAAAGGGACCCATGAAGAACTAATAGGGAAAGAAGGTCTATATTACACATACTCTTTTCCTAACTCTGCATAAATCTTTATTCTCTCATTGAGATTTGGGTATTTTTCTATAGTCTTCAAAGAGAACATTCCTCTATCTTTATCTTCAGTGGCTAGCCTTTCATGTGCTATTAGAGTCCAGGTAGAATCTATAAGATTTCTAAATTCAGCATCTTTTAATTTCTCACAGATAAATGACTGTCTTGGAGAATTTATATCTTCTCCACTTATCTGAAATAGTTCGTATCTCTCGCATAGACTCTTTACTCTCTTAAGCTGGGCCGATGTATTTCTAGAAGGCATATATGTAACTGCATCAAACCCAAGTTCTTTAAGGACTTCAAATAGTAACTCTAAGTATTCGTCTTCAAATTTTTCACTTTTTTTATCACCAGTGACAGATTCTCCTACATCACCAAGATATGCATAAGCCAAGATGGCTCCTATCTCCTTTGAAAACTTAACTATTTCTCTCACATCTGGACACTCTGTAGTTGCATCTATATAAAATGATTCCACTAGTTCAGCCTTTAATGCTCCTAATAGGTCATAAGTGTAGAATTCATTATTAGCATCTAGAAGATAATTCTCTATCCTTTTTGTTAGATTTAGTTTTAAAACATTCTTTAAAAAGCTTACTAAATTTTCTCCTTTTCCATATTTTTTTATAAGTTTATTGGAGAGGGCAAATAAAATATGCCTCTCTGTGATACTTCCACCTTCATAATACATAGAGATAGGAACTACGTCTCTATCAAAGTCAATATAAATATCAAATGGTTCCAAGATTTTGTTAAGCCTATCTACCATCAATCTATTCCTCTTATTTCTTTCAGAGAGATAATATGAGAAATATTCTTTTACTCTATCTATTTGAGTATGAGGAATCCCGTGCAGAGATACATAGGCTATAGAATGCTGGTCAGGGTTATTAATCTTCTTACCCTTTAATGGAGTATTTGAAAAATCTATCCTACATTCAACACCTATAGTAGTGGCTATCCCAATAATCTTACCCGCGGTGATAAACTCTCTTGCCCCACTTATAGAGTCATGGTCCATTATACCTGCAGTAAGTAGCCCTGAATTATAAGCCATCCATATCGCCTTAGTAGGAGAGTATGGGGAGAAAGAATAAGTTGTATGGATATGATTATTTACTGCATAATCATTTATCACTGGTCTTGGAATATCCCCTTTATCTACTGCCTCTTTTAACTTTTTAAGATTTTCAAGCCTTATATGCACATTAGGATTATTTAAGTTTTTTATATACTCTAGATATTCTTCTTTCATACTATCTAGCTCCTTTCATTGATATAAAGTCTGTAGGAATTCATCCCAATGGGTATCTGTAGCAAAATCTAAATTTTGGTAATTAGAAAAATCTTGTAATGAATAGGGAAGCCATATAGATACCCCATGAGAATTTCCTACACCTCCACTTGAGGAGTGTCTTTCTCTTATTACTAGAGATTGCACTTCACTCATAACATCATTTGCTGCATCCTGTATAAAAGGATTACTTATATAATATTGTAAATTTTGGGCAAAATTATACAGGTCACGATAATCATTATAATCATAATATTGAGAATTCGATATTGCATTCAAAATAGTGTTTCTATAGTTTCCCATATTATTTATTAATACTCGTGCAAGGCTGTTACAAGAATTCACTAGAGAATTTATCATACTTAAATCCAACGCTGACTGCGTAACACCACTTGAATAAGAAGCTACATATTTATCTACTATTTGTGAGGCAAACTCTCTTGGACTCATAGTAGGATTATTCACAAGGGCAGAAAGTATAGTATTATATGGCCATCCATTTCCAGGTTCTGACTCTTGAGAACCTACAAGATAATCGACATTATCTCTTACCTGATATGCTACCTCTACCATTGCCATAAGACAGGCATCCATACCAAGGATATCTATTCTATGACTTATATTATTTATAGCCTGTTTAAGCTTTACTGAATTTATATAAGTTCCACTAGTATCATCAAATGATATGCCCCTTGTCTCTAAAGTCCTTAACCTCCATCCATTCCCATGATTCCAAATGATTAAGGCATAGTGTTGGGCAGGAAAATTTGCTATAGCCCAGTTGGCAAAATCTCTCAATGTGTCTGGTGAGCCAGAGTCTAGCTCAAGTAAAGTTTGAAGTATCTCTAGTGAACCCTGGTTTACTTTATATCTCCAACAGCCAGTGTTGCCATATCTATCCAACTGGACGATAATATTAACTCCATTACTAGAGCCAACCTGCTTCATCTCCTCTAAATCTAAGTCTAAATAACCATACGATTCTAAGTTATTATCCCCATTCATATAGACCATAAACGTCCATTTTGAACCGATAGTTACAACTACTGTAGCTATTCCTATATTTCCAGCATTGTCATATGCCTTTACTTGTATAGAATGAGAAGAGCCATAAGTTAGAGAACCTGTATTCCACTGGTAGATAAATGAGCTTGAAAAGTATGTTTGAACTAGCACATTATCTATAAAAAGTTCCATTTTTACTACACCAAAGGTATCGTTTGCCTTAACTTGAATAGTTGTTGAACCAGAAACCACAGAACCATTAGTAGGGGTAATAATTACCCTTGGTTTTTCAAAATCTAAAAAGCTCAGGCAACTACCACATCCCTGTTGCCCCATAGCAAAGATTATTAGTACAAGAGATAGAACTATTAACTTTAAAGATGTCCTTCTATTCATAATAAATCCTCTCATCCTAACAAATTTCCTTCTAATACTAACATAAAATAAATACTTTGGGAATAGAAAGAAGGTCTGAGGAGGGTGCGTGTAGAAAAAGTCGGTAGAATTAAGAAGAGAGATATATGTAAGCGTCATCGCGAGGAGCGAAGGCTCCGAAGCAATCTCTATTTCCACGAAAAATAATATTGTAGGGGCAACCCTTGGGGTTGCCCAAAATAATAAAAGGGGCAGGGTCAAGCCCTGCCCCTACATTTATGGGAAGACCGCCACGCTCACTACGTTCGCTCGCGGTGACAAAGAACTCGTAATGGGTAATGTGTGATGAGTGATGAGAAAAACTTACTTTTTACCCGTTACGCGTTACCCATTACTCATCACGTCTTTTCCCTCTACCTTTACCTTTTAATGTTACCGACAAAAATTACACGCACTCGTTTGAATATTATCTCTGGGAGATTTATGATATAATAGAAGAAAAAGGTGGGAGGTATACTATGAAACTAGTTCCAACAGTTTTTTCAGTCATCATTATTATTGAGGCTGTATGGTGGATAGTCTGGATGGCACTAGCCTTTGCTAGAAAGATTTATGCCAACTTTTTCTTTATGCTTGCAACCTTCATCGTATGGGGATTTCTAGCCTATCTAGGTATAAGGAATGTTTCAGCAGTAACTATGATAGAAAAAGCAATAGGGTCTTTTGGACTTCTTCTTGTATTATTCGTAGTGCCTATTGTACTACTTCCTG
>Ga0315282_10010359_pt1 | contig 14630 bp, 7 predicted proteins | sample YL17G07_20_MG_FD_203693 | JGI IMG/M metagenome (GOLD analysis project Ga0315282, IMG submission 203693) | Sediment microbial communities from Yellowstone Lake, YNP, Wyoming, USA - YL17G07_20 | ecosystem: Environmental > Aquatic > Freshwater > Lake > Sediment | place: USA: Wyoming | collected...
GACGGCTGCCGATCTGCCGCCGCCCCGCCTGCCGGCCATTCGCGCTGATTTCTAATGCCCGGGCGCTCAGCCGACTCAGGCGGGCGGTACCGTTGTCTAAAAGGCGTTCACCGCGCTATAGAAATACAAGAAGCTTTACCAGCAGTTGTTTCCAAAATCGGTTCGGCACGACCTGGGCGAGTACTACACGCCGGACTGGCTGGCGGAGCACGTGTTGAACGAGCTTGGATATGAGGGCGATCCGGACAAACGCCTGCTGGATCCGGCCTGCGGTTCGGGCACATTTCTAGTGATGGCCATCAACCGAATCCGCCGCTGGTATGACGCGAACCGCGAAAAGTGCGCCTACGACGAAGGCGAATTGCTGAAGAAGATCCTGGCCAACGTGGTGGGGTTTGACCTGAACCCGCTGGCCGTCATGGCTGCGAGGACGAACTACCTGGTGGCAATCAAAGACCTGATTCGAAGGGTGGATAGCGTCGAGATCCCGGTCTATCTGTGCGATTCGATCATGACCCCGGCCGAGTACGGAGACCTGTTCACAGGGCTGGGGAAAGTGGCCAAAGTTCCGTGTAGCGCCATGAAACCTCCGCACTTGTTCGTGCCGAAGGAGATTGCGAGCAGTCCGAAGGAAGTAGCGAAGTACGCCGATGTTCTTGAAACGTGTGTCAAGAACGGCTATGCGCCCGAGGAGTTCCTCATCCGCTGCAAGGACGAGGGGTTGGCCATCACCGCCACTCCAGCCCACGTCCGCCTTTACAAGGAGCTGGTGCGCCTCGACAAAGAGAACAAGAATGGCATCTGGGCCAGGATCATCAAGAACAATTTTGCTCCGCTGTTCGTTGGCCGGGTGGACTACGTCGCTGGCAATCCGCCCTGGGTAAACTGGGAAAACCTGCCGCAAGACTATCGTCAGTCCACGGCTCCTCTTTGGCGGAAGTACGGTCTTTTCTCGCACAAGGGCTACAAGGCTAAGCTGGGCGGTGCAAAGGATGACATCTCAATTCTGATGACGTACGTGGCGCACGACTGCTACCTCTCGCAGGGCGGCTCTCTAGGAGTCGTCATCACGCAATCAGTCTTCAAGACGAAGGGCGGCGGCGCTGGATTTCGCAAGTTTCAATATGGGGATAGCGGCGCTCAATGGTTTCTGCCCCCGGTTTCGGTTCATGACCTCAGCGCCTTCCAGCCGTTCGACCAAGCCGCTAACAGGACCGCGGTCGTGGTCGTTGGAAAGACGAAGACTTCATTCAAATACCCAGTCGCATATGTTCTGTGGACAAAGATCGTCCAAACCACGGTTTCGCAGGACGATACACTCCAGCAAGTCAACATGAAAACCAAGCGACAGGTTCTGGCGGCTCAACCGATCGACTCAGAAGACCGTACGTCGCCCTGGTTGACGGCAACGGAGAAGGTGCTGCTAGCGCTTGATAAGGTTCGCGGAAGAAGCAAGTACGTCGCGCGGAAGGGTGTATACTGTCCAACAAACGCCGTGTATTGGATCATCGAAGCAAGGACGGTCGGCAAGAACAAGCTCCTGATTTCGAACCTTGCGGATACTGGCAAGAAGAAGGTCCAGCAGGTCACTCAGTGCGTGGAAAGAGATCTCGTTTACCCGTTGCTTAGAGGAAAGGACGTTTCCCGCTGGGGTTGGTCTAGCGAGATGAAGATCATTCTTCCTCAGGATCCGAAACACCCCGCTAGGGCAATTCCTGAGCACGAGTTGAAACAGAAGTTTCCGGAAGCGTTCTCCTATTTCAAGCAGTACGAGCCTGATCTCCGGTCGTGCGCACTCCTGAAGCAGTTTTTCGATCCCAGGGCTGACCCTTTTTATTCGTCGTACAACGTCGGAGATTACACATTCAAGCACTGTAAAGTCGTATGGCGGGAGATCTCTCCTGAGATACAGGCTGCCGTTGTCGAGTCGGAGGACGCCGGCCCAGTACCGGATCACAAGCTAGTAACGGTCGGATTCGACACTGCCGAACCAGCCCACTTCTTATGCTCTCTCCTTAACTCGTCCCCGATCAGAGTACTGGTGCGCGCTTATGCGATACAGACCTCTGTTTCAGGGCACGTGTGCGAATTCGCTAATCTTCCCTCTTATTCCCCAAGCATCGCATTGCACAGGACTCTCACAGGTCTGTCAAAAGCGTGCCACGCTGCTGAAGCCAGCAGTGATGCGTGCGCGGTTGCTGCTTTGGAGGAGCAAATCGACAACGCTGCCGCAAAGCTCTGGGGCATCACGGACGACGAACTGAAGGCGATACACGAAGCCCTAGCGGAAGCGATAGGGAGCAAGGGGCAGGCGGCCGACGAAGAGGACGCATAATCCGCTCTCAGGAAGGCAGCCACCGGCTATGGCGATCGCGGAACGCCGCGACAAGCAACAGTGTATAATCCTGTCCGTGGCTACCCTAACCGGCCAGACTCAGAAACCCGTTGCCCTGGAGACTGGCGCCCACGTTAGAAGCGTCAACTCCCTCTTCCGGCCGCTCGGCGTCGGCAGAGTCCAGAAGGTGCGGGACGGGATCTGCAAAGTCGAATTCAACCCCGCCGTCTTCTCGCAGCCGCCCCATCGCTCCATTAACTATCTGCTGAGAATCCCTCAGCTCGAGGTTTGCCCCACGCCGCTGGAGCTGGCGCAAGCCGGCGAGTGGGATGAGGCCTGGAAGTTCGACCTGCGGCAGATGGCGGCGCGCTTCCTGACGCTGAACAAAGGCGGGCAGCTTTCCAACGCCCGCACGGAAATCCTGCCGCACCAGATTTTCACCGCCTTCACCGTGGTCTCAAGCCCGCGGCGGCGCTTCATGCTGGCCGACGAAGTTGGCCTGGGCAAGACGATTGAGGCAGGCATGGTCTGGCAGGCGCTCGCGCAGCGTGGCAACGCCAGCCGCACGCTGGTCGTAACCCCCGCCGGGCTCACCCGGCAGTGGCAGGAGGAGTTCCAGGACAAGTTCCAGGCCCACTTCGAAATCTTCGGGCGGGACTTCACCGCCACCAACCCGCGCACCTGGGACCTGCGGGCCTCGGCTATCGCTTCGCTGGACCGCTTGAAGCGCAAGGAGCATAAGCGGGTGTTGCTGGAAAACCGCAGGTGGGACCTGATTATCTTCGACGAAGCGCACCGGCTCAGCGCCAAGGAATACGGGAGAAAAACGGACAAGACCCAGAACTACCAGCTTGCGGAAGTCCTGCGCGACTACACGGACGCGCTGCTGCTGCTCACTGCCACGCCGCACGCCGGCGACCCCAACCACAGCCGTTTCGTCAACCTCGTCCGGCTGCTGGAACCCAAGGTCGACTTTTCGCCGCTCATTGACGAGGGCCTGTTCCGCCCCGATGGCGCGGTGCCCTACTCTCAGCTCATCCTGCGCACGCCTAAACTCAAAGTGACCGACGCCGAGGGGAAAGTGGTTTTCAAGGGCCGCCTCACTCATCCCCTGTCCTTCAGCATGTATCCCGACGAAAAGGAGTTCTACAGCGCCGTCGAGGACTACATCCGAACCGGCTACAACTCCTTGGAACAGGTCGAAGACCCCATGCACCGCCGCGCGGTCGGGTTCATCCTGACCACCTTTCAGAAGCTGAACGCGAGTTCCGTGCGGGCCATCAAGGCGGCCCTGGAGGGGCGCTTGGGCCGCCTGGAGGAGAAGCTGGACAAACTGCCGCCCGAAGAGGAAGAGGAAGAAGAACAGGACGAGCGCTACCAGGGGGAATTGGACGAGAAGGCCGTACTGAAGAACAACCGGCAGATCCTCCAGGACGAAATCAGGGTCCTCAAGAAGCTCCTATCCATTCAGGTGACGCGGGAGAAAAAGATCGATCGGCTCCGGGACCTGCTGAAGCAGATCGACCGGGAAACCCCGGGCGCGAAGGTGCTGGTCTTCACCGAATACCGGCGGACCCAGGAATTCCTGAAAGACCGGCTGGAGAACTGGTACGGGCCGAGCACCGTTGCTTTGATCAACGGCGATATGGAACTGGAAGGCAAGACCGCCGAGGCCGACAGCAAGCGGCGGAGCCAGCGCCTGTTCCGCGAGGACCCCTCGGTGCGGTTTCTGGTCTCGACGGAGGCCGGCGGCGAGGGAATCAACCTGCAGTTCTGCTACATCGTGGTCAACTACGACCTGCCCTGGAATCCGATGCGCTACGAGCAGCGGGTGGGCCGCGTGTATCGATACGGGCAGGACAAGGTAGTGCAGATCTACAACCTGAGAGCCAAGGACACCGTCGAGGACACGGTCCGCTCCTACTTCGAGCAGCGTCTAAGGGTCGCCGCGGGGGCTTTGAGGGCGGTCACGGGAGAGGACCCGGAAGAGCTAATTGCCAGCCTGAACGGGCAGTTGGAAGCTGAGATTGAGCCGGAGGAGATCTATAAGCGCGCGCTGGTGGAAGGAACACTGAACAAGCAGACCAAAGAGGAGATCCAGGAAGCGGTCCGGCGCGCGCAGAGAGCCTATGAGATCGCCACACAGAGCCTGTTCCGTGACGTTTCAAGCTACAGTTTTGACAAGTATCAGAAGGAACTGGCGAGCCCGGTGAATCTGAAGGACCTGGAGGACTTCACGCTAAAGTACCTGGCCCGCGAGCGGCGGCAGGTGCAGCGCAAGGACCGGTTTTGCGAGTTCCTGACGCCCGAGGCGCTCGGCGGAGGCCGGCTGCCTGAGCGGTTCAAGGGCGTCACCTTCGACCGCTCGGTTGCCATCAAGAACCCTCAGGCGGAGTTCTTCGCCCTCGGGCACCCGTTCGTGGACGCCATGCTTCAACACGTCGGTGATTACAGCTTCGGGGGGCATACGGCGGTACGGGTGATTGAGGCCCCCGGGTTGGCGCCGCGCAGGGCTGCCGGCCTGCAGCTCAACTTTATCGTCCGCTCGCGCGTGCAGCGCCAGGACGAAAATGAGTACCTGTTCGACTCCTACACCGTTGTAGTCCGCGCCGACGGTGCCGTTGACGAGGAGTTGGCTGCGTGGGCCGCCAGCCGTTACAGCAAGGAAGGGGCGCTGTCGCCGCAGGCAGAGCATCTGCTCCGCGATCTCAAGCGCCTGCCGCTCCAACAGGCTTACCAACTGGCTAAAAAGCACCTTGAGAGCAAGGTCCAGCTCTGGGACTGGGATGAGGATGTCGATTTGACTGGCGTGGCAATGATTGCGGTTCATGGCGCGCAGTAACCAAACGAGACCCCCACACCTTCTGCTGGCGACGTGGGTCTACTCGGCCCTCATCTGAACCTCGGTGTGGCCGGCGCTCTTGCCGGCTTCGATGGCGGAACCGCCAACCTGCCGCCGCCAGGTGATATTCGCGGGGCGGATCGCAGTGCTCCCGCTCCCGGCTAGCCGGGGCGTCGGAGGGGAGCAAACTTGGGTGCACAACGCGACAGAGCAGGGCTAGGTGTCTGGGAAGTCGCTCGCGGCAGGTGCTGTTTTCGGCGTTCGAGGCGCTGGCAGGCGGCAAGATCGACCCATGCAGGCAATGCGGCAGCCCCGGGGTGCCGAAAGGCGTGCTGTGGGGTTGATACGGGTGGGGATGGAGTGTATGTTTGACATGTCCGGGAGTCCAAAATGGAAATCCTGGTTGTGATGTAGCTGGGATAGCTCCGAAGAGGAGGGAGTGATGAATGCTGTCAGGACACGGGCGAAAGAAGCCATGCCGACCTTCTACCTCACGCTGATTAGCATCATCGGTTCGTTGGCCATTGTCTATTTGCTTACGACGCTGCAAATCGAGCGGCTTTTCGGTAGTGCGGTCGATATCGTTTACTGGCTCCAGGCCACAGCCACGCTCCAGCTGATCCTCCTCATGTGGCACGAGTATGTCATGGGCACGGTATTCTTCAAGTGGGTCATTGGCTATATCGATTCCATGGTTCCTTTCGCGTTCGGTCTCACACTATTTGCTACGATCCATCTGATAAACCGAGACGTGACAATGTGGTTATTTGCAGCCAGCGTATTTGCATCTATTGCCTGCCTTGCCTACATCAACCAGTACTGGAAGGCGCGCCGTGAACCCGAGAACAAAGCGGTCCTCGACTTGATCACATTTCATTCAGTCGTGATTGCATTCTCCCTGGTTACATCGATCTTGTTTTTGCTCGCGGGCACCGCACTGATGAAGCTCGGTTCCAGTCGAGTTATGGCTGTGGCGATTACGGGCTCCGCGAACCTGGTTTGCATGGCCTTCTCCCTGGTCACCTTTTTTCTCCGACGTGCGGCCCTGAATCCAGAGCCGGCAAAAACCGTTACATAACGCAGCAAGGAATCAGCCAGATAACTGGGCAGCATGGTCGTTGGTCAGCAATTCGCTTCACCGGCCGCCGCCTCTTTTCTGTAGCCCAGGCCTTCAGGCCCGGGCCGCAAAACCAGGAAGAATCCGCAGCCCCCTTCCGGGGGGCTTCCGTGTAGCCGCCTTTAGGCCACGCGCAAAGTGGCTAAAGCCGTTAAAAACGGGCTGCCGTTTGTGAGCGATTCGGTCTTTAAAAGACCGGCGCCGGCAAGTCGCGCCCGTACAGCGCCTTAGCGCCCTCCTCCAAGAACAAGCCGTTTTTCAAAAAGTGCCGTCCAGACTTTATTTCCTTTGGCCCGAATGATTTGCGGCGCGAGAGGGCCGAAAAACTTGACACGGTATGCCATACTGGAATTATGGCCACTTCTTGATAATTTCAGAATTTCCGGACCCCCCGCCTCTATATCACCTGTAAATAACAGGCGACGGGCCTGGAAACGAAACAAAAGAAAGGGAGGAGAAAACGGACACAAGCATCGACAAACCAATAAAACGGCCAGTCCCGGAGCCGATAACTGGCCAGTTCCCCAAGCGCGGGGCCAACGGGCAGTTCCTCCGCGGGGCCTCGGGCAACCCGCAGGGGCGGCCGCTCGGAAGCCGCAATCGCGCCACCTTGCTCATGGAAGACCTGAGGGAAACGCAGAAGACCGCGGGACTCCCTCCGGAGGCACACGGCAGGGACTGACGGCTCTGTGACATGCGCTTCGTAATGTTGGCCGTTTTGGGCCCCGATTGTGCTAGTATTTTCGCCCCGGCCTCTTCCCTGGTGCATTGAGCCTTCAGTTCGCGAGGAGAGAATTGATGACGTTGCGTCTGACTTCGGTTCTGGTGTGTCTGATGCTGGCCGCCGCCGCGGCCTTTCCGCAGGCCCAGATTTCTTCGGGAGACCTGAAAGGGACGATCTACGACGCCTCCGGGGCGGTGGTTCCCAACGCCTCGATTACCGCCACCAACCAGGAGAAAAACATCTCGCGGCCGGCGCGCAGCGGGTCGGGCGGCGAGTACGCCCTGCTGGCCCTGCCGCCGGGGGTCTATACCATCCGGGCGGAGGCGGCCGGCTTTTCGCGCCAGATCCGAAAGGACGCGCAGCTCACCGTCGGCGAGACGCTGCGGATGGATTTCCACTTGCAACCCGGCGAGATCAATACCGAGCTGGTGGTGACCACGCAGGCGCCGCCGATCGAAGTGGACCGCATCCAGCAGTCGGCCACCATCGAAGGGAAGCGCATCGGCAACCTGCCCATCAATCGCCGCAACTACCTGGATTTCGCCATGCTCACGCCCGGCGTAACGGAGTCGAACGACATGGTGGACAACACCGATTTCCGCGTGGCGCAGGCGCCGCAGTCGGGCCTGTCGTTCGCCGGCAGCAACGGCCGCCGCAACTTCGTCTCGGTGGACGGGGCCGAGGCGCAGCTCAATACCGGCGGTGCGCGGGCCACCGTGACCCAGGAATCGGTCCAGGAGTTCCAGATCAACCGCGCCAACTTCAGCGCCGAATTCGGCCAGTCGACCGGCGGCGTCGTCAACATCGTCACCAAGTCGGGCAGCAACGAATTTCACGGCAACGCGTTCGCCTTTGTTCGCAACAAGCACTTCCAGGCGCGCAACTACTTCGACCAGGAGAAAGCGCCGTTCACACGGGTGCAGGACGGCTTTACGCTGGGCGGCCCGGTGCGCAGGAACAAGACCTTCTTCTTCACCGGCTTCGAGCGGCTGGACCGCAACGAGGCCTCGCGGGTGCCGCTGCTGCTGGACCCCGGAATCTTCACCCAGTTCCAGCTGCTGCACGCGCAGATGTTCAGCTTCCTGGGCAGCCTGCCGGCCAGCCCGCAGACCGCGGCACTGGCGCCCCTGGCCGCGCAGTTGAAGGGCGCCCTGACCACCGCCAGCTATCCGGCGACGCTCAACCTGTTCCGCTCCAACAGCGGCACTTTTCCGTTCGGCGAGGGCTTCACGACCTTCCTGGGCAAGATCGATCATCACTTCAGCGACCGCGACCACCTGTTCTTCCGCGACAACATCACCGACGATTTCAACCAGAACGCGCAGTCCGGCGCGTTGATCGCCTTCAACCGCGGGCGCAACCTGGACACCTGGGACAACTCCGCGGTGCTGGGCTACACGCACGTGTTCAGGGCCAACCTGGTGAACGAATTCCGGACGCAGTTCGGCTACAACAAGATTCACGTGATTCCGCTGGATCCGTTCGGCCCGGAAATCAACATCACCGGCTACGGCTTCTTCGGCCGCGAAATCTTTTTGCCGTCGAAGATGATCGAGCGCCACTACCAGTGGCAGGACAACCTGAGCTGGACGCGCGGCAGGCACACCTTCAAGTTCGGCGGCGACATCAACCCGGTGCAGGACACCGCCGTGTCGCAGACCTTCATGGGCGGGCGGTTCAGCTTCGGCGAGGCAGTGCCGCTGGCCAACATCATCCTGGCCAGCGTGCCGGGCGCGGCGGGGGTGACCACCCTGCAGCAGGTGAGCGCGCTGCTGACCTCGCCGCTGGCGCCGGCCGCGCTCCAGCAGACGGCCCCGCTGTCCATCGCCGGCGTCGGCACCGTCCAGTTGTCGCGCGCCCTGGTCACACCCATCACCGCGCTTCAAGCCTTTAACCTGGGCCTGCCCACCTACTACCAGCAAGGGTTCGGCGACCCCAACCTGACCACCTGGGCCAAGCGCTTCGGCGTCTATGCCCAGGACACCTGGAAGGTGCGGCCGAACTTCACGCTGAACGCCGGTCTGCGCTATGAACTGGACGGCAACAGGCCCTATATTCCCCAGGTAGACACCAACAATTTCGGGCCGCGCTTCGGTTTCTCCTGGGATCCTTTCAACAATGGGAAAACGGCGATCCGCGGGGGCTATGGCATCTACTACGGCACCATCGACGGCCAGGTCGCCGACGTCGCCAAGACGCTGGACGGCACGCAGATCGCGCAGAGCTTCGTGCCGCTGACCGGTCTGACCGGCCTGGTGGTCCCCGGCACGACCACGCCGGTTACCTCCGCGGTCATTTACCAAACGCTGTTGAGACAGGGGGTGATCGGGTCGCGGCAGATCACGGCGCAGGACCTGGCACAGTTCGGGATCCGGCCGGGCCCCAATGCCCCGCTCTCGGTGGTCTTCGGCATCGACCCGAATTTCGTCAATCCCTACGCGCAGCAGGCCAGCTTCGGCATCGACCGGCAGGTGGGCGGCTTCGCGCTGGCGACCAACTACGTGTTCAACCGCACGGCGAAAATCGTGCGCATTCTGGACCGCAACCTGGCCAAGAGCAGCGCGGCCACGGCCGACCCTCGCCTGCCCGCCTACACCTTCAAGCAGCCGCTGCTGAACCAGCTCAACATCTTCGAATCATCGGCCAACGTCTTCTACCATGCGCTGGTCGCTTCGCTGAACAAACGCTTCGCGCGCCATGTGATGCTCGACGCCAACTACACCTTCAGCAAGGCGATTGACGAAGTGACCGACTTCAACACCGACTTCCAGCCCAACGACCAGACCAACTCGCGGGCCGACCGCGCCCTTTCTTCCTTCGACCAGCGCCACCGCCTGGTGGCCAGCGCGGTGCTGGAAAGCCCGTGGAGCGGCAAGGGGCCGCTGGCGCGCCTGCTGGGCGGATTCACCCTCTCGCCCGTCGTAGTGGCCTCCAGCGGGCGGCCCTTCAACGTGCTGCTGGGCTACGACAACGTGAACGACCGCCACCCCAACACCCACCGGCCGCGCGGCGCCGGCCGCAACATCGGCCACGGCCCGGATCTGTTCACGACCGACCTGCGCGTGTCGCGCCGCTTCCGCGTGCCGAACCGCGAGCGCACTTCCATCGAGGTGATGGGCGAAGCCTTCAACCTGCTCAACCGCACCAATTTCCGCACCGTGAACAACGTGGTGGGCTGCATCGGGGCGACCACCGGCCCGTTCTCCGCGCCGGACTACGCCGGCTGCACGGCGGGCGGCGTTGAGAACCTGCCGCGCCCACTGGTCGGCCGGCGCTTGTTCCCCACCGAGCCGCTGGCCTTCACCTCGACCTTCGATCCGCGCCAGTTCCAGTTCGGTTTGCGGTTGACGTTCTGAAGTCAGCCTAAGGGAGAACGCGAGTGAAACACGACACAGGCAAACGCGGACCAGCCAAACCGGAACCCATCCGCAGATTCCGCAGATTCCGCAGATTCCGGAATTGCATCTTAATCTGCGCAATCTGCGGAATCTGCGGATTGGCTGCTCTGCTCCCGGCGGTTGCCGCCGAACGCTATGAGCCGGCCTGGGAGTCCCTCACGCGCCACCGCAATCCGCAGTGGCTGGTGGATGCCAAGTTCGGGATCTATGCGCACTGGGGCGTTTACGCGGTCCCGGCTTTCGGCAACGAGTGGTACGCCAAGCGGATGTACGACCCCAAGGACCCGCTGGGCGTCTACGACTATCACCGCAAGACGTTCGGGCCGCAGGACAAGTTCGGCTACAAGGATTTCATCCCCATGTTCAAGGCCGAAAAGTTCGACCCGGAGGAATGGGCGGAGGTGATCCGGCAATCGGGCGCCCGCTACGCGGGCATCGCCGTGGTCCACCACGACGGCTTCGGCTTGTGGCACAGCAAGGTCTACCGCTGGAACGCCGGGGAGATGGGGCCGAAGCGCGACCTCTACGGCGACCTGGTCAAGGCCCTGCGGGCCAAGAGGCTGAAGACCGTGGCCACCGAGCACCACATGCGCACCTTCAACTGGTACCTGCCGCGCGACGAAAAACTGTGGGGCCGGCTCAAGGAGGAGAACGCCGACCTGTTCGATCCGCGCTACGCCGATTTCTACTGGAACGAATTCACCTCGAAGAAGGAGGATTTCATCCGGCAGTGGAGGGCGAAGCTGCTGGAAGTGATCGACAACTACCGCCCCGATGTTCTGTGGTTCGACGGCGGCGATTTCACCTCGCCGGAGGTCGCCGGACCGGTCCTGGAGTCCCTGGCCCATTATTACAACCAGGCGGCCGGGCGCAAGACGGAGGTCGAGGTGCTGAACAAATTCGCGGGCACCAAGCAGTTCAACTTTCCGCGCCAGTTCGGCATCCTCACCTTCGAGGCCGGCCGCGACCGGCCGGAGCGGGTTGACCGGCCCTGGATCGACGACCTGAGCATCGCCGAGAATTCCTGGGGCTACATCCAGAACCTGCAGTTGCGGAGCGCGCGCGAAATCCTGCTGGGCTTGATTGACCGTGTCAGCCGCGGCGGCGGCCTGCTGCTTTCGCTCGCGCCCAAAGCCAACGGCGAGATCCCCGACGACCAGAAGGCCGTGCTGCGGGAGATCGGCGACTGGCTGCGGGTGAACGGCGAAGCCATCTACTCGACCCGCCCCTGGCGCGTCCACGCCGAAGGCTCCACCGCCAAGCTCATCTACGCCAAGGGCGAGCACACCCAATGGCGCTTTGAGAAGTGCTCGGCCGAAGACATCCGCTTCACGCGCAAAGGCGACACGCTGTACGCCATGGCCCTGGGCTGGCCCGAGGACGGCAGATTGCGGATTCAGACGCTCAAGGCCGGGGCCAGGCCGGGCGTGGCCGGCATCCAGTCGGTTTCCATGCTGGGCAGCACCGCGGCTTTGAAATGGTCGCAGACTGCCGACGCGCTGCTGGTCGAGCTGCCCACCGGAAAGCCAGGCAAGTATGCCTGCGCCCTGAAGATCACGGTGCGCGGCGCCGCGCTGGAGTGATCCGTTGGCAATTCGCCGTTGACAGCGGGCAACCGGCTGCCCTATTCTTGCTTTTCATGGCAAAGCCGGCCAATATCGCGCGCCATCATCGCCATCACGGGACGCGTGTGCGCCGGGCTGCCTCTTAACGGAAGCGCAATCTTGGAAAGATGAAACGCCCGGCAGCAGGAAGCCGGGCTTTTTTGTTGGACCGACACATGAACCTGGATTTCTCGAAACTCGAGGGCCTGGTGCCCGCCGTCATCCAGGACAGCGTCACGCGCGAAGTGCTGATGGTGGGCTTCATGAACGCCGAGGCCTTTCAACGGACCCTGGAGACCGGCCACGCCACCTTCTTCAGCCGCACGCGCCGGAAGCTGTGGACCAAGGGCGAGACCTCCGGCGACCGGCTGGCGGTCGAAGAGATTCGGGTGGACTGCGACCACGACTCGCTGGTAATCCTGGCCCGCCAGACCGGCGGCGCCACCTGCCACATGGGATACCGGAGCTGCTTTTTCCGGCGGCTGGAAGGCGATTCGTGGGTCGAGATCGAGCCGCCGGCGAGCAAAGAGAAAGGATTAACCACAGATGAACACGGATGAACACGGATCAAATGCTCTGGCGGCTGTTCGTGCGGGAGAAGAAGTTGCCAAACTGTACTGGTTTCCATCCGTGTTCATCCGTGGTGAATTTCTGATTGTTTAGAGAACAGTTATGAAACTGAGACTCGGAATACCGAAGGGCAGCCTGCAAGAAGCTACCGTGGACCTGTTCCGGCGCGCCGGCTTTCAGATCAACATCAACCCGCGGTCGTACTTCCCGGCGGTGGACGACCCCGAGCTGGAGCTGATGCTGATCCGCGCCCAGGAGATGTCGCGCTACGTGGAAGACGGCATCCTGGACGCCGGCCTGACGGGCCGCGACTGGATCCTGGAGAACGAATCCGAGGTGCGCGAGGTGGCCGACCTGATTTACGCCAAGCAGAGTTTCGGCAAGGTGCGCTGGGTACTGGCGGTGCCCGAGGCCTCCACTATTGAAGGGCCGCGCGACCTCGAGGGAAAGATCATCGCCACCGAGCTGGTGCAGGCCACCAGGCGCTACCTGGCCTCGCACGGCGTGAAGGCCAAGGTGGAGTTTTCCTGGGGAGCGACGGAGGTGAAACCGCCGGTGCTGGCCGACGCCATCGTCGAGGTGACCGAGACCGGCTCCTCGCTCCGCGCCAACAACCTGCGCATCGTCGATACCGTGCTGGAATCGAACACCAAGCTGATCGCCAACCACGCCTCGTGGGAAAACGCCTGGAAGCGGAACAAGCTGGAGAGTATCCGGATGCTGCTGGAAGGGGCCATCCTGGCCTACGGCAAGGTGGGGCTGATGCTGAACCTGCGGCAGGCCGACCTGGCGGCGGTGCTGGAGATGCTCCCGGCGCTCCGCCGGCCGACCGTTTCCCCGCTGAGCGAGGAAGGCTGGCTGGCAATCAATACCATTCTCGACGAACGGGTGGCCCGCGAGATCATTCCCAAGCTGAAGCAGGCTGGCGGCGAGGGCATCGTCGAGTACCCGCTGAATAAAATTATCGTGTGAAATCAACCACGGATGAACACGGATGAACACGGATAGAAACCCGGAGGAAGAAGGGATTAGCCACGGAAACATAGAGGCACAGAGAAAGCCAATTGCCGGGTTTCTCCGTGTTTCCGTGACTCTGTGGCGAGAACCTTCTCCATCCGTGTTTATCCGTGTTCATCCGTGGTGAGTTTAACCATGCGGATTTTATCGAGCAAGCGCGAGATTGACCGGTTCCTGGCCGGGCGGCGGCTGGCGCTGGAACGGGCCGAAGCGGTGGCGCGCCCGATTCTCGCGGCGGTGCGGCGGGGCGGCGACCGCGCGCTGGCCGTCTACACGCGCCGCTTCGACGGCTACCAGGGCCCGCTGCGCCTGGATGCGCCGCAACTGAAGGCCTCGTGGAAGGCCGCCGACGCCGGCTTGCGGGGCGCGATGCGCCAGGCAGCCGGCAATATCGCGCGCTTCGCGCGCCTGCAGATGCCGCGCGAATGGCGGCGCACCATTGCCCCCGGCATTCGGGCCGGGCAGCTTGTGCGGCCGCTGGAAAGCGTTGGGTGCTACGTGCCCGGCGGACGATTTCCGCTGTTCTCGACGGTGCTCATGACCGCCATCCCGGCGCGGGTGGCCGGCGTGGCCGGGGTCTATGTGGCTTCACCGCGGGCGGCCGAACCGGTTTGCGCCGCCGCGCACCTGGCCCGCGCCGGCGCCGTCTTCGCCATGGGCGGCGTACAAGCCATCGCCGCGCTGGCCTTCGGAACCGAGACGGTGCCGCAGGTGGACAAAATTGTGGGCCCCGGCAACATCTACGTCACGGCCGCAAAGAAACTGCTGGCGGGCGAGGTGGGCATCGACATGGTGGCGGGGCCGACTGAGGTGGTCATTGTCGCCGCCGGCGGCGAGCCCAAGTGGCTGGCGGCCGACCTGCTGGCCCAGGCCGAGCACGACCCGCAGGCGGCGGCCATCCTGGTGACCACCTCGCGGTGCCTGGCCGAGGCGGTGGCCGCGCGCATCCCCGCCCGCTCGAAGAATTGCACGGCGCTGCTGGCCGGCAGCCTCGAGCAGGCGTTGGAGCTGGCCAACCGCAAC
>Ga0315282_10010360_pt1 | contig 14630 bp, 11 predicted proteins | sample YL17G07_20_MG_FD_203693 | JGI IMG/M metagenome (GOLD analysis project Ga0315282, IMG submission 203693) | Sediment microbial communities from Yellowstone Lake, YNP, Wyoming, USA - YL17G07_20 | ecosystem: Environmental > Aquatic > Freshwater > Lake > Sediment | place: USA: Wyoming | collected...
CCACAGCGGCCACACCACCCCGCCATGCAGGCAGACCCCGATGAAGAACGTGAGGTGAAGGGCCACGAGAAAGATCACGCCCCTGCGCCAATGGCGGCGGTCCAGGAGGAAATACGCGCCGCCCGGAACCAGCCAACCCAGAAAGAGAGTGAGCCAGAAGCGAGGAGCGGAGAGGGCGGGCTGAAGGGAAGACGAGCGGGGCATTTCTCTCCCCTATGGCGGCGTCTGAGCCGTCCAGAGTGGGGCGCATCCGGCAAGGACACGCAACAGCGCCCTCAACATATCCCAGGCATTGCGGCTTGTCAACCAGTTCCTATTCGAGGAAGGGGTAGGGTGTTACGCCGATTGCGTGAGGATATAAGTATGGTGTCGCCGGATTGCAGATGCGCTCTTGTGTCAAGAGATAAGTTGTGTGTCACCCGATTGAGTTCGGGATATGAGTATCATTACTCATACCACAAGTCAAGAAAAATCGACAGGATTTTTTCCTGTCGATTTCACGGAACTCGGACTTCGGAAAGGGCTAAGCTGTTACCTCCTCGCGTCAAAAGATAAGTTGTGTGTCACCCGATTCCGCTCCTCGCGTCAAAAGATAAGTTGTGTGTCACCCGATTCATGTCACCCGATTCACTGTAACGCCAAGTAAATCAGTCATTATGACAATTATGCTTGTCAATATGTAAAAGTTACTTGACATATCGCCTGGGATGGATTAGGGTAAGAAATAGGAGGTACAGACCATGCTGAATTTCCATCTCTGTAACCGCTTGAAAGTCGCACGCGCAGAGAAAAATCTCTCCCAAGAGCAACTCGGCTTGTTGGCCGGAGTGACGCGTCAAACCATTTGCTCGATTGAAACGAGTCAGTACAACCCCTCGACCTTGCTGGCGTTGATTCTGGCCCGGCGCCTGGACAAGCCGATCGGGGAACTTTTTTTTCTGGAAGAAGAGAAAGAGGAAAAGAAACCATGAATACCAAAGAATCCACAAGTACCAAAGAATCCACAAGTACCAAAGAATCTATGAGTACCAACCAAAACGTGGCGCGGGACGAGCGGACGGTGGCTATCGAGAATGCCAGCTACCGATGGACTTGCATCTTGCTCTCCTTCGCACTCCTCGTTGATGTGGGGTATCGGGGTCTGGTTCGTCAGGAGGCCGCTTGGGACTTGATGGCCCTAGTCATTGTGAGCGGAGCCGTCAGTACGGTATATCAGGCCCGCCAGAAGGTACTAGGACACGGCTGGGTAAAGACGGCGGCGCTCGTGGTCTGCCTTGGGGCGGTTATCGGATTCATTGTTGTTGTTGCGATGATAATGATTCTAAGGCGGCGGTAATAGACAAGAGTATCATTTTGACTTCGTCACATGAGGCCGAATCGTGTAATTCCAGTCCCCATGAAACTTGCTACGCGCCAGATGCACTCGCGCCATCTCCTCGTCCGTTACCTTACGGCCCGTCGGGTATTTTCGGCGATCCAGGCGGCAAGTTACTTTCGAACCCTTCGCGGTGGTGGTGCGCGCAATCAATCGCACGATTGTCTCGTGGTCGCGTAGCGGTTCGCCCCGCCAGTGCGAGGAGATGAACGAGAAAAGCCGATGTTCAATCTTGTTCCACTTGCTCGTTCCCGTAATCATAATCGGGGGACATAATCGGGGGACACAATACTCATTTCCCCTCTTAATCGGGGGACACAATACTCATTTCCCCTCACTCACTCGGGTGACACCATACTTATATGTCCCCGCTCGCGGACCTTTCTGTCGAGCTTTCTCTTCTCGAGATCGCGACCGATAGGCCCGTTCCCGTCCTTTGAATACACCGCGTTCGTATGAACCAACTTTGCCCTGTTGCTTCCGTCGCCATAGTAATACTGGTTCATGAAATCGCAAGTGGCCTCGCGTGTCAAGCGATTGATTTCCAGCGGAGTCGGCGTGAAGGCACACGCCCGCCATCCAGGCTCCGTCCCTCCTCTTATACGCCCACCGTCCAGGCTCCATCCCTCCTCTTACAGAGCAACGCGCCGGACCGAGAGAACATGAGGCAGCGCGGCGAGTTGATGGAAAACCTCATCCGGCACCACGCCGTCCGTGAGGATAACCGTCATGGCCTTTCCGCCCTGCTTGTCGCGGCCCCAGCTGATTTCGCCGATGTTGATCCGCGCGTTACCCAGCGTGGTCCCCACCAGGCCGATGATACCCGGCACGTCGTCGTTCTCGACAAGCGTGACGTTGCCCTGGGCCCGCATCTCGAAATGCAGGTTGTTGATGGACACGACCCGGGGGCGGTTCGGGGCAAAAACAGTGCCGCTGATCGAGACGGTTTCCCCGTTCTCCATCGTGGCGGTCACCGTCTTGAGCTGAAGGTAGTCCTTTGGTGTGGCCGAGCGGGTTTCGACGACTTCGATCCCCTTCGATTCCACGATGATCCGGGCGTTGACGAAGTTCACCGGCTGGTCGGTGATCGGCTCCAAAAAACCCTTGAGGACGGACAGCATGATGGGTTGCGTCGGGTACTCCAGGAGGGTCCCGCTGACGGACACCTCGAGTTTCCTGACCGGGGAATCACACAATTGCACGACAAAGCGGCCAAGCGTCTCGGCGAGTTTGAGGGAAGGCTGCATCTGCTTGAGGAGCTCGGGGTTGATTGCCGGCGCGTTGAGAGCCGTGGTGACCTCGGCTCCCTTGCAGCAGTTGGCCACCTGTTCGGCCACTTGGAGCGCGACCTTCTTCTGGGCTTCGGCCGTGGAAGCTCCGAGGTGGGGCGTGAGGACCAGGCGCGGGGCTTTGCGCAGGGGATGGTCTTCGGGCAGCGGCTCGGCGGTATACACGTCGAGCGCCGCCCCGGCGATCTCGCCCGCCTGCAATGCGGCCACGAGGGCCAGCTCGTTGACGATGCCGCCGCGCGCGCAGTTGATGAGAAAAGCGGACTTCTTCATCCGCTTGAACTCGGCTTCCCCGATCAGATTGGTGGTCTCCGGGGTTCTCGGCGTGTGGATCGTGATGATGTCGGCCCCCTCGACGATCTCCGGCGCCGATTTGAGACAAACCCCTATCTTCTCCGAGGCCTCCGACGACACGTATGGGTCACAGCCCCACACGTTCATCCCAAAGGAGAGCATCCGCTTGGCCACTTCGCGCCCGATCTTGCCCAGGCCGATCACGCCCAGGGTCTTGCCGAACAGTTCGCGCCCTTCCAGTTTCTTCTTCTCCCACTTGCCGGCTTTCATCGTCGCGTCCCCGGCCGGGATGTTCCGCACCAGCGCCATCATCAGGCTGATGGCGTGCTCGCAGGTGGAATATGTGTTGCCCTCCGGGGCATTGGCCACGATAATCCCGCACTCCGTGGCCACCGGAATATCCACGTTGTCCACGCCGACCCCGGCGCGCCCCACGATCTTGAGCTTTTTCGCGGCGCGCAGCACCTCGGCGGTGACCTTGGTGCGCGACCGGATCACCAATGCGTCGTATCCGCCGATCTCCGCCACCAGGTTCTCCGGCGTGATGTCGGGCTTGTAAGTGACTTCATTCGCGCCGCTGTCTTTGAGTATGCGGATGCCTTCTTCCGCAAGAGAATCGCTGACTAGAATCTTCGCCATGTGCTTGGACCTCCCAAGAGTGTTCTATTCGCCTTTCACGAAAAAGGACCTCAACGACAACAAGGACAATAAGGACCCAGGGACGCTATAACTGGGCCATCTTCATTCGTTTCCGGGTGCCGCAAGGCGCCATGAATGGCTAGTTCCATTTTTCCCACGCCACTATCTCGGACAACGCCTTGCGTCCACGAGCGGGGGGCTGCGTCGCGGGGTAGCCAAGCGGCAGCAAAGCCACCACGCGGATTTCCGCCGGTATCCCCAGGATCCGCTTCGCCTGGTCCTCGTGGAACGCGCCGATCCAGCAGGTTCCGAGCCCTTCCTCCACTGCCTGCAGCGCCATGTGCTCCACGGCAATGGACAGGTCAACCGGGTAAGCGGCTTGCCCGCACGTCATCACGTAGTCCGTGGTCGTGGCGCAGGCGGCGATGACCACGGGGGCCTGGCCCACGAAGACCTGTCCCTTGGCCGCCTCCGTCAGGCGGTTCCGCGTGGCCTTATCCCGCACCACGACGAACTTCCACTCCTGAGTGTTCTTGGCGGAGGGCGCCAGCCGCGCCGCCTCGAGAACGCGCTGGAGTTTCTCTTCCTCCACCGGTTTGTCGAGATATGCGCGGATGCTGCGCCGCGCCCGGATTGCATCCATTACGTTCATGATCGTTCCCTCCTAGATGGACATGGTTGTGTTCAGACTCTTCAATGCCGCGCCGACGCCCGATCCCGCCTCGCACGCGCAGCCTTGACGCAGCAGCGCCATTTCGAGCGCGCCGATCAGCGCCAGCACGTCAAACTCCTCCACAAAGCCAAGGGCGGCGATCCGGATGATCTTGCCCTTGAGATGCTCCTGCCCTCCCGTGATCGTCATCCCGAAGGTGTCGCGCATCGTCTTCACCAGTTTCGACGCGTCCACGCCCTCCGGCATCGTCAGCGCCACCACCACGTTGGATGGCGATTTGCTGAAGAGAGGAAGCCCAAGGGCGGCGCACCCCTGCCGGATGGCCGTGGCGCAGCGTGTGTGGCGTTCCCAGATCTTCTCGAGGCCGGTCTTCCGGATCAGCTCAATGGCGGCGTTCAATGCCACGATCATCGAGACCGGACCGGTCCATGGAGTGGTGTTTTCGGCCAGGGACTTGAGGGCCTTCTTGAGACTGAAGTAGTAGCAGGCGGACTTGGCCGACTGGATCATGGCCTCGGCCTTCGGGCTCACGGAGACAAACGCCATTCCTGGCGGAAGCATCAGCGCCTTCTGCGAGCCGGTGACCACCACGTCCACTCCCCACTTGTCCGTTTCGAGGGGTTCCGCGCCCAGGCTGCTCACCGCGTCCGTCACCAGCACGGCGCCGGTCCCGGCCACCACCTTGGCGATCCCTTCAATATCGGTGAGGGCGCCCGTGGAGGTCTCGCAGTGAGTGGTGAGGACCGCCTTTGCGTCGGGGTGTTGCCGCAGGAGCTTCTCAATCAGCTCCGGCGTGGCGGAGGTGCTCCAGTCAATCTTCTCGATGACGCAGTTGATGCCGAAAGCCTTGCAGATTTGACCCCAGCGCTCCCCGAATTTCCCTCCTTCGATCGCGATAGCTTTGTCGCCGGGCGACAGAAGGCTCGTGACCGCCGCTTCCATCCCTCCCGTTCCCGACGAGGTGAGAGGAACGACCGGATTCCGCGTGCGGAAGACGTACTGCAGTCCCTCGCGGGCCGTCTTGAACACCGGGTCGAAGTCCGGAGCGCGATGGTGGACAATGGGCCGGCCGAGGGCCGCCAGCACTTCTGGGGGGACATTCGTTGGTCCCGGGGTGAACAGCGTGTGCTTCATCATGCCTCACTATCTCCTTTTGTGGGGTGTCGCCTCGATGGCGCCGGCTTGAAATCGCCTTTATTGAATCGCGGGGGTTTTCGTCAGGTTGTTGATCTGGTTCTGCACTTTCTCTGTTTCCTTGCCGCCCAGCTCCAGGTAGCGTTTGAAGTGCTGAAGAGCTTCCTCCCGGGTTTCCTTGGCCGTTTGCATGAGCAGTCCCAGGTTCAGGTGGGCCAGCGCATAGTACTCGTCCACGGCGAGAACCTTCTTGAAAAGGGAAATGGCCTCTCCCGCGCGACCGGCCGTCTTCTCCAGAACGCCCAGGTTGTAGAGGGCATACTTGTAGTCGGGCCGGATAGCGAGCGCTTTGCCATAGGCTTCGCGGGCCTTCGCCCAGTCCGCTTCCGACTTGCCTTTCAGGAACAGGTTCCCGATCCTCAAGTAAGGACGCGGCTCCTCAGGATGGCGTTCCACCGCCGTCTGGTAGGCTGCCAGCGCCTGGTCGTTCTTGTTCATCTTCTCCAGGCATTCGCCATAGTCCAGAAGACACTCCATACTGCCGGGCTGCAGCTTGATCGCTTTCTGATATTCGTCCGAGGCGCGCGCGTACTCCCCCACTTCCGCAAACTTCCGGGCATTCGCGTAGTGATAGGGAAACGTGTCCAGCAAGACAAGGCTGGAAGATTCCGGCAGCCCCGTTTCCTTCTTCCCCTCATCCGGCGATGCGGCGACCCCCTTCCCCTTGCCCGCTTCCTTTCCAGGCGGGGAGAAGAGGGCCGCTTGGATGTCCTTGGGCGATGGCGCCGCCGGGGAGGAAACTTTGTCATCCGAGGACGGAGAGGGCGACACCGGCAGAGGCTGCGGCAAGATGGCCGGATCAATGCCGGACGAAGGCCGCGGCGCCTCAGTCGGCGTCGCTGAGAGTCGGCCTTGGTTGGCGTCCGAGATCAGCTCCAGGGTGGGCTTGGGCGTCCGAGTGCCCTTGGGAGCATTGCCGCCGGGTTTGGAGGATACTGACTCGAGGCTCCCGGAGGAAATGGTGTCCTTTCCGTTCTCCTTGACGCCTTGGGCGGTGGGAGAGGCGGCTTGCGCCGCGGATAAGGCAACCGGGGCGGGTTTTGCGCGAACCGGATGGCCGCACCCCAACGCCAGCAGAGAGAACACGCAGAGGGCCGAGAGATGGAGAGGGAACAGGGAGGGCGAGAACGGGGAGCGGTTGAACATGGGATGGCACTTTCCTGTCACTATGTTTCAGTGTGTTTCACTATGTTTCACTATGTTTCACTATGTTTCACTATGTTTCACTATGTTTCACTATGTTCCAGTATGTTTTGGGCGTTCGGGTGAGAGTAACGGTCTTCGGGGAGCGGGCAAACTCCGACCTCCAGCCTGAGAATGCGAAACTCTCACGGCGCCAACACCACCAGAAGCCTTTGATTATGCAAAGGAGAAACGGAAAAGCAAGCGCAAACAGAAGGCGGGCGGCAAGTTTCTCGCAAGTTTCCTTCTTACGGGAGATCGTAGAGGTCAATCCGGAACTCGAGGACCCGCGGGGCCGTTACCTTCTTTGCGGCAGAGGCTTGCGGCACGAGCGCCACCGGCGCGGCCGATGGCCCGGTCCCGCCGCGGCCGCCCGGTCTCTCTTTCCCGCCGGATTCCGCAAGTTGCGCGGGTTTCCCGCTTCTTATCTCAGAAATGGGAGATGGCGCTACCGGTTTCAACTCTATTCCCATCTTGCGCAACTCCTCCAAAACCCACGGCATTTCCCGGTTGGGGACCGTGCAGAGCAGGCTGCCCAGTTTCTTCCTTCCAGCCGGGGATGTCCCAGACTGTGGCGCCGCGCCAATCTTGCCTAGATTCGCCGTGTCCCACTTGGCGTCAGCTATCACATCATCCACGGGCACGCGCACGACGCGCACTCCGCGGCTGCGAAGGTAACTTTCCATCTGTTCGAGAGCTCGGGACGTGTCGGGACGTTCTTTGAACTTGGCCGCCTCCGTTTTCGCGGCCATGCCCCTGATCGCGTCCGCCGCCGGGAGAGCCACCGCGGAAGCCGCCGCGGGAGCCACCACCGGAGCCGCCGCGGGAGCCGCCGCGGGAGCCACCACGGGAGCCGCAACGGGCCGGTTCATCGCATCGGCCAACACAAGCGCCTTGGACCTTTCCTTGTTCCCGAGCCCCTCTTTGTCCTCGGATTCCGCCTTCTTCATAGAACCCTCTTTGTCCTTCGATTCCGCCTTCTTCTCCGACCCGGCTAGCGCTCCAGCCTCGCGAGGCTTTTGCTCCACCACCGGAATGCTCCCATTCGTGTTAGAGAAGAATCCGAGAGCGCGAAAACCCCCAGACCACCAGGCATACTGATCCGCCGGCAGCGTGCTTCCCCCCACCGGCGACGTCTGGGGACCAAGGCAGACCACGAGCACTTGGGGAGAATCCGCATGTTTCTCATACTGCGTCGCCATACTGACCGTCCCTCTGAATGATGAAGCCGGGCGAGAGGCCGTGACGGCAGCGGGCGCTATCCCCGTCATCCCGTATGCCAGACTCTCGTTCGCCGGCGGTTCGGTAGGTGCGGCCGCTCCCGGAGAGATGGCCAGATTGAGGCGATCATCACTCGGAGCGCCGCCGTCGGGAGACCCTTCCGGTTTCTGTACCAGATCCAACCTGGTCATGCCCCGAGCCGCTAGTTGCCTCTCCTGTCCGTTAGTACTCTTAGGTCCGGCAAGGACGGTATAGGAGCCGCTGGTACTGGCCCGCGAGGCTTCGTCTTGGCCCGTCGCCGGGGTGGCGAGAACCAGCGCCGCATTGACGGCGGGAGAGGTGACCGGAGCCGGAACCGCCTGCGCTGCCGGAGCGGGAGGCGCGACAACCACCGGTCGGTCACCAGCGGGAGGCGCGACGGCCGCCAGTCGGCTATGTACCTCTTCCGAGACAGTATTCGAGACGGGGGACTCTCCCTCTTTGGCGGCCGCGGCCTTCTCGTTCCGCATCCGCAAGATCGCCATTTCTCCCAGCAGTTTGGAGTCGGGCTCCTTCGCGGCTCCCGCCACCCCCTGAGAGCCCCCTGCCCCGCCAGCACCGGGTTTGGAGTCGAGCTTCTTCGCGGCTGTCTCCGCCGGAAACCTTAAGACGGGGCTGGGGAGCGAGGGAGCGTCTGCCGCTGTTCTCCGCAACTCAGTACCAGCCTGGACACTGGATGGCTCAGGCGCGCTCTTGTCTTTACCAAGCTGCGCGCGGGATGACTCGGGCGCGCTCTTCTCTTTGACCCCGGCCTTGCGGAACAGATAATGATCAGCGCGTTCTTCTCCCGCTGCTGGTTCGGCATAGCGTCTTCCCCCCGCACGGTCCGTATCCGCTGGGGCCGGCGGTTTTCCCGGCGCACTTGTGATATCCGAAGAAAGGGACCTCTGGTCACCAGCCCCGCGCGCGACGCGGCTATGCGGGGACGGATGGTTCAGAACCGCGTAGGTCACAACGGCTAGGAGACAGACTGTGGCGAGAGCCGGAGCTTGCCATCCCAGCACAAACCTCCTCAGGTGGTCCATGAGAGACGGCCTTGACCGCGCGGTCTCCTCCACGTGGGTGGGCGCCGGAAATTCTCTCTCGGCTCGGACTCGCTCCATGATCGTGGCGCGCAGAGTCGGCGGCGGGGCGGGAGAGGAAGCGCCGCGCATGAGAGACTCGATGGCGCGGTGTTGGTCCAGCTCCGCCCGCCAGTCCGGATGCTGCTCCAGAGCCTCCTCGAAAGCCTCCAGCTGAGAGCCCTGCAACTCACCCGAGAAATAGCCTTCCAGAAGATCGTGAAATCGTTGCTTGTCCATCTTCTCCGCCTTCCGCCACTCTCGCGTAGGATGGGCCTCGGCCCGTCACACCCTCACGTAGGATGGGCCTCGGCCCATCAAATCCATGTAGAGACCGCCCAACCGTCTCTCCGTCTTCCGCCGCCTCTAGCCCAGCAAGAATCCTATCCGTTCGCGGAGGAGGTGGCGCGCCCGGTTGATCCTCGACTTCACCGTTCCGATGGAACACCCGAGCGCCTCCGCGATCTCATCATACGAGAGGTTCTCCATGAACCGCAACGCCACCACTTCCTGGTAGTCCGGGGCGAGACTCGAAATGGCGGCATTCAGCGCCTGCGTGATTTCCCCTCCCTGTGCCCTTTCGCGTGGGCCCGGCGCAGGATCCGGCGGGTCCAGGGACCGGGCGTCCTCCTGCGAGCGGGGCGCATCCAGCGAATCGTGTTTCAACTCCTTGCGGCGCTCCTGGCGCTTCCACCGGTTCTTCACGAGGTTCGTGGTGATCCGGTAGAGCCAGGTGCTCAGCCGCGATTCCCCCCGGAAGTCCCCAATGTGGCGATAGCAGTTCAGGAACACCTCCTGGGCCGTGTCCTCGGCTTCGCCGTAGTCCTGGAGCAGGCGGTAAGCCAAGCCGAACACCCGGTCCAAGTGCAATTCCACCAAGCGTTCAAATGCCGCTTCATCTCCCCGCCGGCAGGCCTGGACCAGGCGCGCCTCCTCGGCGTGGCTGGGCGTCTCCGAATGCCCCGCTTCACGCCCTCTCAGAGATTCTGACACCGGCGGCACAGGAATGTTTCACTCCGGAACGAATATGACTGGAACCCCCGCGTAACGAAGCCCCATTATCGCGGGAACCAGCAGATGGCCCAAATGCCCACAGCCAGGCAGTAAATCGTGAAGTAGCCAAACTGCCCCTCGCGAACGAAACGCAGCAGCAATCTCAGGAACACGCAGCCCGCCGCCGCGGACACCGCCACCGCGAGGATTCCCACGGGCAGGCTCAGGGCAGTGTCGGCCGCCGAGAACTCCAGCGACTCCAACACTACGGCGCCCATGATGGCCGGAACGGCGATCAAGAAAGAGAACTCCCCCGCGGTGCGCCGGTCAAACCCCAGCAGCAGCGCCACGGCGATGGTCGAACCCGAACGGGAGATTCCCGGCGTGATGGCAAGCCCCTGCATCACCCCAACCAGCAGGGCTTTCCAGAGAGGGAAAGAGACATTTCCCCCCTCTGGGTCCTCTCCGCGCCTGGGCTTGACGAACAGGGTCGCCGCCAGCAGGGCGGCCGTAATGCACAAAGCCCAGCCCACACTGTGTGGGCTGCCGAAGAGGGCCTCGAAACGGTGTTTCCCCAGCACGCCGATGACGCCGGTGGGTGCGGTCGCGAGAAGAATAGCTAGGATCAGGCGGCCCCTGCTGTCTTCCAGCCATGCGCCTTTCGGCCCTCCGCGGGCGGAGAAATCCCACGCTTCCACAAAGACATACCGAATCAAGCGAAGCAGCTGTTGCCGGAACACGAAAACGATGGAAAGAAGGGTGCCCACATGTACCAGAACGTCAAAGAGAAGCTCGCCGCTAAGGTGTGTTGCATCCTTTTTGAGCAGCGCTTCGGCAATCACGAGATGACCGGAGCTGCTGATGGGGAGGAACTCCGTCGCGCCCTGAAGAATACTGAGTAGAAAGGCTTGGAGGGCGGTCATTGCATGTCTCGCTTTCCACCTGCGCCCAGCTTATCATGCGGTAAGCGGAGCCTGATTTCCACGAAAAACAATAAGCGTTCGTAGTCTCTCACGGCGCTTCGCGGCACCAGGAAACGAATGAGAACAGGCGGATTACAGGGTCCTTGTGGTCCCTGTTGTCCTTGAGGTCCCTTTTCAAGGTAGCGCAGGCTTCAGCCTATCCCCGATGGAATCCAACGCCCCTTACTCGATCAACATGCAATCGCCGTAACTGTAAAACCGGTAGTTGTTTGCGACGGCCTCCCGGTATGCGGCCAGGATGGTTTCGCGCCCCGCGAGCGCGCTCACGAGCAAGAGCAAGGACGAGCGCGGCAGGTGAAAATTGGTCAGAAGAGCGTCCGTGATCCTGAAGGAGAACCCCGGGGCCAACAAGAGCTTCGTCCACCCCGAGACGGCGGGGACCACTTCCCCGGTGGCAAGGGAAACGTTCTGAGGCGAATCCGAGGGAGCAGCATCCGGGCGGAAGGGAACGCCGGCGATCCGGTCCGGCTTTGTTTCGGCGCCCAGGAGGGCCGCTGTCTCCAATGCCCGGACCACGGTCGTGCCAACGGCCACGATCCGCCGTCCCTCGGAGCGCGCCCGGTTGACTTGGGCCGCGGCGGCCCGAGGAACCGCAAAATGCTCCTCGTGCATGGAGTGTTCCTCCACCCGCTCCGTCTTGATGGGTTGAAACGTCCCAGCGCCTATGCTCAGAGTCAGAAAGGCCCTTTCAATACCCAGGCGGTCCAGATCTTCCAGAACGGCCGGGGAGAAGTGCAGTCCCGCGGTCGGGGCGGCCACGCTCTGGCGTTGCGGCCCGGCAAAAACCGTCTGGTAGCGCAGACGGTCTTCCGGCTCCTCGGGTTGCGGCTGGTTCTCCAGCTGCTTCCGGGCCTTGAGTATATAGGGTGGCAGGGGAGTATGTCCGACCGCTTCGAGCGTCTCCCACCACTCCCCTTGCCACTCGAAGCGCAAGAGGCGCTCCCCTCCCCCTTGGGGGCCGTAGGCTTCCACCCGGGCTTCGAGCCGGCCCGGGGCGAACACAAGCCGGTCTCCCGTCTTGATCTTCTTGCCCGGCCGCACCAGTGCCCACCAAGCATCCGGTCCGACGGAATTCAGCAAGAGGGCCTCGATCTTGCCGTGGTCGGGCAAACGCGTCCCCAGGAGCCGCGCCGGGAATACCCGTGTGTCGTTCAAGACAAGCAGGTCCCCGGGACGCAGCAGGCGCGGCAGATCCCGAAAAGACCGGTGCTCAAAAGACGCCGCGCCCCTTGCCACCCGCATCAACCGGGAGTCTTCGCGGTTGGGGGCGGGGTGGCGCGCGATCAGGTGAGGGGGAAGATCGTAGTCGAAATCACGGGTGAGCATCGGGTTGCGTCCGAAGTTGCTGGACCAGGAATGGAACGGCCGGATTGTCCGCGAGCCGCCTTTCGGCCAACACCCGCGTCCGCTCGAAGGCTTGCCAGTCTCCGCGGGCCGCCTGGGCCTTGAGAAGGGCGAACACCATTGCGGGGTATTCGAACTCACTCGGAAACGCGCTCACGGACATGACATAGTCCTCCTCCCACCCCGGCAGACCCAGTGCCCGGCGGACGTGCCCGCGAGTGCGGTATGCCTCGGACGGGAAAGGCAAGCGGGACGCCGCCTGCCGGAAGATGTCCCGGCCCTCGTCCGCATGGCCCTGCTGCGCCAGCAGCTCCGCGCGCAGGAGATCCCAGAACGCCCCCCCAACCTTCTTCTCCCGCGCGAGGCTTTCCACCGCTTTTCCGGCCTCCGCGTAACGGTGCTGCATGGCCGACAGGATCGCCTCAAACGCGGGCAGATCGGGATAATCAGGGATCCGGTACTTCACGAACCCGACGAACTCCTGGAGCTTGGCGGCATCCGGGGCGGATCGGACGTAGATCCAGCCCGGAGCGCTCACCAGATCGGGGAACTGATCCGGCGCGCGAATCGTCCTCAGCGCCAGCATGAGCAGCTCCGCGGCCCGCCCGGCGCGGTCCGAATTGATAAGGCTCTGGGCCTGCCGCAGGTGGTAATCGCGAAAAGCGTCCGGCGCCCGCGCCGCCATTTGGCGGATGTAGAACTGCCGGTCGCCTGCATTGCCCAGGTTCTTCCTGTTCATGAGGGTGAACAGTCCTTCATAAGCGCTCCACAGCGCGGGGCAATAGCGCACCGCCTCACGCAGATACCCGTAGGCGAGCCGGGCCGCATCGGGATCGTCCGGTTGAAGGTCGCTCAATATAAGGTAGTCGCCGGCAAGGTTCTCGAGCACGACGTGGTTGAGCCGCGGGCCTATCTCCGAGCCTTCCAGGTCAAAGGGCTTCAGCGCGACAGAGGGTACGGCCATCCGAGTGAACGCTTTGATATCCTCGATGGAACTCTTCAGGGAGATCAAGGATCTCTGGTAGAACTCTCTGGAACGAGCGAGGTCCTTGCCGCCGCGGGCGCGGATCGCTTCGGTGGCATAAAGGGAAGCCAGGTTTGTGTCGCACTGGCCCAGGTGCTGCAGGGTCAGTTGCTCCAATGGCATCCTGACGTAGCTTTCGCGGAAATACCTGCGAGCGGCCTGAAAACAGCGGATCTGAGCCTCTGTCTTTGGCGCCTCCCTTTGGCCGGGCTGCTTCCCCAATTCCACTGCGGTATAGAAGAATTGGGCTCCGGTGGCAAAGAGCCGGTCCGCCAGAAGCCTCCGCGCCGTGAAACCCACCGGCGAATAGGGGAGTGGAACGACGGCGAGAATCCACACAACCAGAATCACCACCAGAACGAGCACCCTGCCGGGACGGAAGGTGCGCCACTCCGGAGGCTGGAGACTGTAGGCTGTAGACTGTAGGCTTGAGGCTGTGGGCTTGAGGGGTTGTTTGTCTTCTGCTTCTCCTCCAGCCTCCAGTCTACAGCCTACAGCCTCGTCGCTGCTTTTGCCGTAGAGCATGGCCACATAGAACCAAAAGAAGAGAGCCAGGGGCGCGATGTGAAAAGGAAAATCCACAAGGCCGTGCAGGCAAAGAGACAGAATCGCGAAAAACGCGCAATAGCGGCGCAACTTCTCCTCGCGGGACTGGAGTTTGCGGAATCGAATCAGGCTCCGCCGCAGAAACAGGCACAGCGTAAGCAACGCGAGCCCGATCCCCACAATGCCCGTCTCGACAACCAGCTGAAGGTAGTCGTTGTGGGCCACGTCGGTCTGGCTGATCACCGGTTGCAGAAGGCTGTCAGGATACTTCGCGAAGTAATCCGCCTGAGCCGGGGGATAGAGAACGGGGAACGACGCCAGCCCGTGCCCAAAGACGGGCCTCTGAGCGACCAGGGGCAGCGAAACCGCAATGATGCGCAAACGCGTTCCTTTGACCAGGATTCTGGGGGTAAGGGAACGCACCCGCGACAGATAGTCTCTGTGCTGGATATTCAGGAAGTTCCAGCGGTGCGGAATAGCTTGAGTCGAGATCAGCATAAGAGCAATGAGAAGGCCGATCAGGAAATGCCGCACGCGGATCGGCGCTCCGATGACGGGCCGGAGCCCCAGCAGGAACAGTGGCGTGAGAACCACCAGGAAGACCCAGATGCTGCGGCTCTGGGTAATGAGGAAGAAGTAGGCCGAGACGAGCACGTAGCACGACAGCAGAATGCGGCGGGTCCAGCGCCTGGCCAGGAAGAGGCTTCCGAGAGCGAAGAAGAACGGACCCACGCAGATGGATGCCACGCCCGTATTGTGCCCGATCAGGGAGC
>Ga0315282_10010361_pt1 | contig 14629 bp, 16 predicted proteins | sample YL17G07_20_MG_FD_203693 | JGI IMG/M metagenome (GOLD analysis project Ga0315282, IMG submission 203693) | Sediment microbial communities from Yellowstone Lake, YNP, Wyoming, USA - YL17G07_20 | ecosystem: Environmental > Aquatic > Freshwater > Lake > Sediment | place: USA: Wyoming | collected...
ACACCATCAGACGATTCCATAACGCTTCACAGAGGGACAAAAGTTAGAAAATGCCACACAAGCAGAAGGGACACCTTCAAATCCATAAACACGTTGCCAATAGCGAGAATACAAGACCAAAAAATAACCATGGCACCAGAAGACTACAAGAAACGTGACCCGGCAAGGAGACTTACCTTAAAGCCAGAATTCGACGAGAAGGTTACTTTGTTAAAGTTTTATCCAGGCATGAACCCGACGGTAATTGATTGGTATGTGAAGAATGAGTATAAGGGCATCGTTCTTGAAGGAACTGGCTTAGGCCATGTGAGCGGGTACTGTTTTGAGGCTATAAGAAACGCTGTAAAGCACAATATTGTGGTTGCCATGACTTCACAGTGTATTTGGGGACGTGTAAACATGAACGTTTACGATTCAGGCCGTGACTTGCTGGCTTTAGGCGTGGTTCCATTAGAGGATATGCTTTCAGAAACAGCCCTTGTCAAGCTTATGTGGATTTTTGGACAGGCAAAGGATTTTGAAGAAGCCAAGAAACTGCTGAAAACAAATATTGCGGGCGAGTTTTCGCTACGAACTCTTTCTGAGAAAATAGGCAACGAATAAGGGAGAGTGATGTTGCTTTGGAAATAGATTATGATAAACTTGGATTAAAGGTTGGCTTGGAAATCCATCAGCAATTGGACACTTCTGCAAAATTGTTTTGCAAATGCAAACCAGAACTTTTCAAAGAAGAACCAGAGATCACATTTCTGCGCAAACTTCGCCCAACGCAAAGCGAGCTAGGTCAAATAGACCCTGCAGCCTACTTCGAATTTCAAAAAGGAGTGAAAATCCTCTACGAAGCTAACACGGCGACTTCATGCCTTGTTGAAATGGATGAGGAGCCGCCACATCCGCTGAATATGGAAGCAGTTGAAATAGCCTTAACTGTAGCCCTCATGATAAAAGCAAAGTCCGTCGATGAAATTCATGTAATGCGCAAAACAGTCATAGATGGTTCGAACACCACGGGTTTCCAAAGGACATGCGTAGTAGCCCTAAACGGCGTGGTAAGAGTTGGGGAGAAAATAGTTCCAATTGAGCATGTGAGCCTAGAAGAAGATGCAGCAAGAAAAATGGGCGAAGAAGAAGGCAACATAATACGTTATCGCATCGACCGTTTAGGTATACCTTTAATAGAGGTTACAACCGCACCAGTCATAAATTCACCAAAAGAAGCAGGAGAAATTGCACTAGCCATCGGAACAATCTTAAGAGCTACAGGAAGAGTCAAACGGGGCTTAGGCACAATCCGCCAAGACATAAACATATCAATCCCAAACGGCGCGTTAATAGAAATTAAGGGACTGCAAGAACTTGAACTGCTTCCGCTTGTTGTGGAATATGAAGTGCAACGCCAACTAAACCTCATAAAAATAAGTGAAGAACTAAAGAAAGGCGGAGTGAAAGGAGAGGAGATAAAAGAAGAATTTTTTGATGTAACAGACGCCTTTAAGCAAACAAAATGCAAAGTTATCCGCAAAGCACTAGATAAAAATCAACAAGTCCTAGCCGTGAGACTTCCGAAATTCAAAGGTTTTCTGAAAAGAGAGCTCATGCCAAATTTCCGCCTTGGAACAGAAATGGCTGATAGGGCACGTTTCTGGGGAAGAGTTGGAGGAATATTCCACACAGACGAGTTGCCAGCCTACGGAATAACAGCAGAAGAAATTGAAAATCTAAGGAAAGCGACCGAAGCCAAAGAACAAGACGCCATAGTATTTGTCTCAGACAGCCCAGAAAACAGTAAAGACGCGCTAAAAGCAGTCACAGAAAGAGTTCGTGAAGCCATAAAAGGAGTGCCAGAAGAAACACGAGCGCCAAATCCTGAGGGAACAACACGCTACATGCGACCGAGACCGGGAGCAGCAAGAATGTATCCAGAAACAGACATTCCGCCAGCACAGATAACAGAAGATTACATAAGGAAAATTAGCTTGCAGTTGCCAGAACCTCCAGAGAAAAAATTTAACCGCTTGATGAGAGAGTACAAGTTAAACCAGAAATTAGTTAAGCAGATTTTAGATTCAGAATACGGCGAACTGTTTGAAGTTATTGTGAGAGAAAGCAGCGTTTCGTCTACCACGGTTGCAGCATTCTTAACTGAAGCGATGAAGGCATTAAAACGTGATGGCGTGCAGGTGGATAAAATATCAGATAATCAGATTAGAGAAATTTTCAAACATGTTGACAGCGGAGAATTGACTAAAGAAGCCATATCAAACGTGGCCATTTGGCTTTCAAAACATGAGAACGCAAGCGTAAATGAAGCCATTGCGAGCCTTGAGTTAAAGATGATTTCAAAAGAGGCACTAGAGAAAATCATTGAGGAAGTTATCGAGAAGAACAAAGACTTAATCAAAGAACGCGGAGCTGGTGTTTTTGGCCCTCTTATGGGCATGGTTATGAAGGAAGTGCGCGGCAAAGCAAGTGTCCAGTTAGTTAGTCAACTATTAAAAAAGAAGCTTCAACAAAAAGGTTGAAGAAAATATTGTTAGAATACATGCGAAATTATTGCGATTACTAATATGATTATGGTAATAATTATTATTGGAAGGAGAGTTGTGGTTAAAAGCGCAATTATCATAGCAATATAATCTTTCCAACCAAGCTCTTGCTTCTTCTTATCACTATCACTCATTAGACGCTTCTCCAACAATCTTATTGGCTGAAAAATCAATGTCATAATAGCAAGCAACGAAATGTCCATCTCTCCGAATAAGCAAAGGCTCAACCTTTTTACATTTTTCAGTTGCATATTTGCATCTCGGATGAAAACGGCAACCAGGCGGTATATTAACTGGACTTGGGACGTCACCTTCAAGTAGCACCTCCTTCTTCTTGGCATCAGGATCAGGCAGGGGAATTGCAGCCATAAGCTGAAATGTGTAAGGATGTTTAGGATTATTATAAATACTATCTCTATCAGCTAGCTCGACTATCTTTCCCAAATACATGACTGCAACACGATCACTCATGTGATGAACAACTGCAAGGTTATGAGTTATGAATAGGTAAGTAAGGTTTAACTCTTTTTGAAGATTTTTAAGCAAGTTCAGAACCGAGGCTTGAACAGAAACATCAAGAAATGATGTAGGCTCATCTAATACAAGGAAAGCAGGATTCACAGCCAAGGCTCGAGCTACTGCAATTCGTTGTCTTTGACCGCCACTAAATTCGTGAGGAAAGCGGTAAAGATGTTCCTCGCTTAAGCCAACCAACTCTAAAAGCATAATTGATTTTTTAGATGCCTCAGATTTACTTTTCACAATGCCATGTATCTTCATAGCTTCATAAAGGATTGAACTAACTGTTTGTCTCGGGTCTAATGAGGCATACGGGTCTTGGAAAATTATCTGTATTTGCCGACGTATTTCTTTCATCTGTCGCCTATTTGCCTTTACAACGTTTACGCCGTTAAAGTATGCTTCACCTGAGGATGGCTTGACTAATCTAAGAATCCCTCTTGCCAAGGTTGTTTTGCCAGAGCCGGACTCGCCTACTACTCCAAGGGTTTCACCCTTTTTGACGTCAAAACTAATGCCATCCACGGCTTTAACATACCCTGTTGTCCTTTGTATTATTCCACTTTTGATTGGAAACCACACTTTAAAATCCTTCACAGCTAATAATTCTTCGCCTGAGATTTCGCTTTCTTTATCAGTAGCAGGCAACTTCATGCCCTTTTTCAACCTCCTTAAGTTTCGGATTTCCCACTTTACAAGCTTCTGTAGCAAGAGCACATCTGGGGTGGAAACGGCAACCTGGCGGTGGATTGACCATGTCGGGAACACTTCCAGGTATGGATTGTAAGCGTTTCACTGGGGCCAGTATGTTGGGTATGGCTTTAAGAAGAAGGCTAGTGTATGGATGAAGCGGGTTTTTGAATATAGTCCGTGTTGATGCAACTTCTACAACATTTCCGCCATACATGACAGCTATTCTGTCAGCTATTTCAGCAGCCACAGAGAGATCGTGAGTGATAAGCAAAGTTGATGTGGCAATTTTCTTACGAAGTTCTTTAAGAAGATAGAGAATCTGGGCCTGAATAGTTACATCCAAGGCTGTTGTGATTTCATCAGCTATAAAAATGGATGGTCTTCTTGCTAATGCCATAGCTATCATTGTTCTTTGTCTCATTCCTCCAGAAAGCTCAAAGGGATAGCTACGCAACATTCTTTCAGGGTCAGGAAGTTTAACTACTTTCAAAATGTCGATAACCAATTTTTCGGCCATTCTATCAATATTTTTATTTGAGACTTTATGTTCCTTACCCGATTCGGCGGGCGGGTTTGTCTTCATACCTAAAAATTCTGAATAACCGATTTTTTTTCCTTCTTCATCAGCAACTACTGCCATTTTCAGCGCCTCTTTATTCAGTAGAATAGTTTCTTTAATTTGGGCATCCATTTTCAAGACGGGATTTAGATATGTTGTCGGATCCTGAAACACTATAGCACATTCGCTCATTCTGAACTTGCGCATTTCCTCTTTTGATTTTTTAAGCAGGTTTTCTCCTTTAAATAGGATTTCTCCTTCGAGGACGTAGGCATTTTCTGGCAATAAACCTATAACAGTTTGTGCAGTTACGGATTTTCCACATCCAGACTCGCCTACAACAGCTAAAACCTCTTGCGGGTAAAGCTTTAAATCGACCCCATTTAGTGCCTTTACCGTGCCTCTATAAGTGCTAAAATTTACCTTCAGATTTTGGATTTCAAGTATAGGCTTCTCGATATATTCTTTGCTGTTCAACATCCCCTACCTTCTAAGTCGCGGATCCAAAACATCTCTTAAACCGTCGCCAACCAAGTTGAAGGCTAAAGATATGAGGAGCATTGTTAATCCTGGAAAGAGTATTACCCACGGAGCATCAAAAATATGACCGTACCCGTCGGCAGCGAGGTTTCCTAGTTCTGGAAGGGCAGGGCTTGGCGAAAACCCTAAGAACATTAAAGCTGAAAAAGTTAGAATCACGCCACCGAAATCCATCGTAGCTTGCACGAGTATTGGATAGATCGAATTTAGCAAAACGTGTCTGAAGAGAATTCGTGAATGACTTGCTCCCATAGCTCTTAATGCTTCCACATATGGCTTTTCTTTTTCACTCAGTATCTGACCTCGTATGAGCCTAACATAAGGAGGCCACCAAACTAGAACAATTGCTAATTGCAAGGTTTCTATAGATCTGCCGAGCATGGCGGCAAAAACTAATGCTAGAACCAGTCCAGGGAACGCAAAGAAAACATCGGTAATTCTGAGCACAGCCTCATCTACTACGCCTCCGACATAGCTAGCTATTGCACCTAAGGCAGTGCCGAATAGAGTTGCTACAATTGTTATGATAGCTGCATTGTAGAGATCTAGTGGTAAAGCAAGAATTATCATTTTCGTTAGATCTCTGCCATAGCTATCCGTTCCCAAATAGAAAAATTCAGGGCCATGGTAAAGAGCAATATTAGGTCCCCAATTTATAGGGTTATTTGCACTCCACATGTACTTCCTAATAAAAGGATATGTGCTATCAGGGTAGCCTTCTGGAATAGCCAGGTTTGGATTCACTATAACGTTTGATAATAAAGCAAGTATAATGAAGAACAGAGCCATTATGGTTCCTGCCAATACGAGGGGATTTTTTCTCATAAGATACAGTGTATATCTTAGGTCTGCAAGTCTTGCCTCCCATTCGCCTTTTCTAACTTCACTTTTCTGCATTATTCTCGCCTCAATACTTTATCCTCGGATCAAGAAAGGCGTAGACAATATCCACTACCAGATTAGCGAACACGATTATTGCTGCGAACACAAGGCTGTAAACCAGAATAAAATTGCTATCACCCTGCATAATGGCTCTCAGAGCTAGTTGACCTACTCCAGGCCATGAAAACACATATTCAGTAATCATGGCGCCTCCGAGAAGAGCAGCGAAGAAGATTCCTGTGAGGGTTACTGCAGGGATTAAAGCGTTTTTTAGGGCATGCCTGTAAATCACAACTCTTTCCTTGAGACCTTTAGACCTTGCCATTGTGATGTAGTCCTGTCTCAGCACTTCGAGCATACTTGCCCTAACTATCCTAGCGAGGAACCCTAGGCTTATGAATGATAGGCTGAAGGCAGGCAAAATCAAATGGACGAATTCATCCCATGAATACGCAAAATTACCAGAAAATAAGCCATCTAACAGGGGAAAACCTGTGATGTGGGCAACCCCCAGATCAGAAGCTCCACTGCTTGGAAGATGTGGCAGACCCCAAAGTGAAAAGTAATAAAAGAAGACCAATTGCAGTAGGAATCCAAACCAGTACGCAGGAGTTGAATACCCCGCCAAGGCTATTATACGAGATATGTGATCTGGAAGTTTATTATTTCTTATCGCAGAAATTATTCCCAGAGGTATTCCAATTGCAATAGTTAGCACAGTTGCAAAAAGAGACAGCTCAACTGTGTAGGGGAAACTCTTGAAGAAAACTTCATTTGCTGACTTGCCCTGTGCCCATGCTCCAGTAAGCCCCCAATCTCCCCTGAATATGTCTCGAATCCAATAGAAGTACTGCTCCCATATAGGCTTATCAAATCCGTGAGCTATTTTCACTTCCTCGATTTGTTGCGCAGTCATTTTAGAATTAATGTATGGTGCCCACGGAGCCACGGCTGTGGGAAAACCGCGAGTCAAATAGAAAACTATGACACTTACAGCAAACAACACAAACGCTAATAAGATCAGACGGCGGATTATGTACTCGTATAACTTCATTAATATACCCTTATACGTTCATCCATAGAAACCACAGAACAGTCTCGATATAAAAGTTTTCCTAAGCATTAGTATTGATTGATATGCAAAAGAAAAAAAGGAGATTATGGTTGTTCGTAGTACATGTTTGACCAAAGGTCTACTCCGTACACTGGGTTCATGTACCAGCCTTTTAGCCAAGAAGAGCGTACCTCGTAATCAGTGTCGTGCCACCAAACCATGTACATCACTAGTTGATTGGCCAAGGTATTCATTTGGTTGGTTATTTCGGCTAGCTTCGTGAAGTTGCCCGCTTTGTCTGCTTCCACTGCTTGTTTATACAGATCATCTAAAGCTGTTATGTTCCATAGGTTCCATGAGGGATATGTGCCTCTGGAGTAGTACATGGGAAGTAACCAGTCAATTACGTGGTTGTAGTCAGCAATCCAACCGCCCATGTAAGAATCGATTTGATGCTCTGAAGCCAAGGTGTATTGTTGACCACCAGGTACAATGACAACACGGAATTGCAAGGCTGAGCTTGAGCCTGTTATTGCTTTAGCTTTCGAGTTCAGGTTTTCGGCCATTGATGTTAGGATTTGTATGAACGTTGTTGCGCCAGTTTGTACGTAAAACTCGACCACTTGCGGGTTGTCTGCACCGAATTTGTTGTTAACCAAACCTGCCGGTATTTTCGTTCCGTTATAATAGTACATGTCATAACTTGAGCTGTTCAACGGATGCTGATACGCATCTTGTAGCAGCTGTTGTACTTTTGTTAGATTGAACGAGAAGATAGGTTTGACATTTGGGTTGTAGCTGCCCGCCGGGAATGTGCCAGGAGGAATTATATTGTTAGCTAGGACGCTTAGTCGGTTATTTACGTATATATTCATGTATGTCATGTTGACTGAACAAGCCACGGCCATTCTGAATCGCCAGTCTGCGAAAGGCTGCCATGATTTGAGTGTTCCAGCTGGATTTGTGACGTTGGTGTCGAAGTCCAACCACCACGTGTTCAGTGTAGGAAAGATGCCGTGAACTGTTACACCAGAGATTATTGAATCCAAAATACCATTGTTAATCCATGTGTCTCTGTCAACCACTGAGAATATGTCAGCTGATGCAACTGCAATTCCTGTCGCAGTTCCCTGCTTTAAATCAAGTAATCTTGTAGTAATGCTTGCCTGATACACGAACTCTATTGTTGCAATCCGTTGTTTTCCAGACGGTGGCAAATTCATGTTGTTTGGTCCACCCCAATAGTTGCCATAAGCCTTTAACACTATCTTGTAAGTAGTTGGGTTCACGCTTTCAACATAATAGGGCCCTGTACCGAAAGTCCATCCTGTTTCAGGAAGATTAAAGTAAGTGTCCCCATTTCCAGCCATGTGAATGAAATACTTTGTGTAGTTGTATTGGGGTTGTTGCTCCGACGCAAAGTTCCAGCCTTTATGTTGATAGTCTTTTCTCACACTCTCCGAAGGCGATATTATGCCAGCCCAAGTACCCGACAGTATAGCAAGCAATTGTGACGTTGGCGTCTTGAGGTTAAGCCTAACCGTATAGGTATCAACAATCTCTACGAAGTTTAGATCCAGAACCTTCTGCACCCAGCTTGCATTATATGTTATATGTTTAGCACCCACACCAGTAAACAGTGTAGCATTTGGATCGACCAATTGCTGAACCATCCACGCTGCTTGGCTTCCGTGCACGCCACTACCGCTTGTTCCATCAATTATGAGAAGTCTGTTGAAGCTGAACCAGACTGCTGTGGCGTTAAATGGTGTCCCGTCCTGGAAGGTTATTCCATGTCTTAATGAGAACTGGTATGTGGTCTCATTTATTAGGGTCCAGTTGCTGGCCAGCCATGGAATTAGGTCTGAGGCGCTGCTTTTGTTATACCACATGAGCGATTCAACAGAGTGCCAGAGTATCCAGTAGTCATATTGGTAGTATGAAACATGCGGATCGAACCATTGATATGTGGCGCCACTTTCGTAGACTAGCTTGTTCGCTGTAACAAAGGCTGGAGTTGGAAGTGGCGTTTTTGAAATGTAAGCGTTGACAGTGTATGTCTGCTTTTGTGTCGCATTAACCGAAGTACTGTAAGTATCATAACCACTAACGGAAACTGTCAACGTATAAGACCCCACTGGCACAGCCAAAGAGTAGCTCCCATTTGTGTTAGAAGAAGCGGTGTAGCCTCCTGCAGACACTGTGGCACCTGCGACAGTTGCGTTTGTAGCTGCATTTTTGATTGTCCCTGTAATAATTGCGACTTCCCCTGTTGGCGCTGGTTTAGTCATGTAATAAGCTAAGGTTCCAAGTAGTGCTGCTGCCAAAATTACAACAACTAAGATTAGTACTAGAATGTTTCTAGCAATACCTTTCTTGTTCAATTTAAACCCTTCAGTTTCAGTTATTCTACATTAACATTATATAAGGTTTTATGTAAGGGTTGCATGTCTGATCTACGGAGCAGATTTTGAAATTAAGGGCTAAGAATGGCAATCTTGCATCCGAATATATAAAAACAATGTTAACATATACATCTCAATTAGTAACAAGCTGTGTATTTATGTTTTCAGTTACAAGGAATTAACATGAAACTGATGGGTTTACCTGTTATTCTTTAACTAAAACTATATTTTCTGGAAGAAGCTTTATGTTTTCGCCACAATAAGGACAGATTTTGAATTCTGGCAGTATGGATTTTCCACATGCAAGACAAACGTTTGGATATTTCAGTTTTACCTCAAAACTTTTGATTTCTTTCTTTAAATTATTCAATTCAGTTTTTATTTTCTCCATGTTTTCTGTTAGTGGCTGAATTTCTTTGACGTCCGCTCTTACATTGCACATTAGATCCTTAACTTGTGTGAGGATTTCATTGTCAGATTCTATTGTCTCATACATTGCGTCGAGTATTTCGCTTTTATCTTCTAATAATTGAGTTTCGACTGCACCCTGTCTTTTAGCGTCTGAAAGTATCTTGTTCAGGAAGGTCTCCACAGGGTTTTCGAAGGCTATTGCGCACGTGATTCCCCAGAGGATAATGGTTGCGGCAGCACTTATCCAGAAGTATGCCATGGGCGTTATGAGTTGCAGCAGTTTCTCGTTTATGAAGGGATAAAGCTGGAGAAGTTTGATTTGATTATTGAAAATTAGAACCGAAATTGCTTCGATTAGGTGTATGAGGGCTATAAAGGTTAGGGAGCTGAAGAGCCATACTGATATTCCTTTTTTAGTCAAGCACATTCCTCGAGCCTTATGAAGTGACTACACAATTAAAGTAGCGTATCTTAATATTTAATACAGATATTCCTATTTCCGATATATATCGCAATGCGCAAATTCTAAAAGGGGTTAGTGCTCTTTTATATTGTGGGATGTGTTTGAAGGGTAAGGGTGTTAGAGAGGGGCATGGGAGCTTCGTTTTTCGTGTGAAGATGGGTGAGTATGAGTTGGAGATTAGTGGGACTCGTGAGGAAGTTTTGAGAACTGTTGAGGAGTTGCCAAGTTTGATTGGGGATGTTAACAAGGCTTTTGAGGGTTTAAAATCTAAAACGGTGGCGAAGCTCACGGTCAAAACTGAAACTGACAAGAGAGAGGCTCTTATGCATAAATATCCAAAGGTTTTGCGAACAGAGAAATGTGATGAGGCTTTTTTAAGGATTCTTGAAACTGATTGGGGAAAATGGCGTCCACGCACAATTGAAGAACTAAAAGAAGCATTGAAAGCCAATGAATTGAACTTTTCTGGGCGTATCTTGGCAGGAGTTCTCATGGGACTTGTCAGGAAGGGAAAGGTTATGCGTTGGAAGACTGACGCTGGCTATGTTTATATTCTTGCTGAAAAGGAAGCTTTGGCTTGAGAGGAGATGTGGAATGAAGAAGGTGAAAGTCCGAATAAAGACGCCTTTTGGCGAGATTGTGGTTGAAGGTGAAAGTCCGGAGGAAGTGCTTAATGTGCTTGAGACTTTTCCAGAGAGTTTCATGGAAAAAGTTGCAAATCTTGTTTCAAGTCGGTTGGTTCCGTCGACAGCTCAGCTAAAGGGTATTGTTGAATTTACTACGGAGGGTCCTGTCATAATAACTCGTGAAAAACTTACGCATTATGAAGCGATAGGTTTAATATTGTATACTTCAGAGGAAAAGAAAAACACGGCGGCGCAAATAACGAAGCTTTTGGAGTCAAGTGGGATTAAGTGTATGGTTCCTGCTAGGCTTAATGAGATGACTAAGAGGGGTCAAGTGTTTAAGCCTGATCCTAATAGGCCTGAGTTTAAGTTGACTGTGCAGGGTGAGCGTTGGATTGAGGATGATGTTTTGGCTAGGCTACGGGGCAAGATGGGCTAGGGCGAGTGTGCGTGCGTGCAACAGTGCTAGGCCCCTCTATTTGGATCCAAATATGATAACGCGATGACGAGGGAGATTTTTAGGGTCGGTTTCCTTGCTTGTTTGCGTGCTGGGGGAAATTTTCTTTTGCGTCACAAAGGGATAGAGACTCCGTGCTGATTTGTCTGGACAGCGGAAAATCTCTTTGTCGGGACAAATTGGTGAGGGATTTCTTGTGCGCGGAGACTTCGGAGGGCACAGATTTGGACCCAAATATGTTACGAGGACAAATGATTAAAATAGAACTAAACAGCATGTGATTGTAGGAATTCAAACGTCGTGCTGAAGTGATTGACATGAAAGAGCTGTTGGATAGGATTGTTGTTGATCCAAACATACTTGTTGGGAAACCCGTAATTAAGGGTACGAGAATTCCTGTGTACCTGATTATAGAGTTGATTGCTGGCGGTAAGACTATCAAGGGCGTGTTGAAGGAATATCCAGAACTCAGAGAAGAAGATGTCAAGGCTGCTCTCCTTTACGCTTCAAAGCTTTTGGAAAGAGAATTAACTGTCACTCTTTAGAGGCTGGAAATTGCCTCAAGTGCTACTTGTTGACGAAAATGTGCCGAGAAGCGTTGTGGAATGGCTTAAGAAAAGAGGCATAAACTTCAAAGGGGTCTCTGAAGTTGGTCTTCAAGGAGCAAAAGATGAAAGCATTGCAAAACTTGCTATAGTTACACGAAGGAAAATAAGAATAATAAGCTAAAACGTCTACTCTGCTTCTAATATGATGTAGCGGGTGAGTTATGGGTGGGTGAGGTTAAGCAGGGTGTTACGGTTCATGTTAGGTTTGGTGATGTTGAGCAGACGTTTACGGGTAGTGTTGAGGATGTTTGGTTGAGTTTGAACAGGTTTTTTGGGGAGTTTCTGCCTTCTTTTGAGGTTGCGAAGAGACTTGTTTTGAGTGTTGATTTGCAGGGTTTGGTTAAGGATTGTGAGGGTTTGATTGGTTTTTCGAGAGAAGGTGTGAATTTGCTTGTGAGTAAGGATAGGTTGACGGATAATGAGACTTTGTTGTTGTGGCTTTTGGCGGGTTATGTGGGTTTTAGTTTGGGTTTGGTTGGAAGTGACTGTGTTTCTAAGGAGGAGTTGCAAGCTAGGCTTGGGAAGAGTGGGAAGATTGCGAGTACGCGGCTTGGGGAGCTTGTTAAGAGTGATGTTGTTGCGAAGGTTGCTGACGATAAATATAGGATTACAACTTTTGGCGTAGTGCAGATGCAGAAGGATGTTATTCCAAAGATTAGGGCAAAAGTGGGCAGTTAAGCGGTAGATTTGAAGAGGGTTTATTTGGCGTTTGGGTTGAGGTAGAAGACGTGCCAGTTCTCCGTTTTTAGGAAGTCTTCTTTGTATCCGCGTTTGCGGCATATGGCGATTGCAGCGGGATTGTCTGTGTAGTATATGATTGAGTTGTAGCCTCGTTTTTTGGCGAAGTTTTCGAAGAATTGGAAGAATTTTTTGCCGTGGCCGTTTCCTCTGTGTTTTGTTTTTAGCCAGATTTCGTGGAGTTCGATGAAGTCTTTTTTGGTTCCGATGAGTCTTCTTAGCATTTGTTTGTCTTCTTTGTCTCTGGGTGCACCTTTTCTGTGTTCGTCAGTGTTTGATTCGTGCCAGATGGTGTGTCCGATGATTTCGTTGTTTTGTTTCCAGACGATGAGGTGAGACGGGTCGCTTTTAATGAGGAGTTTCTCTATGTCGCCGATTTCTCCGAATGTGGCGTCTGTAAGCCCTATTGTTTTGAAGTAGTTGTGAAGGTCGTCAAGTGTCTTGTAGTATTTTTCGAACTCTTCTAAGTTACAGCCCACAATGAATTTCATAGGTTTGCCTTCTTTGTTCTCTGTGTCTAGACCCCTCCCTTATATATACATTGAACTTTGGCTTCTGACGCTTTGTTGTTGAGGCGTATTTTAGGAGTGAAAACCAGCCAATACGGGTAGACCCCCCCCTTATATGTAATAACCCTCATTCGGGTTTGGGATAGAACTTTACCCCAACCAACCAAAACGACGATGTCCTGTTTCAGTAGAGACCAACTGAGTACATCCACACTATCCGACACTTGGTGTCGCCTTCCTCCTCAAAGTGAAAGGATGAACTAGTGGGTTTTGGCAACCCAGAGGAGCATATTCCAGTGTTTACCGACAGCATCGCATTCGGCTTTGAAGCTATTCATGACTTTCTGAGCCTCGTCTGCAAGTTCACTCTTGCTTTCAATAATTTCGTGCATAGCGGTGTAGACAGGTCTGACATAGAGCTCCCAGTCTTCTTTCGAAGAAACAAAATGCCCTAGTACTTGAAACCCAGATTCTCCCATCAACTGCCGCATTTCAGCCTCTGTAAGAAGGCTGTCGTCAGCCTCGCCGAGAGCTTTTAGCACTTCCGAGGAGACAGGTTTAGCCAACCAGACGGGTTCTGCCAAGATTAGAATGCCATCCTTATGCAATATAGTTTTGAAAATCTTTAAAGCATCACTGTTGTCTCCGTATACCTGTGCTATTCCAAGTCCTAGGGAAGCTACCACGTCATATTTTCTGCTAAGCCTTGGTTCTCTGATATCTCCACATAAATATTCGACTCGGCGCGAGAGATTTAGCATCTTAGCACGTGAATTTGCGTATCTGACGTAATTCTTATTCACGTCAAATCCTTCAACCCGAACCCCGAATACACTCGCCCACAAAAGAGAAGGAAAACCTTTTCCACTTCCAAGGTCAAGGACTGTTTTTTTAGGTCCCAGTTGGGCAAGTGCACCTGCTAAGAGCAATGTGGTTGGAGAGACTGGGTTGAGTATGTCCGAATATTTGAAAATCTCAGTGTATGATAGTTTCATTCAGTTTGTCTTCCTACCACCATATTTTCGCCAAAGTTGACGGAGCTAGCTTTCACTGAAGCTTAAGAACTTAGTTGAGTTGTGGGATAAAACTTTACCCCCAAACCAAGCCCACTTTGGAACTTCACTGCGACTTAGCCAGTTCTGCAACCTTCTCTCTAATCTGCTCATACACTTTCCAAGCGTTTTCTCTATCCAAAAAATACGGGTCCTTAACATTCCACACAACAACCTTATCCCCACACTCTGGACACAAACTCAACACGTAATCCCTATGCCCCGTCTCCATAGCCACAATAACATCATAATCACCAAGCCGCTTACCACCCAAACTCTCAGGACCCCTCTTCAAAAACTCCTCCGCATTTTCCCTCCTCAAAAACTCCCTCACCTCATCCGCAATAGGAATAGCCACTTGCACCCCAGCAGAATCCACCGTCCAATCAGGCCTCATCTTCTTCAACAAAGCCTCAGCCAACGGACTCCGATGCGCATTGCCAGAACACACAAACAAAACCTTCATCAAATCACATTCCCATTCTTCGCTTTATTTTCTTTCCTTTGGCAAATGTTAAGTGTAGAAACGGCGTGTTCGAGAATTTAAATATACGTTTGAATATGGGG
>Ga0315282_10010362_pt1 | contig 14629 bp, 17 predicted proteins | sample YL17G07_20_MG_FD_203693 | JGI IMG/M metagenome (GOLD analysis project Ga0315282, IMG submission 203693) | Sediment microbial communities from Yellowstone Lake, YNP, Wyoming, USA - YL17G07_20 | ecosystem: Environmental > Aquatic > Freshwater > Lake > Sediment | place: USA: Wyoming | collected...
CCCCGGCCCCAGCCCCTCGAGGTCGCCACCCCATCTCCGGAGTTGTAGGACTCACCGACCTGTGAACATCGCGATCTTTGGCGGAACCTTCGACCCCATTCACACCGGGCACCTCCGGGCTGCGACGGCGGCGGCGCGCAAGTTCCGGCTGTCTCAAATCCTCTTTATCCCCACGGGGAATCCCCCGCACAAGCCGAACCACCACCTCACCCCGTTTCATCATCGTTACGCCATGGTTGCCCTGGCCTGTGCGCAGGATCGCCGCTTCGTCCCCTCGCTCCTGGAGGCGCCAACGCCGGACGGACGGCCCCATTACTCCATCAACACGGCGCGCGCCGTCAAGGGATCACTTCGACCCCACGACCGGCTCTTTTTTTTGGTTGGGGCGGACGCCTTTCTGGATCTGCCCCACTGGAGAGCCTTTCGAAGCCTGCTGGAGTTGGTTGACTTTATTGTGGTGTCCCGGCCGGGCTTTGACGTTGCGGAGATTTCCCATCACGTGTTGCCGGGTGTCGTCCAACCGCGCCGAGGAAAATCGCCGCCCGACACGATCCGCCTGCGCCATACTCGCTTGCATATTCTCCGCGGGGTGAATGCCCCCCTCGCCTCACGAGACATTCGGGAAGCAGTCCTGTCCGGGAAGCGAGCAACTGGCCTTGTTCCCCCGCTTGTGGAACAATACATCCTGAAGGAGGGTCTGTACCGTCCCGCTCCGGCGGGGCAGCAGTGATGATGACGGAAAAACTGCGGGCAGCGCTCCGCGCCGCTCAGGACCGCAAGGCTCTGGACCTGAGCGTCTTGAACCTGGAGGGAATCTCCTCCTTCACCGACTATTTCTTGATTTGCAGTGGGACCTCCACACGCCACATCCAGGGGATTTGCGACGCGATTCTGGAGCAGCTCGAGAAGTCCGGCCTTTCTCCCGCGCACATCGAAGGCTATTCGGGAGCGGAGTGGATCCTGATGGACTACCTGAATTTTGTGGTGCACATCTTCTCGGAGCGCGCGCGGCATTTCTATGATCTTGAACGGTTGTGGAGGCATGCTCCACGGCTGCCCGTGACGGAAGGCTGAAGGCTGAAGTATGAAGTATAAAGTCTGAAGTGCCAGGGCTGTTTCAGCCTTCATACTTCAGACCTCATATTTTCATTCGTATGCGCATTCGCATCATCTGGGAAGGCAAGACCAAGGACGCACATCTGAGCACACTACAGGCAGATTATGCCAGCCGCATCGGGCGCTTCACTGAGTTGATCGTGCAGGAGATGCAGCCGGCGCGGCGCCCCCACAGCAAGGGCAAAGGAAAGCTCGCCTCCACCGAGCGGCAACTGCTGGAGAAGTTGCGGAGCAGCACCAAAGTCGTCCTCGACGGGCGTGGCCGGGAGTGGAGCTCCGAGGAGTTTGCCGAGTGGCTCGGGGAGCAGGCCATGCGCGGCACTCGCGAACTGGCCTTTCTGGTGGGGGGTCCCGAAGGCTTCTCGCGCGCCTTCCGCGAGCAGGCCGACCTGCTGCTCTCGCTGTCCCGAATGACCTTCACCCACGACTGGGCGCGCACGCTGCTCCTGGAGCAGGTTTACCGCAGCTTTACCATCTTGCGAGGGTACCCTTATCCCCGCTAGTCTCCTGGATGTTTGAGAGGTGGAATTGCCGGAAACAAGAAAAGGGTTGATCATGGTGAACACCGGGCCGGGCAAGGGCAAGACGACCGCGGCGCTGGGGACGGCTTTGCGCGCGGTGGGACAGGGGCTCAGGGTTTTGATGGTGCAATTCATCAAGGGCTCCTGGCATTACGGCGAACTGGAGGCGGCAGCCATGCTCGGCGACCAGCGCCTCAAGATCCTTCCCATGGGCCGCGGCTTCGTCAAAGTCGGCGCGGAAAAGCCGGACCCGGAAGACGTCCGCCTGGTGGAGGAAGCCTGGAAGTTTGCCGCCGAGAACATCCTGAGCGGCGAATATGACCTCGTGATCCTTGATGAGGTGAACTACGCCATCAGCTACAAGATGCTCGACCCGCAGGTGGTGGCGGATACGTTGAAGAAGAAGCCGGAGATGGTCCATATTATTCTCACCGGCCGGAACGCCCATCCTCTGATCGTGGACCTGGCCGACCTCGTGACGGAGATGCGCGAGGTGAAGCACCCGTATCAGCAAGGGATCGTCGCCCAACGCGGCATCGAGTATTGAGCGCCGTGGGCGGGCGCCGAGCCGCCGGATTCCCCGAGAGATTTCAAAGGCAAAAACTATGGCTTGGTTTCGCAGAGAGAAAAAGACACTCGCACCACCCAAGGAAAAACGCGTTCAGACCGAAGGCCGGTGGGTGAAATGCGAGCAATGCAAGCAAATCCTCTGGAAGAAAGAACTGGAAGCCAACCTCCAGTGTTGCCCGAAATGTAACTACCACTTCAAGATGGGTTCGCGGGCGCGCCTGGAGATGCTCTTCGATGACGGCCGCTATGTCGAGCATGACGCGGCCCTGGCCTCCACCGACCCGCTCGAGTTCAAGGACACCAAATATTATCGCGACCGCCTGAAGCAGGCCGAAAAAGCCACGGGGCTGAAGGATGCCGTCATCACCGGCGAAGGACTGTTGGAACGGAAGCCCGCCATCATCTGCGCCATGGAATTCCAGTTCGTGGGCGGCAGTATGGGCGCGGTGGTGGGTGAGAAGGTGACGCGGGCCATCGACCGCTGCATCGCTCAGAGACTGCCCCTGGTGATTGTTTCCTGCTCCGGCGGAGCGCGCATGATGGAAGGCGCCATCAGCCTGATGCAAATGGCCAAGATCAGCGCCGCCCTGGCGCGGTTGGATGAGGTCCGTAAACCCTATATTTCCGTCCTGACCGACCCCACCACCGGCGGCGTCACGGCCAGCTTCGCCATGCTCGGTGACCTGAATATCGCCGAGCCGGGCGCCCTGATCGGGTTTGCGGGCCCCCGGGTGATCGAGCAGACCATCCGCCAGAAGCTGCCCGAAGGCTTTCAACGCGCGGAATTCCTTCTCGAGCATGGCATGCTGGATGCCATTGTCCCGCGCAAAGAAATGAAAGCCTATCTTGCCAGGGCATTCCGTTTTCTCGGTGCCTGGAACTCCTGAGTCGCCTTGGAAGGCCGTGAGTGCCCCGGAATCACACTGCATGGACTACCGCGAGTGCTTAGACTACCTCGCCGGCCTCGGGCATGAGTTGCGCGAGGTGAGGTTCGGCCTCGAAGCAATTTCCAACATCCTGGCCTTCCTGGGGAACCCTCACAAGAAGTACCCAACTGCCATCGTGGCCGGGACCAATGGCAAAGGTTCCACCGCCGCGATGCTCGCTAGCATCCTGGAGCAGGCAGGCTACAGCACCGGCCTCTATACCTCGCCGCATCTGGTCCGTGTCAATGAGAGGATCCAGGTGGGTGGCCGTGAGATATCCGATGAAGATTTTGCGCATTCCTTCACCGAGGTCCGCCACGCCGTGGAGCAGCTCCTGGAGCAAAAGGCGCTGGCCCAGTGGCCCAGCTTCTTTGAATTCCTGACCGCTACGGCCTTTCTGCATTTTGCCCGCTCCGGGGTTGAATTCGCCGTGCTGGAGGTGGGGATGGGCGGGCGGCTGGACGCCACGAACGTGACGGAGCCGCAAGTTGCCGTCATCACAAACATCGATCTCGACCACACGGAATTCCTGGGGACCACGCGCGCCGCCATCGCCGCGGAAAAAGCAGGGGTCATCAAGCCGCGCCACGCCGTCATCTCGGCTGTTGAACACGCGGAGGCCGCGGAAGTAATTCGCCGTCGCTGCCGGGAACTTCAGGCGGATTTGATTGAGACCCCTGGCTTTGCCAGGCCTACCAATCTGCAAAGCCGAAACGGACGCTATGCGTTCGACCTGGTGCTGGATGGAGACCTCTTCTCGCAACTGCCCTCGCCCCTGCGGGGGAGATTTCAGGTCTCCAATGCGGCGGCGGCGGCGATGGCCGCATGGCGACTGGCTCGGGAAGGCTTCGAAATTCCTCGCGAGGCGATCGCAGAAGGTCTCCGCAAGGCAGTATGGCCCGGGCGGCTGGAAGTGATCAGGGAGCGCCCCCTCGTCGCGTTGGACGGCGCGCACAACCCCGCCGGCGCGCGCGAGATCGCGGCCTTCATCAAGGAACATTGGCCCGGCAAGCGCCTGCGCCTGGTTTACGCTTCCATGCGGGACAAAGCTATTGGGGAAATCAGCGAAATCCTTTTCCCGCTGGCCGAGGAGGTTTATCTCACGCGGCCGGATCAACCACGGGCTGCGTCGCCGGAAGAAATCCTGGCGGCGGCGCGCTATCGGCCGCAACGAGTCCATCTCGAGCCGGAACCCGCCCGGGCGCTCGAAAGGGCTCTCCGGGCAAGCTCCGCCGAGGACGTAGTTCTCGCCGCGGGCTCGCTGTTTCTGGTCGGCGCCATCCGCAAGGCGCAAGAGGAAGGGAAGCTCAACCTGGAGAACTCCGCCCACCCCATGTCCTGAACCCTGGGCCGCTACCATGGGAACTGCATCCACAGTGCCGGCCAAGAAACCCCTTGCGGGTAACTCCCGCCGCTACTACCTGAGCTATTTGCGTTCGCTTTGCTTTACCAGCCCGCTCATCCTTTTCTACACGGCCATCTGCGGAACACTGTCGCTTGGTGGCTCACTCTTCGACCCCCGGGGTCGCTGGCAACATGGCTGCGCGCGCGTCTGGTCCTGGCTGATCCTCAAGACCAGCGGAATTCGGGTGAGAACAGAAGGATTAGAAAACCTCAGCAAGAGCGGGACTTTAATCTTTTGCGTCAACCATCAGAGCGCGATGGATATTCCAGCTCTCTTCGTCGGCCTGCCCGTCCAATTTCGCTTTCTGGCGAAGCGCTCGTTGTTTAAGATACCCTTCCTGGGCTGGCACCTGCGACGCTCCGGGCACATTCCCGTGGACCGCGACCGCCCGCGACAGGCGTTGAAGAGTCTTGACCGGGCGGCGAAAATGATTCGGGAAGGCAGCTCCGTGGTGCTTTTTCCGGAAGGCCGCCGCAGCCGGGACGGCCAGCTCGGCGCATTCAAAGCCGGGAGTTTCTACCTGGCCATTCTCGCCGGCGTGCCGATCGTGCCCATTACCTTGAATGGCAGTCGGGCCGTCCTGAAACCGGACACGTACCACGTCCATGCCGGGCAAATAGAAATGATCGTCCACCACCCGCTCCTGACGAGAGGTCTGACTGTGGAGGATATTGACGCGCTCTCCGAGCGCGTCCGCAATCAAATTCTTTCAAGATTTCAGCCGCTGGTAAACTAAAGGCGCCCGGGAGAGGCGGATTGACAGGTGGCGCCGGGCGCAGGCCTTCACCGGGGCGGACAGCTCTCCTGCCAACGGCACAGGCGGCGCATTTACGGCATCTCGAACTAAAGTGTAGAATTGATAAGCAAGCAGAGGATTCATGTATATCAATCTGGAGAATCAAGTCGCCGTGATCACGGGCGGTTCGCGAGGCATCGGCGCGGCGGCGGTGAGACTCCTGGCCGAAGCCGGCGCCAAGGTCGTCTTTAGTTATCGTAAGACCGCCGGAGCGGCCAGGGAACTCGTTCGCCGCTGCGTCGCCCAAGGCGGTGAGGTAGTGGCTCAGCACGCTGAGCTTTCCAAAATGGCCGATGCCAGGAAGCTGATCGACGCCGCCCTGAGCCGCTTCGGCCGCCTGGACATCCTGGTGGCCAACGCAGGAATCTGGAACTACGAACCTGCGCCTATTGAGAAAATGACGGAGAGACAGTGGGACGAAATGATGGACATCAACCTCAAGGGCGTTTATTCCGTGATCCACTACGCCGTGCCGCACATGATTCGCCGCAAGGGCGGGCGCATCATTGTGATCTCCTCCACCGCCGGTCAACGAGGCGAGTCGTTTCACACCCACTACGGAGCCAGCAAGGGGGGCGTAATCAGCCTGGTGAAAGGGTTGTCTACCGAACTTGCTCCGCACAACATCCTGGTAAACTGCGTGGCGCCCGGCTGGGTGGATACCGACATGTGCACGCCGGTCGTCGAGAACCGGCGCGAATACCAGGCCGCGCTCTCCACCATTCCGCTGGGTCGCATTGCCCGGCCTGAAGAAGTCGCCCTGCCAATCCTTTTCCTGGCCTCGGAAATGTCGTCCTACATAACGGGGGAAATTCTGAACGTGAATGGAGGAAACGTTCTCTGTGGCTGAGGCTCACAAATTAACCGTTGGTTCGCTGCTCGGGCTGGCCGGTTGCGGCCTGCTTCTCGTCGCGGCGCTGGAGCCCTCGCTCGGGGCACAGCAGACTCCTGCGCCACAACCCCAGCGGGTCGCCCCCAAGGCCCAGGAGCTTCTCGACCGGGCCATCCAGGCGCTCGGCGGGCCCGCCTTTCTCGGTTTCAAGCGCTTGAGCACCCGCGGCCGGATCTTTTCCATCGATGAAGAAAGCACTTCCGCCCTTGCTCCTTTCCAAAGCGCCGTGGAGTTTCCGGGCAAGCGAAGGTTTACTTACGGAAAGAAGAAACCCGTCACCCTGATCAACAACGGCGACCGCGCCTGGGAACTCGACCGGTTCGGTCTGACCCACCAACTCCCCGAGCAGATCTACCGCTGGAAACTCTCCACACGTTACAGTCTGGAAAACCTGTTGCGCCTGCGCATTCACGAACCGGGTGTCGTGATCCAGGATGGCGGGGTGGATTTTGTGGACAACGTCCCCACCCGGGGTGTGGTCATCCTCGAAGCGCAGGGGGTGCGCGTTAATCTCGATTTCAGCCGGCAGACTCTCCTGCCTGTCCGCATTTCCTACCGGGTGCAGAACCCCAAGACACGAGAGTGGGAAGAGTATGCGGACGTGTATGGCGATTACCAGGACAGGCAGGGAATTAAGACGCCCATGCACATCACCCGGTTCATGAACGGCGAGCGGGTGGCGGAAACCTTCCGGAACTCGGCGCAATACGACGAAACTTATCCGCCCGACTACTTCCAGCCGACCGGATGAAACCCCAGCCATCTGCTATAATGCCGGTGGGGAGGATTTGTGAGAAAGAAGTTACGAATCCGGGGCACGACCATCCTGTGCGTGCGGCGCGGGGGAAACCTGGCGATGGGAGGCGACGGCCAGGTGACCATGGGTGAAAACGTCGTCAAGCAAAAAGCCCGGAAAATTCGCCGCCTGTTTAACGAGAAGGTTTTAGCGGGCTTCGCCGGCAGCACCGCCGACGCCCTCTCGCTCTTCACCCGGTTCGAGCAGAAACTCGAAGAGTACCACGGCAATCTGAGCCGCGCCGTGGTGGAACTGGCCAAGGACTGGAGAACCGATCGGGCCTTGCGGCACCTGGAAGCCTTGCTGCTCGTGGCCGATGACAAGAACACCTACCTGCTGAGTGGCACCGGGGATGTGATTGAGCCCGATGACGGCATTGTAGCCATCGGTTCCGGGGGGCCTTACGCCCTGGCCGCTGCCCGCGCCCTGGCCAAGCATACTCAGCTCAACGCGCGCGAGATTGTTCAGGAAGCCATGCTCCTGGCCGGGCAGATCTGTATCTTCACCAACGATCAGGTGGTGATCGAAGAACTCTGAGGCCGCGTCTTGCGCAGATAATCCCCTATGGTCTTTTATCTACCCGAGAGTATCGAGACCGCCTCCTCGCTGGACGAGTTGACGCCCCGCCAGATCGTGACGGAGCTCGACAAGTACGTGGTGGGCCAGCACGACGCCAAGCGCTCGGTCGCCGTGGCCCTGCGCAACCGCATGCGCCGGCAGAAGCTGGCTCCCGAACTAGCGGAAGACGTCCTGCCCAAGAACATCATCATGATCGGGCCGACCGGGGTCGGCAAGACGGAAATCGCCCGGCGCCTGGCTCGCCTCACCAACTCTCCCTTCCTCAAAGTGGAAGCTTCCCGCTTCACGGAAGTGGGTTACGTCGGCCGGGACGTGGAATCGATGGTCCGCGACCTCGTGGAGATCTCCATCGAGATGGTGCGGGAAGAAAAGGTGGATGAAATCGCGGAAAAGGCCGAGCAAAATGCCGAGGAACGCCTCCTGGATCTCCTGCTCCCTCCGCTGCCCGCCCCCCGACGCGACCGGCAGACCCCGGAACCGGACGAGCAGCGGAATGCCACCGCCCTCGAACAGTTCCAACGCACGCGGGAAAAATTGCGGGCGCAACTCCGCGAGGGCAAGCTGGACGAGCGCATGGTGGAGGTTGACGTCCGCGATCGCAGCATGCCGGCCTTTGAGATTATCTCCTCGCAAGGCATCGAGGAGATGGACATCAACATCAAGGACCTCATCCCCGGACTCTTCGGCCAGAGGACCAAGAAGCGCCGCATGCGCGTCGGCGAGGCTATGGACTACCTGGTGCAGGAGGAAGAGAGCCGCTTGATCGACATGGACCAGGTGACGCGGGCCGCGGTCGAACGCGCCGAGCAATCCGGCATCATCTTCATCGATGAGATTGACAAGATCGCCGGCCGGGAACGCGGCCACGGCCCGGACGTCAGCCGCGAGGGCGTGCAGCGCGACATCCTCCCCATCGTCGAAGGCACCACCGTGAATACCCGCTACGGAATGATCCGCACCGACCATATCCTGTTCATCGCCGCCGGCGCTTTCCACGTCAGCAAGCCTTCGGACCTGATCCCGGAACTCCAGGGACGCTTCCCCATTCGCGTGGAACTGAAGACGCTCACGGTGGAAGATTTCATCCGCATCCTGGAAGAGCCCAAGAGCGCGCTGGTGAAGCAGTACACCGCCCTGCTTGAAACTGAGGGTATCAAGCTGGCGTTTACCAGCGACGCGCTGGAAGAGGTCGCCAAATTCGCCGCCGTCGTCAACGAGCAAACCGAGAACATTGGCGCCCGACGCTTGCACACCATTATGGAAAAGCTTCTGGACGAAATTTCTTTCGAGGGCCCGGACTTGAAGAAGAAGAACGTGCGCATCGACGCCGCCTATGTCCAGAAGCAGTTGGCAGAAATTGTGAAGAACCAGGACCTCAGCCGGTACATCCTGTGAGCGACCTCTGGAGAAGGCAGCCGGCACTTGGCCCCGGCTCCGCACCCCGCACAACTCACCCGCCCCTCTTCCCCTGTTGGCCGTTTTCGCGGGATTTCGCTCTTTCTGTGCTCACGGGGACCTGCGCCACGTTGTTCCTGGTGGCCTGTGGAGCGCAAGGTCCGCCGCGTCCTCCGCGGGTGGAGCAACCGGAGCGGGTCACCGACCTGGCCGTCATGCAAGTTGGCCGCACCCTCGAGTTGAGCTTCACTCCTCCCGTCCTCGCCACAGACGGCGAGCGCCTCAGCAAGCCCCTCGAGGTCGAAATATTCCGCACCGTAACAGCGGCGGGTGAGAAATCTCCGGAAACTTCAGCGAGTCCCAACCCCTGGATTACCCTAACCGAGGCTGACTTGAACCAGTCTGCTCAAGGCCGGAAGATGACCCACATCGCGCGCCTGCCCGATGAAGAGTTCAATCGCCTGCAGGGCTCCACGTTCACCTTGACGCTTCGCGCGCTCACGCGGGGCTTTCGCCGCCACCCGGTGGAGAGCGAATTCTCCAATTCGGTGCGGCTGGCTCTGCTGGGTGTTTCCGCACCCATCGAAAACCTCCAGGCGCGCACCACCGAGAAGGCGCTCGAACTGAGCTGGTCCGCGCCTGCCCGTCGGGTTGAGGGCAGTAGCCTTCCGGGGCTTGCAGGCTACCGCGTGTACATGAGCAGAAGCGGCAAGCCGCATTCCTTCCAATTGCTTGGTGAGGCCCCATCCGAGACTTACGCTTTTAAGAACTTTGAGTTTGGCCGCGCGTACTTCTTCAAAGTCCGCGCCGTATTTCGGCAGGACGGCTGGAGGGCGGAGAGCGAAGATTCGGAGCCCTGCGAAGTCACGCCTCGCGATACATTCCCGCCCGCTTCTCCCGCGGGCCTCGAGGCCGTCTATGCGGCGAGCGGTGTGGAACTCATCTGGACGGCGAATGCGGAACCGGACCTGGCCGGCTATAGCGTTTACCGGCGTGAGGAAGGTGGCGGGACAAGCAGACTTAACAAGGAATTGCTGCGCACTCCGATCTTCACCGACACGACGGTGGAAGCGGGGCATAAGTATTTCTACCGAGTGACCGCCGTGGATCTTGCGAACAACCAAAGCCCGCCCTGCGAAGAAAGCGCCGTCGATACGAAGTAAAGATGCGGAGCGAGGCGAAATCCCCCCGGCCGCGCTCTTCCGGGAGGCTGACCGGCGTCCTTTTCGGCGGTGCTATAATATCTGCTGGCTCCTCCGGGCAACATCCTGGAAAGAGGTGAAAAGTGAAATTCTTCCTCGATACGGCAAATCTGGATGAAATTCGTGAAGCGGCAGGGATGGGTTTGCTGGACGGCGTGACCACCAACCCCTCGCTGGTGGCCAAGGAAGGTGTGGAATTCAAGAAGCGGATTGTGGACATTTGCGAGCTCGTTCAGGGTCCCGTCAGCGCCGAGGTGGTCTCCACCGATACCGACGGCATGTGCAAGGAGGGGCGGGAACTGGCCAAGCTTCACCCCTGGGTGGTTGTGAAGCTCCCCACCATCAAGAGCGGGCTGAAGGCGGCCAAATGCCTCGTCGGCGAGGGCATCAAGGTGAACATGACGCTGGTCTTCTCCGCGCCGCAGGCCCTGCTCGTGGCCAAGACCGGAGCCGCCTATGTCAGCCCCTTCCTGGGAAGGCTGGATGACATCGCCCACGTGGGCATGGACCTGCTTAAAGATATCGTCACCATCTATCGCAACTACGGATTCAAGACACAGGTGCTGGCCGCTTCGCTTCGCCATCCCCTGCACATCGTGGACGCGGCCAAGGCCGGCGCCGATGTGGCCACCATGCCCTACAAGGTGTTTGACATGCTCTTCAAGCATCCCTTGACGGATAAGGGGCTGGACCAGTTCTTGAAAGATTGGGAAAAGGCAAAAGTAAAGTGAACTCCACGCTACGCCTCACGGTGGTCCTGGTGGGGGCGGGAGGTGCGGCAGCCCTGGCGGCCTGGGCTGGCTCGCGACTTCGCCGCAGGCGGAAAAAAGATCCGCAAGAACTGGAACGCCTGCGGCGACTGGAACTCAACCGCCGCGGGCGCATCACAATAGGGACCATCGTGGACCGGATCGAGCAGGCGCAGGGAGGGCGCGCCTCTCGCTTGGTGGTTTATAAATACGAAGTTGCCGGGGTGACCTACGAGGCGGCCCAGGACTTCTCCTGGCTCGAGGGTGCTGGCTCGTTGTTCCGATGCCAGGCCGGGCAGACGGCCAGCGTCAAGTACGAACCTCGGAGGCCAACGAATTCCATCATTGCGTGTGAAGAGTGGTCCGGCCTGCCCGACTCTGAGGCCGGCGGAAAACTGAAAGCTCCGCCCATGGGAACACCGGACGGAGCCCTGAGAAAGCCTTGATCGCGACAACCGACGCGGGTCTCCTTCCCGAGTTGATGCGGATGCGCCCGAGGGTTTTCGCCTCATGACACTCCAGCAAAAAGTCGAGGAACTCCGCCGGCGACAGGCCCGCGCCGAAGCCGGGGGCGGCGACGAGCGGCGCGCCCGCCAGCACAGCGAGGGAAAGCTGTCGGCGCGCGAACGGCTTGATCTGCTTTTCGACGAAGACACCTTCGAGGAGATCGATAAGCTTGTCGAGCACCGCTGCCAGGATTTCGGGATGAGTGAGCAGCGCATCCCCGGCGACGGGGTGGTGTGCGGCTACGGGCACATCAACGGCCGCTTGGCCTATGCGTTTGCCCAGGATTTCACGGTTTTCGGCGGCTCACTGAGCGAAGCCAACGCCGCCAAGATCTGCAAGATCATGGACCTGGCGATGAAAGTCGGTGCCCCGCTGGTCGGCCTGAACGACTCCGGTGGCGCCCGCATCCAGGAGGGCGTGGCTTCGCTCGCCGGCTACGCTGATATCTTCCTCCGCAACACCCTGGCTTCGGGCGTCATCCCGCAGATCTCCGCCATCCTGGGCCCCTGCGCGGGAGGCGCCGTGTATTCCCCCGCCATCACCGACTTCACCTTGATGGCGGAGAATTCCAGTTACATGTTCGTGACGGGGCCCGACGTCATCAAGACCGTGATGCACGAGGACGTCACCAAGGAAGCGCTGGGCGGGGCCATGACGCACAACTCGCTGAGCGGGGTGGCCCACTTCATCGCTCACAATGATGCGGATTGCCTGGTGCTGGTGCGTGAACTGCTTTCGTTCATGCCTCAGAACAACCGGGAAGATCCCCCCCGCGTCGACTCGCAGGATCCCATCGATCGGCGGGAAGAAGCGCTGGACACGCTGGTCCCCCTTGAATCCGATAAGCCCTATGACATCAAGGAAATTATCCACCGCGTGGTAGACGATGGCTACTTCCTGGAAGTACAGGAGCATTTCGCCAGGAACCTGGTGGTGGGGTTCGCGCGGCTGGGCGGGCAGAGCGTGGGCGTGGTAGCGAATCAGCCCGCCGTTCTGGCCGGCTGCCTGGACATCAACGCCGCGGTGAAAGGCGCGCGCTTTGTGCGCTTCTGCGATGCGTTCAACATTCCGCTCGTGACGTTTGAGGATGTGCCCGGCTTCCTTCCCGGCACCCAACAGGAATTGGGCGGCATCATCCGCCACGGCGCCAAGCTGCTCTTTGCCTTCGCGGAAGCCACCGTGCCCAAAGTCACCGTGATCACGCGCAAGGCTTACGGCGGCGCCTATTGCGTGATGGCCTCCAAGCACATCCGCACCGACGTGAACCTGGCCTATCCCACGGCAGAGATCGCCGTCATGGGCCCCGAGGGCGCCGTCAATATCGTTTACCGGCGTGAACTCCAGAAGACCGAAGACCCCGAGAAACTGCGCCGCGAGAAAGTGGAAGAATTCCGCGCCCGCTTCGCCAATCCTTACATCGCTGCCGAACGCGGCTGGATCGATGCCGTCATCCAGCCGCGCGACACCCGCCCCAAACTCATCACTGCCCTGCGCATGCTTGAAACCAAGCGCGACACCAACCCGCCCAAGAAACACGGGAATATTCCGCTGTAGGGCCGTTTTGGGCCCGCCGACCCTGTCCTCGGCTGGGCTGAGTCGAAGAAGTATCCCTTTGTGGCCTCGAAATTGCCCCCTTGACAGCATTCGCTATTCATGATATAAGTACAATATGATTATTCGATTGAATATGTCTTATTATGCTCTCTTTATAGAGTAGGGGCGGTCTTCTAAACCAACTTTGTTATGGAGGAATGCTAATGTTCAGCCAAGGATTTAGCAATGGCAGTCCATATAGTTGTGTAAGGAATTTCAACTCTCTAAACGGACGTCGAAAGCAAGAGGTAGTAATTGGTGATACCGCAGACGCTAGAGCAGCGAACTTTCTGTATAGAACTTCCGTCAAACACAATTGGCCATCTCAATGGCACACGAAACACAAAGAAGGTTATATAGAATTCGCGAATGGAATAATATTCGACCTTGGCTCTCAAACGGTAGAGGGAAATCGTGTATATATTTTTTGTTTTAACCGAGAGATTGAGATTCTCTATCGTAAGCAGGTCGCTAAGAGTAAGATCCTGGACTATGTGCGCACAGCCGATCCAGAGCGTTTGAAGACTTGCGCGGGTTTAATCGTACATTTATCAGGTCCGACTAATAAACTACAGGTTTGCTTTATCGGGCCGAATGAAATCGCCGCGCTATTGGACACCTTGAGTTTGCGTGAATTGGAGAGTCTTCCGGCCGAATTAGCACTTCTTAGCAGCGAGGATGTGTTCACACAATTCCGAGAGGCAGCGGGAAGGCCGGGGGAAAATTCTCCTCTGCGGCGCATGTGATCTTGTTACGTTCAAGTGCAAGGAGCAGCGGGGGTTAGAATGGCCGAGTTCTTAGAGGGCAGAACAACGGGGACTCCTCTGGAGGTCGGGACTGGCTTGCTGACACTGGCGGAGATCTCGGAGAAGACAGAGCAGGAATACTCAGAGCGGCTAAAGAACTCAGGGATTGACCCAGAGAAAGGCTTGATCGAGCTCATGTATTTGAGGCTTTTTAGCGCCGACTACGCAGCCTATACAGCTCTGGAGGGGCATCCTGCTAGAGATGCGGTACTCAACGTCTACAAGGCGCACATGGAGGTGATGGAGGACCTTACGAAGTCGGGGGTGGACCTCAGGCAGGGACGCCTCAGCCGGTTCACCGCATATGCAGAAGCCGTTGGTAGACAGCACCACTTAGGTCCCCCTTGGACAGTGGCGTGCAAATTTGCTGAGCTTTGTGGGAAGGAAAAAGATCTCGAACTGGTCATGCTGGGAAGCAATGCATTTGCCGGGACCTGCATAGCGGTTAACCAATTCCTGAACTCTGTCGAGATCGCGTCGTAGTGACCAGTTTAGCTTAGTGGACCATTAACTTTCGGGCTGGTAAGGCCACCCGGATGCTCGAAACCAAGCGCGACACCAACCCGCCCAAGAAACACGGGAATATGCCTTTGTAGCGGCAGCGTTCGGGCTCTTGCCGTGCCCGAGCCCTGTCGACCGTTAGGGCGAGGCGGGGAGAGAGATTCTGGTCGAAAAGGAGTTTCACTCGGGGACCGTCGCCAGTTTCCGCTCGCGGTCGGCGGCGAAGGCGAGGCAGGCACGGATATCCTCACGGGTCAGATCCGGGAAGTCGCGCA
>Ga0315282_10010363_pt1 | contig 14629 bp, 8 predicted proteins | sample YL17G07_20_MG_FD_203693 | JGI IMG/M metagenome (GOLD analysis project Ga0315282, IMG submission 203693) | Sediment microbial communities from Yellowstone Lake, YNP, Wyoming, USA - YL17G07_20 | ecosystem: Environmental > Aquatic > Freshwater > Lake > Sediment | place: USA: Wyoming | collected...
GCGGCCGCACGGGCTTTGGCGACATTCCGCAGTCCACCAGCCTGGCCTGGGTGATCGTCATCGCCGCCCTGACCGTGATCGTCGTCCGCAACATCCTCTGCTCTACCCACGGCCGGGCGCTGTTGGCGGTGCGCGAGGACGAGTCGGCCGCGATGGCGCAGGGCATTGACGTGGCCCGCTACAAGGTCGGCGCCTTCGCCGTCTCGGCGTTCTGTGCGGGCCTGGCGGGCTGCCTCTTCGCTCACCGCCTCTGCTTCATCCATCCCGACAACTTTGGGGCCCTGCAGTCCATCGAGGTCGTCACGATGGTGGTCCTCGGGGGCATGGGGAGCATCACCGGCTCGCTGGCCGCCGCCCTGGTGTTGGGGCCGCTGCCGGAGGTGCTCAAGCTGGCGGCGGACTGGGCCGAGCGGGCCTCGGCAGCAACCGGCCCCGGCGCCGCGGCCGCGCCGTCGGCGCTGGTGGCCGCCGGGCTGGAGCTGAAGGCGCATCCGGAGTACCTCTGGATCGTCTACTCGCTGCTGCTCATCGGCATGATGCTGCTCCGGCCGCAGGGGCTGATGGGCGACCGCGAGGCCAGCCTGCGGGTCCTGCGGCGGCTGCTTCCGGTCCGCCGGGAGCCCCGCCGCGGAGGGGAGGCCCCCGATGGGCGCTGAGGCCCAGCCGATCCTCCAGCTCCAGGGCTGTACGGTGCGGTTCGGGGGCCTCACCGCCCTCTCGGCCCTCGACCTCGCGGTCGCGCCGGGCGAGCTGGTGGGTCTGATCGGGCCCAACGGCGCCGGCAAGAGCACGACCTTCAACGCCATCACCGGGGTCTACCCGCTGTCCGAGGGGCTGGTGCGCTTCGAGGGGCGGCCCATCAACGGCACGCCCCCCCACCGCGTGGCCCGGCTGGGCATCGCGCGCACGTTCCAGACGGTGCGCCTCTTCGGGAACCTGAGTGTCCTGGACAACGTCAAGTGCGGCGCCCACATGCACGCCGGCTACGGCTGGCTGCAGGCCATCGTCCTCGGCCACGCGCGGATGGTCGGCGAGCGCCGGCTGACCCTCCAGGCGCGTGAGGTGCTGGCGCTGGTGGGCCTCAGCGACTGGGCGCAGGCGAAGGCCAGCAGCCTGCCGTACGGCGGGGAGCGGCTGGTGGAGATCGCGCGGGCTCTGGCGGGGGAGCCTAAGCTGCTGCTGCTGGACGAGCCCGCCGCGGGCATGAACCCGCAGGAGACCGACACTCTCCTGGGCTTCATCCGCCGCATAAGGGAGGCGTTCGGCCTGACCATCGTGTTGATCGAGCACGACATGCGCCTGGTGATGAACGTGTGCGAGCGCATCTGCGTGCTGGACCACGGGGAGCGGATCGCGGAGGGGGCGCCGCACGAGATCCGTGCGGACCCGCGGGTGATCGGAGCCTACCTGGGCGAGCCCGAAGCTGATGCTTAGGCTGGAGAACGTACACGTCTCCTACGGCGCGATCCGGGCGTTGCGCGGCGTGAGCCTCGCGGTGGACCCGGGCGAGATCGTCACCCTCATCGGCGCCAACGGGGCGGGCAAGACCACCACCCTCTGCACCATCTCCGGGTTGCTGCGCCCGACCGAAGGTGCGATCACCTTCGAGGGGAACTCCCTGGTCGGCCTGCCGCCCCATGAGATCGTGCGCCGTGGGCTGTGCCACGTGCCCGAGGGCCGCCGGCTCTTCGCGGAGTTGAGCGTGGAGGAGAACCTCGCCCTGGGGGCGTACCTGCGGCGCGACAAGGCGGGGGTGCGGGAGGCGCGCGAGCACGTGCTGCAGCTCTTCCCCGTGCTGGCCGCCCGCCAGAGGCAACTGGCGGGGACGCTGAGCGGCGGGGAGCAGCAGATGCTCGCCCTGGGGCGGGCGCTGATGACCCGCCCGAAGCTGCTGCTGCTGGATGAGCCGTCGCTGGGCCTCGCGCCGGCCCTGGTGCAGCAGGTCTTCGCGACCATCAAGCGCATCAACAGCGAGGGCACGACCGTCCTGCTGGTGGAGCAGAACGCCCACCTGGCGCTGGCGACGGCGCAGCGGGGCTACGTCATGGAGACCGGCACCATCCGCCTCAGCGACACGGCCCCGGCCCTGCTGGCCAACGAGACCGTCCGTCAGGTATACTTAGGCGACACCGTCTAGGCGCCGCCCGGCCGCGCGCAGTACCACGACCCGATGAGCGTCGGTGCGAGCCCTGTGCGTCAAGGAGGAGCACGCAGATGTACCCCGATGAGCTGAAGTATCACGAAGGCCATGGCTGGGTCCGGGTGGAGGGGGAGGAGGCCGTCATCGGCATCACCGCGTACGCGGAGGGCGAGCTGGAGGAGATCATCTACGTGGAGCTGCCCGAGGAGGGCTTCTCCGTTACCAAGGATGAGCCCTATGGCAGCGTGGAGTCCTCGAAGGCGGTGGAGGACCTCATCGCGCCCATCTCCGGGGAGGTGCTGCGACGCAACGATGAGGTGATTGATGCCCCCGACATGATCAACCAGGACCCCTACGGGGAGGGCTGGCTGATCGTGGTCAAGCCGGAGGACGAGGGCGAGCTGGAGCAGCTCATGACGGCGGAGGACTACCGGACGCAGTTGGGGGAGGACGAAGAGGAGGAGGTCGAGGAGGAGGAGGAGCTGGCCGAGGAGGAGCTGGAGGTCGAGGACGAGGAGGAGTAGGTGCTGGGCAACGGTTCAGCGGGCCCGGCCTCGGTCGCGCCTGAGCGGGGGTGGCGTCTGCTGCGGTCGGGCGATGCCGAGGGGGCCCGCAACATGGCCCTCGATGAGGCCATCTTTGAGCAGGTCGCTTCTGGTGGCTGCCCGCCTACGCTGAGGCTGTACGGCTGGCAGCCACCGGCCGTTTCCCTGGGGCGCTTCCAGGAGCTGGACGGGTCGCTGGACCTCGCGGAGATCGAGCGGCGCGGCTACGGGCTGGTGCGCCGCCCGACGGGCGGCCGCGCCATCCTGCACGACGATGAGCTGACCTATCTGGTTGCCGTCCGGGAGCAGGACCTCGAGCAGGGCGGCACGCTGCACGGCTCGTACCGGCAGATCTCCCGCGGCCTCGAGGCGGGCCTGGCCCTGCTGGGGCTGCCGTCGGCGATGGGCACCGAGCGCGTGGGGCCCGTCGCCGACCGGTCGCTGGCGGCAGTCTGCTTTGCCAAGGCGGCGCGCTGCGACCTGACCAGTGCCGGCCGCAAGGTCGTGGGCAGCGCCCAGATGCGCGCCAAGGGCGCGATCCTGCAGCACGGCTCGATCCCCCTCCACCTGCGCAGCGAGGACGTGCTGGCGGTGATGCCGGGCCCCGCCGGCGATGCCGGCCTGTTGCGGCGGCGCGCGGCGGGCATCGCGGACGTGCTGGGGCGGGACGTGAGCCGGGAGGAGCTGGCGGAGGCGGTCATTGCCGGCTTCGCCCAGGCCCTCGGGCTCAGCCTGGTGCCGGGCTCCCTGACCCCGACCGAGGACCAGCGCGCCTCCGAGCTGGTCGCCACGAAGTATGGCACCCCCGCCTGGACCCAGGACGGCCTCCCCCCCTCCCCGTAGAGCGGTATTGCTGCTGGTGGGGCAGGTCGCTAGGCCTGCCCTCCTTCCGCGTAGGACGGGCATTCCTGCCCGTCCCTGAGAGGCGAATCGCGCGCTGCGTGGCAGATAGGGGCAGTTCTCGGGTTCGTTCGGGAGAGAGGTGCGCCCGGGACGCCCGGACCGTGGTGTAGGGGCGCGGTTCACCGCGCCCGTCCGGGCCTTGCCTCCCGTCCCTCAGGGAAGGGGGATAATGGATAAAAAGACTGATATATCCGATATTCCCGCGCCTCCCTCCGGTGCCCCTGACGAAACGAACCCGAGCCGCCCCGGCTCCCCCCAAACGAACCCGAGAACTGCCTCTATCTGCCCCGGAGCGCCGAATCCGGTCCGCGGACCGGGTCGGGCTCACTCCTGCCGGAGCCAGTCCACCTCGGCCTGGGCGCCCTCCCCGGTGGGGACCTGGAAGGGGTCGAGGCGGATGCCGATGATGTGGTGGCCGGCCCACATGCGGTCCTGGCCGACCGGGATCCGGTAGTCGTGCCACTGGCCGTCGCCCTGGGCGTCAAACTTGGCGACCTTGTCCTCGGCGTAGCCCGGCGAGTCGTCGGTGACCCAGTAGAGCTGCCCGTAGAGCGGGTCGGTCGCCCCGGTCAGGCGCATCCGGATCACCACCACATCGTCGGCCTCGCCCCGCACGTCCATGTTGGCCCGGGTGATGTACGGGTCGTTGGCGGTCACCGGGGCGATCAGCACGCCCTCCCGCACCCGCAGCGGCCCGACGGCGTTGGCGGGCAGCCAGCCCTCCGGGTCGCGGTCGAACTCGAAGTTGACCGTCGCCTTGGCCGGCGGGGTGAGGCTGGACTGCTCGAAGGTCGCCCCGCGGACCTCGAGGCGGTGCGCCCCATCGGCGGCCACCCGCAGCACGAGGAAGGCGTAGCCCGGCCGGTAGTCCCAGGCAGCCTCGGTCGCTGCCTCGGCGTCGTTCACGGACGGCAGCTCGACGCCGTCCAGCAGCACCGCCTCCGGCGACGCGACGTTGCAGATGATCGTGAGGCCGCTCTGGCCCGACGGGTAGGTCAGCGTGCCGGCCAGCTTGGCGCCATCCCACGTGAAGCCCGACAGCGCAGCGTCCGAGGTCACGTGCACCCGCTGCGGCAGCTTGCCCAGGATCACGGTCTGCGGCTCACAGTCGCGACCGATCAGCGGGTAGAGGTTGCGCAGGATCATGCCGGGCTCGAAGATCCAGCCGGCCCTGTCGCCCTTGATCGCCCCGACGTTGTCGGGCCAGAGGGCGATCTCCTCGTCCTTGTCGGATTGCATGTACATGGCGCTGCGGGTCACGCCCTCCGCGATGCGCCGCCACGGGAAGCTGTCGTCGTAGCGGGACAGCCGCAGCACCGCCAGGGCGTAGTCCAGGCCGTTCCACTGCACCGGCCGGCCGTACCAACTGCCGTAGTTCCAGCTCGCGCCGAACACGGGGATCGAGCCGTACCGCAGGAACGGCTGGGTGGGATCGTCCCAGCAGTACAGGAACGGCAGCCCCGTGCGCGCCCAGCGCCGGGCCTCCGCCAGCCAGTGCTCATCGCCGCTGTACTCGTACGCCTCCACGCAGGCCTGCACGGCGTGGGCGGCGGCGAGGATGTCCGGGGCGTGGACCAGCACCTCCCAGACCTGCGCCGCGCGCGGGATGCGGAAGCGCTCAAGGTGGCGCAGCGCCCGCTCGCCGCTCTCCCACGCGGCGACGTTCCCCGTAACCCGGGCCACCTGCAGGTTCTGCAGGGCGGTGAAGGCGGTGGTGCCGACCTCATCGGCGTCATTGGGGCCCAGCTCGTGGTAGTCCATGCCGCGGAAGACGCCGGACGTGTGCTTCTGGTCGGCATCGAAGCGCCACGAGCCATCGGGGCGCTGCGTGGCCGTTCGGGGCTGCACCTGTGCGGCGGAGCCAATGACCCAGTTCGCCGCGCCGCCGTAGTCGAAGCCGTGATCCCAGGCGACCGGGGTCGCACCCTTCGTTAACTCGTGGATCTTGTCGGCCATCGCCGTCCAGCGCTCGCGCAGCGCCGCATCGCCGGTCAGCGGCAGCGCTCGCCGCAGCTCCCACTCGTAGGCCGGCGGCACGCCCTTGGGCGAGAGCAGCGGGCCGGCGCCGCGGCTGGTCCAGAACGTGTTCTCCTCGGGGACCCAGAGGCTCTCCAGGTAGGCCCTCATGCTGAACGCGATCTCGCCCTCGACACTCCCATGAGGCACGGGGGCGGGCTCGATCACGCCGTACCGGTCGAACCACCGGTCCATGGCCGTCAGGGCATCCCGGGTGCCCGTGGCGGCGTAGAGGTCCGCGCTGAGGCTCAGCTCCTGGCCCGCGGGCAGGGCGTACGGCTTGGTGGCGATCCGGTCGTTCTCCTTCACCCAGCCCTGGCCGGCAATCGAGGGGGCGAAGAGGCCCATGAGGTGGCCGCCGGAGCCGGCCCGGTAGTCGGGGGAGCAGAACTCGGCGCAGGGGCGGTCGTTGGCGCCGTCCCAGCGCTGGTGCTGGTCCCAGAGGAGGCCGACGGTCGTGCCCTCGCCATACACGCTCATCAGCGGGATGGTGATCTTGTTGGGGTGCGGCACGAAGCGCACGCGGTCCGGGGCATCGCGGGCGATGTCGTAGTCCCACGAGGAGACCTCCGGGCCCTCCAGCCACTCCAGGCCCGCGAAGAGCGCCTCGTCCTTGGCACTGAGGTCGCTGTCCGGGCCGACGGCGGCGATCAGGACGGGCCCCTCGAAGGCCAGGACGTCGCGGGTCTGGTTGCAGCGAGCGGTGTAGCGCGCCTCGATCACGTCGTCGCTCCGGGTCAACCGGAACGTGGCAGTGGTCTCCCACGTCCCGCCGTCGGCGTCCTCGAACTGCGACCTGATGATCAGGCCGGACCGGGTGACCCTCGCCCCACCGTAGGCCTGGTACACCGGCGGCTGCTCGGCGGTGCTCTTCACTTCGACGCGGCCCGCGTGGGGCAAGACGCCGACGGTGCGCCAGCCGGCGTCGCTGCGCACCTGCAGGAAGCCGACGCCGTAGCCGAAGCTGCTGGGCGGGAAGATCAGGCGCATCCGGTCGCCCTGCAGGCCCGCGACGTCGCGCTCCATCCACATGCCGGGCTGGTCGGGCGCGCGACGCTCCCGCGGGGCGATCACGAACGTCGCCTGGTGGTCGTCGCTCCGGTCCCCCTGCACCACGCTCCAGCCGAACACGGCCCCCGTCGTCTCCTGCTTGGGGCGGACCCGCACGTGGTGCTGCGCCCACTGACCCGGCGGGATGTCCTGCTCGCCGAGGTCGCTGTCCAGCACCTCCACCTCGGGCGGGATGCCCAGGAAGAGCTGCACCTTCGCCGCGGTCGCAGTGCCCCAGTTGTACGCGGCCAGATGAAGCGTGGCGGTCTCACCGACCTGCATGATCGGCCGGTCAAGCTGCAGGGAGAACACCTCCAGGTCGGCCTTGGCGACCGCGGAGGCCTCCACGGGCTCGTTCATGCCGGCGCAGGAGGTGACGGCCGTGACGCGGGCGCCCTCGCTGAGCGGAGCGGAGAGGGCGAAGCGGAGGTACTCCGTGTCGCCCGGCGTCATCCCGCTCAGGCCCTCGGGCTTGGTCGGGCTGATGCACTCGGCCGTGATGCCCGCGGGCGGGCGCAGCTCGAACCGGGCGTCCGCGATGGGCTCGTCGCCGGCGTTGGTGACCTTGACGCGGGCGATGGTCCGCGCCCCCTCGACCTTGAGCAGCACGCCGGCCGGGGTGAGGCGCGGGCCGACGCGCTCGATGTACTCGAAGTCGTCCAGCAACACCCGCGAGGCGCCGCCCATCATGCGCGGGGAGATGTGGACCCACTTGACGGCGGGGTTGCCGGTGAAGTCATAGGCCAGGATGCCCTGGTGCCACTGGCCGTCGCCAAACTGACCCGAGGGGACCTCAAAGGCGGCCCGCGGCTCGCCGGTATCCTCCATCGGCCGACCGCTCATCGGGATGACGAAGACGGTCGGGCGCGCGTCGTCAGTGGCCTCCAGCACCTTGTACCAGAAGCGGAGGCCCCCCTTGAGCTGGCTCAGCATGGTGCCCTGCTGCCCGCTGTCCGGCACCCAGTCGCGGTTGAGGCCGGTTTCATTCTGCGGAAGCTGGGCAGCCTCGCGGGTCAACAGGCAGGAGCGCTGGCCCGAGTGGGCATCGGTGCTGGGCTCGACCTTGCCCAGGACCGACCAGTCCACCGGGGCGCCCTGCGGCGTCCATTGCTCGAAGCCGCCGTTGGTGACGGGGTTGGGCTGGGCGGCAGCGCAAGCGGCGAGCACGAGCAAGGTGCATAGCACGGGCAGTACGGTACGGGGGTACATGGGGGAGCCCTCCTGGCGGCAGCGGTCAGGAGGGCGCTTCGCCGGGGAGGGGAGGAGGGCCTCGTCCGAGCCGACCAGGTGGAGGGGCGGGGTCGTGCGTCGTCGCCGAGGAGTGGATTCCGCGCTGCGGGTCAGATAGGGGCAATTCTCGGGTTCGTTTGGGGGGGAGGAGGGCCGGGTCGGAGCCCCGTGGGCGGTCATGATTATGTTAGCTCGCGGCGCTGCGAGGTGAGGCTGGCAGGGCCGGCTGTGAGGGCGGGCCCGGGCGACACCGCCCGCCCGCAGATGGACATGGTGTCCCCCGATGGCGAAAGCCTGCCCTACGCCCCACCCAGCGCGTAGAGCCACCCATCGGTCGTGATGACGAGGACCTCGGCCAGACCGTCGCCGTCCAGATCGGCCACGCTGGGGGGACCAACCGGGGCGCCAAGGTCAACGCGCCACACCACTCTGCCCTCCGCGGCCGACTCAGTCGCCCCCACGGCGTAGAGGGAGCCGTCGGCGCCACCGAAGAGGAACTCGTCACGCCCATCGCCGTTGACGTCGCAGGCGGCCACATCGGTGCCCTTGCCGGCCAGCGGCAGGGACCACTTGGCCTTGCCTGTCGCCGCGTCATAGCAGTCGAAGCGGTCAGTGAAGGCCGTGCCGAACTCCAGCCTGCCGTCCCCGTCCACATCGCCCAGGGCTGCGGCGCTGCCGGCGTTGTAGTTGAGGGGCGGCGTGCGCCAGATCTCTTTGCGGTCACGCAGGTCGAAGCGGTAGATCGCCATGTACCCCCCGCTCAGCAGCAATGACGGACTGCCGCTGCCGTCGAGGTCGGCGATGGTCGCCAGGTGGTAGCCGGGGACGGAGCCGTTGATGTACCACAGCGTCTCGCCGGTTGTCCCCTTGAGCGCGATGACATCGAAGAAGTGGCTGTGCACGAGGTCGTCGCAGCCGTCGCCGTCCACGTCCCAGACGCAGGAGGACCTGCGTTCGTGCGGGCCTCCCTCGCGCTGCCAGACGACCGCGGCCGCGACCGGATCATACATCGTCCACTTGGCCTGACCGTCATTGGGACCAACGTTGGAGAGGGCGCCAAGGTACACCCTACCCCCCGGGCCAAAGTGCCCCACCGCGCAGGTGCCGGTGCTCAGGGCGGTGCCGTCGGTGGGCAGGGCGGGGAGCACTGTGCGGACCTCGCCGTTGGCGTCCAGGATCGTCGGCTCCGCCGTGGCCGCGTTGCACAGCACGATCTCCAGCCGTCCGTCCCCATCAACATCCGCCACGGTGGGCGCGTCAAAGGCGCCTAGCCCCGGGCGCTGCCAGAGCACCCGCGTACGTCCCTTGGCCAGCGCGCGCCCGTCCAGGGCTACGACGGTACTTCCGGGGCGTGTGGCGAACACGGTAGCGCCTCCGCCCTCCTGCAGTCGCGCGGCCACGACCGGCCTGGGCGCGCAGTCCTGGACACGAACGGCGCCGCGTGCCGCGCCATCGAGCCCGACCACGGCCAGGCCGTCGTCGGTCAGCCCCAGCAGCGCCTCGCGCCCGCCCGGCAGGAAGGCACCCCACCCGATGACGCGCGGCACCACGCCCCGATGGCTCCTGACCACGAAGCGGGTTGCGCCATCCACCGGTGAGACGCCCAACAGGCCCTGAGGGGTGCTGACCAGGAGCTCCGACCTCCCGTCGCCGTTCAGATCGCGGAACACCACGTTGAAGCCGCTGCGGTCGGGCAGCACCTCGTTCATGATGTTGAGCGGCGGCGGCGGCGCGACGAGGCAAGGACAAGCGCCCGGCACGCCCAGGGGCCGCTGGCGCGTCGTGCCGGCATAGAGGATCACCTCGCCCCCGGGCACCGTGGTCGCGATCATCTCCCGTCGCCCATCGCCATCCAGGTCGGCGAGGCCCTGGAGGCGGAGGCCGGGCAACTCCTGCTTCACCCGTCCGGTCAAGAGGTCCCTGACGACGATGGCCACGTTCCCGGCAGTCGGCTCCTCCCCGGTGTCGGTGATGCGCGTCGTGACGACCTCCAGCGCGCCGTCGCCGTCCACGTCGGCGACAGGGTTGTCGCAGACCTGGATGGTGTCGTTGGCATGCCAAGCCTCGCGCAGGCCCTGGTCCTCATTCACCAGGAAGGTGACGTGCGGCTTGCCCAGCATTCCGACCACGAGCAGGTCGAGTTGGGGCTTGTCGGCTGTGCGCACCGCCTGGAGGTGCCCGTAGTTGCGGTCGCCATTGGGGAAGGCCAGGTCGCGCCTGAGCTCGCCGGTGCGGCCGTCGAAGACGCTGACGCACAGATGCTTGCCGCTCACGTGCCCGGCGCTGGACACCACGACCTCCGGCCGCCCATCGCCGTCCATGTCCGCGACGATGGTCTGCGGGCGATAGTGGGGGTTGAAGTGCAGGTCAAGGGGCCCCCAGAGGAGCTTCGGCTCCCGCCAGTGGCGCGGGAAGGTGAGGGCCCAGCCGATCCGGCGCGAGTTCTCGGCTGGGGCATTGCCCATCAGGAACAGGTCCGGGCGCCCGTCGCCGTCCAGGTCGGCAAGGCGAGTTCCGTTCTCGAAGTAGACCTGCTCCTCGTAGGTCCGCTGCCAGAGCAGGCGGCCGTCGCGTCCCGAGAGTATGTACAGCGTTGCCGGGGGGCCGCTGCTGGCGACGATCTCCGCCCACCCATCCGCGTCCAGGTCCGCCACGCCCACGATGTAGGGCCGTCCGCAGGACAGCAGGTTGCGCCACAGGAGAGGGCCCTTGGGGCGGAACGCGGCGACCGGCCCGCCTGAGGTGGTGACGATCTCGGCCACGCCGTCGTTGTCCAGGTCGGCCGCGAGGTGCTGTCCCTGGGGCCTCCCCCCGAGCTGGTACCGGGCCAGGACCTTGGGGGCGGAGACCATCCGCCCCACTGCAGCCGAGCGGGCGGTGTTCTGGGCATCGTGGCGGAAGAACCGCCAGTCGTCGCTTGGCGTCGCCACAGCAAGACCGCCCGTGATCGCGAGTAGCGTGAGCATCAGGTCTGCCTCCGGTGCTGCGCGGGCACTGCGAGCTGGATACGTCCCGGCAGGGGCCCTCCGCGCCCTGGAGGACCCCTCACCCGCCGCTGCGCGGCGGCCTCTCCCCCGCAAACGGGGGAGAGGCGACGGAGGTCGCGGCCGTTGGCCGCTCCTACGCGACCCCCCTCACCGGCCCGTGTGTCGGGCGAGACGCCCAACCTACGCGGGCCGGGGCGAGGTGTCGGACGGGCGACCCTTCGGCTGCGCTCAGGACAAGCCACATTGGGTCGCCCCTACAGAGGCACGGACGGGCGCGGTGAACCGCGCCCCTACGAGGAGGGAGCGCTTGGGGGTGGGTCCACCTGCGCGGCGCCGGGCTGGTCGGCGATCTTGGTGCCGCAGCCGGGGCAGAAGCGCTCGTCAGGCTTGACGACGGCGTGGCACTGGGGGCAGATGCGGATCTGGGTGCCGCAGACCGGGCAGAAGCGCACACCGCGGTCCAGCACCTTCTGGCAGCCGGGGCAGATCACGTTGGGGTCGCGATCCTCGCGGGAGGCCCGCATCTCCTCCTCGAGCTGCACGATGCGAGCGGTCAGGGTCTCGACCAGCTTGAACGCGTCAACCAGCTCCGGGTCCTCGAAGCGCCTGCCGCGGTGCATGACCTCAGCGCGGCGTCCCGCCCGGGCGTAGGTCTCCTCGAGGCGGCTGAGGAGGGAGTCGCGCTCCGTCTGCAGCTGGATGATCGCGGCCTGCTTGGAGGCCTCGCCGGCCAGGTCGCCGACGAGGCGCCGCGCACCGTTCAGGATGCCCATGGGAGTCCCTCGGCAGGATAGGGTGGGTCTGGAGCAGAGGGTTCGGCGCGGGCGGGGAGGGGTCCTGCGTGTGAGGGGAGGAGGGACGGGGCTCCAGGGCGAGGTGCAGGGCAGGCGGGACGCCTGCCCCACCGGCTTCGTGGGTGCACGAGCGGGCACTGACCGGATGCGGGTCGGGAGCCCTTCGGGCACGGCACGGAGTCGCGCCCAATGGGCCCTCCTACGCGGGCGGGGGAGAGGTGACGGGCACGGCACGGAGTCGCGCCCAATGGGCGCTCCTACGCGGGCGGGGGAGAGGTGACGGGCACGGCACGGAGTCGCGCCCAATGGGCCCTCCTACGCGGGCGGGGGAGAGGTGACGGGCACGGCACGGAGTCGCGCCCAATGGGCGCTCCTACGAACGGACCGCCGCCCTGGCAGAACGGCGTCGGCGGCGCCTCCGGTCTGCCCCGGAAGGCGCCGCCGACATGCTTGGAGCTTGGGCCCGGGCGGCACTCCTCTCAGCTATGCCCTACCACTGGGGCGGGGGCTGCAGGTCGGGCTGCGGCCAGTCCGGGGGCGAGTCGTACCCGTTGGCTCGGCCGTAGGCGATGACCTGGGCGAAGCCGGCCGGCGGGTTGCCCTCGCCGCGCACGAACTTCTGCACTTCCCTGCTGATCTTGCCCGCGTACTTGTCGCGCGCCTGGAACCAGTTCTCGTCCCCGTTGTAAGGGTGACGCTGCTCCCACTCCCACACCTGCACTCCGATGAAGTACTGGGCATCCTGGTCGGTGACCGTGAACCCCGGGGTAGGATGGTCCGCCCACGCCCGCACTGGCTGCGGCGCGGGCTTGTCCCAGCCGTCCTGGTACTGCCAGCCCTGATCCCAGGTGTCTACGCGGCTCGCCGGCCGGTACGCCGGCGGCGGCTGAGGCGGCCGACGGTCGCCGCGCCAGCCCTGGTCGCCCCTGTCGTACGGGTGGTAGGCTCGGCTGGTGGGCTTGTCGTTGCTCTTGTCAATGGCCCACCAGATCAGCCCGGCCGCTACCAGCCCGCCGATGATCTTGCCGGTGTCGTCGGCGTAGGTCGCCCGCACCGGTCCCACCAGTAGCGAAGCAGACAGCAGGGCTACGATCGCGACGTTCGCTCCGATCGTTAGCTTGCGCATCGTCGTCACTCCCTTTCACAGGCGCCAAGGGCGCCGCTAGCTCTTCCTGCAGGGCGCCCGCTCCGACCGGCTCAACGCAAGTGGGCTGCTTGCTCGCCGAGCGGAGCGGGCGCCTCCGCTAACCCTTGGGCACAGCTCTCTGCTTCCGCCTCGGTCTCCAGTGTGCGCCCGCAGGGCTCCCCGACTGTTTTACTATCGCAGGTAGTATACCCGGATTTGCTACTATATAACCTAGTAGATAGGGTGAGGGTTCCGCTGACGGAGGCAATTCCTGAGCGGCGTTCCCTGGCCCCACCGTGAGCCGACGGAGAGACCCTTCGCTGACGCTCAGGGTGACACGACGCACGGGCCGAGAGGAGGTGGGGTGCAGGCACCCGGCCAAGTCGCGGCGCCAGACAGGCATGGGAGGGATACGTGATGCGTAGCCGGCACGAGCGGGGAGGACGGGCGAGGCACCGGGTGCTGTGGGTCGCAGTCGCGGAGACTGCGTTGGTGGCGGCCCTCGCCGCGGCCGCACAGGCCCAGGACGAGGCGCCCTGCCGGTACTACGCGCATGAGGCGGTGCAGGACCGGTTCGGGGTGATCGCGCCGTGGTATGCGGGGCAGAACGGCCAGTGCGACCTGCGGGTGCGCATCGCAGCGGAGACGCTCAAGCGGTACCCGTGGGCGACCGGCAGCGGCGGGGTCAGCCCGGCGCCGCACTACGTGTACAGCGGCGCGTGGCAGATCGCTGAGGATGGCACGATCACCATCCCGCCGATCGGCGACTGGGAGAACGGGGACCTGGGGCAGCGCGCCGCGTACGTCATCTCCGGCCTCGTCGACTACTACCGCTACAGCGGCGACCCAGCGGCGATCGCCCACCTGCGCATGACGGCCGACGCGCTGCTGAACCACTGCCAGACGGGCCCCGACCACCCCTGGCCCGGGTTCCTCGTTAGCGTGCCGACCAAGGGGAAGGCCTACGGCCAGGCCGACCCGCACGGCTTCATCCAGCTCGACATCACCGCCGAGGTGGGTCTCGCCCTGCTGCGGGCGTACGAGATCACCGGCAACCGGCGCTGGCTCGACGCAGCCGCCCGCTGGGGCGGGCTGCTAGCGGCGAAGTGCAGCCTGCAGCCGGGGGTGCCGCCCTGGGGGCGCTACGCCAACCCGGAGGATGTGCCTTGGGAAGACCACATGACGGGGGGCGTGGCGTTCCTCCTGGCGTTCCTCGATGAGCTGATCCGGGTCGGCTACATCGGCCCGGGGGGGAGCGTCCTGGCGGCGCGGGAGGCGGGCATCGCGTACGTGCGGGACACGCTGCTGCCGCGCTGGACGGTGGATGACACGTGGGGGCGCAACTACTGGGACTGGAACGACCCGGTGCAGGCGGGGAACGTGACCGAGTTCGCCGTCCGGTACATGATGGAGCACCCCGCCGACTTTCCCAACTGGCGCACCGACTGCCGGAACGTCCTGTCGCTGTTCCTGAACCGCACGAGTGTCTCGCCCAACTCGAACGGCGACGTATACCACGGGGCGTGGGCATACCCGGAGTCGTCGGGCTGCTGCGGGCGGTCGCTGTGGTACGCGCCGCTGCAACTGGCGATGGAGTACGCGCAGTACGGGGAGGTGGCCGACAGCGAGTGGGCCCGCGAGCAGGCGCGGCGCCAGGCGATCCTCGCTACGTACGACGTGCACGAGACGGGTGTAGTCGAGGACAACATAGATGGCGGGCAGATCGTGGCGGGGGCGTGGTTCAAGATCGCGCACCCCATGGCGCTGAAGTACGTGCTCGGGATCATGGCGTGGCAGCCGGAGCGGTTCGGGCCGGGGCGGGAGAACCACGTCATGCG
>Ga0315282_10010364_pt1 | contig 14627 bp, 9 predicted proteins | sample YL17G07_20_MG_FD_203693 | JGI IMG/M metagenome (GOLD analysis project Ga0315282, IMG submission 203693) | Sediment microbial communities from Yellowstone Lake, YNP, Wyoming, USA - YL17G07_20 | ecosystem: Environmental > Aquatic > Freshwater > Lake > Sediment | place: USA: Wyoming | collected...
GCGTTCAAGGCGTTCCGCAAGGACAAGGGGGCCGACACCTTCCAGCGAACCGACCGCGACATCCACATCATCGCGATTCTGCTCGGCGTCGTCGTCTCCGCTGTTGTCATCGCCGCGTTCTTCGCCAACCTCACATCGGCCGCCTTGGTGATCCTCGTCGGCCTCGCGCTGACGCTCGTCTTCTCGTTCTTCTTCGCCTCGGTCGCCGCCAACGCAATCGCCACCACCGCCCGGAACCCGGTTTCCGGCATGACGATGCTGACCATCATCATCTCGTCGGTGGTGCTGCTCAAGTTCGGCCTGTCGGGCCGGGCGGGGATGTTCTTCGTGATGGCGATTGCCGGCATGGTGTGCACGGCGCTGGCGGTGTCGGGTCAGACGATCACCGATCTGAAGACCGGCTACTGGCTCGGCTCGACGCCGGCCGCGCAGGAGCGGGTGAAGTTTCTCGGCGTGCTCGCCTCGGCGCTGGCCGCCGGCATCGCCATCGTGATCCTCGCGCACTCGTTCCAGTTCGGCGACTCCGTGGCCGGCGACGCGCGCCCGGTGCTCGCGGCGCCGCAGGCGTCCATCATGAAGGCGCTCGTCGAAGGCTTCATGAGCCAGCAGCCGGTCGCCTACGTGCTGTTCGGGGTTGGCGCGATCGTGGCCGTGATGCTGGAGATGATCAAGGTGCCCGCGCTCACATTCGCGCTGGGGATGTACCTGCCCCTGTACCTGAACCTGCCGGCGCTGGTCGGCGGCGTCATGGCACACATGATCGATCGGCGATCGGAGAGAACCGGCGGCGAGCAGGGCCAGACGGTGCGCGAACGCGGGATTGTCATCGCGTCGGGGTTCATGGCGGGCGGCGCGCTGGGCGGGATGATCGGCGCCGCGTTGCGACTCGATTCCGGCTTCGCCCTGCACATCGGCTCGTGGCACATCGCGACGATCCCTGCCTTCAGCGAGGAGTGGGTGAAGACGCCGTTCTTCACCAACGAACCGATCTCGCAGATGGTTTCGCTGGGAATGTTCTTCGTGGTGTGCGTGTACCTGTGGCTGGACGCGAACAAAAGGCTTAGGACTTAGGGCCTAAGGCTTATGGCCTCACCGGGCTAAAGGCGAGGTGAGGCCCGGCCTCGAGCGCAGGCCTTCAGCCCAGTCAGGCCCGAAGCCCTGAGCCGTAAGCCGTAAGCCATCTTATGGACGATCGCGCTCTCATCGACTCCATCGCCAACGCCACCCTGGGCATCGACACGCTATGGGGCGGCAACGTGCTCAGCGCGTCGGGCACGGGCCGGTTCATCGCCGACTGCTGGTTCTCGGACGAGCCGCTGCCGATGGCCTACACGCACGAGACGGCCGCGCCCGTGCGCGCGAGCGGGGGCGTGTCGAACCGGACGCCCGACGTCAAGGCGATCGACGCCTACCTTCACGCCGTCGACATTGCCGCCGCGATTGACGGGATTCGCGCCCGCGCCAGTCGCCTTGCGGACCAGCGCCGGCGCCACTACCTGGAGGCACTGGCCGATTGCTTCGGCGTCATGTGGGATCTCGCGCTCGAAGTGCTTGGCCGCGGGCCGGCGGTGCCATTCGAGCGCTGCGTGCGGGCGGCGATCGGCCGGGCGCCCGAGCCGTCCGAGCCGGCCGGGCGCGTCGAGCAATTGCGGTGCCTGCTCCAGGCGCAGGGTGAGCGGGTGACGAGCGGCGCGGACCTGCCGGCTGCCGTCAACCGCTGGCGCGCGGAACGCCAGGTGGCGCCCGCCTCGATCCGCAACCTCGGCGCGATTCGCATCGCCGAGCTCGATCGCCTGACCGAGGTTCACCTCATGCCGCATCTGCCGGCCGCGCTGGCGGCGGTGCCGCGCGCGAACATCGAGTTCCTGCCGATTACGGACGCCTGGTTCTCGGGTTCGATGAACTATCTCGGCCGTGCCAGGACGCCCGACGGGCGACCCCTGTACGAGGCGACCTACGAGGTCAACGCGTCGCTCGAGATCTCGATCCCGGAATTCGAACACCTGATCGCCCACGAAGTCGTGCCTGGGCACGTGACGACGTTCGCGTTCCTGCAGGATCTGTACGTGCGCGGCGAAGTCGGGTTCGAGGCGTCGGCGCTGACCATCAACACGCGCGCGACGGCGCTGTTCGAGGGGATCGCCAACAACGCGCTCCTGATTGCGCACGGTGTCACCGAGATCGGTGAGCTCGACGACCCTGATGCGCAGCTCGGGGTGCTGCTGGCGCAACTGCAGGACGAAGCGAAGAACCATGCCGCCTGGCTGACGTGGAACGAGGGATTGCCCGAAGGGGAAGTCGCCGCCACGTTGCGGCGCGAGTTCCTCGTGTCGGACGAACGGGCCGCGAGGCTGGCCGGCGGATGGGGCCGGCATCCGCTGCTCGGCCGCATGTGCCTGCCGGCCTATCGCGCGGGCACCGAGGTGGTCGCGCGCCTGCGCCGCGCGTACCCGGCGCCCGTGGTGCTGCCGGCCCTGTACGGGTGCCGCGGGCTCGCCGACATCGTCACGATCGAGGAGATGCTCGCAGAGACACCGTAGGGCGGGGCTTAGGGCACCCCAAGGCGGCTGCCGCCTTGGGGACCCCGCCGGCCCCGCCGTACACGGAGCGGCGAATGTCGATCGACACGAACAGCGGCGCTTCCCCGTTGCCGCCGGGTGGCATCCGGCAATCGGTGCCGAGAACGACCGTCGCCACGACGTTTGCCGACGGCCGCGTTTTCGAGGCGCCGATTGGCACGCGCCTGGGTGACGTCATCGCGGCTGCCAATCCCTGCCCGGGGCTGCCTGTCGTCGCCGCACAGGTGAATGGCCGCCTGCGCGAGCTCGCGACCGAGATGCTGCACGACGCGGCGGTCGTCCCGATCACGGTGGCGGACAGCGACGGCGCGCGGATCTACCGCCGGTCGCTGTCGTTCCTGATGCTGACCGCGGCCGGCGAGATCTTTCCCGGCGTAGAGGTCTTCGTCGAGCACTCTGCGCCGACCGTCGCCGCGTATTTCTGCGAGATCAGGGGACGGGTACCGTTCACGCAGGAGGATCTGCGGCGGATCGAGACGCGGATGCGGGAGATCGTGGAACGGGACGCGCCGCTCGTGAAGAGCGAGGTGCCGGTCGGCGAGGCGATCGAGTTGTTCCGATCGCGCGGGGAACACGACAAGGCGCGGCTGCTGAGCCACCGGGCGAAGACGACGCTGTCCATGTACGAGCTGCGCGGGCGTCGCGACTACTTCCAGGGATACATGGTGCCGTCCACGGGATGCCTGCAGCATTTCGCGCTGCACGCGTTCCCCCCGGGGTTCATGCTGGAATTCCCGCATCAGAGCCGTCCGACCGAGGTGACGCCGGTGACGCCGTATCCAAGGCTCTTCGAGGTGTTCGAAGAGGCAGGCCACTGGCTGGATCGGCTCGGCATCCGGAGCGCGGGCGCGCTGAACGACGCGATCATCGCGGGACGGCTGCCGGAGATCTCGCTGGTCGCCGAGGCGCTGCACGAAGCGCGCATCGCGCAGATTGCGGAGGACATCGCGCGCAAGCGCGACCGCATCAAGGTGGTGCTCATCGCGGGACCGTCCTCGTCTGGCAAGACCACCTTCTCGAAGCGTCTGACCGTGCAGCTGGTCGCCAACGGCCTGCGGCCCTTCGCCCTCGGCCTGGACGACTACTTCGTCGATCGCGAGATGACGCCGCGCGATGCCAGCGGCGAGTACGACTACGAATGCCTGGCGGCGCTGGACATCGCGCTGTTCAACGAACACCTGCTGTCGCTGATGGCGTGCCGGCCGACGGATCTGCCGCACTACGTCTTCAGGACGGGCCGCCGGGAAGGCGGGCCGACCGTGACCCTCAACGACGACAGCATCGTCATCGTCGAAGGGATCCACGGGCTGAATCCCGCGCTCGTGCCCGATCTGCCGGGCGAGCGGGTGTACCGCGTCTACGTGTCGGCGCTGACGCAGTTGAACCTCGATCGGCACAACCGTGTGAGCACGACGGACTGCCGGCTGATCAGGCGCATCGTGCGGGATGCGGCGGCACGCGGCTACCGCGCGGCCGACAGCCTGCGGCGCTGGGAGTCGGTGACGCGCGGCGAGAAGCAGCTCATCTTCCCGTTCCAGGAGAACAGCGACGCGGTGTTCAACTCGGCGCTGGTGCACGAGCTGGCAATCCTGCGGCCGCTGGCCGAGCCGTTGCTGTTGCAGGTGCGCCACGATACGGCCGAGTACCGGGAGGCGAATCGGCTGCTGTCGTTCCTTCAGTGGTTCTGGCCCGCCTCGCCCGAGCACGTGCCGGACAATTCGATCCTGCGCGAGTTCGTCGGTGGCTCGATTCTTGAAAACTTCCGCGTCTGGCGGGAATAATGGGCTCAAGGCGCAAGGCTCACGGCGGCGTCGGCTCAGGCCCTCAGCCCATTCAGGCGGGGCAGGCCGAGGCAGCGATAGCGTGCAGCCTTGACTTGAGGCGACAGTCGCCTGAGCCCTGAGTCCTGAGCCTTGAGCCCGCTCCTATGCGCTCCCTTCTGTTCTGCTTCGCTCATCCCGACGACGAGACGTTCCTGGTGGCGGGCGTCGCGTGTCTATATGGGGAGCAGGGTGTGCGTGTCGCGCTGGTGACGGCGACGCTTGGCGAGGCGGGGAAGTGCGGCGATCCGCCGGTGTGCAGCCGGGAGGAATTGCCGGCGGTGCGCGCGCGCGAGCTGCATGCAGCAGCGCAGCTGCTCGGTCTCGGCGTTCCGACGCTGCTCGGCTACCGCGATCGGGAGCTTTCGAACGCGCCGCCGATGGAGATTCGGCAGAAGCTGGTTGGCGTCATCCGTGAGCATCGCCCGCAGGTCGTCGTGACCTTCGATCCGAACGGTTCGAACGCGCACCCCGATCACATCGCGATCAGCCGGTTCACGTCCGACGCGGTGGCCGCCGCCGGCGATCCACGATGGTTTCCGGAAGCCGGAGCCGCGCACGAAGTGCAGCGCCTCGTGTGGACGCCGCCGTCGCGTCCGTGGCTGTTCGCGCGCTCGGGCAATCTCGCCGCGCAGCCGGGCGTCGATTTCGCGTTCGACATCTCGCGCTGGTCGGCGCGCAAGGCGGAGGCGCTGCGCCTTCACCGCACGCAGCACCTGAACACCGAGCGCGTCTTCTTCAGCCAGCCGGACGCCGACAGGCTCCTCGGCCTGGAAACGTTCCGGCAAGCGTTCGGCCCGCCGCTGCCCGTGCGCCCGTCCGCGGATTTGTTCGAGGGAATCGACTAGATCCGCAGATTCACGCATCCGCAGATTCACGCAGAAGGTACCGATCCACCGATTCACACGAATTTACGCAGACTCAACTCATCATCAACGAATTCTGGACGAGTCGCCAGCGAGCCGCGCACAGCCTGCATGAACTCTCGTACCGCGCTTGCTTCAAGCCCCAGTTGCCGCGATTCTTCATCGAGCGTCTTACCAGCCGCGGGAACGTCGTGTATGACCCCTTCATGGGGCGCGGGACAACGCCGCTTGAGGCTGCTCTGCTCGGTCGCGTTCCCAACGGGTCCGATGCCAATCCGCTCAGCGTGGTCCTGGTTGCGCCGCGTCTGGATCCGCCAAGCATCACGGACATCGCCGACCGCCTTCGCACGCCTGACTGGCGATACGACGACGCGATGCCCGAAGACCTCCTCGTCTTCTATCACCCGGAGACACTGCGAGAAATCTGCGCGCTGCGGACGTACCTGCGGATCCGACTTGCCGCTGGTGAGATCGATCGGATCGACGCGTGGATCCGCATGGTGGCCGTCAATCGCCTGACCGGTCACTCGAAGGGGTTTTTCTCGGTCTACACGCTTCCCCCGAACCAGGCGGTGAGCGTCGGGAGCCAGAAGAAGATCAACCAGGATCGCGGCCAGACGCCACCAAGAAGGAACGTCGCCGATCTGATCATCGCCAAGAGCCGCGCGTTGCTCGCCGAGTGCGATGCCGCGACGCTGGCGAGATTGGCGCAGGTCCGACGCGACGCGCACTTCTTCACATAGCCAGGTACGTGCACGACTACGGTCAGGGCGGGTTTCAGGGACGGCTGGACACCGTACTCGACGAGCTCCGCGCGCTTGCAGCCGCCCTCGCACCCATCGTCGCCGCCCACGGCTGATCGTCCCGCCTGGTCGGGTCCGTCTCGCCTGCTCCTTGACGAGGCTGCAGACAGGAAACGGCACTTATCGGACCCAACCGTGAGCACAGGCGGGCAGTTCCAGCCAGGGTGAGCGGCGTGCGGCCAGGATTACTCGGCAGTTGGTGAAAAAAACATCGACGTGGGAAGAACTGCGCCGCAGCTCGGGCACTTCGCGTTTTCAACGAATCGCTGACGTGTCAAAAACGTGAAAAGCTGACCGTAAAGGAGCGCCAACGCGGTCGAGGTGAGACTGACGACGGGCTTCTTCAGCACGCCTTGGGCAATCGGCCAAATGTGGCGAAGGTCGGCGTAGCTCTCTGACATGGTGAATTCAAATGTCGAGAACGCCGGTAGGTGAAAACGGCCGAAGTGCTCGCGGTTCCGAACAGCCGCCCGATCGAGTTCATTGAGTTGCGTGAGCGGCAGTATCGGCACGACGGCGACAAACGCTTTATCTTGCTTGTCGTGTTCTGCGAATTTGTCGATCTGACAACCGTGCCAAAGAACTAGCACCAGACCACGTTTCGTCGTCGCGTGCACGATCTCGCGCGCATCGTTCCGTCGAAAGGCATCCTTCACATTCGTCGCAATTCCGAACGTCGCGTCGCCCGACGTAGCATTGATCCCGTGGTGTGGCCGGCAGACAATCGCCGGAGCCTTCACCAGCCCCCAAGGTACATCGGGCACAACATCGCCTTGGTCCAGAACCTCGCTGGGCGGTTTGTACGGGTTCGGCGCGTCAGAGGTCGTGGTCTGGGTCGTCACGCTTCTCGGCCGCACTCAGAGGGGCGGGTACGAGCATCCGCATCATCTGCTTCGCGTGTGCGCGCGCGGCCTCAGACAACGGGGCTTGCTCGATGTCAGTCGGCCCCGCACGGGCTGCATGTTCGACGCCATGAACATACTCGTACACGACTCGAGCACCCTCGGACGCCGTAGCGCCCTTGATGGAGGGCCCGAACAGCAGCGCGCCCGTCATCGCGACTGCGGCCGCGATTGTATGAGCCGTCATCCACACCGATTCGCCGAGCGGTTCAGCGTGCTGAAGTTTCGGGACTTCGGGTGGCTCTGAGTAGTCGATGTCTCTCGCGAAGACGCCGCTGTCGTAGAACTGACTGGCGGTCATCGGCCTGGTTCCTCGTGTTCTCGCGTTGTTTCCAGCTGTTGTGCCTGACCCGGACTGTTTGGCCTGTGAAGAGCCGGCAAGTAGTTCGTGATCGTGTCCGCCACGTCCTGGGCACTATCAAGCAAACGAAGGAGCTCGAACGCGCTCATGTTTACGCGTACGACCGGCGTCAGTATTAGTCCGGACGACCCCTGGCCCTGAGCGAAGCGCGCTATATCGGCCGCGGGCAGCAAGAAGAAATCAACGGAGGCTTCCGTGCCAGCGTGCGCCATCGAATCGAAGTTCACCCACTCAGAGTGATCTTTTTCGGCTTTGAACGATTCAGGATGCAACTTGTCTCGCGCGTCGTCGGAGGGCCAGGCCTTGCAGTAGGTCGTCAGTCGCTTGTGAAACTCGCGGCTGTTCCCCCAAAAGGCTCGAAGGAAGTCCTCCGGGGGGTACCGAATTTCAAGCCTCGTCCGCAGCGTGTCCTTTGTGTTGCGGCTCAGTTTAGCAAACAGGATCGACACCCGACCCACCGAGTGCTCAACCCATGCGACGTCGGCATCGTACACCCCACCGGGCGTCGGCAACTTCGACAAGTCGATCCGAATAGACTTGTCTAGGCCGATAGTGATCGGATCGGTCGATACCGGACTACGCGTGTCGGTGCGTGCCGTCCGGCCGAGGGGTACACGAGCGAAATGTTGGTGCTTGTTGCTCATGCGCAGGCCAGAGGTTACTCCAAGATCATCGGCCATTGCCGTCCATTTGTGCAAGTCGGCACGCCCCGGCGAAGAAAACACGAATCAGCTTCAATAGGCATCGTAAGCCGATTGTCACGCTCAGGTTGGTTAGCCCGTTCACGGCGCCGCTACCGCCCTGCTGCGTTGTCCGACGCCCGACCGGAATCGGGTAGCGAAAGCCGCTGAGGTGCCGATACGCGGTCCGCTGCAACAGCTAGCGGGTTCAGAGTGCAGAGTGTGGAACTGGACGACCGAAAAGGGGAGTTACCAGACAGAACCGGCTGGCCGCTGTCGCTTTCCCAGGGCCCCGGTTGTGTGCATGGCAGATCCACCACGAAACGCCATCCTCTCACCAGCAATCGGATTGCTCTAGATCAAGCGAGCAGTGGGGCGCCGCCAGGTGAACACCGCTCCGCACCCGCAAACCAACTGACCACCGATCAGCCGATTGCGCTGAGCACCGCACGCGGGACACGTCCGGTCCGGTCGTCCCTTGAGTATCGAGGCAATGGTCTCGAGCACTTCGCCCTCGCTGAGGAACAGGCAGCATCACGTCCCGGCCGGCGCCGGGTCCTCGTCGCGCGCCGGCCGCTCCACGGCGCTCACTTCGTCCGCGTACACCAGGCACTCAGGCCGGGCGTTGTCGTGACGAGCAAGCCGAAGAACAGCGATCTTCCCGACCGCGCGTTCAGTGTCTCCGCGGGTACAAGGGCCCGCGTCGGCGCGCGTTTCGTCACCGAACGGTAACCACGTGACCGGATCTGAGCGGATCTGAGCGTGGGTCATTTTTCGGAATCACCCGATTTTTCCGACTCTGCAGTCGTCTCGGGTTGCCCCGGATCGGCCGCCGGCTATACTGGGCGAATGACCCAGACGATTGAAGCTGTGCTGGGCGTCGCGCGTGCGCCCTTCCTGTTGTTGTCGGTCACGCTCGTTGCGGTCGGCGCCGCGGCCGGCGCCTACACTGGCCAGTTCTCATGGCCGCACACGGTGCTCGCGCTGGTGGGCCTGGTCTGCCTGCACGCCTCGGTCAACGCGCTCAACGAGGCGAGCGACATGCGCACCGGCATCGATCTGCGCACGGCGCGCACGCCCTTCAGTGGCGGCAGCGGCACCTTGCCGGCCGGCCTCATGACACGGCAGCAGGCGCAGGCGTTCGGCCTCTGCATGGCCGGCGTCGGCCTGATCATCGGTGTCTACTTCCTGTCGAAGGTCGGCTGGCCGCTCGTGCCCATCATCGTCCTTGGCGCCATCTCGGTCGTCGCCTACACGGATGTTCTCGCGCGCCTCGGCGTGGGCGAAATCTTCGCCGGCCTCGGCCTCGGGCTGCTGCCGGTGATGGGCACCTCAATCGTGCAGAGGGGTCAGTTGGGGCCGGCGGCCGTCGCAGCTGGCATCCCGGCGTTCCTGATGACGTTCAACCTGCTGCTGTTGAACGAATTCCCCGACGAACAGGCCGATCGCGCCGGCGGCCGGCAGAACCTGGTCCTGCTGTTCGGCCGTCGCGGTGCCGCGCTGATTTACGCGCTTGCAGCGCTGGCCACCCCTGCCTGGATCATCGTCGCGGTGATTCTTAACATGCTGCCGCTGGTTGCCCTCGTCGGCGCGCTGCCGTCCGTGATGCTGGCCGGGCCGCTTCGGTGGGCCTTCGGCGACACCCGCGAGCCCGTTCCGGTGCTGGCGCTCGGCGCGAACGTCACCTGGAACCTGGCGACCAATTCACTGCTCGCGGTAGCGCTGTTCCTCGCGGCGGGGCTGGGGTGGCGCTAGGAGGGCTCAAGGCTTACGGCTCATGGCATCGTTCGGCTCAGGGCGGCGTGTCAGGCCAAGACGCCGTGAGCCGTCGGACCTGGGCCAGACAGGCCGGCAGCCTTGAGTCCTGAGCCTTGAGCCTTCCGTCCGCTGGATTTCCTCCGGAAAAACGAGTATCGTAAGCGGCCATCCATAATGGTCCGAACGTCCGAAGGTCCGATCGTCCGGCGGGCCGACTCCCGGACTTCCGGACCGCCGGACTTCCGGACTTTCGCCCGCCCCCGAGGAGAGGACTCGTCCCATGCTGCACAGCAAGACCCGGCTGGCGTGCGCCCTGTTGCTGGCCCTCGTTCTGGCCGCTCCGGCCATGCAGGGGCAGGGCAAGGTCACGTCGCCCAAGGAGCAGTTCGGTTTCAACATCGGCGACGACTATCAGCTCGTCAACTACACGCAGCTGACGACCTACTGGAACACGCTCGCCCAGCAGTCGCCGCGCATCAAGATCGTAGAGATCGGCAAGACCGCCGAGGGCCGGCCGATGATCATGGCGATCATCACCTCGCCGGAGAACCAGAAGAACCTGGATCGCTACAGGGAGATCTCGGCGCGGCTTGCGCACGCCGAGGGTCTGACCGACGACCAGGCCCGCGCGCTGGCCGCCGAAGGGAAGGCGGTCGTCTGGATCGATGGCGGCCTGCACGCCACCGAGATTCTCGGTTCGCAGCAGCTGGTCGAGCTCGTCTACCGCATGGTGAACGACAACGACCCGGAGACGCTGCGCTTCCTGAACGACGTCATCCTGCTCGCGGTGCCCGTCAATCCGGATGGCCTGGAACTGGTGGCGAACTGGTACATGCGCGAATCGGATCCGACCCGGCGGACGATGGGGGGGCTGCCGGTGCTGTACCACAAGTACGCGGGTCACGACGACAACCGCGACTCGTACATGATCAACCTGCCGGAAACCGAGGCGGACAGCCGCGTGATGTATCAGCAGTGGTTCCCGCAGATCATGTACAACCACCACCAGTCGGGACCGGCCGGCACGGTGCTGTTCGCGCCGCCGTTCCGCGATCCGTTCAACTACAACTTCGATCCGCTGGTGCCGATGGAGCTGGACCTGGTGTCGGCCTCCATCCACACGCGCTTCGTCCAGGAGAACAAGCCCGGCGCCACGATGCGGTCGGGATCGAGCTACTCGACCTGGTGGAACGGCGGGCTGCGCACGACGGTCTATTTCCACAACATGATCGGGATCCTCACCGAGGCCATCGGCAACCCGACGCCGCAGCAGATCCCGTTCATCCCGGACCGGCAGCTGCCGAAGCAGGACTACCCGTTCCCGATTGCGCCGCAGCAGACGTGGCACTTCCGCCAGTCGATCGAGTACTCGATCACGGCCGACAAGGCCATCCTCGACGTGGCTTCGCGCCATCGCGAGCAGTTCCTCTTCAACATCTACCGGATGGGGAAGAACCAGATTGAGAAGGGGAGCCAGGACACCTGGACGATTCATCCCAAGGCGATCGCGGCGGTGCAGGCCGCGATCGCGCAGGATGCGGCACAGGCGCAGGGCGGCGCGGCAGCGGCGGGCGGCCGCGGCGGTCGCGGAGGCGCGCAGGCAGCCGGTCGTGGAGGCGCGCCGGCGGCGGCGGCGCCGCAGGCGGCGGCCGGCCGGGGTGGCCGTGGCGGCGGCGTGGACATGAAATACTGGGCCGCGCTGCACAAGCCGGAGGATCGCGATCCGCGCGGGTTCATTCTGCCTTCCGATCAGCCGGACTTCGCGACGGCCACGAAATTCGTCAACACGCTGATCAAGGCCGGCATCACCTGGTACCGCGCGACGAGCCCGTTTGCCGTCGCGGGCAAGAACTATCCCGCGGGCTCCTACGTCGTGAAGACCGCGCAGGCCTTCCGCGCGCACGTCATGGACATGTTCGAGCCGCAGGACCACCCGAACGATTTCGAGTATCCCGGTGGCCCGCCGCGGCGCCCGTACGACAGCGCGGGCTGGACGCTCGCGTTCCAGATGGGCATCAGGTTCGATCGCATCCTCGACGGCTTCGACGGCCCGTTCGAGAAGATCGAGGGCTTCGCGAAGGTGCCGGCCGGCAAGGTCGTGCAGGCGAAGGGCGCGGCCGGCTACCTGCTGACGCACCAGATGAACGACAGCTTCATCGCGATGAACCAGCTGCTCAAGGGCGGGAAGGAAGAAGTGTTCTTCCTGAACGCGCCGCTCACCGCCGGCGGGAGAACGTATCCGGCCGGAACGATCTACATCCCGTCGAAGCCGACGACCGCGGCGGCGCTGCAGAAGCTGACCGACCTGGGGTTGACGTTCGATGCCCTGGCCGTGAAGCCGACCTCCGACATGTTGAAGCTGCGGCTGCCGCGCGTGGGCCTTTACGATCGGTACGGAGGCTCGATGCCGTCCGGCTGGGTGCGCTGGATGCTCGAGCAGTTCCAGTTCCCCTACGAGCAGGTCTTCCCGCCGGCACTCGATGCAGGCGATCTCGCCGCGAAGTATGACGTGCTGATCTTCATGGACGGCATTCCGGCCAGCGCCGGCGAGCGGCAGAGTTTCGGCGGCGGTGAAGGCGGCCCCGGCGGCGTGCCGGCGAACGTGCCGCCCGAGTACCAGAACCGGGTCGGCAACATTACGGTCGCAAAGACGATCCCGCAGTTGAAGAAGTTCGTCGAGGACGGCGGCACGATCGTCGCCGTCGGCACGAGCGCGATGAACCTTGCGACGACGTTCAACCTGCCTGTTACGGATCACATGGTGGAGCGGTCGCCCAACGCGCCAGACCGCCGGCTGCCCGGGGAGAAGTTCTACTGTCCCGGCTCGGTCCTGCAGGCGGCCGTGGACAACAACATCCCCGTCGCGTGGGGTTTTGACGACAAGGTGGACGTCTTCTTCAACAACAGCCCGGTGTTCGATCTGACGCCGGACGCGGCAGCGAAAGGTACCCGCGCGGTGGCGTGGTACGCGTCGGCGTCGCCGCTTCGCAGCGGCTGGGCGTGGGGCCAGAACTACCTGGAGGACGGCGTGGCGGCCATCGACGCGTCGGTGGGCAAGGGCCACGTCTACCTGTTCGGGCCGGAGATTACCTTCCGCGCGCAGCCGCACGGCACGTTCAAGTTCCTGTTCAACGGGATCTACCTGAGCGTCGCAAAGCCGGGACGGCCGGGGGCGGCAGCGAAGACGACGAACTGACGGTGACAGTAGCGAGTAGCGAGTAGCGAGTAGAGTAGACAGCACTCAGCAGGGGCCGGCGAGCAACAGCTTGCCGGCCCGTGTTCATTTCGCAAGACCAGTGACCAAACAACCTGCGACGGATCTGGCCAACCTGGAATTCACTCCTGAAGAAATGCGGCAGATGGGCGGCGACGTGCTCGGGCGCGTCATCGACCATATCGTCAGCCTGCCGTCACAGCCGGCGATGGGCGATGTGCATGCCGATGCATTGTGTCGCGCCTTGCGGGAGGTGGCGCCCGAGGAAGGCACGACGCTCGACGCCGTTCTCGATCCGCTCTTTCGCGAATACGTCCCGCGGTCGTTCACGGCGTCCGGCCCGGGCTATCTTGCCTTCATCCCGGCGGGCGGCGTCTTTCCCGCGGCCCTGGCCGATCTGATTTCCAACACCGTCAACCGGTACACGGGCGTCTGCATGGCGGCGCCGGCGCTCCTGCAGCTCGAGGCCAATGTTCTCAACTGGCTGCGCGACTGGATGCAGTTTCCCCCAACGACGCGGGGACTGTTCACGACCGGCGGCTCGATGGCCAACTTCAACGCGATCGTCTGCGCGCGCGAGCGGTTGCTGGGTCCGAGCCTGCGAGACGGCGTCCTCTACACCTCGACGCAGGTCCATCACTCGGTGATGAAGTCGGCCAAGCTGGCCGGCATCCTGCCGGACCGCGTGCGCGAGATCCCGGTTGACGTGAATTTCCGGTTGCAGATGAACGACCTGCGGGTGGCGATTGCCGAGGACCGCGGCGCCGGCTTGCGGCCGTTCATCGTGGTGTCGAATGCGGGGACGACCAATACCGGCGCGGTCGATTCGCTGAACGAGGTGGCGGATCTCTGCGCGTCGGAAAGGATGTGGCACCACATCGACGGCGCGTACGGCGCCTTCTTTTACATGGTCGACGAGTTGCGGCCGCTGCTGGCGGGGCTGCCGCGTGCCGATTCGCTGACGCTCGATCCGCACAAGGGGCTCTTCATCCCGTACGGCACGGGCGCGCTTCTCGTGCGCGACGGCAACGCGCTACGGGCGGCGCACGAGGCGACGGCCGGCTACCTGCCGGACATGGTGGCCGACGAGTTCTACGATCCGAGCCAGTACGGGCCGGATCTCTCGCGCGGGTTTCCCGGCCTGCGGGTGTGGCTGTCGATCAAGCTGTACGGGGCGAAGCGGCTGCGCGCCGCGATCGCGGAGAAGCGCGCGCTGGCTGTCGATGCGTGCGAGCGGATCGCGCGCATTCCCGGCATTGTCATCGACGCGGCGCCGCAGCTGTCGCTGTTTGCGTTCCACCTGGCGCGGCCGGGCGCCTCGCTGGAACAGCAGAACGCCGCGACGCGCGAGCTGCTGGACCGCGTGAACGCGCGGCAGCGGGTCATGCTCACCGGCTGCACCGTCGGCGATGGCCGGTTCCTCGGTCGCGTGTGCGTGTTGAGTTTCCGCACGAGGCAGGATCGGATGGACGCGTGCGTCGAGGACCTGGCGGCCGCGGCAAGCGAGATCCTCCAACAGCGCTAGATCGGACGAGGCATTGTTCCGCGTCCATCGCCGCGAAGCGGGCGCACCACCGCCCAAGCCGCTCCGCAGAAGCGGCCCACGGATGCCGGTCGTGCAAGCCCACTGGAAAAGCTACGCAG
>Ga0315282_10010365_pt1 | contig 14626 bp, 13 predicted proteins | sample YL17G07_20_MG_FD_203693 | JGI IMG/M metagenome (GOLD analysis project Ga0315282, IMG submission 203693) | Sediment microbial communities from Yellowstone Lake, YNP, Wyoming, USA - YL17G07_20 | ecosystem: Environmental > Aquatic > Freshwater > Lake > Sediment | place: USA: Wyoming | collected...
AACTCAGCAATATCAACCATATTTATTCTATCTCTGTCGTCGATTTCGGCGACTTTTATTTTGTTTCCAGTATTAAAAACTAAATAATCAGAATTTAACCAAAAAACATCGTTGATTTTCTCTGAGAGACGAACCAAAAAGACTTTTTCTCCAGATTTTTTGATTGGTTGGGAAACCACCTCTTTCAAAAACAGAATCCAGATTTCCGAGTTCGAAAAATAAACTATTTTTTTAAGATCAGGAGAAATTTTTAAAAAATTTATATTTTCAAAAAATTTTTCAAAAGATTTTAAATCGGGGTTAAATTGATATAAAGTTTGGTTCTCTCTTAAAAATACAAAATTTTGGAATATTTCTAAAACGTATTCGGTTGGGGCCCGTCCCGAAGACGGGAGGGTGGTGGGTGGGTTGGAGTCCACTTTGACCGGGAAAGGATTTTCAGTTAGTCTCTCTTCATTTTTAAAAAGATATCCCGATTTATCTAGATAATAGCTATCTCCATTGAAAACCTGAGAAGCAATAATATTTTCAGATGAGGTGGCAATTTCTCTTTCAGTCAAAGTTGGTGGAAATTTATTTAATTTTAAGGTAAAGTATTTTTCCTTTTCCTTCATCCCTATATCTAAATAAATTTCATTTGAGTCTTCCGAAAATTCCAAATTTAATAAATCAGCCCCTTTTGAATAAAAATCCCTCTCTTCAATCAACTGACTTTTGACATTCTTTTCTAAATCATATAATTTCAGAGCCCAGCCCATTTCACTTTCTTCAAATAAAATTATTTTTTTCTCATCGGGCGAAAACCAAAAATTTTTAACCCCGGCAGTTAAAATATTAAAAGTAGGGTTTTCTGAAAATAAAACAATATTTTTTACCTCGGTTACTTGCTTTTCTTTTATTTCTAAATTTTTTTCCCAGGGATGATATCCCTCTTTTTTAATTTCTACTTTATATTTTTTTGGCAATAAATTTTCAATTAAAGCCGAGCCAAAGAAAAAATCAGTTTTCTTTTTTAATTTCCCATTAATGTAAATTTCGACTTGCTTTGGCTCAATTTTTAAAAACAATCCCCCGGTTTGAGTAATTTTTTTTGAATCAATGTCAAAACGATAACCCTGGGAATAAAAAATGGTCACCGGAGCAATTAATAAAAACAAAAATAAACAAATTAAAAATAAAACTGTTCGAGTTTTTTTAGTCATATACCGAGTCCCGCGTAGCGGGATGAAGGTTAAGAAGAGGATAAAATCCTCTTCGCCTTTTCTATAATATCTCGTTGACGAATTTAAATCAATGTGATAAAGTATTACATTAAAAAATAAAATATAGTTCTTTTTAGTTTAATAAGGATTGAATAAAAATATTTCAAAAGGAGGTCGTTAATGGAAATAAAGACAATTTTCAGGGAAGTATTAGGATGGGTGGTATCTCTAATTTTAATTCCTATAATAGCTTTGATTTTATTTGAAATCCGGCTGAGAAAAAAATTCACTCTGAGAGGAAGATAAAAAATGGAACTAGCGATGATTAAAGATTTATGGGAGGAGATATTCCAAATAACCAGAGAGACTGGAAGGTATCCAGTTCTTCCTCAACAGGAAGTAGCAGTTTTTCTTATGGCAAAAATGGCTCTATGCGGAAATTTAGATGAAAAAAGACGATTACAAGAGATGATAATTGAGGTAAGAGAGGAGAAGTTTAAAATTTTTCTATTTATTAAAAATTGGGTTGATGAGGCCTTCGAGCAACTGGAGAGAGGAATAGTTTTAGCTCATGATATAAAAAATCAAGATTTGTTCGATAAACTAATAGAGACCTATTTTAGAAATATCAATGAGTTAAAGAAGATTCTTTAAAAAGGAGGTGTCAAGATGGCAGAACAAACAGGGTTAACCGAAGCTTTAAAAGAGGCGGAGAGAGCCTACAACGAGAAGCGCTATCTCGATGCCAGGAACCTGATTAAATCTCGAAAAGATGAATTCATCAAGGGAGGAATGGGTGCGGTAGCTTTGAGAAGATGGGCCTGGGCTGCTTATTATTTAGGAAACGAAGGCAATCCTGAGTGGAAAGAGGGGATAATTAAAGAACCAATTTTCTACGAGGAATCTGCCAGAATAGGTGAGGAAGCCCTAAGTTATGAGGCAGATTCTACGATTAGAGTTTCTGTCCTTAATGTCCTTCCATTAGCTAGCCGATGGACCAAGGATGAAAAAGGAGAATTTAAGCGCCGAGAAGCTTATCGATGGAGTGATCAGGGAATTGAAGAAGCTAGAGCTTCAGGCAAACCCGATTTGATTTCCAGTACTCAGAATACTCGGAATGTCCTTTTGAGAGAGGATAAGGAATTCGATGAGGCAAAGAGAGGTTGCCAAGAAGTCTTTACAGCCTCAATTTTGGCCGAAGATTTCCGGACTGCTGGGCATGGAAAGCAGAATGAAGGGGATACCATTCGCTTAAAGATTGAGGAGATAGACGATGAGGCAAGAAAGAAAGAATTACATCGAGAGGCTTTGATTGCCTATCGAACCGCTCAAGCAATGTATGCTCTGTCTGAAAGAGTAAGCGGCGAAAAAGCTACTGCCCATTACCAATCTGCCGGGAGAAAGGCAGAAGAGGAAGCAGCAAAAATATAATAGCTTCCAAGAGGCGCTCGACCAACAAAGTTGGCTGAGCGCATTTTTATTTGCTAAAATAATTCAACATGCCTATTTTGCCGAAAATTGAAAAAGTTACCAGAGATACCACGATAACCCATTTTTTGTTGATGTTTGGCTACAAACTTTTTTCTTTGTATTTCCCTTTATTTTTGGTAGCCAGGGGATTTTCCCTACCAGAAGTTGGTTACAATTATCTTTTAATTTATTTACCAATTGCTCTAATTTCTCCTCTTGTAGGATTTTTTAATCACAAAATAAATCCAGCTATTTTGGCTACGGTTGGAATTTTGGGATACGGAATCTATGCCTTGGGAATGATTTTAATTCCCCCGTACCACAGCGAACTGTGGTACGGGGTGTTCTATTTTTGGCAGGTGATATTAGGAATATCGGCAGCCCTGTTTTTTGTCTCAGCTAGGGCGATTTTAATTTCTTCTCCTCTTGAAAATTACGATCGAGCTTTTGGCTGGTTTTATTCAGCTCCTTTCTATGCCGATGCCATAGCTCCAGCAGTTGGTGCTCTTTTTATTTGGAAATTTAATTTCATTGGAGTTTTTATTTTTAGTTTAATTTTACAAATTTTTACTGCCATTTTTTGCTCCCTTCAATTAAAAAAACAGGGAATTAAACCACTGAATAAATTTTTTAATTTTCAAAAATTTAAAGGAAATTATCAAAAGATTTTTCAAAAAATAAAAAGAAGAGATGTTTTATCACCGATTTCCATTTCATTTTCAGTTTTGCTTGTATCCGGTTTTTATCAAGCATTTTTAGTTCTATTTTTAAAAGATTTGCTTCACTGGTCCCAAAATTTAATTTTAGTTTTTGTTTCAGTATTTTCATTTTTATTTTTGCCAGTTTCGCTTTTGCTCATTAATCGTTTAACCAGATTTAGAAGTGAGAAAAATATTTTTCAGGGCGGAATAATTACCGGGATTTTTTCAATTTTATTTGGGGCAATGGTACCAATGATAAATTTCTTTAACATTTTATTAATCAATTTTGGTAGGGCAGCCGGGGATTTAATTTGTAATTCTGGCAGGTCAGGTTTAATTTCCCAAAAATTAAAAGAGAACCCTGAGGAAGCTGGAGCCGTGGATACCATCTTTTCACCTCTGGGTATAGCTTTAGGAGCTTTGATTTCTGGCAGCATTATTGGATTTTTAGGTTTTCAGCTTTTATTTATTTTTGGCGGAATTTTTATCATCGCAGTAGGAATATTAACCAGTAACCTTGCTAAAAAAGGAACTTTAAGGTAGGATAAAAAAGAATTCGGATATTCGCATATAATTCGCATAAAACCTGACCCGCACCTTTTGAGAATTTTAAAAAGCAGATTACTTTAAGTCTAGTAAATACCTTGTATAACTAACAAGAAGTGCGGGGTGAACATCATAATTCGTATGTTTATAACTAAAATTGGTATCGATTTAGGAACTTGTAATTCAGTAGTTTTTATCCCTAAAAAAGGGGTGGTTTTGCAAGAACCATCGGTAGTGGCAGTGACCCTTGGGGAAAATCGAATTTTGGCAGTAGGTCAAGCGGCAAAAGAAATGACTGGCCGAACTCCAGACACTATTCGAATTTATCGTCCCCTCAGAGATGGAGTAATTGCTGATTTTCGAGTAACTCAGGCGATGCTGAAATATTTTATTGATAAGGTTTCTGGTTCCTGGCGTTTTTTCAAGCCGGAATTAATGATTGGAGTGCCAGCTGGCATTACCTCGACTGAAAGAAGAGCAGTGATTGAAGCTGGAATGAATGCTGGCGCCAAAGCCGTCTATCTGGCCAAAGAACCAATTTTGGCTGCCATTGGAGCGGGAGTGCCCATTAATTCTTGTTCCGGGAATATGATTGTTGATATTGGCGGAGGAACGTCAGAAGTGGCGGTAATTTCTTTAGGAGGAATAGTCAATTGCCATTCAGCTAGAATTGCCGGAGATAAAATGGACCTATCTATTTCTGATTATATTAAGAAAAAATATAATTTAGCCATTGGTGAGCAAACCACCGAAGAAATAAAAATAAAAATTGGTACTGCCCTTTCGGAAAAGGAAGAGAAAAAAATTGAGATTCGGGGTCGAGATTTAATTTTGGGTTTACCAAGAAATATTAAAGTTTCCTCCAACGAAATTTGTGAGGCCGTTTCTGATACATTGAGCGAAATTATTCAGGTAATTAAGTTGGTTTTAAGAGATACTCCCCCTGAATTATCGGCCGATGTGATGGATAAAGGAATGGTGCTTTGTGGAGGGGGAAGCCTGTTGAGAAATCTTCCTGAACTGATTGCCAAATCAACTGGCGTTCCTTGTACTTTGGCTGAAGAACCGATGCTCTGTGTAGCCAGAGGCACCGGAGTGGTACTTGAAAACCTCGATGTTTATAAAAAAAGCATAATGATAAAAAAATGATAATTGGACACGAGAAACAGTGGCAATTTTTAAAAAAATCTGCCGAGTTGGGAAAGTTATCTCACGCCTATCTATTTTCTGGCCAGGAAAAATTAGGAAAAAAAACGATAGCTATTGAATTTGTTAAATTATTTTTGGGTGAAAATTTTCAAAAGAAATCACATCCCGATTTCGTTTTAGTGGAACCAATTGGTCGTGAAATTCAGATTTCTCAAATTCGAGCGCTTTGCTGGAAAATTTCTCTAAAACCCTCGATATCCCAAATCAAAGCAGCTATTATTGACCAGGCCCATTCAATGAACGAGGAAGCCCAAAATTGTTTTTTAAAAACTTTAGAAGAGCCAAAAGGCAAAACCTTGCTAATTTTAATTACTAATCAGCCAGAATTTTTATTTCCGACTATTCTTTCTAGATGCCAGCTTATTAAATTTTATCCAGTGAAGAGGATTGAAATTGAGAATTATTTGAAAAATCAAGGAATTTCAGAAAGTGAGGTAAAAGAAATCACCGATATTTCTTCGGGAATGCCGGGGGTAGCGATAGATTTTATATCTAATCCTCAAAAATTAGAGAGTTACCAGAAAGCGATAAAAGAGCTAACCGAAATTCCCAACTTATCATTAGCTGGCCGTTTTCAATGTGCTAAAGAATTATCCCAGGGTGGGAATTTAAGAGAAATCTTAGAGATCTGGCTATCCTATTTTAGAAATGTTTTACTTAAAAATTGTTCATCACCTGGTGATGAACACAAGATAATAAAATTAAGAGATATTCTTAACCAAATTCAAAACACAAATTTTCTTCTCTCAACCACCAATGTTAACCCCCGCCTAGCTCTAGAAATCTTAATGCTTAGTTTCTAACCCCGTTAGAAATAAATTTCTAAACGAGACTAACAAGATGAATAACTACAAAGAAATTATTAACAAAATCAGGCCTGAATTAGATAAAGTTATTGCTTTTTTAGATCGGGAGCTGCAAAAAATTCGGACAGGCCGAGCTTCGCCTTCTTTGGTTGAAGATATCGTAGTTGAATGCTTTGGCCAAAAATTTCCCTTAAAGCAACTATCAGCCATTTCCGTTCCCGAGCCGAAACAAATTTTAATTCAGCCCTGGGACAAATCTTATATTGAAGGGATTATCAAAGCCCTGGAGCAAACTGGAATAGGGGCAAACCCCATTGTTGATAAAGATGCCATTCGGATTAGTTTACCTCCTCTAAGTGAGGACTATCGAAAAGATTTACTTCGCTTAATATCTGAAAAAGAAGAACAGGCTCGTCAAACCATTAGAAGATGGCGGGAAGAGGCCTGGGATGAAATTCAAGAAAGGTTCCGAGAAGGAAAAATCCGAGAAGATGATAAATTTCGGGCAAAAGATGAACTTCAGGAATTAGTTGATGAATATAATGAAAAAATTGAGAAAATTGGAGAGAAAAAGAGAAAAGAAATTAGTGAATAAAGGCATTAAATATTTATGATTTTAACAATCATCATTGTTTTCCTTAGCCTTATTGGTTTAATGGTTCTCCACGAATTCGGCCATTTTGTTATTGCTAAAAAATGTGGAGTAAAAGTAGAAGAATTTGGTATGGGCTATCCGCCGCGGATTTTCGGCAAAAAAATTGGCCAAACTCTTTATTCTCTGAACCTTTTGCCCTTCGGCGCTTTTGTCAAAATCCAGGGAGAAGAAGGAGGAATAGAATCAATTCAGAGCTTCAGCCAAAAACCAATTTGGCAAAGAGCTTCAATTGTGATAGGTGGAGTGGTTAGTTTTTGGCTCATTTCAGCTATTTTGTTAAGCGTTGCCTTTGGATTAGGAGTTCCTCAGGCTATTTCAGATGAGGCAACAGCTACAAATCCAAAAGTTCAGATTGTGGCTATAGCTCCAGGGTCTCCAGCTGAAAAAGCCGGAATCAGACTCGGCGACACAATAAAAGAATTAACAATTAATAATCAACAATTAACAATTAAAAAGGTAAAAGAAGTTCAAGAGCTTACCGAAAAATATAAAGGCGAAAAAATAACTTTAACAATTGAAAGGGGGAAAGAAATTTTTACTGCTTCCCTTGTTCCCAGAATTTTGCCACCAGAAGGCGAAGGTCCTATGGGGGTAGGGCTAGCCAGAACAGCTCTAACTAATTATCCCTGGTTCATATCTCCAATTAAGGGCGTTGAGGCTTCCCTGAACTTAACTGCTTCTATCGGGTCAGGACTGATTGAGGTTTTTGGAAAGATAGTCGGGGGGAAGGGATTGCCACCAGGAGCTCAGTTGATGGGACCAGTTGGAATGGGTTCTTTGATGGTCCAGGTTGCTCAACTCGGGCTGAGTTATTATCTCCAATTTATTGCCCTAATTTCTATCTATCTTGCCATTTTTAATATTCTGCCCATTCCAGCCTTAGATGGCGGAAAATTGTTATTTTTAGCAATTGAAAAAATTAGAAAAAAACCAGTTTCCCCAAAAGTTGAGCAAAACATTACCGGGGCCTTCTTTACCTTCTTAGTCGCCCTGATGATTTGGGTCACCATAAAAGACATCGCGAGGTTATTCTAATACCCATTAATCTTATGAAAAAGGAATTTGAAAAAGAAAAACTTTTATTTAAGAAATCAAAAGATTTTTCTCAATGGTATACTGATGTGATACTTAAGTCAGGCTTAGCTGATTACGCACCAGTTAAAGGCTGTATGGTAATTCGCCCCTATGGCTATGCTATCTGGGAAAATATCCAGAAGATTTTAGATGAGCAAATTAAAAAAGCTGGAGTAAAAAATGTTTATTTCCCAATTTTTATTCCAGAAAAACTCCTAAAAAAGGAAAAAGCTCATGTTAAAGGATTTTCACCTGAATTAGCAGTGGTGACAATTGGCGGAGGGAAAGAACTTAAAGAAAAGCTTGTCCTTAGGCCAACATCGGAAACGATTATATATGAGATGTTTGCTAAGTGGATTAAGTCCTGGCGGGACCTCCCAATTTTAATTAATCAATGGTGTAATGTTGTCCGTTGGGAAAAAAGAACTTATCTATTCTTAAGGACAACTGAATTTTTATGGCAAGAGGGCCACACTATCCACGAAACCCATGACCAAGCTATAGGTGAAGCAATGAGGGCTTTAAATAATTATGTTAAACTTTATCGGGATTTTTTTGCTATCGATGGAATATGGGGCAAAAAATCCGAATCAGAAAAATTTCCTGGAGCTGCTGATACTTATGCTTATGAGATGCTAATGCCAGATGGCAAAGCTCTTCAAGGATGTACCGCTCATGATTTGGGTCAAAATTTTTCTAAAGTATTTAATATCAAATTTTTAGGAAGAGACGGGAAAGAAAAAATACCTTGGCAAACAAGTTGGGGTTTATCAAGCAGAAGTATTGGAGCCTTGATTATGGTTCATGGCGATGATTCAGGACTAATAATTCCTCCAAGATTAGCTCCAATTCAAATTATTATTATTCCAATTTTTCAAGGAAAAAGAATTGATAAAAGTCTAGAAAAGAAATCAGAAGAATTGAAGAAGATTTTAAAAGATTTTAGGATTGAAACAGATTTAAGAAAAGAGTATTCTGTGGGATGGAAATTTAATGACTGGGAATTAAAAGGAGTCCCTCTAAGAATAGAAATTGGGCCAAAAGAAATAAAAGAAAAGAAAATCACTTTAGTTAGAAGAGATACCGGAGAAAGGAGCTTAGCTCCTTTTAGCTCTTTACCTTCTCGAGTTAAAAAAGTTTTAGATTTAATTCAAAAGAATTTATTTTTGAAGAGCCGTCAATATCTAAAAGAAAATACAACCGAAGTTTTTGAGTACGATCATTTTAAAGATATAATGAAAACAAAAAAAGGTTTTTTAAAAGCCTTCTGGTGCGAAAATCCAAAATGCGAAGCTAAGATAAAAGAGGAAACAAAAACGACCAATAGATCTCTGCCTCTCGATGCCCCAAAAGAAGAAGGAAAATGTATTTATTGTGGAAAAAAATCTAGGCGAAGATGGATTTTTGCCCAAGCCTATTAAGTCAATTATTTTAAAAAATATGCTCGATAAAATTTTGAGGTTATTTTCCGAAGATATTGCCATTGACCTGGGAACAGCCAATTCTGAAGTATATGTCCGTGGTCGGGGAATTGTTATTCAGGAACCTTCGGTTGTAGCTGTCAATCAAAAAACTGGACAAATTTTAGCAATAGGAGATGAAGCCAAAAAAATGGTTGGTCGAACCCCAGCTCATATTGTTGCCACTAGACCTCTGAGGTCTGGAGTAATTTCTGATTTTGAAGTAACTGAACAAATGCTCAGATATTTCATTGAAAAGGCCCACAAAAGAAGATTCGTTTTAAACCCCAGACCAAGAGTAATTGTTGGTATTCCCTGCGGAGTGACCGAAGTAGAAAAAAAAGCCGTCTCCGATGCTACTAAAAATGCTGGAGCTAGAGAAGTTTTTTTGATTGAGGAACCGATGGCAGCAGCTATTGGAGCCAGGTTCCCAGTTCAAGAAGCCGGTGGGAATTTTGTTGTTGATATTGGCGGAGGGACAACTGAGGTGGCAATAATTTCTTTAGGCGGAATAGTCCTATCTAAAAGTCTGAGAATAGCTGGAGACAGACTCAATGAAGATATAATTCAGTGGGCCCAAGAAGAATATAAGTTATTAATCGGGGAGCGAACAGCCGAAGCAATTAAAATTGGAATTGGTTCAGCTTACCTTTTGAAAGAAAAGAGAGAGCTGCCAATGAGAGGAAGGAATTTGGTCACCGGTTTGCCAGAAGAAATTTTGGTTTCAGATGAAGATATTAGGCGGGCGATGGAAAAATCGGTAAGACAAATTGTTAATGAAATTAAGATTGCAGTTGAAGAGACTCCACCGGAATTATTAGCCGATGTAATGACTAACGGCATCTATCTTTCAGGCGGAGGTGCGCTTTTACGTGGATTAGATACCCTGGTTCAAAAGGAGACAAAAATTCCCACCAAAATTATTGAAGACCCAATGACGGCGGTAGTGAGGGGAGCAGGAATGGTTTTGGAAAATTTAGATGAGTTACATGAAGTATTAGTAGAGACAGAATATTTAGAACCACCCAAGTAAAAATTTCTAATTTCTAATTTCTAATTTCTTAACTTTTATGATTACTAAAAAAGAGGTAAAACATATTGCAAAATTAGCTCGACTCGGTTTACCTGAGAAAGAAATTGGGAAGTTTCAGGGAGAGCTTTCGAAAATTTTAGATTATATAGAAAAATTGAAAGAAGTTGATATTAAAAAGATTACACCTACCAGTTACTCAATAGAAATGGAAAATGTCATGAGGGGAGATGAGGAAAAGGAAAAACTAAAAACTAAAAAGGACGCGACGCTAAAACTGTTAGAATTAGCACCGGAAACAAAAAACGGCTATTTAAAAGTCAAATCAATTTTCTAAATATGGAACTTACGAATCTAACAATCACTCAAATATATCAGGCTCTAATTAAAAAGGAGTTTTCAGCATTAGAGCTTTGCCAGGCTTATTTGGATAGGATAAAAAAAGAAGACAAAAAAGTTTCTGCTTTTTTGACAGTTAATGAAGATTTTGCTCTTTCCCAGGCTAAAAAAATTGATGATATAATTTCAACTAGTCGAGGGATTCCATTATTGGCTGGGATTCCCTGCGCAATTAAAGATAATATTCTAGTCGAGGGGATTCGCTGCACGGCCGCTTCGAAAATTTTAGAAAATTATATCGCTCCTTATGATGCCACGGTTATAAAAAAACTAAAAAGAGAAGGTTGTGTAATTTTAGGAAAAACGAATCTGGATGAATTTGCCATGGGTTCTTCGACTGAAAATTCAGCTTTCGGACCAACTCGAAACCCTTATGATCTCACTCGGGTGCCAGGAGGTTCTTCAGGCGGTTCAGCGGCAGCAGTAGCTGGGAATTTATGTGTTTATGCCTTAGGTTCAGATACTGGTGGCTCAATCAGACAACCGGCTTCTTTTTGTGGAGTAGTGGGATTAAAACCAACCTATGGGGCAGTTTCCAGGTATGGATTGATTGCTTTTGCTTCATCCTTAGACCAAATCGGCCCAATTACGAAAACGGTGGAGGATTGTCAGATTGTTTTTGAAGCGATTTCGGGAAAAGACGAATTAGATTCGACCAGCGTTGAATTAAAGTCAAAAGTCAAAAGTCAAAAGTCAAAAGTAAGCGAAATACGCATTGGTGTTCCAAAAGAATATTTTATTAAGGGGATGGATCCTGAGGTTGAAAAAGTGATAAAAGAGGCGATTAAAAAATACGAGGAAATGGGAGCGAAAATTGAAGAAATCAAACTTCCGCACACTGAATATGCCTTACCCTGCTATTATATAATTGCTCCATCTGAAGCCGGTGCCAACTTAGCGAGATATGATGGAATAAAATATGGTTATTCGGAAATCCAAAATCCAAAATCCAAAATCCAAAATCTATTAGATGTTTATTTAAAAAGCAGGGAGGAAGGTTTTGGGACAGAGGTAAGGAGAAGAATTATGCTGGGAACTTATGCTTTGTCAGCCGGTTATTATGAGGCTTATTATTTAAGAGCCTTGAAAGTAAGAACTTTAATAAAAGAAGATTTTGATCAGGCTTTCAAAAAAGTTGATGTTATTTTCACTCCTGTCTCTCCAACCCCAGGTTTTAAATTAGGAGAAAAAATTACTGACCCCTTAACGATGTATCTTTCTGATATTTTTACGGTTTCAGTGAATTTAGCAGGTCTTCCTGCTCTCTCTTTACCGTGCGGTAAAATAGGGAAACTCCCCGTTGGTCTTCAAATTATTGGTCAGTCATTTGAAGAAAACAAAATTTTAAAAATCGGCGAAATATTTGAAAAAACATGGCCCCCGTCCTCTTACCAAAAATAATTTCATTTCTAATCTCACCAACTTTACCCGGTTGGATGATAACCTTAAAAGTTATATTTATAATTGTGAGTTTGGTTTTTGTAGGATTTATTATTTTTGCTTTAATTAAAACCACCTGGTTAAAAAGAATGATAATTTGGGATGTCCAAGAATTTCTGACCTATCGACCTTTTGGAGTAAGCAAAGTTGTCGGAAAATGGCAAACGATAAAAAAGAGATTAGAAACCGGATTAGAACCGGAGGCAAAGTTAGCAATCATTGAGGCGGATAAGATCTTAGATGATACTTTAAACCGGATGGGGTTTGGTGGTGCAACCTTAGGTGAGAGATTGGAAAAATTAACTGCAGTTTCCTTGCCAAATATTGAGGAGATCAGGCAAACTCACAGAATCAGAAATAATATTATTCATGACCCAACTTATAGATTGGATTTAGAAGAGGCAAAAAAGGCAATCGCCATTTACGAAAAAGCCCTGACCAATTTACAAGCCCTTTAAACCCCGTTAGAAAATTTGGATTAAATTTTTTAATTTTTCTGTTTTGTTGCCTGATTTTCTTAGGGTTTTTTCTAACGGGGTAAACTTTACTGAACCCCGTTAGCCAATTTAGAAATTTAATAACAAGGTGCTGAAATTTCAGTTGGATATTGCATTTTAATTTCTAATGGGGTAAAATAATATCGCGGCGTAGAGCAGTAGTAGCTTGCGAGGCCCATAACCTCGAGGTCGTTGGTGCAAATCCAACCGCCGCAACGCCGGGGTAGTTCAGTGGTTAGAACATCGCACTCATAAGGCGAAAGTCGTGGGTTCGATTCCCACTCCCGGTATTTGTGTGCGGGTGTAGCTTAGCCCGGTTAAAAGCGTCCCCCTGTCACGGGGAAGAACGTGGGTTCAAATCCCATCGCCCGCGCAGATTAATTGGCTTGGAGGGAGTCCAGGCCTTTTAATTAAAAGGACCTTAAAAATCTATTTGGAAAGGAGGTGATAAAGTGGCAGGCCCATTCGTTTTTGATGTTGTAGCAATTACCAGAGTGGTAGCAAAGAACGTATTAGATTCTCATCCTGAGATAAAACTTGACTCCACAACATTAGCAACATGCCTGGAAGAATTTATGAAGGAATTAATGGAAAGGCCAGAAGATTTAATTATCGAGAAGGCCACCGAGAAAGCTATTGCTTTTCTAAAGGAAGTGAGGATAATGTGATAACAACTGAATAAGTGTCGTAATGCCAAAAACTGAAAGGAGGAAAAAAAGGAAATGACATTCATAGAGATGCTCAAGAATCGTTGGCAGAAAGCAAACAGTATGGTTTGTGTGGGGCTAGACAGCGACTATTCCCAGATCCCCGAAGGATGCAAAACGGGAGATGTCTATGAGACAATGAAAGGTTTTAATCTCAGCGTTGTCTCAATGACCCGCGATTTTGTCTGTGCTTATAAACCGAACAGCGCCTTTTATGAGGACCAATGGTTTCCAGGATTACAAGCCCTACAGGAGACAATTAGCATTATTCGTACGCTGGATCCCACCATTCCGGTTATTTTAGATGCAAAACGCACGGATATTGGCAATACCAACAGGGGCTATGCCAAAATGGCTTTTGATGTATTGGGAGCCGATGCCATCACAGTCAATCCTTATCTTGGCGGAGAAGCTCTTAAACCATTTCTTGATAGAGCCGATAAAGGCGTAATAGTTCTCTGCCGGACATCTAACCCCGGAGCAAAGGAGCTTCAGGATTTACCTGTTACTATCGATACAGGTGTGGTCCCTGGAATTAATCGTGTAACCATGCCCTTGTATCAAAAAGTGGCTTACCAGGTAGCTAATGAATGGAATAAAAATGGCAATTGTCTCTTAGTGGTTGGTGCCACTTATCCGGACGAACTAAAAGAAGTCCGCAAGATTGTTGGCGATATGCCAATTCTGGTGCCAGGAATCGGTGCCCAAAAGGGCGACCTGGAAGCGACAGTAAAGGCAGGGCTGGACAGTACCGGTTTTGGTATGATTATTAACTCTGCCCGCGGTATCATTTTTGCCTCAAAAGAAGGTGACTTCAATGTAGCCGCTCAGGAGGCCAAGAAACTTCGCGACCAGATCAACCAGATAAAGGCAAGTATAATAACAGGACAGTGAAAGGGGTGGTGCGGCGTGAGCGCCACAACAAAAACTCAAGGAGGTGAGAAATGAAAGAGGAAAGAGCTCTGGAGCTTCTTTTGCAAACACAAGCTGTTTTAAAGAATGACCATTTTGTCTACGCTTCAAAGAAACATGGGCCAGAGTATGTTAATAAGGATCTTGTGTATCGCGATCCTATGGCAACTGACGAACTCTGTCAAGGAATCGCCGAGAATTTTCAGGATTATAATGTAGAAGTAGTGGTTGCGCCGGCTGCGGGCGGGATTAATCTTTCTCAGGGAGTGGCCCGTCATCTTTGTCAGATAACTGGTCAAAAGGTTATCAGTATCTATGCTGATAAAGAAGGAGAAGCCCTTGAGCTGAGAAGGGGATACGGTAAGGATGTGCCGGGTAAGAGAGTCTTAATAGTTGATGATGTTTTTACCACTGGCGGTTCAGTGGAAAAACTAGTCAGGATGATCCGAGTTTTAGGCGGAGAAGTGGTCGGTGTCGGAGGTCTTTGCAATCGTGGCGGAGTTAAGGCAGAGGATATT
>Ga0315282_10010366_pt1 | contig 14626 bp, 15 predicted proteins | sample YL17G07_20_MG_FD_203693 | JGI IMG/M metagenome (GOLD analysis project Ga0315282, IMG submission 203693) | Sediment microbial communities from Yellowstone Lake, YNP, Wyoming, USA - YL17G07_20 | ecosystem: Environmental > Aquatic > Freshwater > Lake > Sediment | place: USA: Wyoming | collected...
CAGCGGTTTATGGAACCCAAGCTACTATATTGGATCTCCAAAAAATCTTCAGGACACAATCAATTACATAAGAAACCAGAAATATGGCGCAAACATGCAGAGTCAGCAAACGCTCTTATGCTTTGGCACCTAAGCACGGAAATCCCCCAATCTCTGATTGGGGGTTGTTTACGATATTACGAAGCTCTAGAGAACGGCCAGAAAAAATCTCTGGCAGAGCTTGGAGAAGGACTTAATATGTGGGAAAACGGCATTGCTAGGACACTGGAAGATGTAGGATTGGAGCCTATGTATAGAAAAAGAGAAAAGGTAACAATTCCAGATTGGAAAAACCAAGCCATTTTCAGAGCCTTTGATTTAGATATGACTGCTCTTGATATTGGCTATTTTTTGGAGGTTCCTCATTATTTCATTGCTCAGTGATTTAGGCAAATTGGAAAACGTCCTAGAGCAAGCCAATATTTTTTACAGTACTGTGAGGATAATCATCGAAGGAAGATAACTTATGCATTAGCTAGCCAAGTCTTTGAAGCCAGAGATTTGGATAAATCCTGGACAAATAGGGATATATCAATTTTATTAGGTGCAGACCAAGCAAAAGTTGATTATGTAATTGCCCATCGGAATGCAATAGCACCACTAATTGTAACCGTACTTAATGTTCTTTATCCAGATGAAAGTATCACAACACCTTACAGGAATAAATAGGAAGCAATACATCTCCATGTTCTTAAAAATTATTGATTAAAGCTCTATGAAAATTATTTTTAAAAAATTTTTAACTTAATAAATGATTAAGAACTTTTCTTTTTAGATTCCTGCCTATTTTCCACATAAAGAAGAACATTAAGTATAGCAATGATTAAAAGCAAAGCTCCAAACATTATCTGGGTTGTATAGCTCCCTTCAAGTTTTTCTTCCTTGTCTATTGGCGATTCAGTTGAGGATCTTTTATTTAGAATGTTCTGAAGTTCATTATTACTTAATGTCTGCGATTTCGTAATCTCAGTAATATCATCGCAGGTATCCGGGGTTGCGCATACGCCTTTGCTGTCTTCATAAAATGAGCAGCACACCTTAGGCTCCTGGCATGGATTTTCTGCTGAACAAACCTCCTTTATACCGGGGTCCATCACAACGAATCCAGTTATGCCATTACCTATAAGAAGGGCACTTAAGAGTATCATTGCGCCCAACAGGATAAATGAAGCATTTCCTTTCATTACTATATTCTTTAGATTTCTAATATATAAATCTTCCTAAACTCCTTATATAATTTATATATAGATTTTAACATTTTGTTATTATAATAACACTAATTTAATATAATAACTTAATTTTATAGAGGGCTATGACAAAAGAGATTGGCAGCAAGAGAGATGAAACTGAAAATAAGAATACTAAAAACCAGCTTAAGTTAGAAGCTGTAAACCTAAATATTGATCTTGGGGAAAAATAATATGGAGGAAGAAGAAGCTTATTGGTTTTTTGTTGAGTGTGACTCTAACAAGATTTTGTCACAAAAAATTCCTGATTTTCTTTAACCCTGTAATCAGGAAAGGTATGCCAAAATATTCCCGCCTTCCCTTCCTTAAATTCAAGCACTTTATGTGCATAAACTCCTTCCCCTAAATCCTCCTTATAGTTAGTCCCCCTCTTAAAAGAAGCTAATACTAACTCTGATTTGTTTACATAGCCAGGATCAAGGTTTATTGTTCTATTTCCCTCTTTTGAAAATTCTTTCTCAATTTCAGCTGTTTCTTTCTTTATCTCTATTAAATCCTTTTTTTCCAAATTAAAATTAAACATTAAGAATCTTTTTAATAAGCCAGAGCCCATCTCTTTTTCATAATACTGAGTGAATTGGTCAAAGTTATATGGATTGCTTTCTTTTATTGTCTTACCAAATTTTTTAAAGAGAATTAATCTAACTTGGTTATAGATCTCATCTTTAGCATACATTATTGCGATTACTAATCTCGACATATAGCTCTTTCTTTTTATTAATAAAACCTATTCTCTTGGATTATATACGGTTTTATCTGATTTTATTAAATTACCCAAAACTTCGACAGCTTGATGTAATCTGCTCTTAACTGTCCCCAATTGTATATTTAATATTCCAGCAATTTCCCTGTATTTGAATCCATGGAAATATGCCAATTCTATAATCTCCAGATATTTTTTGGGGAGTTTTCGGATATATTTTTGTACTAGTTCCTGATATTCAGCAGCGAATAAGGGTCTATCAGATGGATCAACTGACAGCCCACACATATCAGAATAAGATGTCACCCGATAATTCCCATTAGGATTGGTCCTCGCATCAATACCAAGGTTAGATTCAATTACTTCAAATCTTCTTCTATATTCTCCTCTTCTGTAATCTTTGGCCCGGTTGAGAAACCAATGAACCAGATACTTAAATAAATGTGCGCGCTCTTCACTGTTCCCGGAAAAGTCAAATCCAGGACTTATCCTGCCATCAAAAGAATGAAAACCCCTCTCCCAAAGCTCAAGCCAAAAATCACCAATAATTTCTTCCAGTTCATTCCTGTTAAAACCAGCTCTCCTCCCAATATTAATTAGTCTAGTTTCAAGCCATTTTCCGTTGTTATAATCCCTTTGAAAAGCATCAAAGAAATTTTCCCTATTCATGGATACTACTATTTCTGTAGGTTTCTTATAGATGCGTTTTCTATGAGATATACCATCTAATGACTCTGTTTGGGATGGCATTTTGAATTAAAATTCATCCTATTTTAAAAAGATTGTTATAAAAAAATGATTATTTCAAAATTAACAAAAATGGTTGGGATTCATATCTCTATATATTATTGCCAAATTAGAAACTGCTGTATTCAGCCTACTTTTTACAGTCCCAACTGGTATACCCTCAATCACAGCTATTTGTTCATAAGAAAAATTAGATAGATATGCCAACCTAATAATCTCTTGATGTTTAGGTTTTAACCTATTTAAAGCTAATGCAATACTAGTTGGTTCTTCACCTGCAATGCATAATTCATCCGGAGTTGGTGTATCTGCAGCAAAATAACCCCTAAAGTCATCTGTATTGTTTCTTTCCAAATTAGGCATTGGTACTGACTTGTCTCTTAGTTTCTTTCTTAAAAAACGCTTGCACTGATTGCAGAAAGATATAAGTACATACGGCCACAACTTTTTATCTTGCATTATATCTGTGTCCTCGGTAATTTCAGGTTTATATCCCGGTATACCTCTACTAATCTGATTAGTAATATATTCTTGGACGCAATCTTCTGCATCTTCTGTATAAATCCCAAAACGAGCAGCAAGTTTTATCAGAGTTGAGTAAAAACCTTTACTCGTAAGGCTACATGGATAATCTGCCCCTACAGCCCTTTCAATAGCACTTACAAAATTTCTGTGATTTCTTGCGTCTTTAGTATCTATAACAGAATTCGCGTTTGGATCTACTTTAGATTCAATAGTCTCTCCAATAGCCTCTTTAAGGGGTCTATGGTCTAGAGTTGGTACTCCAACTTTTTTAGGAGCCAAAGTCATATTTCGTTTCATAGTAATCAGCAAATAGCACTAATAGACGCTGTTGCATAACCTCCATTTGGGCTTCTTTTTTTAGAAGCTTTATTCGTAAAATTTATGAAATTTGATGAAAATGCCTAGTTGTGCAACAGCACTAATATATAAATCTTCCAACTTTTACTATTATATAATAATAAATTGTTATATCCTTTGCTATATCTTATTTCTGTGGTTCTTTTGCGGCCTTCTTTTTTTCTTCTTTGATGTTCTATGGTATCTAACGTAAAGGAACGTATTTTTCTGATTGGAATTCTTCGCTTGATTTTAGCTTTTGACCTAAAAATTGGACTGCTTTATGTAGCCTGCTCTTCACAGTTCCCAATTCAATACCTAAGGTATCTGCAATTTGTCTATACCTAAATCTATGATAATACGCCAAAACAATAATTTCGCGATATGTCTTTGGTAACTGGGAAACATATTTTTGTACGATTTGTTAGGTTTCAGAGGCAATTAAAGGAGTCTCAGCTGCCTCAGTTGGCATTCCGAATCTGTCTCCATAAGATCCGACATCATATCCGCCATAGTCATCTTCAAATAGACTATTATCAAGATTAGTCTCAATTATTTCGCACATTCTCCTGTTTTCCTTGCTTCTGTAATCCTTGCCGCGATTGAGAAACCATCTCGCAAGATAGTTAAATAGGTAATTGCGATCTTCGGTATGTTTAGAGAAATCAAAATCTGAACTTATCCTGCCATCAAAAGAATTAAAACCCCGCCTCCAAAGCTCTAGCCAGAAATTGCCAATAATTTCTTCCAATTCACTCCTATTAAAACCAGCTCTCCTCCCAATATAAATTAGTCTAATTTCTAACCATTTTCCATTGCTATAATCCCTTTGAAGAGCTTTGAAGAAATTTTTCCTATTCACGCGTATTTCAATTTTTGTGGGTTTCTTATAAGCGCGTTTTCCCTCATTTGCAGCATCTGATGGCTCACCTGAACAAGGCATTTTTAATGCAAAATCTCACTATTTTAAAAAGTTTATTGTGATAAAATGGCTATATCATTAACAGAAATCCAAGACTGATTTAAGTGTATATTACCAATAGCAATTTGTTATATTAACTAGAAACTCGTTGATACTTCAGTGTGCATGTAGTCCCAGCAGGTAGATTTTGACTATTCTATAGTATTTGGCTTATTCCTCCATACTTACTGCACTTCAACGTCAATACAAACCTTTAAATATGCAGCAAATCGCCAATCTTAATTAAGAAATATTTTTCGTATTAAACCAAACATCCAAGTTTAGAAATAGAGATTCCAAGATATTTTGTTGAATACAGAACTAAACTACCTACAGGGAATACCTTGATTTAAAGAATGATTTAAAAATGTATAAAATCGGTTTTATTGGGGCTGGAAATATGGCTTTTGCGCTAGCTAAGGCTATAAAAAATGCCAAACTGGCCAGCTCAATAATAGCATCTGATGTCAATGATGAAAGATTGGATTTTGTTAAAAAAGAGTTAAACATTGAGGTTACCAAAAACAATGCAGAGGTACTAAACAAATCATATATTGTTTTTTTGGCGGTAAAACCTCAGGTTATGGATGCTGTTCTTGATGAGATTAAAAACAAGATTAAGGATCAATTGATTATCTCTATTGCAGCTGGAATCAAACTGAAAAAATTGGAGTTAAAATTAAGAAATGCGAAAGTAATCAGGGTGATGCCAAACACTCCCTGTCTTGTTGGAGAGATGGCAGCTGGATTTTCAGCAGGAAAAAATGTAACGGACAAGGAGATTAAAATAATTGAGGAAGTCTTGAACTCAGCCGGAAAAGCATTTTATTTAAAAGAAGAGCTATTAGATGCTGTTACAGGATTAAGTGGTTCTGGACCTGCCTTTGTTGCCAGGCTTATTGAGGCATTTCTTGAGGGAGGTCAAAAACAAGGTCTAAATAAAGATGTTGCATATGAATTAACATTGCAGACATTCAAAGGAACAGCTGCGCTATTACAGGAATCCGGCTTAACACCTGATGAACTTGTTAAGGTGGTTTCATCACCTGGAGGTACAACAGTAGCCGGGAGAGAGTTACTTGAAAAGTCCGATTATAAGAAGATATTGCACGAAACTATTGCAAGAGCTACTAAAAGGAGCAAGGAATTGGGAAAATGAGCCTTAAGAAGGACATCTTGGAAAAGTGCAAGAATGCAAAAGAAGCGGCATTACAGCTTTCTTTTGCTGATACAGATGTTAAGAATATCACTTTGTATGAACTGGCTAATGATATTCTTATGTATAAATATAAGATAATAAGAGCAAATAAAAAAGATATCAAGGAAAATAAGATCTCAGAATCAATGCTAAAAAGACTTATTGTTGATGAGGACAAAATAAAAGAGATGGCTGGAATGATAAGGTCAGTTGCCAAACTGGAGGATCCTGTAGGAAAACTCCTTCAGAAAACCCAGCTTGACAAGGACCTTTTTCTAGAAAAAATATCAGTTCCAATTGGTGTGTTAGCATGCATATTTGAATCAAGACCGGATGTTGTTGTGCAAATTTCAGCGCTTGCATTAAAGTCTGGCAATGCTGTTCTCTTGAAAGGCGGAAAAGAAGCGCTTAATACAAATAAGGCAATAACTGAAATAATAAGAAAATCAATTAAGGATAATGAGGGAATACCAGTTGATGCAGTGCAATTGTTGGAGACAAGGGAAGCAGTAAAAGAAGTTCTAAAGATGCATGAATTTATTAACCTAATAATACCCAGAGGCTCAAATAAATTTGTTAAATATGTTATGAGACATACAAAGATTCCAGTTTTAGGACATGCAGAAGGAATCTGTCATGTCTATGTGGATAAGGATGCTGATATTGAAAAGGCTGTTAGGATCTGCGTTGATGCAAAGTGCCAATACCCTGCTGTGTGCAATGCAATGGAAACATTAATTGTCCATAAGTCAATTGCAAAGGTTTTTTTACCAAGACTTGCAAAACAGTATAGAAATGTGGAGCTTAGGGGAGATGCTGAAACAAGAGCTATACTTAAAAATGTAAAAAAAGCTAGTGAGAAAGACTGGAGCACAGAATATAATAACCTCATACTATCAATAAAAATAGTAAAAAGCGCAGATGAAGCAATAAATCACATCAATAAATATGGTTCTGGCCATACAGATGCAATTGTTACAGAAAACAAAAAAACTGCATTGAGATTTTTAGGTTTTGTTGATTCATCTTCGGTGATGTGGAATGCCTCAACAAGATTTAGTGATGGCTATAGATATGGCTTAGGGGCAGAAGTTGGCATTTCTACCAACAAGATTCATGCAAGAGGGCCTGTTGGACTGGAAGGCTTGATGATCTACAAATATTTAGTCAAAGGAAATGGACATATTGTGGCTGATTATACTGGAAAGAATGCAAAAAAGTTTATACATAAAAAGTGTAATTAAATTGAGTATGCGGATTAGCGGCATTTAGAAACTAAAATGAATAGAATAGTAATCAAGATTGGAACAAACCTGCTTACAGGAGAAAACATTTGCGGTCTAAATACTGACTTTGTTAGAGGTATTGCCCAACAGATAGCCATGCTTAAAGAGCAAGGGAAGGAAATCTTGATAGTCACTTCAGGAGCAATTGGCGCCGGCTGCACTGAACTTAAAATGAAGAAACCAAGGGAAGTAGAGCTAAGGCAGGCTTTGGCTGCGGTTGGGCAAAGCACTGTTATGGGGGCTTATAGTGAGGCTTTCTCCAGATATGGTATTAAGGTAGCCCAGATATTGTTGACTTACGAAGATTTTTCAAACCGAAAAAGATATCTCCACTTAAGAAATGCTCTTAATAAATTATTACAGTTGGATGTAATCCCCATAATTAATGAGAATGATCCAATCTCTGTGGATGAGATAGGGGCTACTTTTGGGGATAATGATAAGCTGTCCGCTTTGGTCGCATCTAAAGTCAATGCTGACTTATTGATTATACTATCTGACATAGATGGATTATACGATAAAAATCCAAAAACAAATAAAGACGCAAAACTAATAAGTCAAATAAACAACATAACAAAGGATATTGAAAGAGCAGCTGGAAAATCTGGAAGTGCATTTTCAACAGGCGGGATGATAACCAAAATAAAGGCAGCAAAGATGGCAATGGATTCTGGATGCGATATGATAATCTGCAATGGCAAAAAAGCAGATATATTGTCAAAAGCTATATTAGGCATAGAAGGCACTTTGTTTACAGCAAAGGAAAAACTAAGCAATAAAAAAAGATGGATTAAGTTTTCAAAGGCTAAGGGAAAGGTTATTATTAATGAACGTGCCCAAGATGTTCTAATAAGAGGGAAATCAAGCTTGCTTGCAATAGGCATTAATAAGGTATTAGGGGATTTTAACGAAGGAGATGTAATTGAGATAAATGATATTGCAAAAGGAATCACAGACTATTCTTCTGAAGAGTTAGAAACAATTAAAGGCAAAAAAGGGAAGGTTATTGTTAAAAGTGGGAATATAGTTTTACTATAAAGAGATACTATCAGCGGGCCATATCTGAAACTGCCTGCAATCATTTTTCTCAGCGCATGTTTTCTTCCCGCTGGCAACCTCAATGATAAGTTCCAGTAATTCCATCCCAGCTGCTTCTTTAGTTTTTCCTGTATCAATTACTGCTCCTGCATTATAATCAAAGATATCATTGTTAGGGTACCCTGCATTGGCAATTTTGACAGTTGGCACAATAACATTTCCAACTGGTGTGCCTCTTCCTGTTGTGAATCCAATAATATTAGCCCCGCTTGCTGCAATGCCTGTTATGCTCTCTAAATCTCCTCCTGGACCCTGCATAATGTTAAGACCAGATTCCATTAAAAGTTCACCGTATTCTATTGTTCCTTCAACCCTTGTTGTACCTCCTTTTATGACAGCCCCTAATGATTTAATGCAAATATTAATTAACCCTCCCTCCATGTTTCCAGGGGTAGGGTTCTCTTCAAAAGAACTTCCATGGGCCACGGCTAACTTTTGGTACCAATCAAACATAGAAAGAATCCTCTTTGCTGTATCGTAGTCCTTAGCTCTTTTTGCCAAAAGATATTGAGCTCCGCTAAACTCAGGAATCTCTGATAAAATAACACTGCCCCTGCTTATGACAATCCAGTCGCTTACTTCACCTAAAACAAGATTCCCACTCAGACCTGAAAACGAGTCTGATCCGCCGCATTCAGTCCCTAAAATTAAAGAGGAAAGAGGAACTAGTTGTCTTGAAGCCTTCCCTATATTATCTAAATGATTACCAACAAGAGATATCCCTTGATGCACTGTTTCTTTTAATTTACACTCATTCTCTTGTAAGCTTATCCACTCTACAGGTTTATCTACTTTATAAGATTCAAATAAACCTCTAAAGCAGGAAAAACGGGAATTTTCACATCCATTTTCAATGAACAATACCCCTCCCACATTTGGATGTCTGGCATAATTCATTAGGATCCTAGTAGTAAGCTCTACTCTTTTGGCATCACAACCGCACCCCCCGTTGTTGTTTAAGTAAAAGACCCCATCTACACCTTTTGTATCCCATCCTTTATAATGCTCTGCAATTTGTCTCCCTATATCATTTGCACAAAAAGAAACAGGAATTACTAAAAAATAATTCCGGGTTCCAACCCTACCGTCATCCCTCTTGTAGCCCTCAAAAGTCCTGACATCAGAAAGATATTCTACACGCTTTACCTGATGATTCCTGTCTAAGGCCACAGCTATATCTGGTAAATCATTAGAAAATGTTTCTCTATCTCCTACGTATTCTCCAACACCAATTCCCATTCCAACTGCAGTTCCAAATGGCTGCCCATACTGAATGACTGTATTAGCGGGAGGAATCTGTCTAAGAGCAAATCGATGCCCTCTTTTAATATCATGTCTTACTATAATCTGCACTCCCTTATAACTTAGCTGAGATCCTGCAGAAATTAGAGATTTGGCTACAGCAACATTATCTCTATCATTAACTACAATTGCATAATTCTCTAACTTACCGCTATGATAATCCATAAGAACCATATCTCGAGAATTCAAAAATGCTTAAAAAACTTTGGATAATTCCTCAACTTAAAAACATTTAAATATAATAAGAAATCTGCAGCTCTTATGGTAAAGCAAGAGCAAAAAGGAATAACAGTGAAAAAAGCAGATGACATGCCAGAATGGTATAGCCAGGTCTGCCTGAAATCTGAGTTAGCAGACTATGGGCCAGTCAAGGGCACAATGGTAATAAGGCCGTATGGATATGCCATATGGCAGAAAATCCAGGATTATTTTAACGAGGTTCTTGGAAAACATAAGGTAAAAAATGCTTATTTCCCAATGTTTATCCCGGAAGCATTCTTTCAAAAAGAGGCTGAGCATGCAAAAGGGTTTAGTCCAGAGGTAGCATGGATTGAGACCAAAGGTGAGGATAAGGGAAGATATGCATTGCGGCCAACATCTGAGACGATAATGTATGATTCTTACTCCAATTGGATCAGAAGCCATAGGGACTTGCCGTTAAGGATTAATCAATGGTGTAATATTGTCAGATGGGAAGTCTCAGATTGTAAACTATTCATAAGGTCAAGGGAATTCCTATGGCAGGAAGGTCATTGCGTTTATGAGACTGAAACAGAATGCGATAAAGAAACTAATATAATTTTGGATGAGTATGCAAAATTGTGCGAAAATCTTTTGGCAGTTCCTATTCTTAGAGGAAAGAAATCTGAAAAAGAGAAGTTTGCAGGAGCAAAATATACTACAACTATAGAATCATTCATGCCTGATGGAAAAGCTCTTCAATGCGGCACTTCCCACAACCTTGGGCAAGGATTTGCTAAGGTATTTAACATTTCATTTATAGATAAAAATGAGAAAAAACAAATACCATGGCAAAGCTCCTGGGGATTTTCCACAAGGCTGATTGGAGCTTTAGTAATGACCCACTCTGATGACAAGGGACTGGTTTTGCCCCCCAAGATTGCGCCAATCCAGATTGTGATAGTCCCAATATTCTTTAAGGAAAGGGAAAAGGTGCTTAAGGAGGCAGAGGAAATCAGGAAAAAATTAAAGGGATTTTCTGTTGAATTAGATGATAGGGACGAGTACACACCAGGATGGAAATTCAATGAATGGGAAATGAAAGGCATCCCATTAAGAATTGAGATTGGACCAAAGGATATTGAGAAAAAGGAAGTTGTTTTTGTAAGAAGGGACAATAGTAAAAAAGAATCTGTAAAAATAAAAGATTTGGAGAGCAAGCTTAAGGAAGTTTTGGATGATATCCAGAATTCCCTGTTCCTAAAAGCAAAATCTTACTTGGATTCATCTATTAAAAAAACAAATGATTGGAAAGAATTCATAAAGATAATCAAAGACAAGAAGATTGCCCTTGCACCATTCTGCTGCGAGATTGAATGCGAGGACTTAATAAAGGAGAAAACAGGAGGGGCATCTTCGAGGTGCATACCTTTCAATCAGGAAAAGATAACTGGTAAATGCATCCATTGCAATAAAGAAGCTAAATCTTGGGCTTATTTTGCTAAGAGCTATTGAGGCACTAATCTTACAAAGCATACCGTCCCATATTCATTTCTTTCCAAAGGATCTTTCTTTTTAACTAAACACATTGAGCCAATTCCTGCATAATCTATTTTTGGGTACAATAAAATCCCGCCATCTTTTAACTGTTGAACGAGAGGGGTATCATCATACTCAATATTTGCTCCTGCTGTTAAAACTATTCTATCATATGGTTGATATCTGAGATATCCATTGAATGCATTGCCATACCTTAGTAAAACTTTAGTAATTTCATTTTTAAGTATAAGTTCAATATCAAAACCCGTCAAACTCTCATTAACTTGAGCTTGATATCTCTTAGAATTTCCAGTTTTGGATTTTGGCAAGGTGTTATACCACTTAACTAGATTGTCCTCTGACCTGCGCATTAGCTCAAGGTGCCTTTCAACTGAGATTAAAGTCCCTCCTGGAGAGATGAGCAATGCATGAACAGCTGTAGAATATCCACAACCAGTCCCAACTTCGAGTAATTTATACCCTGGTCTTAACCTTAATTTGTCGGCCATGTGAGCTACCATGGTTGGTTGAGAACAGGTCTGTTCAAATCCAATCTCTATAATTTTTTTTGGATTGTAAATATCTTCATCTTTATGACAAGTTCCAACAAATATTATTCTGTCAACTTTCCTCATCTCCCTGGCAACCCTATCAGATAAATTGGTTTCATCAAGATATTTATAGTGTGCCTTGATAATACCATCAACCAATCTGTCATTTTTTTTGTTTGCCACAATGATGCAAATACGATAAAGAATAAAAGATTTATTATTTTAAAGAGGTAGCAATCAATCCAGAAACATCAATCTTAGCAGCTTTATTTGGAATGGTATTTGTAGTTATCACAGTCCCGCCAGCTTTCTGTAATTTCTCAAGAGCATTTTCCACCAAAATTCCGTGGACAGCAAAGCAAGCTACTTTTCTTGCCCCAAGCTTTTTCATTGCCTTTATTCCCTCTAGTAAGGTATGACCCGTAGAAACCATATCATCAATAAAAATCAGATTCTTTGATTTGATATCCATTTTTTTATTCAGGATAACCTTAACTTTCCTTGAACTATACCTCTTTTTCTCCATAATTGCGTAATCGCATCCAATCTTTTCTGCAATATGCTGCGCCCATTTATAGCTTTCCCAATCAGGGCCTATTATTACCGGGTTTTTTATCTTATTTTTTATATAATTCTCAATCAAGGAATTGGCGGTCAACTTATGAGCTTTAATCTTAAAGATATGCTGAAGGGTTTTTTCCCTATGCAGATGCGGATCAAGGATAAAAATTTCATCAAAATCCTCATCAATGTTTTTAGCTATTGTTTTAAGGGAGATGCATTCTCCTTTGTTAAATCGTTTGTCCTGCCTTAAGTAAGGAAAATAGGGCGCAATCAATTTAACTTTTTTTGCTCCTAAATCCCTTGCAGTTTCTGCTGCAAACAAAACCTCAATAACACAATCATTAACATTCCCATAAAAGGACTGAACTAATACTACAACTTTTCCGCTAACATCCACATTATACTTTAGTTTTATTTCAGAATCAGGAAAATGAGTTACCTCTAATTTAGAGTATGGTTTTTTTAACGTATTAGCTATCTTAGAAGCTAACTGTAGTCCATGGGAACAGCCTATTATTATCATAACTTAAAACTGGATAAAGTAGTATAAAAAAGTTTCTTTTATTAGATTGTTAGTATACAACCTAATTTATGGAGAAACAACTCTGAAATTGGACAAATACTTCACTGTTACGCCTTTCTCCCAAACGGAGTGTGGGAAAATTTCGTCCAATAAGTCAAGAATGAGTTCGTCTTAAAGATCGAAGAGCAATCCAATAACTACCTATGGGGCTGGTGAGGTCTATCTTTATAAATTAGGTTATATTCTTATTTGATAATGGAGCAAGCAGAAAAACTTGAGATACTTGCTGCATGTGATTTTAGTGGTTGGAGAGAGGTTAGAAGAGGACAACCTGAATCTTCAGTAAGTATGGCAGTCTTGGAAGCATTTGCGTCAGTTACTAATCTTGTTGGGAGAATAGAAACAGAAGCAGCTGTAGAAAGAGGTAGATTAGCTTATAATACGGCACTTGCATATTATGATAGGATACCTTGGGAAAGAATGGACTCTTCAGATAATGATTTTCGATGGTTATTTAATTACAGAGAAAAATTGCAGGAATATGCACGAAGGTTAGAAAACTTTTTTGTAAGGTGTGAGCGAGAAGGTTTTACTTGTTCTAGAGAATGACCTGAATTTTTACAAGTTAAAGAAATTTGGGATAATTTGAGGCAAATGAACTACAGAAAAGACATTCTTACTAAATATGGTATCGCTTTAGTTGAGCCAGCCCCTTTTAAAAAATAGGATTCATTCTAGATTTGATATACCTCCATTTAACAGTAATTGTCGGATTAATGGGAGCAATCTTTGATTTTTCTTTTATCGAGGGTAATTAGATTGTGAAACAATTTGAAAATTTCTTTTTAGATGTCCTTTCTAATACCTAACTCTAACTCAAACCTGCTCTGCAATATTTTCTGCTACATCGCATGGAATAGCAAAACCAAGACCTTCTGTGTCTGAAATCTTAAGGGTATTGATTCCAACTATCATCTTTGATGAATCAACTAAAGGACCTCCTGAATTTCCTGGATTTATTGACACATCGGTTTGGAGATACCCGACACCAGAGCTGTCAATATTCCTGTCAAGCGCACTAATTATGCCTTCTGTAACGGTGAAAGACAATCCAAGGGGGTTTCCTACTGCAATGACCCTTTCTCCAACATTTATGTTTGAGATGTCCTCAAACTTAAGATAACTGAATGTATCATTGGAGACAATCTTTAAGACAGCAAGGTCAACACTTTTTGCAACTCCTATAACTTCCACATCATATGTATCAGCGTTATAATCATAAACTTTTATATCTGAAACTCCCTCAACTACATGCCTATTTGTCATAATATAACCTCGGCTGTCAAATATTACTCCGCTAGCCTGCCCATTGCTTGTTTTGACGCTAACAACTGCTTTGATTACATCATTAGCAATTGAAGAGAAATCAGAGCTTTGAACATTTATCTCAGATATCCTGCTGTCCAGTTCTGAGCTTTTTTCCTCAAGTCCTCCCACTTTTTGGGAAATATCACTTATTTCAGATTGTGTTGCCTTTTTATTGGTTTCAAGGTCCAGCTTAAGCTTGGTTGTCTCTGAATTAAAAAAATCCTGCAGTTTTTTAAAGTTGGACATTGTTTTATTTTCTAATACGGACATCTGTAACATATTATAATCCCTATCAGATTGGATTTTTGATGAAAGAACCTGCTCAGCTTCAAGTGAACTACCCCTAGCTTTCGCAAGGGGCTTCATTCTTCACTGATAGAAGTTGCCTTATTGGTAGAGCTTCCATCTCCAAATGCTTGTATTCAGGCAGTTCCTGCCTTATTCTCTCTAAGCATAATC
>Ga0315282_10010367_pt1 | contig 14625 bp, 15 predicted proteins | sample YL17G07_20_MG_FD_203693 | JGI IMG/M metagenome (GOLD analysis project Ga0315282, IMG submission 203693) | Sediment microbial communities from Yellowstone Lake, YNP, Wyoming, USA - YL17G07_20 | ecosystem: Environmental > Aquatic > Freshwater > Lake > Sediment | place: USA: Wyoming | collected...
TCCATGACATAGATAATGACAAGTTCGGCTTCTTGAGAAGGAAAACCACTTATGATGATTGCATGAAGACGGCGAAAAAGAAGTACCATTGGGAAATTATGACGGGTTAGCTATTAGCGCGCGCGCTCCGTACGGATAAAGTGTGAAAGCTTAAAAGCAGGTGCATAGCGAGTCTGATTAAGCAGAGCCTGGGGGCTTATTTCTCAAATACCATAGGGCTGCGTCCTCTAGTAAGAGAGGTTAAGGTGGCAGTAGAGGCGGTTTTAGATGAGGCACAAGCGTAGTGAGGTATCACAGCAGAGACGGTTCACCAAACGGTTGGTCATGCGCGCGCAAAAGACCTATGAAAGTCTACGGTCTAGTCAGAACGCACCAGCTTGACTGCGTTGAACAAAACGTTGCTTGGGCAAGCAGCCTAGTCAACTATTTTGAGCAGAAGGCTTCAGCGGGCATGGCTCTTGCATTCATGAGCGATCTTTCTGTTAGGGTAGTCAGTAGCACAAACGTGTACGTTACAGATGTCAACTTCACCGCTGAAAACGTGGGAACCCAGAACATAAGAAACTTCACACTCACTCTCCAAGAGGCTTAGTCTCGACTCTTTTCCTTAGCGACAAGCGCATTAGAGGAGAACTGGGCGCGTAATGTTAGATGCCTCCGTCGGATCGATCTCTTAAGCCTCTCTTTTAGCTTCAAGGAAGACACTCGACGAACATGCAAACTCCAAATCGACCAACTACTCGAACATACGATAGTCTGCACAAACATATAACCCATGAGACAACAATAATTAGAGCAGGCAGACAACTTGACACACTGGGGCTTGCTGGATTTCAAAGACAAAGAAGAGGGTATTCAAGAAGTCTTTCTCAATGTCAAAGAACTAATGGAAGATCGGTTTAAGGAATTTCTTAGTAACTTCCATGATTTTAACGGAAGCGGCAACTGTGATATGAGCCAAGTTTGCCGAATGGAAGGTGATTTTCTGATCTATGAAACCGAAAGCATACACCCTAAAGAAAAGAAGAACGGAAGAACACCTCTTCTACTGCTTTTTGGAAACCCTGCCCCACACTCTGTCAAAGAAAGAATGTTCTTCTCTTACGAAAGAAACTGGAAAGAGCATCGCTTCTGGAAAGTGCTAAGCGAATCCGGAATATTCACGCTAGATGAACAAATCGATGATATAAATGAACGTAACAGACTGAAGAAAAATAAGCTGCTTGAAGTCACCTATAAATCACCTTTTCAAATCTATCTAGACGTGTTCTATTCAATGCCGAGTCCAGCCACAGGCAAATGGTCAGGTGTTGCAGGGCTAAAGCGGCTCTTTGGGGTAAACGCTTTCAAGAGAATATCCGAATCGGAAAAAGAGCGCGTCGAAAGCTTGATCAAAAATCACATAGGTCCAAAGGGCATGGTACTCACCTTTCAAAATGATGCCTACGAGCGGATCAAGTTAGAGGGTTCCCCAGACTACAATCGCAAAAAAGCACTAGCCGGCGGAATAAAGAGTAAATGTAAAATCAACCCTCAAATCAAACTGTACTGTCTAGCTCCCACACGTCTAATGCATAACAACTTGGACACGTTGAAAAAGCTAATAGAAACGCAAAAAGGCAATCAAACTACGTCACAAACATTCTAAAGACTTCATGGAATGGCATGTTAAGATTTCGATCTAGTTCGATTATGCTATATTTATTTGTTATTCGGTTTTTGTTGATGATGCGTTAGTAGGTTACTTTATCCATTTTTCGTTTTTCAATGCTTGAGTTATCTTCTCTTTAATCTTGTCTTCTTCTTGTTTTTCTTCAAGGTTTCTTTCAAAGATTATGAATCTTGGGCGGAATGCTTTGTAGTTCGCAAAAATGCCATCTTTCTTGAAAGCAAGTCTGAGAAAGTTTTCAATATTTTTCCAAAAATCCTCTCTTCCAGTGGGTCTGATAATAAATATTTTGTTGAAACCTTCCACTAGACTTGCCAGAAACACTTCACCTATAACTTGCCTAAAACCTTCTTGAAATGCTAGTTCAAAGAAAACTTTCAGTTTTGTTCTTTTGCTTCTCCACACAACATCTGGTCTGTAGTCAATTTTGATGTTTCTGACTTTTGAAAATTCAACGTTATCTTTTGTGTCTGGAGTCCATGCTTCATAGCCGTTCTCTTGCCCTAGAGTTATCAACCATTCTTTCAGACTGTCATGCAAGCTTACCATAGCAATTACATCCATCATGATTCTAGGTTCTAGTTTTTCTGCTTGTACTATTAGAAATTTCTGTTTGGCGCGCGCGTGCGCGTCAAACAGTTCTTCTTCTTGAATCCATTCGAAAGTCTGCTGATAGTGCGCTAATTAACATAATTCTGAAAGTCTTTTAAGGTTCGAAAAATAAACCAAGGGCTATGAATGAAAAAGAAATCGCCGAAACGAAAGTCGTCCCATACTTGGAGAAACTAGGATGGCCAAAACAGCTGATAACGCAATACGGGAAGGTCCCAGTGCAAATGGGGACCGAAGTAAAATGGGCAGACATAGTCGTATTATTTGTAGACGAGAATGATTCGGCAATTCCTTATCTAGTAATAGAGGTTAAAACTGGACTTGCTAACCTCCACGAAATACTAGCACAAACAGATTCCTATTCAAAATTGTTAGATGCACAATATTTTGTAATCACAGACGGTGAAAATCATCTCTTCTATCAAAGAAGACCTGCCGGTGGCTACATAAAAATTAACAACATACCTATTCCTGACAAGACTCACCTAACCGTGACGGAACAAACAAGATTCAAAGCAGGCTTTATCCTATGTTCAAAACCCAGCATTGAAGCAACAAAACAAACAACTCCATACAGAGAACTTGAAAAGAAGATTGACGATTATTTCGGTCTCATGGAAGAAGGCAAGTACTACTGGGGAAAAAGTCGCCGATACACATTGAGACATGACATTACCTCACACTATCGATGTATAGAATGGATACACCATATGGTTCACGATGACACTGATTCTTTAACACCAAATAAATTCATTGACAACTTTGAAAATTACATTATGTGCTACAGACCACCCAACAAAAATAGGATCTATTCTGATGCCCACAACAAATTCGTGAAGGTAAAGTCGTTTCTGAAATACATAAGGGATTTCAAAGGTGACCCAGAGGAAAACCTCAGCCATCTATTCGACTCAACTGATGAATTGCACATAGATGGAATGGGGCCTTTCATCATATCTCAGTTTCTAGCTGGTGCCCATCCGAAAGAATACACTGTTATTGAGGACAGAATGGTAAACACTATGAAAAATCTCAATCTCATCGACACCAAGGTCAAGTCTGGCACACCTAAAGGGTATCTGTACATAAACGAAATCTGCAAAAAACTACTCAATGAAGTCTTTCGTAAGAAAATTGAAGAAAACAAACATAGGCTTGGTTTCAAAATAAATGAAGACTTTGGCCTAGTACTTATTCATGAATTTTTCTGGGAATATGAGGAATTTGGGTCTTACGATTCAAAGGAGCTTGAAGAAGCCATCGGGGAAGAACGCAAAAGAGAGGAAGCAGAGACTAGCTGCAACTTGGCAGAACTCGATGAGTTAATATGAGAAAATATGATGACTTGGTCAACAGTCCTTGATCTGTTACAAGTCAGAAGACAGCAGAACACGATATTCGAGTTTTGGGAAGATTCTTGTGTTAGTCAGTGTCTTTGTCTAGTATTGTGCTTTCGGTTGAGATGGGTTGCATGTGTAGAATTTGTTGCGGGAATCCTCCTGATGCTTTGAGTTTCAAAGGCTTTGAGAAGAAGGTGATTGATGCATTACACGGTGTCAAAAGTCGGACTCATTTTTTGGATGAAGCTCGAAGAATGGACAAGCTTAGGTTTGATACTGGAGATGAGTGGGGAGAGCCAACGATATTCCACACTGTTAGACGCTTGATCTTTAGCAACCCTGACCCCGATGAAGGATTGCTTCTTTTCACGTTGTCCTGTTGGCTTGACATGCAAGCTCCGTTTATCACTGTTTGGACGACGTATCTGCGGCAAGCTAAAAATTGGATAGATGGTATAGGCCCTGTCCCAAGAGAGAATTACCCGGCGACAACTCCACACCTTTTCTTGACTAGAAAAGCTGTTCAAACTCATGGAAGCATAAGTCAATGGTTTGTTCGAAAGATAAATGAGATTGCGGAAAAGCATAGAAGCGAAAGTGGCAATATCTATAAGCTTGCTGGTGAGATATGCACTGATCTATACTCTAAGCCCGAAGTGGTTGATTTATTGAGGAATGGGATTTTGCCGAACAGCTTCTCAGGAGGAGACCACAAAAGATTCTGGATGTTAATGATGTTCCTTCGGAGAGACAACAGCGTAGTAAGATGTCTTTTCACTAGGGCGCTGAGGAAGTTTGACAACGGACAGAAGGCTGTTCAGTATTGGTATGATCCACAGTATTTCAACCCGATCGAATGCGAGTTGCCTGTGGACAGAAGAGTATCCGCTAATTGGAATAGTGCTTTTGGAAGGTTGAAGATGCTGGATTTTCAAACTGAAAACACTTCGCATGTTGCCAGAAAGGCAAGATCATTTGCTCGAGGAAATGGTTTCTCGCCATCGGTTTTTGATGCAATACTTTTCTACAGCGGAATTGAGTGACCTAAGGTCTCCGTTTGATTGTAACAAGACCTGAACAATGTGATATGTCGAAGGTGCCATCAAAGCCTTCAATGCATAAAGCGATTGCTGCGGCTTTTATTCTGGCAGGGAAACGAGTAAAGTCCTTGTAATCGAAGTTAGCTGTCACGAAGGACGTTTTTGGATTTACTTTACACTCGTACTCGCCATTGTAGCCTTCTTCACTCTCTAGCTGAATGGCAATTTGCTTACCAGACATCAAGTCTTGTCTCTGTTGTTTGATTGCTGTGATAATTGGCTGTAGGAATTTGCTTCTATTTTTACAGGAAAAGGTGTAGGGCAATATCTATCGACCTGGAGGGTAGTATTAAATTTCTGATATTTAATATATACATTGGGACATTGATGCAGACGAACCTGCCGAGGCAATTGAGGACTCTGGGCCTGATCTCTTGCACGAAAAAGAAACAGAATTACCCTTGCAAAGCTATTGAAATGTATTCAGCTTCAGACTTGTTCAGAAAAGCATACGCCTATGCTGTCAAGAAGTATGATTTTGTGGCCATTCTAAGTGCAAAATATGGCTTGCTATTTCCTGATGACAAAATAGAACCCTACGACCTAACCTTAAAGGACATGAGTTCTAAAGAAGTCAAAGAGTGGTCAGAGAAGGTTTTTGACCAATTGAACTGTAGGTTTAGTCTTCATGATTATGACAAGGCATTTTTTCACACAGGCAAGAAATACAGACAATATCTCATTCAAAGACTGGAAAATGTTGGCATAAAATGTGAAGCGCCACTGAAAAATCTTGGCATTGGAAAGCAGAAAGCTTGGTATAAACATCACGATTGTCCGGTCTGATGAAGTTAATGCTTTCGTGCATTAACAAATTATAGATACTGCCTTCAATGTATCTGTAATAGGAGGTTACAGTCTTGGTTGATAGCTATCATGACGACACATACGTTGCTTATCTTGACATTTCTGGTTTCTCAGAAATGATGAAAGATTTGGATTCTGCTGGAAGAGTTATGGATAATTTCTTTGCAACAATCTATGGTTTTTGTGAACAGCACAATACAACGTTACCAAAGATTTGTATGATAGTTGCCTTCGATTGTGCTGCTCTTTTCACAAGAAACCGAAACCAAAGCGATAAGTTGAATGGCCTTCTGAAAATGCTAACTTTTGTTAAGCAAGCGAATCGACACTTCATCATGGGAAATCGATCTCAACCATTTATGACAACTTGCTCAATTGCCTATGGATATTTTGATTATGAAGACCGACCTGAACTCGCAGATTTAAGGAAGAACTACGTTTTTGGACGGCCATATTTAGATGCAGTTCTGGATCAAAAGAAAGGGAAGCCAAAAATTAGGGCAGGTGAATGCAGGCTGCTAACAAAAAAAATCCCTCGCCTAGGACAATTTAGGAACGATTCGTTGCTTTCTTTTGTCCTCAGACGGGGCGATCATCGCTATTTCTACTGGATGCTAAACGACCCTAAACAACAACATGATTTCGACAGAGATTACCTTGTTGCTTACAAATCCAAAAGACCAGACAATTATTCCAGAATGATTCAAGTTTTGCAAAGATATATCAACCATGATTCTCCAGCGATGCACTAATCCTTAAATTGCCTAGATTCGATTAATACTAAAGCTATGCCCACGTAAAAACTGTCGGAGAAGACATTGGAGGATGAAAAGATATGCTATTTATCTATGATACGAAAAATAAAGTCTTTTTGCCGAGTGAAGAGACGGATTTTAGGTCTCACGAAATTATGGAAAGGAAAGATATTGAGAAATGGGTTTCTGAATACCCCGAAATATTAGGAGAAGACCTTTTCATAATAACAAATGAATATGATAAATTTGACAAGACAAAAGAAAGGCTGGACCTACTGGCTCTCGATAAGAACGGAAAATTGGTAATTGTAGAATTGAAGAGAGAAGAAAGCGGAAGAACTGTGGAACTCCAAGCTATAAAATATGCTGCGTATTGTTCGACATTGACCTTTGATGACTTAGTGCCACTTCGTCGAAGATTCATTGCCAAGCAAAACAAACAACAAACAGACGACGAAATAGAGAAGGAAATGATTAGTTTCATTGACAACGATGATTTTGAGGTACTTGATGATAAGCCGCGAATTATGCTAGTTGCTAAGGACTTCAGACCGGAAGTGACGTCCTCAGTACTGTGGTTGAGAAAGTTTGGCCTAGATATATCCTGCATCAAACTGACTCCCTACAAAATTGATGATAGCAGGATCGGGCTTGTATCCTCAACTTTGATTCCGTTGCCAGAGGCAGAAGAGTACATTGTCAAATCAGAGAGGAAGGAAAGTGGTGAAAAAGCTCTAACACGTACCCAGGAAGAGTATGTAGAGTTCTTTGAGGAACTAATCAACGCTGTTAGAGACAAAATTCCAATTTCTCTACACGAACCAAAGCCGCAAGGATATTATCAAATACCGACCGGGATTGGTGGCGTTCATTTTGAATGGGTGTTTCATGGGCGTCCTAGAAGCAGCTTTGGAGTTGAATTACACTTTGAAAAAGGCGACAAAGAGAGCAACAAAATGCTGCTTAAGGAAATGGAAAAACTGAAGCCTGATATAGAAAGAGAAACTGGAGAAACGGTGCTATTTCAAGAAGACTGGGGCAAAGCTTGGGCGAGACTATATATAGAAAAGAATGAAGGCAAAATTACCAATGAGCTAAAAACATGGGCTGTTGAAAAAATGCTAATACTTTATAAATTGCTTCAACCCAAGCTAGACAAACTGAAATAAGCCGAAGGAGCTACAGAAATAGAATTACTTTGTTTGACCTTCCGCTAAATTCCGAACGATGAGAGTATAGGTCATTTGCACAAACCTTGTTAATTTAAGTTATTTAACCTATATTGTTGAAGAATATCAATGAAAGGTGACAACATGGATTACATAGCGCCCGAACCAGTTTTGAAATGAACAAAATCCCTTTCTTATAGATATCTTGTCCTTCGGTTTTCCTCTAACAGATATAGATATACCACAAATGCCGAGATAACCAACACAAAACAATCTATAAATCCTTCCGTGTAAACACCAAAGTTCTGCCTTATCCACTCTTTAGGTCCGGCAACGTAAGCCAGGTAGAGCAAAAAGGCTTTCAGAATACGCCAAACAGTTTCATACTTTTTTCTCTTATGCGCATTGTACTTCATTTTTTCACCTTTTGAAGAACACGCTTAAAATCTTCCGGTTCCTCAAATTGCCTATAAACCGAGGCAAAACGGATATACGCAATACGATCAAGCTTTTTCAAATACTTCATAACGAGGTCTCCAATCTCTTGGGATGAAACTTCCTCTTTGCCGCCAAGCATCAAATCTTGCCTAACATGTTCTGCCAATCCGTGAATTTGCTCCATTGTTACGGGTCTTTTTTCGCATGCTTTCTGTAAAACTCTAATGATCTTGTTTAGGTCGAAGCGTTCAATTCTGCCGTCCTTTTTCCTAACCATAAGCTCCACGGTTCCCACATATTCGTAGGTTGTGAAGCGTTTTCCACAATCAGCGCATTCCTTGCGTCTTCTAACAGTTTTGTCTGGGGAATCCCTAGTTTCAAGAGTTTCAAGGGAGCGCGCGCTGGACAGTGTCTGCGCGGTTTTTTCAAAATTCTCCAAATGCCAGGTTCAACCTTTGAGAGAGTATCGAAAAGCAAAAAATCAGCTTCTGTTTAGCTGTTCACAGGGTTTTGTGTGCCAAAGTTCGCCAATGTCTTTCCCATTGAAAACTTTTATGAGTGATTGTGAATAGTTATTTGGGGTAGTAATTGAAGTATTGGTGGATTATTCAGTCGCTTGAAGGGTATAACCAACATTCGAATCTGGGTGATGATTCTTGAAGCCTGAGGACGCGGCGAGAAATAACATCGACCGATTGTTGGTCCAGGCAGGTTGGGTTATTCAGGATTATAAGGATTTGAATCTTGGAGCTTCTTTGGGTGTTGTTGTCCGCAATTTCCCATTGAAGTCTGGGTTTGCTGATTATTTGCTTTTTGTTGACAGACAAGCTGTTGGAGCTGTTGAAGCGAAACCTGAGGGCACTACGTTAAGCGGGGTGGCTGAGCAATCTGAGAAGTATTTGAAGGGGCTTCCTGATAATATTCCTCATGTTAGGGAGCCGTTGCCTTTGGCTTATGAGAGCACGGGTGTTGAAACGTTTTTTAGGGATTTAAGGGATCCTGAGTCTCGTTCTCGTCGGGTCTTTGCCTTTCATAAGCCTGAGATGTTTCTGGATTGGTTGGCTCAGGGGGACACGCTTAGGGTTAGGCTTAGGAATATGCCTCCTTTGATTACTGAGGGTTTGAGAGAGTGTCAGATTGAAGCCATTAGGAATTTGGATGGGTCTTTTGCAGAGGCTAGGCCCAGGGCGCTTATTCAGATGGCTAGTGGAAGTGGTAAGACTTTTGCGGCTGTAACTTTTGCTTACAGGTTGATCAAGTTTGCTAATGCGAAGCGGATTTTGTTTTTGGTTGATCGCAATACTCTGGGGCGTCAGACTTCGCAGGAGTTTCAGCAGTATAGGACGCCTGATGATGGGCGAAAGTTTACTGAATTGTATAATTTGCAGCGGCTTACATCGAATAAGATTGACCCTGTGAGCCGTGTTTGTATTACTACTATTCAGCGGCTTTATTCTATGCTTAAGGGTGAACCTGAATTTGACGCGGAAAGAGAGGAGACATCGATTTTTGAGATTGCACCTAAGGATATGAAGCCTGTTGAGGTTTCTTATAATCCCGAGATTCCGATTGAGATGTTTGATTTTATTATCACTGATGAGTGTCATCGTTCGATTTATCATCTTTGGCGTCAGGTTTTGGAATATTTTGATGCGTTTATTATTGGGTTGACTGCGACTCCGTCTAAGCAGACGTTGGGTTTTTTCAATCAGAATCTTGTCATGGAGTATGGTCATGATAGAGCTATTGCTGATGGTGTAAATGTTGGGTATGAAGTTTACAGGATTGCCACCGAGATTACTCAGAAGGGGAGTAGGGTTGAGGCTGGCTTTTATGTCGACAAAAGGGATAAGCTTACACGGAAGACTCGTTGGGAGATGCTTGATGAGGAGTTGACGTATGATGCTGGTCAGTTGGATCGTGATGTGGTTGCTCCTGATCAGATAAGGACTGTTGTTAGGACTTTTAGGGATAGGTTGTTTACTGAGATTTTTCCGGGGCGGAAGGAGGTTCCTAAGACGCTTGTTTTTGCGAAGGATGATTCTCATGCTGAGGATATTGTTCAGATTATTCGTGAGGAGTTTGGTAAGGGAAATGAGTTTTGTAAGAAGATTACATATAAGACTACGGGTGAGAAGACTGAGGATTTAATTGCTAGTTTTCGTAATTCGTATTATCCTCGCATTGCGGTTACGGTGGATATGATTTCGACTGGTACGGATATTCGTCCTTTGGAGTGCCTTTTGTTTATGCGTGATGTGAAGTCGAGTGTTTATTTTGAGCAGATGAAAGGTCGTGGGACGCGGACTATTTCTAGTACGGATTTGAATGCTGTTACTCCTGATTCGACTCACAAAACGCATTTTGTGATTATTGATGCGGTTGGCGTTTGTGAGAGCGATAAAACTGATTCTCGTCCTCTGGAGCGGAAGCGGAGTGTACCATTTGATAAGCTTGTTATGTCGGTTGCTTTGGGTGCTAGAGATGAGGATAGTTTAACATCTTTGGCGGGAAGACTTGCTCGTTTGGATATGGAAATAGATGATAAGGAAAGAATGGAGATTGAGGCGACTGTAGGCGGTAGGTCGTTAAGGCAGATTATTAATGTGCTTTTTGATGCAGTTGATCCTGACAAGCAGTTGGAGAAGGCTAAGGAGATTTTTGAGACTGACAGTCCTACGGCTGAGCAGGTGAAAGAGGCTTCTGAGGAGTTGGTTAAGGATGCTTGTGCTCCTTTTGATGATCCGACGTTTAGAAATACGGTTATTGACGTTAAGAAGCGGAGTGAGCAGATTATTGACACTGTTAGCAGGGATGTTCTTGTTTTTGCGGGTGGTGATGAGCAGGCTGCAAGCAAGGCTCGGTTTATGGTTGATTCGTTTAAGCGGTTTATAGAGGATAACAAGGATGAATTGACGGCTTTACAGATTATTTACAGTAAGCCTTTTGGTCAACGGCATTTGACGTATGAGGCGATTAAGCAGCTTGCTGAGGCAATTAGGAAGCCGCCGTATAATCTTACGCCTGAGCTTCTTTGGTTAGCTTATGAGCAATTGGAAAAGTCCAAGGTGAAGGGTGCTGGTCCGCAGAAGCTTTTGACGAATATTGTTTCTCTTGTTAGATTTGCTATTGGAGCAGTTGATACTTTGGAGCCTTTTTCTGAGACTGTAAACCATAGGTTTGATGAGTGGCTTGCTGAACAAGAGAAGTTGGGGAGAAAGTTTACTCCAGAGCAAAAGGAGTGGCTGATTATGTTGAAAGACCATATTGCCACTTCGTTAAGTATTGGAATAGATGACTTTGAAAACGTGCCCTTCAACCAAAAAGGGGGAGCTGTTAAAGCATATCAGCTCTTTGGACAGGAACTTAACAACATTCTTGAGGAATTGAACACGGTGTTGGCGAAGTGACAGAAGAGAAAAATAACTTACCGCAATTACCCAAAGCCTGGGTCTGGACAAGGCTAGGTGAAATTTGCGATTTAGTAAATGGGCGTGCTTTCAAACCGAGTGAGTGGTCTTCTGAAGGTTTGCCGATAATCAGAATCCAGAACCTAAACGATGTCAACGCTGATTTCAATTACTGCAATTTTGAAGTAGAAGACAAATACGTTGTAACCGACGGACAACTCTTATTTGCTTGGTCTGGAACGCCAGGGACTTCTTTTGGCGCTCATATATGGAACAGAGGAAAGGCATTTCTTAACCAACATATTTTCAAAGTGGAGATTGACGGGAACTGCATTGATAAGATTTTTTTGATGCATTTGCTGAATCACAATGTCGCTGAGTATATTAACAAAGCACATGGAACAGCAGGATTAGCACATATCACCAAAGGCAAATTTGAAAATTCACTAATATCTCTTCCACCTTTTAAAGAGCAATGTCGTATTGCTTTAAAGATCGAGGAGCTTTTTACTAATCTGGATGCTGGTGTCAAAGGGCTGCGGAAGGTTAAGACGCAGTTGAAGCGTTACCGCCAAGCAGTCTTGAAATACGCTTTTGAGGGCAAGCTGACCGAAGAATGGCGAAAAACCCACAAAGACCAAATCGAACCAGCACAAAAACTCCTTGAACGCATAAAAGAAGAACGAAAAAGGGGTCTAGGAGAAAGATATAAGGAGTTGCCCCCATGCGATACATCAGATATGTCTGTACTACCAGAGGGATGGGTATGGACACTATTAGGCGAAATGATTTCTTTTGAATATGGTAAAGGGCTTGTAGGGGAGAAAAGAGACCCAAGAGGGAAGGTTCCGGTCTACGGTTCAAACGGAATAGTTGGTCACCATTCAGTGCCATTAGTGGATAAGCCTTGCATAATTGTTGGAAGAAAAGGGGCGATTGGCTCCGTCCACTTGTCAAAAGTACCGTGTTGGCCAATCGACACTACTTATTATATAACGCCGCCAGAAGGAGTGGACTTGCGTTTTCTTTCATATCTCTTATCCACTTTGGGTTTAGTTTCACTTGATAGATCTACTGCTATTCCAGGTCTAAACAGAAATGACGCTTACGCTATCAGAATCCCCCTAGTTCCTTTTTCTGAACAACAACAAATGGTTGAAGAAATAGAGCACCGTCTCTCCTTGGTTGAAGAAGTCGAAAAGGCTCTTGACCAAAGTATGAGGCAAAGTGAGAGTCTACGTCAGAGCATCTTGAAGAGAGCTTTTGAAGGAAAGCTTGTCTCTCAAGACCCAACTGATGAACCTGCAGAAAAACTGCTTGAACGTATAAAGGAAGAGAAGGCGAAGCGTAGAACCCAAGGAAATACAGAAAAGAAGAATAAAAAGGAAAGCAGTCTAAGACAGAGAGAGTTGACGTGCTATGTCGAATGAGTCATCTTCGATTGTGCAAAGGGTATGGAACTACTGCAATGTCTTGAGAGACGATGGTGTAAGCTACGGTGATTACGTTGAACAGCTGACCTACCTTCTTTTTCTGAAGATGGCTGATGAACAGACAAAGCCACCCTTTAACAAGCCTTCGACAATTCCAAAGGGGCTTGACTGGCTAAGCCTCCTCGAGAAAGACGGAACCGCATTGGAAGCACATTACCGTTACATTCTTGAGACTCTAGGCAAAGAAAAGGGCATGTTGGGCGTCATTTTCAGAAAATCACAAAACAGAATCCAAGATCCTGCAAAACTCAAACGCCTCATCGAGCTAATCAACCAAGAGACATGGATTGGCATAGATATCGATGTAAAGGGCGAAATCTACGAAGGTCTACTCCAGAAAAATGCAGAGGACATCAAAAGCGGAGCAGGACAATACTTCACCCCAAGACCACTAATCAAAGCCATGGTAGAAGTGATGCGCCCAGAGCCAGGAATGACAATAAATGACCCAGCATGCGGCACAGGCGGTTTCATAATAGCCACACACGACTACATATCAAAAAACTATCGGTTAGACGTAGAGCAAAAGAAATTTCTCAGGTTCAATACCTTCAGTGGAAAAGACATTGTGGACAGTGTAGCAAGACTATGTGTAATGAACCTATACCTACACGGCATCGGCGGAGATACAAGCCCTATAGAAGTAGGTGACTCACTGATATCAGACCCTGGCACGCGTCACGACATGGTAATGACCAATCCACCCTTTGGCAAAAAAAGCAGCGTCACCATAGTAAACGGCGAAGGGAAAGCCGATAAAGAATCACTAACTTACGAAAGACAAGACTTTTGGGCAACAACAAGCAACAAACACCTAAACTTCCTACAACACGTTAAGACACTATTGAAAATCAACGGAAAAGTAGCGATAGTCATCCCAGACAACGTCCTCTTTGAGGGTGGAGCAGGAGAAACAGTAAGAAGAAAACTCCTCCACGAATGCGACGTCCACACACTATTGCGTCTACCAACAGGAGTATTCTATGCCCAAGGCGTAAAAGCAAACATCCTATTCTTCGACCGCAAACCCGCCAGCGAAAAACCCTGGACAGAAAAACTCTGGATCTATGACCTAAGAACAAACAAACACTTCACCCTCAAAACAAACCCACTACGATACGAAGACCTCCAAGACTTCATAAAATGCTACAACCCACAAAACCGCCACGACAGAAAACCAACCGAACGCTTCAAACCCTTCACCTACAACGAACTCACACAAAGAGACAAAGCAAACCTAGACATATTCTGGCTCAAAGACGAAAGCCTAGAAGACACAGAAAACCTACCACCCCCAGACACAATCGCAAGAGACATAACAGAAAACCTACAATCCGCACTAGAACAATTCAACAGCATAACCGAAGACCTAGAAGAAAACAAAAACCCAAAAACAAACCACAACATAAAATCTTTTAAGATAACCCAAACAAAAAAAGAATGATCATTATGGCTAAATGTCCAAACTGCAAAAAAGAAAACCCCAAACCAGCCAAGACATGGGAATATAGGCCAGCATTCACAGTCCAAGCCTACACATGCAACAACTGCAAAACAAAATACAGAGAATACTACGACAAAAACGGAAAACACAGCTTCACACTAAAACTCCAAAAAGGAAAAGGCTACATCAAAGCATAGAGTAACGATCGATCGATGTATGATGGGGCTGTGCATGTTCCAAGAGATTTTGTGAAGGAGATGGCTGAGTGAGGCTGTGGTTTGAATGATTCCGGTTGAAATCTCTTCTGTCAAAAAGTCGTATGGCGATGTGAAGGCTGTTGATGGAGTTTCCTTTTCGGTTAACGAGGGCGAAGTTTTCGCTCTCGTCG
>Ga0315282_10010368_pt1 | contig 14624 bp, 20 predicted proteins | sample YL17G07_20_MG_FD_203693 | JGI IMG/M metagenome (GOLD analysis project Ga0315282, IMG submission 203693) | Sediment microbial communities from Yellowstone Lake, YNP, Wyoming, USA - YL17G07_20 | ecosystem: Environmental > Aquatic > Freshwater > Lake > Sediment | place: USA: Wyoming | collected...
AAGTAGGTTGGTAAGACTGAGGAGGGAGAGCCCGGTGACGGGAAACTGTCACGCCGGGTTCGGGGGGGAGGGTGCGTGGTTTACCTGCCCAAGCAATTGGGAAAGGCAGCGTGCCCTTACCTGTATCATCAAAAGCACGCAAAGAGGAGTTTAGAGACGGAGCCCGCATTTCCTCCCTCTGTCACCGTTCGGCTCCGATCATGTCCCGCGCGTCTCAAAATGCGCCGTTTTCAGGATCGTCCTTAAATGAACGCGATGACCGCAGTAGAGCTCGTGACAGGCTGAGTCGAGACAACGGTCGCCAAGACAGGTTGAGCTTGTGAGCAACTTGCCATCGTTGGGATCACCGCTGCGCGGGTGACTCAAGTGTGGCTACGCGCCACCTATTTTGGAATTTAAACTTCCACACATCCTATCAGGATCACGATTCACACAGGATCACGACAAATGTAATCGCTCCGCAAAATAGAGCATTGCTGCTTCAGGATCATCTGTCCGGTTATCCGGGTGTTGCCACTTTGGGTTTCAAACCCAAATCTGACCGCGCCCACATCTTCTTTCCTTCTACCGTCTGCTTCGCCTTTCCAAAGCACTTCCTGACTACCCGCCGGCTGTTTCTGTCGTACGCGCCTTGTCGTACGCGCCCTGGGCGCCCACGCGCCCACTTTAATTTGGGTATTTTTGTTTTGTATACACCCTGTTTCTTACTTCTTTTCTTTCTGTTTTCTCTTTCTTCTCACTTTCTTCTTCTCTTCTTCCTTTCTTCTTTCTCTATCCGGTTAGTCTGTATCTTCCAGTTTTGTCTTCTATGTTTTCTACTCTCTTTGTCTTCCTCCAATCCTCTACTCTACCGGCTCCTACCGGCTCTACTCCACCTCTTCCGGTCTCCCGGCTATGCTCTTCTGTCTCCAAGTATCCTACTCTTCAAGTCTCCATATCCTCCCGTCTCTATCTTCCAATCTCCAATGCTCTTTCAGTGTCTTTCAATCGTCCATGCTCTTCCGGTTATGTCTTTCATGCTCTCCTATCTCCAAGTATCCTACTCTTCGTCTCCAAGTCTCCAGCTACTCCACCAGCTTCACTCTTCCTCTCTACCAGCCTCCACTCCTCCATTCGTTCCAATCCTCCACTCCAATCCACCCGCTCCCATCAGTTCTCCCTCAATCTTCTATGTTCTCCAAGTCTTCGTTCAGCCTATGCTTCCATCCAGCTATCCCGCTATTCAAGTCAAGTCACCAGTTCTCCTAATTTTCCAATTCTCTTCAGCTGCTTCAAATCTCTCTCCTATTCTCCAAGTCTCCATGCTACTCCATCAACCCAGCTTCATCCGGTTCTCCAAGTTTGCTGCTCCAATAGCTCAGCTCCAACCCATCCGTCTCCAACTCACCAGTTCTCCAACTGCTCCACCGGCCGGTTCAACTCACCTCCGTCAATCCTCCAACCACCCACCGCCTCTACTCACCTCCCACACCACCACACTCCAAAACCACTCCCACTCCACCACTCGCGGGATAGGCGGCCCGTGGGTGAAGGAGAATTTTCTTGAAATCGGAGACAGGATTCACACCAACGATACGTTTAACTCTGATCAGTCGTAACTAACGTGTATAGACTGCTTTTTATCGCAACCAGGAAAGTGTGATGGTTGCGTGAGAAAAAGAGACCGAGAGAAGTCATAGTTCAGAAGATACTTGATCGAGAGGAACACGCGTGGACTGACCTTCTTTTCGAGGGTTGGTTGGCAGACCTGGTGGAACATTCGTTGCCAGGAGCCAAACGAGTTCATTTGATCTTTCAGGACAAACCAAGCGAAATCAGAAAGACCGTGATGCATTACACCGGCAAGTTTTACGACATAGGCGCGTATGCATGTGAAGTCGTGGCTAGAAATGATGAAATTGTGGCTAAGGTACCGGATATTCCAAGGGTTCCAGGAATACCAGATGATGTAGAGGAGAAGTTCGTGGAAGCGGATCGCGAGTTCGATAGGATGATTAGACAAGTAGCGAGCAGAATAGTTGAGGACTTGAAGGCGGGACGCATGACAGAGTGGGCTGATGCATGGATTCTGGAAGGGGGTAGGAAGCGAGGTCCCCTGGCCCGCGTTTCAAAATGACTCAGGAGAGGAGGCTCAAGGCGTGTCGCTCGTGAAACTGCAACGGACGATCCATGCGAAACTCGTTCTAGACCGGAAGGGGAAACGGGCTCATGGCCTGTTGCGCCATGATGCAGGGGGCCTATTGGCAGTCCCCGAGAACTCTAGTCGTGTGTGAGCCATGAAGACGCCTCGAATGGCTAGAGAATCTCCCGACTTCAGTCGCGGAGAGTGTCAAAAGGCAAGTTTTGGGCTAGTGGAAGGCTCTCGCCGGAGCTACCTGCCCGCGCTTTCTAGACTCACGTCTATCTTCCAGTCGTGCTTGGATCGCTCTTTGTGGATTTGAATGAGTTCCCTGTACTTGGAATTCAAGAGTTCGCGAGCTTCTCGAAATCCTAGACCTGTCAGTTTCGAGAAGTGCTCTATTGCCTCGTTCGCGAGTTCGTTGGAGGCTGCATAGCCTAGGTGATAGATCAAGTTGCAGCCACGGCAGACTACATTGTAGCCTCGTAGTCTCTGCACATGGTTTGCGTCGTCGTACTCCCAGAGTTCATGGCATATGAGCTCGCGTGGCTCGCCCTCTTGGCCGCAAATCTCACACCGATTCCGAACTCTATCCAGTTCCCTCTTCCTTATGTTTCGCCATTTCCTTCCTCCCAGAATGGTGGAGACCTTCTTCCCCCAACTGGGCTTGGGCACCAGGTCGACTTCGAAGGGACCCACTTGAACCATGACAAATAGGTCCGCGATCCTCAACCTAATGGCTTTCGCTCCGACATCCGAAAGCATGAAGATCCGCCTCCTCGTCCGCAACGGGCTGGGCGCGCCTAAGATGGTGTCAAATGGGTGGAGCGAGGCAATTGACAAAGAGCCACCCCTCCCCCATGAAAAGCTTCACAAACGACACTCGAACTCAACAGTCGCGTAGACCCGTTGAACAACACAGCCACTGCCATTGTACCAATTGGCGGCCTAGTCTGTTGAGATATCACAGTCTCTCCCGAGAAAAAGATCAAACTAGGACGACGGATCGTGCGTGCTTCCTATCAACATTCAAGAACTGTGGTCTTCATGGTAAGTGTTGGGAGTCTCCCGTTCTCTTGCTGATTTCCTCGTTGTGAAGTGCGCTTTGATGTGTGGACGGCTGATGTACCAGTAAATGGCCACGGGAACCACTATGCCGACCAAGAAGAGAAACGCCACGATCTCGTACGCTACCAGAATCAGACCCTCAGGCACATATGAAAGTGCAGCCCTCTACGCGGCTCCTAGGTTGCTGCCAAGCCGCCCAGATACCGGCCACGTAGCAGGACGATGAAACACCTATGAAAAGCTTGGTTCTGCGTGTGGTTCTCGTGTGGTTCTTCCGTGTGGCATTCAAGCCGTATGAACTATTTCGTCAAGACGTTTATGCTTTTGTTCTCTTTTTCACTTCATCTTCATTCTTGATGGTTGGCTTGAACGCGGCACTCACCTATTCGCGCGCATGGCGCATTCAATGAGCCGCTCCGGAAGGTTGCCCATTCACACACCCGGCCGCTACTGGGCCAGGGTCTCTTCGGGCTTGCCAACCGCGAGAAATGACTCCCACGCTGGAACTTGAAGCTTTTCATCCTTTCACACACGCAAAGGCTAACCGAACCGTGCCGTTTCAATCCGTCTGTTGTGGAATCAAAGAGAAGAACAGCATCTGTGCTTTTCTGATGTGCTCCTCGAAGGGGATGTCGTTGTTGCTGTCGTACTTCTCGTTCACCTTCTCGTACAGCTGCCTCAGAATGGCGTCCTCGAAGATCCAACCGCCCTGTGCACCGAAGATGGTCTGAAGCGCACGGATGAAGGCCCCTGGGTTGGATAGGACCATCAGACGTTTCACGTGCCAGTTTACGGCTTTGGCTTGAGGATCCCCCAGAATAGCCTCTAGCCCTTCATCATCTGAACAAATTCTCCCTCAACGCACATCTTCAGTTGTTCTGCCTCAGGCCGCGGTCGCGGTCCTAGTCCGCCCGATGAGTCGGGTCGCGCACTCAACATCAGAGATGCCCTCGCATCTGGGTCTCGCTATGACGCGAGCGAGGGATGCGACCAGATGGGCAATATAGAACAGATCAGGAAGGGGCATCCGCCACGCTCCTTTCTTGGTTCTGATCAGAGTGGATAGTCTTGAGTCCTTGCTAGCGGTTTCTAGGCCCCTTGCAAGTAGTTCTAAGCGAGTTGTAAGCACTGTAAGCGTTTGGTTGCGGGGGGTCGTGGAAAAGGTCGGGCGATCAGTAGGAGGGAAGGTCGCGGAGAGTGGTATCGATTGTCCAGCGCTTTTCTTGTGTGTCTAGATCATAGCCGTCTCCCGCATCTCCAACAGAATCTTTCTGTCGCAGACGAAACCTCGGCACCGCAGCCAGGGCAGAAGTGTACCGGGAGGGCAGTCACACGTTCCACAGCTTTTCGTCTGCGCCTGTAGCGCTCAACCAGTGGTAGCACAATCCAGAATATCACCGGACCTACGATCATCAAAAAGAAGCTCGCGACCATGGCATTGTAGAGACCCGGGTCGAAGTGTCCAAGACCAGCAGCAATTCCTCCAATCACGCTGAATGTGATCCACAAAATGAGTCCGAGAAACAGCGATATGGCTCCTCCAGCGATGTTGACAAGCTTTCCCATCACCATCGCCTTTCAGGTAGCGAAGTACCTGGTGCTTCGTTATCGCTGCTAATAACAATGGTTGAACGCTCGGCCTGATCCCCCTCAAGCCCGGCTTGCTTTCACTTATGACTCACATCGATACGGTCAGCGCTTTCTGGAGGAGGAAGAAGCATCACGACGGCATCCTCCCTCTCTTCTATCTTTTTCCAAAGCCGCTCGCATAACAGACTGATAGGTATAGAAGCACCCAGGCTAATCATCAACAACACGACCTGATCCGCGTCACCGGACTTCTCGGAGTTCATCTAAAGTGAGTTTATCGAGAGAAAAACAGGTTCCATGTGTGCCAGGTGAGAAGGAAAGGGGCAGACAGGAGACCCCTCGGCGCCAACAGATAGAAGGCACAGGGCCTCACCGTGCATGAGTCTGCTCTGCATGGCATTCTTCCAAGTGAAAGAGGTCGGTCAGCTAGTTTTCCGCTTTCTCCGACTCCGCACTCCCACTAGCAACATTGCAAGTTCGTCCACGACCTGCTTGTCTCTGCCATACTCTTTGACCATGACGAGGCCGAGATGACGTTGAAACATGCAGCTCAATGCATTTCCGCATTGACTCAGAGCGACCAAAAAGATGCGTGAGGGGGAATCGCCGATAGGTACCGGAACTGGTTTGGGGTGCATGGCATCCCACCACTGTCACGAGAGAAAGATGGAGCTACACAAGCAGCCGACCACGACCCTCCCGAAAAGATCACCCGCCGAAGAATCGGCACCTACTGTGTCCCCGACCCTCCAGAGGCGTGGGGCGCAGGATTCTTCTGCCTTTCTCATGAGTTCTAAGGATCCCTTTAGGGCTGAGCGCCGAACTGTATCAGCGCAGGGACATAGACAAGACTTGCCTCTAATGGAATGACATCTTCCGGTATCTCGAAGACAACACAGCCTTCGACGCTCTCCCCCGGCAACAGTTCCTCGTAAGCCCCTGAATTCCCTATCAGGTTCTGAACCTCCTCATCTGTCGACCATCGAGGGCTATACTCCTCTGTACGAGCGCCGCTTATTGGTTCCCACACACTGTAGATGAAGCCAGCATTTGCCGCGATCTCCCCTCGATTAAGGTACGGTGTCCTCTGAGCTCGTATCCAGTTGTTCTGGAACCTGAAAGCCAGAATGATGAATTTCATGCCCGTTTTCGCCGTGAACGCATAGTACCCGCTCAAGTAGGGCCCATGCACTGCTACTGTGCTCTCTCTCCACCAGAGAAGCCTCAGCTCGGCAAGCTCCCGCTTGCCTTCCGCCGCTCGACTTTGAACAAAAGGTTTCAGTCCTGTACTAGGGGGATATCGATTCCGCGTTGAGGAGGCACTGCCGCCAAGAGTTGACCAAGAGACTGAATGCAAATGAGGGCTGGCTGAAGGCGCGCCGATTAGCGGCACAGATTCACTCTTCCTCGCCTGTGTTAGCCACTACATGGCACCTATTCTGAGTCTCAGCACCTAATTGGTCCGAAATGACTGGTTCCCGAGAGGAGCAGACTAGCTCCTTTTAAGTCCAGAAAGAAGCTCCACCGATAGAAGTTGTACGACGCTTCGATGAGTCTGAAGAGTCTGAAATCATGGGCTCGAACACGTCTGCCCGCTGATGATACGGTCCGAAAAGCCATCCTGTCGCAACCTGACGAAATCCCAGCCTTTGCTTTTGTGGAATTGGCCGTCTCTTGGGATAGGATGATGGCATCAGCCTAGCCTGGCATCAGGCCGGTTGTAGTTCTACTACGACAACTTTGCCGCCTGGCAGATTGCCAACGAATTCGCAAGTTCCGCTGTTGATTAGTACTGCTGCTTCCTGTGCGTCCAAGACTTTCTGTTTTCTTCCGCCGCCGTTCTGAAGGATGGCGTTGTTGGTCGGACCCTCGCGAGAGATCCTTTGTTTGAGCAGCTGTCTCAAGTCGTCTGTGCTCATCTGCGTTAGGTCCAGGCTTGCGAGTTCTTGCTCCGTGTAGCCCACTGTCAGAAGCAGAATCTCCCTCAACTGTTCTGTGCAGAGAGATTCGTCTTGAGGGCTTGGAACGGTCTCGAGGAAGCTGGTTGCTCTGTTGAAGGCGTCACGCATGTCCGTCTCCAAGCTTTGGGGTAGTTTGCTTTTGTTCAGTGTGTAGACGTGTTCGATGTCGCCTTTGTGTCCCATGAAGAAGGCGCGGTAGTCTCTGATGAATCCCTTGGTTTTTGATTCTGCGATTAGCAGCCTGTTGCTGAAGTAGACTCTGAGGATGTAGGGTCGCCACTTGAACCCAGCTGCTCTGAAGGCCTCACGGATGCTCGCCGAGATTGCTTTAGTGGTAATGTGTCTTTCCTTCTCTGCGTCGAAGTGCGATATCACCGGCGCGTCAGGCGCCAACGTATGGCCTAGCCTGAGTCTACGCTCCAGCTCTTCACTCAGGTAGCGGCAGCCTTCCTCGTTAAGAAGACCAAAGTATTGGCGCCCAGACTTGCTGAGTCCCCTGCGGACGATGACCATCGTTGGTACTCGTGCAAACGTGACTGTCATAGCTTCGCGGTCTATCTGAATCTCCGGTAGGTCACGTATCTCCAAGCCGTCCGTTCCCTTGTGGTCGTTTAGGGCTCCTGGCCTGAAGCCGCAGAATGCAGACAGCGCCATCGCGGCCCTCGTCCTCGTGCAGGCGTGTTCGAGAGCCCTTCGAAGCTCATCCGGCTCAGGCGCCTTCTCCTCCCGCAGAGTAGGCGTGTCGTTCGGGTCTGTGAAGTTAATCTTCCTCTCGCCTAGGCTGATGTTGTTGAATGACAGCCAAGATTTCACGGCCTTCACAAACCCCTTCCCATAGGAGCCAGCGTAGTCTTTCCCTTCAAGCTCGGTGACCGTGTCCACAAGCAGGCTGTGAACTTCTTGCGGGTCCTTCCGTAAGAGATCAGCCGGCGTCAAGCACCATTTCCTGCAGAATAAGCCGAGTCGGCGGAGGTACACGTTGGCGGTCAGCTCGGACTTGCGACTCAGGTTGTCGTACCATCGCTTGACTTGAGGGTTCTCGAGGAGTTTCTTGTGCGCCATGCCATGCGGCCTCGGGCCTCCTCTTTGCCTGCTATAAAAGCCGTCGAGCGACCGATTCTTGGGACTCGCCCAAGTAGTTTGGCGGGCCCGGTGGGATTCGAACCCACGACCTCTGGCTTTCCGCCTAGTCGTCCGCAGGCTTCCGCGAGGAGCTTGGGTCTCCCCTCAACGTCATAATCCTGGCTAGACTACGGGCCCGAGCAACCCGGGATACGTAACTGTTCGCATTTGAGGTGCTGAGGTCTGCTAAGTGATCGTGTTGAGGCTATGTGGTTTTCGGAATCTCATTCGCTTGGGTCGTGCTCGCAGAGTTCAGTGCCCTTTCGAGGGCGTCGGCAACATTCTCCCGCCCCATCGCTTCTATGTAAGGGCCAAGTCTGGGTCCCTTCGGCGATCCAAGAAGAATCCCATACAGGATCTTGAAGAACTCCGGCGGGTCGATTCCGTGTTTCTTCGCGATTTCAAATATCGAATTCTGGAGGATGTCGGCTGAGGCCTCTCCCCTTATGATCATCGTTAATTCGCGGACGGCATCTACTTCCGTGCCAGAAAGTGTCGGGATATGCTCTGAAATCTCGGCGAAGTCTTCCGCCCAGTTTCGAGCGTATCCTAGGCGCGTATCAATGCTCGGCGACTCCTGCTCGTGCAGGTAGCCGTACTCCTCCAGCTTCGTAAGGACGTATTCCTTCTCCTTCCCTTTTGGTGCCACCTTTGCAAGATAGACGAGTAGGTTGTACGGGATGTGCGTTTCCGGCTGTTGGGGGGGCTTCAGGCGCCAGACATACTCGTAGAGACCTCTCAGTTCCGCGCGCTCGAATTCGTCTTGGATCGCTTTCTTTCCGAAGTAGATGTCCTCGAGAGTGTCCAGTTCCATCATGTAAGTCGGAACGTCATCCACAGAGAGCGTTCTGGCGCCCACAATTCGCTTCAGCATTAGCAGGATCAGAGACTCCGGTGAGGCGTAGCGCAGCCAAATCTGGGGCGTGAAGACATTACCGACTGATTTCGAGATCTTCTTCCCTGACTTGTCAAGGAACATCTCATACCTAACGTGATAGGGTGGAGCATAGTCGAGTATGTCTTGGCAGATGCGATCGTTGACTCGGACTGAGTCAAGTATGTCTTTGCCATATGCCTCGAAGTTAATGCCTAGTGCCTGCCACCTTGCTGCAAACTCACTTTTCCAACTCAGTTTGCCGCGGCCTTCGAGTACGTTCGCCTCGCCTCTGAACCCACATCCTTCAAGCTCCTGTCCGCGTATGTCGATCTGTCCTTCACACGAATAGAGGACTTTGTGTTCATCTGGTAGGTACTTGTAGGCTCGAGTCGTGTAGATTCTTCCGCATCCGCCGCATATTGGGAAGTACGGTAGAACCTCAGTGTATTTCTCTTGGCCAAGTTCTTCCTTTATGATCTTTGCAACTTTGTCGGCGTTTTCAAGGATCTTCACAATCTGTTGGTTGAAGAGGCCCTCACGATAGGCCTTCTTGGCAGAGTAGAATGTGTATTCGACCCTGCATTTGTCCAAGGCTTCGCGCAGAAGTGAACTCATGTGATCTCCGTAGCTTTCATGGCAGTTGAACGGGTCTGGTATGGACGTGACCGGATATCCCAGATATGTCGCGAGCGAGGCTGGCATGCCGGCCGGAACTTTTCTAAGCCCATCAAGGTCATCCGAGAAGGCTATGTACTCTGCTTTTCCGCCGAGCGTTTCGATCGCGAGTTTGATGGCGTATGATCTGACACCGTCGCTCAGGCTGCCGACGTGCGGGATCCCGGAAGCGCCTAATCCGCTCTCGGTCCTGACAACGGCCGGTTTTCTTCCTAGCTGGTCCTCTCTCTCGAGGACTCTATGCGCAACAAGGTCGAGCCAGGTCCCCCGTCCAATGATCTGCCTCGACATGTCATGCGCTTCCGAATTGCGGTCTGCTATGCTCCTTGCAGATCATAAAGGTTTGATGTGACCGTGGATCGAACATGGAAATCACGGATCGCCTGACCAAATCGAGAAACGCTTTTAGCGTGGCCAAGTTGCTACCTGCGGACATCTCACAGCTAGAGGAGTGAGACGAGGATCAATCGCTAGAATCCAACACTGGAAGGTCGATGAATTGTCCACCGAAAGAAATACCCGGAACTGGCTTGTCCTGCTCGTTTTCGTGGGGATTGTAGCCGTGATGGACTACGTTCTTCTGAACTATCTCATGTCCCACGGTCTTGAGGCGAAGTCGTATCCAATCCAGGTTGGGAACTACCAGTTCTCCATCCCGCTCCTGAGCCTGACTTTCGCAGGCGTGATAATCGTGGCGATCGCGGCTTGGCGCTACATGTCAAGCACGATGCCCATCTCAGCCCTCAAGGAAATGTCACAACTGGAAACCATCCGCACACTGAGAGCTGCAGGAGTCGCGCTGTTCTTCTTCAGCGCCGTGCTCTTTGGCCCGTATATTGTCGGGGCGAGTGCCTTCTGGACACAGATGTCCTCTCTAGGCCGAGCTGTTCCATCACTTGCAGGTCCCCTTCAAGGCCTATTGTCATCGATCCGGCCTGCCATGAACTTGGATGCCCTCACGAAGGTAGCTGTATCCCAGAATATCGCTGCTGCGGCACTAGTTGCAGTCTCAGGACTAGTAGGCTCCCTTCAGCGCCGGATGAGACGTGCGCGATAGACCCCTTGGACAAGAACAAGCTCTGCAAGACTCGAGCGGAGTGAAGGTATTTTAGACTTCGAACGTTCACTCGTTACACATCGCACCTTAAGCCCGTTGAAAGGATCAGTCGTGAGGTCATAAATGACTCAGTTCACGTGTAAAACAATTGATATTTTGACCGGTCGGCGCACGGTCTTGTTGAACCGCAACGACTGCGAAAGGGTGGACATTCGAGCACACGACCGCGTTAACTTGAGACGAGGCGACAAGAATGTGACAGCAACGGTCGACACGACCTCAACAATCGTGAACGGAGGCGAGATCGGAATCACTAGCGACTTGACCCCAGAGCTCAGCGTGAAGGAAGGCGAGATCATCGAAGTAACTCTACTGCCTGCACCCAACTCGGCGCTCCTCATTCGAAAGAAGATAATGGGGCAGAAACTTACGCGGGATGAGATCTACTCAATTGTTGAGGATTCAGTCAAAGGCATGCTGAGCGATGTGGAAATGGCCGGGTTCCTGGTGGCCCAACAATTCCACGGCCTTACAGATGAGGAACAGGTCTGGCTAACAAAAGCCTTGGCTGATACCGGGGAAACGATCGATTTCCAGAGACCCGTCTACGACAAGCACTCGGTCGGAGGCGTCCCCGGAAACAAGGTGAGCCTCCTCATAGTTCCAATAGTCGCCTCTGCCGGACTGTTGATCCCAAAGACAGCCAGCCGCGCGATCACCAGCCCATCGGGAACCGCCGACACGATGAGCGTCCTCGCTCCTGTGGAGTTCTCCACTGTTGAGCTGAAGAAGCTGGCGCTGAAGACAGGTGGAGCAATTGTTTGGGGTGGAAGTCTCCGCCTTGCGCCGGCAGATGATGTCTTCATCGGTGTTGAGCATCTGTTACGAATCGATCCTGAGCCGCAGATGATCGCAAGTATAATGGCTAAGAAGCTCGCGGTAGGAGCGGACTTCATGGTGCTTGATCTGCCGGTCGGGCACGAGGCTAAGGTTCCGTCTTCAGACGAAGGAAGGAGGCTTTCATTCAAGTTCATCGGTATCGGAGACAAGCTCGGCATCAAGGTGCGATGCGGAATCACATACGGTGGTCAGCCAGTTGGGTACACGATAGGTCCAGCATTGGAGGCTCGCGAGGCCCTTGAAGCGCTAGAAGGGAAAGGCCCGACCAGTCTAATCGAGAAGTCCACTGCGCTTGCGGGCATGCTGCTTGAGTTTGGCGGGAAAGCCGTTCGCGGGGAGGGTCAAGCGCTCGCGAGACAGATCCTCACCTCAGGCAAAGCCCTAGAAAAGATGTGTGAGATAATTGACGCTCAGGGCGGAGACAGCAAGGTTCGATCCACCCAAATCCAGGTAGGCAAATGCCGGGCTGAAATCATCGCCCCATGCGATGGGTACGTAACACGTGTCTCAAATGCTGCGATGAACCAAATCGCACGAGCCGCGGGTGCACCGGTCGAGAAGGGAGCAGGCATATTGCTCTACGGAAAGGAAGGCCACAAGGTCTCAAAGGGAGAGAAGGTTATGGAGATCTTTGGGGAGAGAGACTCCCGCGTCGACGAAGCATACAATCTGGCCATAAAGCTGGCCCCGATCAGCATCGAGGGTATGCTTCTGCAAGAAGTCTCAGGTGACTAGTCCGCTGGATGAGCGGTTCGACTGAGTTTCTGGTAGTCAGATCGGCCAGACTACGCTGGTCCTGAGCTCACGTTCGAGTTTGTCGCCAAAAAGGAGAAAGCAATGCCACATACCTAGAAGAACGCGTGTTCGGAATGCTTGTCGTCCACGTCCACGTGCACGTTAGAGCCGAGTGTGTGGAGGCTTTTCAAAAAGCGTCGCTTGAAAACGCTTCAAAGAGCGTCAAAGAGCCCGGCATTGCTCGCTTTGACGTGATACAGCAGGTAGACGACCAAACACGCTTTGTTTTGGTTGAGGTCTACAGAACGCCCGAAGCCCCCGCTCGACACAAGGAAACCTCGCACTATCGGAATTGGCGGGATACGGTAGAGAACATGATGGCCGAGCCGCGTAGGAGCGTCAAGTACGCTAGCGTCTTTCCCGTTCACAAAGAGTGGGGATAGTCAAACGCAGTTCGAGTTCGCTACGACAGCACGGATACTATTCGGGACAGGTGCGCTGCGTCAAGTCGGGCCAATCGCAGCCAAAATGGGTCAGCGCGCTCTAGTCGTGACAGGGCGCACGTCAGAACGCGCTGGTCCGCTACTCAATGAACTTGCCATGCAAGGAATCGCAACTGTCACCTTTCCCGTGGTCGGTGAGCCAACCACGGCTACCGTCCGCGAGGCTGCCGAGCTTGCGAGAAAAGAGGGTTGTCATCTGGTCATTGGGTTCGGCGGGGGCAGCACGCTTGATGCTGGCAAGGCGATCGCTGCGCTGCTCACGAACGAGGGCGATCCCGAGGATTACTTGGAAGTCATCGGCAAAGGGAAACAACTGACGCAACCATCGGCGCCTTGCATTGCCATTCCTACGACTGCAGGAACCGGTTCGGAGGTTACTCGTAACGCAGTGTTAGTCTCGCCCGAACACGGCGTCAAGGTCAGTATGCGGAGTTCACTCATGCTACCCCGAGTCGCATTGGTTGACCCCGAGCTCATGTATGGTCTTCCGCCGGAAATCACTGCCAGCACCGGGTTGGATGCGTTCACTCAACTGGTAGAACCCTACACTTCCAGCCGGGCTAACCCGATCACCGATGCGCTGTGCCGTGACGGAATTCGTCGCGTTGCTCGCTCGCTTGCTCGTGCCTTCGAACATGGCGATGACGCAGCCGCGCGTGAGGACATGGCTTTGGCAAGTCTCTTCGGAGGCCTTGCACTGGCTAACGCCGGGCTCGGTATAGTGCACGGTATCGCTGGACCAATTGGTGGAAAGTTCTCTGCACCCCACGGCGCGATCTGCGCACGCCTTCTACCCTACGCTATGGAAGTCAACATCGCGGCAATGCAGAAGCGATTGCCCAACAGCGAGGCGTTACGACGCTATGACGAGATCGCTCGAACCCTAACCGGCAGCGGGACCGCCAAAGCAGGCGACGGCGTGGAATGGGTCAAGGAGTTGTGCGGGACTTTCCGGATTCCGTCACTGGCGTCGTATCGCATGTCAGTGGAGGATTTTCCAGAACTGATTGAAAGTGCAGACCGTGCCAGTAGCACAAAGGGAAATCCAGTCCAACTGACCAAAGACGAGATGCTGAAAATACTATCGCGAGCTTTGTAAGAAGAACTCGCAGTGATAATCGTGAGGTCCGACACAATGAACAACAACTCGATTCAACGATTCAACAGGATTCGGCGATGATTACCCACGCAAGTCGCCTGTCCGATCTGCAATGGCCCGGTGCTCGAAGGATCACGATTCTGCAAGCGCCACGATCGAGCCCACGAGCAGCTGGAGTCGGCCTTTGGGAAATGGAAGTCAGCGTACGGAGGCCAACTAGACAAGAAGGTCTTCCTTGAACGGGTCCTGCAACTTCCTGACACGGGGCAGAAGGTGAAAGAAGTCATCCAATTTCTTCTGGAGAAGGAATCATCCTGACTACTACACTTATCGTAACGGAGAAACCGGATGCCGCGCTCCATGTTGCTGAAGCGCTTCACACGGAAGGAAAGCCGAAGAAGTTCCTTCTCAACGGGGTTCCAATGTATGAGGCCGAGCGTGCCTCTGAAAGGTTGTTAGTATGCTCAGCGCTCGGCCACTTGTACAAAGTTGACCAGGCCAGCACCTCTCAGCACAGGGAGTATCCTGTCTGGGAATACGACTGGAAACCAATCCATGTGGCTGAGCGCGGACGTGAAAGGCAGGAGAGATGGCTGAACGCCATCACTGAGATCGCCAAACAAGCCAAAGCGTTCGTGAATGCTTGCGATTTTGATGTGGAAGGCTCGCTGATCGGGTATATGATCCTGAAGTACGCGGGCGCAGGAGCGGACGCCAAAGCGAGGCGAATGAAGTTTAGCACCCTCACGCGGGAAGAGCTGCAGTACGCCTACGAGCACATGCTTCCGCAACTTGATTTCCCGCTCATTAACGCTGGCCTCTGTCGACACGAAGTTGACTGGCTCTACGGGATCAACCTCTCTCGTGCCCTAACGGAATCAGCGAGGAAATCAAGTGGAAGATACGCAACTCTGAGTA
>Ga0315282_10010370_pt1 | contig 14624 bp, 16 predicted proteins | sample YL17G07_20_MG_FD_203693 | JGI IMG/M metagenome (GOLD analysis project Ga0315282, IMG submission 203693) | Sediment microbial communities from Yellowstone Lake, YNP, Wyoming, USA - YL17G07_20 | ecosystem: Environmental > Aquatic > Freshwater > Lake > Sediment | place: USA: Wyoming | collected...
GAGATAGCTCTTGAGTTCTTTGCGCGGCACAATCGCGTCCAGCATGCCGTGCTCCAGGAGAAACTCCGAGCGCTGGAAGCCTTCAGGCAACTTCTGCTTGATGGTCTGCTCAATGACCCGGGGCCCCGCAAAGCCGATCAAGGCGCCCGGCTCCGCGATGTTCAGATCGCCGAGCATGGCGTAACTGGCCGTCACGCCGCCGGTGGTGGGGTCGGTCATCACGGAGATATACGGCTTGCGGATCTCATCCAGGCGCGCCAGCCCGGCGCTGATCTTGGCCATCTGCATGAGGCTGATCGCGCCTTCCATCATCCGCGCGCCGCCCGAGCAGGAGACGATTACCAGCGGCAACTTCTTGGCGATGCAGCGGTCGATGGCGCGGGTGATTTTCTCGCCCACTACGGCGCCCATGCTCCCGCCGATGAAATTGAACTCCATGGCGCTGATGATCAACGGCTTGCTTCCCAGCAGCCCTTCGCCGGTGATCAAGGCGTCTTTCACTCCGGTCGCCTTCTCGGCCTTCTTCACCCGCTCGCGATAGCTCTTGGTGTCCTGAAAGGCCAGCGGATCGGTCGAAGCCAGGCCGGCGTCGTGCTCGGTGAAACGGCCGTCGTCGAAGAGCATCTCCAGGCGTGCCCGCGCACTCATCTTGAAGTGGTAATTGCACTTGGGGCAGCACTGCAGGCTGGCTTCGAGGTCCTTCTTCCAGATGATCTGCTTGCAGCCGTCGCACTTGACCCAAAGGCCTTCGGTCTGGACGCGCTTCTCCTGGGGGACTTCGAGTGCGCTCTTTTCTCGGCGAAACCAGGTCATAGAGGCCTCAATATTCGATCCCACGCTGAGCGGCGATGCCCTTCTGATAGGGGTGTTTCACCTCGCGCATCTCGGTCACGAGGTCGGCACATTCCACGATGGAGGGGTGGGCGTTCCGCCCGGTCAGGATGATGTGCACCATCTCCGGTTTTTGCCGGAGGGCCCGCACGACTCTCTCAGCGTCGAGCATCTTGTAGCTGATGGCGTAATTGATCTCGTCCAGAATCACCATGTCGAACTTGCCGGACCGGATCTTTTCGCTCGCCAATTGCCAGGCCTCTTCCACCAGACGGACGTCCTCGGGTTCCGGTTTCTCCGCTCCGATTTTCACGAACCCGCGTCCCATGGGAAGGATGCAGAGCCGATCTTCGCCGAGCATACGCGCGGCGTCCAACTCGCCGTAATGCCAGGAACCTTTGATGAACTGCACCATCAAAACCTTCATCCCCTGGCCGACCGCCCGGAAAGCGGTTCCGAGCGCCGCGGTCGTCTTCCCCTTTCCCGGCCCGGTATGGACGATGATCAGGCCTTTGCGCGTTTCAGCCAAGTCTACCTCACCGCGAACCCAGGAGCTACCGAGGATAGGGAAAACCTCGCAGCATGGTGAAGCCGCGATAGATCTGCTCGAGCAGCAGCGCTCGCGCCCAATCGCTCGTGAGCGTCAGGCGCGAGAGGGAAAGCAACAGGTCAGCCTGCTCGCGAAAGGCCGCGGAAAACCCGTCCGGCCCGCCGACCAGGAACGCCAACTCGCGCGTTCCGCGCACCGCCTGCTGGCCGAGCCACTCGGCGAATTCCTCGGAGGCCCATTCGCGTCCACGCGGGTCCAGCACCACTTTCGAGCTGTCCTTCAGCTTTTCAATCCAACGCTGCTCCGCCGGAGAGAGCTTTCGGCCGCCGGCGCTCGGCCGGCGCTGGAGTGCCATTTCCTGGACGGTAATCTCATTGAAGCGCGCGATGCGGGCCGTGTAGTCTGCCTGGAGGGCGCGCAGGTGCGCGTTCTTGGTCTTACCTTCCCAGATGATTCGAATCCGCATGAATTGTCGGCTGGGTGATGAGCGCGATCCACGACTGGCAGCCTTTCCCACCATTCGCAGGACCGCTGCTAGACTTCAGCCTCCGCGACGGCAACGCGTCGGGCATTCTTCCAGAGCCGCTCGAGTTCGTAGAAGTGGCGCGCCTGAGAGGAGAAGATGTGGACGACGAAACTTAGATAGTCGAGCAGTATCCACTCGGCGCGCGAATACCCCTCCACGTGACTGGGAGAGAGCCCGGACTTCTCGAGTTCCTCGACCACGGCGTCGCAGATCGCCTGCGTATGGCGCGTCGAGGTTCCGGTACAGATCACGAAATAATCGGTGAACGAGCAGATTTCCTTCAGTTCGAGAACACCCAGGTCGAGGGCCTTCCGGTCGAGGGCCGCACGAACCGCCTGGCGAAGGTGCGCCGTCATCATCGTGTCGACCCCGACAAAGCGGGGCGATACAGGCCCTCCTTCAAGATGTATTGTTCCACAAGCGGGGGAACAAGGCCAGTCACCCGGTGGCCAGCGCGGACCGCCTCACGAATCTCCCGCGAGGCGACCGGGGCATCCACGCCGCGCAGGAGGAAAACCGAAGTCCGCTTCATTCTCACAGCCGCGCTGAGACTTCGGGATTTCTTCGGTGTCCGAAGTTCGCGCGGAATCGTTCCCCAAATCTCCTTCTCGGAAAATCCTGGCCGCGAAACCACGATGAAGTTCACCGCGCCGAACAGTCGGCGGTAGTTCTTCCAGTGCGGAAGGTCCAGAAACGCGTCGGCACCGATCAGGAAGTACAACCGGTGGCGCGCGCCGAGCGAGCGCTTCGCGGCACGCACGGTCTCCACCGAATAATGCGGCCGAGCGCCGGCCCGCGGCGCCTCGAGCAGCGAGGGAATGAAGCGTCTATCGCCGACGGAGGCTAGCGCCACCATCGCGAAGCGATGATGGAACGATGTAAGCCGGTCGCGCACCTTGTGGGGAGGATTCCCCGAAGGCACGAAAAGGATCCGGTCGAGGCGAAACTTGCGCGCCGCACCGCGGGCTGCCTGCAAATGACCGGAGTGGATGGGATCGAACGTTCCGCCGAAGAGTGCGATGTTCACCAGGTGGCGAGTCCTATGGATGGTTTAGATGCGCGGTTTCAATTTCGCGGCTGGGCTCTCCCTCATCCGCCGCCGGGCTCGGCCGGGGGATCTGCTCAAGCATCGCCCAGGTCGCGCGCAGCAGATCGTCGAGCCCTTCGCCGGTCGTCGAAGAGATTTCGTACAGCGGCCTGCCTTGCTCTCGGCAGAACTCCCGCAGCGCGAAGAGCCGGTTGCCATCGCCGGCGGCGTCGATGCGCGAAGCGACCAGCAGCATCGGTTTGGCGGCCACAGTGGAGCTGAAGCTTTCCAGCTCTTTGAGAATGGTTTCGTAGTCCTCGACGGGGTCGCGGCCCGAGTGCTCCGCCACGTCGATCAAGTGCAGGAGCAGGCGCGTACGCTCCACGTGCTTCAGGAAGCGGGTGCCGAGCCCACGCCCCGCGTGCGCCCCGGCGATCAATCCGGGAATGTCGGCCATCACGAAGGAGCGTTCCGGGTCGAGTGCGACCACTCCCAGGTAGGGCTCGAGCGTCGTGAAGGGATAGTCCGCAATCTTCGGGCGCGCGGCGCTGAGCCGCGAAATCAACGTGGATTTCCCGACGTTCGGGAAGCCAACCAGCCCCACGTCCGCCAGGAGCTTCAATTCCAGGCGCAGAGTCTTCTCTTGACCCGGGGCTCCCGGCTCGGACCTGCGCGGGGCCTGGTTTGTCGAGGTGGCAAACCGGGCATTCCCTCGACCGCCCCGACCGCCTTCGGCAGCGGCGAATCGCTGATTCGGGGCGGTGAAGTCCCAGAGCCTTTCGCCCGTGGCTTCATTACAGACGACTGTGCCCACCGGGACCTGAATGGTGAGATCTTCGCCGTCCTGGCCGTGCCGGTTGGAGCCTTCGCCGTGCCCGCCACGACCCGCGCGGAATTCCCGGTTGTAACGGAACTGGAGGAGGGTATTCAGATGCTCGGTGCTCTCGAGATAGACGCTGCCGCCCCGCCCGCCGTCGCCGCCACTCGGCCCTCCCCGCGGCACGAATTTCTCGCGGCGGAAGGCCACGCAGCCGTTCCCGCCGCCTCCGCCCGCTACGAGGATTTTGGCTTCGTCGATAAACATGGTGAGCAACCGGAGTTCGGGTTTCGGGGTTCGGCAGGATTCTAGCGAATCCCGAAATCCGGATCCCTAAGAGAGGCGGCCGAAAACAATAAAAGCGGCGGGGTGCGCCGTCAAGCGACGGCCACCCTCACCGCTCGCTGGTCAGTTCGCTGAGGGAACCAGGATGTGCACGAAGCGGCCCATACGGCCCTTGTCCTCGAACCTCACCACGCCCGACACCTTGGCGAAAAGAGTGTCGTCCTTGCCCCGGCCGACGTTGTCTCCCGGCTTCAGCCGTGTTCCGCGCTGGCGAACCAGGATGGACCCGCCCGAGACGAGCTGGCCATCAAATCGCTTCACGCCCAGCCGCTGGGCGTTGGAGTCGCGGCCGTTTCGGGAACTCCCCAAGCCTTTCTTGTGAGCCATAACTTGATGCCTCGAATCTCTTGAGCTTGCGGATGCCGTCTGCTCAGCCGGTGAGGATGTCCTTGATCAAGACCTCGGTGAACCCCTGCCGGTGGCCCGTCGTCCGGCGATACTGCTTCTTGCGTTTGTACTTGAGAACGCGAATCCTGGGGGCGCGAGCGTTACGCAGGATAACGCCCTTTACCTTGGCACTTTCGACGAGTGGCGTGCCTACGGTTAGGCTCTGCTTGCGGACGGCGAACACGTGGTTGAATTCCACGCCCGCGCCCGGCTCGCCGGGCAGTCGCTCGATGCGGATCACGTCCCCGGGTGATACTTTGTATTCCTTGCCGCCCGTGCGGAAGATTGCGTACATTCAGTTTCCTCTTTCGGGGATGCTCCAAACCATCATTATACCGGCCCCCAGCCGCCTTGTCAACGAAGTGATTCCACGCGAGTTAATGGCCGCCCGCGCCTCGTGGCGTCCCAACCGTTTGGAGCTATTCCTGTGAGCCACGATCTCGGCCAACACCGGCCTTGAGAACTCTGCATCACTGGTGTATCAAGGAGCGTTGGCTGTGATGCGCGGAATGTAGCGGGACGGGCGTGGCCCGGGGAAGGTTCGGTCGCCGCGAGGAGCTGCAGATTATGGAGACGGCAAAGTCATCGGTGCGGACGATGGGATTCCTGCTCGACGGAAGATGGCTCTGCGAGGGAGAAGCGTTCGATGTGCTCGCGCCGCATGACGGGCGCATCGTGGCGAGCACTTTCCGTGCCACGCCGGCGCACGTCGAGGCCGCCATCGCGGCGTCGCTGCGGGCTTTCGAAACGACGCGCAAGCTGCCCACCTATGAGCGCCAACGCGCTCTCCGCGCCGTGGCGGAAGGGCTCGCCGGCCGTAAAGAAGAGATCGCGCGAGCGCTGGCCCTCGAAGCCGCCAAGCCCATTCGTACGGCCCGCCTGGAAGTCGAGCGCGCCGTTTTGACGTTTCAGATCGCGGCGGAGGAAGCCCCGCGCATCGGCGGCGAATGGCTGCCGCTGGATTTACAGCCTGCGACGGCGGGGCGCTGGGCGATGGTGCGCCGCTTTCCCGTCGGTCCAATTGCTTCCATTACGCCGTTCAATTTTCCGCTCAACCTGGTGGCACACAAGGTGGCGCCGGCGATGGCGGCCGGCTGCACGGTGGTTCACAAGCCGGCACCGCAGACGCCGATCTGCTCCCTCCTGCTGGCCGAGATTGTGCAGCAGGCTGGCTGGCCCGACGGGGCCTTGAATGTTCTGCCGCTTTCTAACGCCGATGCCGGGCTGCTGGTGACCGATGACCGTCTGAAGATGCTCTCTTTCACGGGCAGCGCCGCGGTGGGATGGGAATTGAAGAAGGAGGCGGGAAAGAAGCGCGTAGCGCTCGAACTCGGCGGCAATGCGGGCGTCATCGTGCATGACGATGCGGACCTCGCCTACGCGGCCGAGCGGTGCGCCCTGGGTGGTTTTTCTTACGCCGGGCAGACTTGTATCTCGGTACAGCGGATTCTTGTGGCTCGCGATGTCTTCGACAAATTCCTTGCCGAGTTCGTCCCACGCGTCCAGAAGCTCAGGCTGGGCGATCCCCTGGATGAGAGTACGGACGTCGGTCCGATGATCAACGAGAGTGCCGCCCGGCGAGCGGCGGAATGGATTGAGGAGGCCGCGACCGGGGGCGCCAGCATCCTCTGCGGAGGGGGTCGCCGGGGTGGGCTGCTCGAGCCCACGGTCCTCACGGGAACCAATCCCGAGCAGCGCGTCAATTGTCAGGAAGTCTTTGCGCCAGTCGTGACCGTCGAGCCTTACGATGATTTCGAGGGCGCCTGGCGGCGGGTCAACGACTCGCCCTACGGCCTGCAGGCCGGCCTGTTCACGCGCGACGCTCAGCTCATCTTCCGGGCTTACGAGGAACTTGAGGTGGGCGGCGTCATCGTCGGCGATGTGCCGACTTTCCGCATCGACAACATGCCCTATGGTGGCGTGAAGGACTCGGGACTCGGACGCGAAGGCGTGCGCTATGCCATCGAGGAGATGACCGAACGCAAGCTCCTGGTGATGAACCTCCGTTGACCGCGCGCCTTGGGGTGGCACTGCTGGTCAGTAAGTTGCGCGGCCGCCACTCACGTCGTAGCACTGGCCGGTTACGAAGCTGGCGTCATCGGAGGCGAGGAAGTGGACCACGGCAGCCACTTCCTCGGGCCGCCCCACGCGCCCCATGGGAATCTTGCTTGTCATGTAGTCGATCTGCTGCTGCGTGAGCTGTTTCAAAATCGGCGTCTCAATCACCGCGGGCGCGACGGCGTTTACGTACACTCCGTGGCTCACGACTTCTTTGGCCAGTGCTTTGGTAAAACCGATCACCGCGGCTTTGGCGGATGAATAGGGAACCAGGCCGGGGTTGCCCTCTTTTCCCGCAATCGATGCCACATTGACGATCTTTCCGTAGCGGCGCTGGATCATATGGGGCAGCACCGCCTTCGAGCATAAGAAGACGCTCTTCACGTCCACCGTCATCACCTGATCCCATTCGGCCTCGGTCACCTCAGTGAGCGGGGCATTCTTGCCCGCGATGCCCGCGTTGTTCACGAGGATATCGATTTTGCCGAGTTCGTTGAGAACGCGGTCGCGCATGGCTTCAACCTCCGCGGCGGCCGAGACGTCGCAACGGATAGCGGCCGAACGCCGCCCCAGCGCCGCCACTCGGTCCGCGACAGCGTTGGCCAACGCTTGGACCAAATCCACCACCACCACGTCGGCTCCGGCCGCGGCGAGGCGCAATGCGATGGCTTCGCCGATGCCTTGCCCGCCTCCTGTGACGATGGCGACGCGATTTGTAAGATTCATGATAAGTGCCTTTCCGGAAGTCTGTGGCAGGTGCCAATCACTGCGAATCACTCTTACCCGCCGCGTGGCCTCTTGGTGCGCAGACGGGAGCAGGGAGTTTATGTCGGCATGCGCATCTGCGGGCCGCTGCATAGCCTAACCCGGGTTTGGGCGGAGATTCAATCCACAGGTGTAGTGGCGGCCGCCTGCACTGCGCAGGGTGGCTGCGGAGATCGGCGCTTGGAGCCACAAAGGTATTACACCATGCTTGACCGTGGCCATGCCGGGGACGCGAAGTGCGCAGTCGTCTGGCCTCTGGTAATGCCAAGCCACTGCGAGTAGAGTATTCGGTTTCCAGCCGACACCTGCCGGGCTTCGCCAGGCACCGAGAAGGCTGGACAAAGGCGCCGGAACAGTATCAAGCGCTGGCGACTGACGGGGTACCAGAACGTTCTCATCGTGGAGACCCTGGAGGACTCATATGAGAATCACCGAAGTTCGCACACGCGTGGTGGAATGGCGCGGCAAGACGGTGCCGCCGCAGCCGCATTTCTGCACCAATCCCGTGGACCTGCTCGACCTGCCGGCCGACGCCATGGGGGCGTTCCGCTTTCATAGCTGGCTGATCGTGGAAGTCAAATCCGACACGGGCGAAGTGGGCATCGGGAATGCCGCGCTCGCGCCGCGGGTCACGAAGCAACTGATCGATCTTTATCTCAAGCCGATCTTGATCGGTCAAAACCCGTTTGACTCGGAATATCTCTGGCAGAACATGTACCGCCGCACGATGGCTTTCGGGCGGAAGGGCATCGGGATGGTGGCCATCAGCGCGGTGGATATCGCCATCTGGGATCTGCTGGGGAAAGCGACGAAGCAGCCGGTTTTTCGCCTGCTGGGGGGGAAAACCAAGCAGAAGATTCCCGTTTACGCGAGCCGGCTTTACAGCCAGCCGCTCAGCGAGCTGGCGAAGGAAGCCCGGAAGTACAAAGACGAGGGCTACCGCGCCATGAAGTTGCGGTTCGGCTGGGGTCCGGTGGACGGCGCGGCGGGAATGCAGCGCAACGTGGAGCTGGTGCGCACGGTGCGTGAAGTTGTCGGCGACGAGATCGACGTCATGGCGGACGCCTACATGGGCTGGACGCTCGATTATGCGCGCCGCATGATTCCCCTGCTCGAGCCCTACCACTTGCGCTGGCTGGAGGAGCCGGTTATTCCCGATGATATTGCCGGCTACGCGGCGCTCAAGGCCATGAACGTCATGCCCATCGCCGGTGGCGAACACGAATTCACCCTCTACGGGTTTCGCGAACTGCTCGACCGGAAAGCTGTGGACTATATCCAGTTCGACACCAGCCGCGTCGGTGGCATCACGCAGGCTCGCAAAATCTCGGCCCTCGCGGAGGCGCACGAGGTCCCTGTCATCCCCCATGCGGGACAGATGCACAATTTCCATATCGTGATGGCGAGTCTGAATTCGCCCATGGCCGAATTTTTCCCCATCGTCGATGTCGAAATCGGAAACGAACTGTTCTGGTACATTTTCGAAGGCGAGCCAACACCGAAGGACGGGTGCATCGAGCTCGACGAGAACCGTCCCGGTCTGGGCCTGGTGATCAACGAAGAAGCCCTCAAGCAATTCGAGATTATCGAGTGACCGGACATCGGGTTGTTGTTGGAGAGACGACTCTGACTTGCGGGAGCAGACATGAGAGTCAAAGACAAAGTGGCGATCGTGACCGGAGCGGCAGCGGGCATCGGCCAGACCACCGCGGAGGTTTTGGCGGAAGAGGGCGCCAAGGTGGTCGTGGCGGATATCGATTCGAAGGGCGGCGAGCAAACCGTTGCGGGGATCCGCACCAAGGGCGGCACGGCACTCTTCGTTCATGCCGACATCTCCAAAGAGGCGGATGCCCGGCGGATTTCCGAAGAGGCGATCAGGACTTATGGCCGCATCGACATCCTGGTCAACAACGCGGCGGTTTTCGTACTGAAGGGTTTTGACGCGACGGTCGAAGATTGGCAGCGATCTCTCGGTGTCAACGTCATCGGCTCAGCGATGGTCACCAAGTACGCGGTCGAGGACATGAAAAAGACGGGCGGGGGCGCGATCGTCATTCTGGCCTCGATTTCCGGCTTCGTCGCGCAGCCCAACTTCTTCGCCTATAGCGCCACGAAGGCGGCGCTGCTGCAGATGACGCGCAACATGGCCATGGACCTCGGACCGCACAAGATTCGCGTCAACTGCGTGTGTCCGGGAACGATTCTGACGCAGGCTTCTTATAAGCACATGGAGAAGGAGGGTCTCACCCTCGAGCAATTCAACGCCATGGAGGGGGCTAAGACCTTTCTCGGGCGGATTGGTTCGACTCGCGAGGTGGCACACGCCGTTCTCTTCCTCGCCTCTGACGAAGCGTCCTATATCACCGGGGCGCCGCTGATGGTCGACGGGGGATACACTGCCCAGTAGCCGGACATTCCGGAAGACCGGGCTGGCCAGGAATGGGGCGGCTCGGGGTCCGGCGAGTTGACTCTCCTTCCCGACTTTTCTATTCTCATTTCGGGCATACAGTCGCCAGGATGGCAAGGAAAGTCGTCCAGGGGACGATCATTTCTTAAGCCATCCTCTGAAACACTTCCAGTAGATCGCACAAAAGGATATCTTGCCGCGGAGCGCCCAACAATCTCTCATGCCACGTCACACCAGCGCAATAAGAGCTGGCGAACTCGTTCTGCGTCTTGCGGGCAACTGCACGAAGGCCTATTCGACCTTGAGGAGAAAAATGCCGTGGCCCACGCCTGCCGGCTCGTCGTTACGTGCGGATTGGAAAGCGATCCATTTTCCATCCGGACTGACCACGGGATTCGAAGCCTTGTACCCCTCGTAATCCCCCCAACGGGTCAGGCGAATGAAGTCCGTGCTGTTGGGGACCAGTCGGAGCTTCCAGATGTCGATATTCGCCCATTTCCCCGAGTCCGGCACTTTTTGCCCACGGCTCGACTCGACGAGCGTCCACTCGCCGTCCGGCGAAATGCCTTCCACCTCGTTATACTCATCGGGAACGCTCCGGTAAACCGTGGTCTTGCCCGATTTGATCTCCACGCCCATCACATCGCCGAGCGGGTGAGTGTAGCAGGTATAGATTAGCTCCGTGTCGTCGCGGCGGAAGTCCTGGGACTCGAGCGTGCACTGCGGCGCCTGGGCGCGCAAGATCTCCTGTTTGTTGACGAGGGTCGGCACACCACTCTGATATTCGATGTCTCCGGTGTACATTGCTGATTCGCCCGATGCGAGGACCTCCGGATATTGCCCGTGCGTGTTGGCCCAGGAGATCTTCATCCGCTTCCTGGAGATGGCGACGCCTTCGGAGATCTTGTGGTTGAGGGCGACGGGCGGTGATTTCGCGTCGGCCTTCATCACCCACATTTCCTGGTCGTGCTCGCGCGTCGACCGGATGTCCTTGAACGTGCGCGCGCCAATGAGAAAGAAGTCGCCGTTCGGCAGGTACTGCACGCGCAGGAAGCCACTGTGCTGAAAATGGCCGGTGAGGAGACGAATGTTCTTCGTCTCCAGATCGATCTCGAACGCGTCGCCAAAGCTCTTGCTCATAAAGGCGATGCGCTTGCCGTCGGGTGACCAGGCGGCGCGCTCACCGAAGCCGGCGAGCCGCGTGATGTTCGGGGGGAGTTCCTCTTCGGGGTTACCGGCTTTTTTCGCCTCCCCGCGACCGAGTTGGGCCCCGACGAGAACTACCATGAAGAGAAACTGAATGGTCCTGGTGGTGTGCATTGGCAAACTCCAAAAAGTTTATTTTGACGAGCCGCAGACCCGTCCTGCGCACCGGCATTAGATCGTAACGTCCACGACGCCTTCGGCGATTTCGCTCCGATACTGTCCGTCGGCCATGGTGTCGGCGGCGAAGCCCGCGCGCGGCGGTTCGTCCAGTGTGCCAAGAGCATTCCGTAGTGTCGTCGTGGGGCGATAGATTACTCCAATAGGGAATTGCTGCAACCAAAAGGTGGGGGGGAAACAAGACTCGTCCGTGAGAGCTTCTGAGCCATGGAGTTATTCTGCCAATTGGAGGGAAAATGAGCGCCGGCGTGTGCCGGCGGCGGTCACTCGTGCTTCTCTGGTGCGCGAGCCTGGAGGGCGTCCGAGAGGGGGCTGTCCGAGATCTGCACGAGCGGGGTGACGAGGGTTGTCGTCTCATGTTCGCTGCCCTGCAGATCGGCGAGCGTTGTCTTGCTCAACACGCGGTCCACCATCTGCTGGACGGCCTGCCAGAGCGAGCGGATCGAGCAGTCCACGGAACTCGTGCAGATTTTTGCCGCGCCCGCGTGGTCCGTGCAGAAGTCGGACTCGAAGAGGCGGCCGCCGAGCACCGCCAGGGCCTCACCGACGGGAATCTGACGCGGCGGCCGGGAAAGTGTATAGCCGCCGATCTTGCCCCGCGAGCTCTTCAGCAGGCCCGCGCGACGCAAGACCCGCAGCAGCTTGGCGACGTAGAAGCTGGAAATACCTTCCGCCTTGCTGATTTCGGGAATGGTCAGACCCGTGCGCCCACCATCGCGCGCGATGCGCAGCAGGCAACGCAATCCGTATTCTTCCTGCGAACTGAATTTCATGATTCGTAGAGACGTTCCGTTGGAACGTCTGGTTCCTTTAGGCGGCCCAGCGGGCCGTCTCTACCTCAAAACATCCCGAGCTGCAAACGCGCCGCCTCCGACATCTTGCTCGGATCCCAGGGCGGTTCCCAGACCACCTCGACCTTAATGTCTTTGATCTCCGGATTGTCGAGTCGGCGAATTTTGTCTTCCACTTCTCCCGGCAACGAAATCGCCGCCGGGCAGCCGGGCGCCGTCAGGGTCATCTTCACATGTGCCAGGCCCTCCGCCGGATCCACCCTGACGTCGTAAATCAGGCCGAGGTCGTAGATGTTGACCGGAATCTCCGGGTCGTAGGTGCTGCGCATGACCTCGTTGATGATCTTGTCCTGGAATTGAATGGCTTCGACAGCGTTCATCGAACCGCTCCTGGTTGCACCGTCATTCCGTGGTGGCGACGTCCGCGCCGCCCTGGAGGGCGTTCCGCAAGGCGTGCCAGACGAGCGTGGCGCACTTGACGCGCACCGGAAACTCCGAGACACCGGAAAAAACAGCCAGCTTTCCCAGCGCCGGGCCTTTAGCATCAGGCTTGGCCTTTCCGGTCACCAAGTCATGAAATCCCGCGAAGATCGCCTCGACTTCCGCAAGCGTCTTACCCTTCACGGTTTCGGTGAGCAGTGACGCCGAGGCTGTGGAAATGGCGCAGCCGGAACCCTGAAAGCTGACGTCGGCGATGCGGCCGCCGTCGAGCTTGACGAACAACGTCACCTTGTCGCCGCAGAGCGGATTGTAGCCTTGCGCCATGCGGCTCGGGTCCGGCATCGGCCGGAAATTGTGTGGCCGCTTGCTGTGGTCGAGGATGACTTCCTGATAGAGCGCGCGCAGGTCGGACATCAGCCCAGAATCTCCCTGACCTTGTGCAGCCCGTTCACCAGCGTGTCGATCTCTTCAAACGTGTTGTAGAACGCGAGCGAGGCGCGCGTCGTGGCCGGCACGCCAAAGCGGTCCATGAGCGGCTGCGCGCAATGGTGCCCGGTGCGCACCGCAATGCCTTCCTGATCGAGGACTGTCCCCACGTCGTGCGGGTGCAGGCCGTCCATGACAAACGAAATGACCGAGGCCTTCTCCTTCGCCGTGCCGATGATGCGCAGTCCCGGAATCCGCGTGAGCGCATCGGTGGCATACGCCAGCAGCTTGTGCTCATAGGGCGCGACGTTCTCGAGTCCCAGTTCCTCGAGATAATCAATGGCTGCGCCCAAACCGAGCGTGCCCGCAATGTTGGGCGTACCCGCTTCGAACTTGCAGGGGATGACGTTATAGATGGTCTTCTCGAAGCTGACTGAGCTGATCATGTCGCCGCCACCGTGATAGGGCGGCATGGCCTCGAGCAGCCGTGCCTTGCCATAGAGCACTCCCGTACCCGTCGGGCCGTAGAGCTTGTGGCCGGAAATCGTGTAGAAGTCGCAATCGAGCGCGCGGACATCGACCTTCAGGTGCATGGCTGCCTGTGCGCCGTCGAGAAGCACCGGAATGCTCCGCTGGTGCGCCATGGCGATGATTTCCCGCACCGGATTGATGGTGCCGAGGACGTTCGAGACGTGCGTCACCGCCGCCAAGCGCGTGCGCGGGCCCAGCAGCTTCTCGAATTCCTCGAGGATCAGTTCGCCGCGGTCGTTGATGGGCGCCACACGCAACCGGGCACCATTTTCCTCGCAGAGCATCTGCCAGGGCACGATATTCGAGTGGTGCTCCATGGCGGAGATGACGACCTCGTCGCCGGCCTGGACGTTCTTGCGGCCGTAGGTCGCGGCCACGAGGTTGATGGCCTCCGTAGTGCCGCGCACGAAAATGATTTCCCGCGACTCCGCGGCGTTCAAAAACCGCTGCGCTTTGGCGCGCGTGTCCTCGTATGCCTGAGTCGCCCTCTCGCTGAGCCAGTGGACGCCGCGGTGAACGTTCGAGCACAGGCTCAAATAGAACCGCTGCTCGGCCTCGAGCACCTGGTGAGGTTTCTGGGCGGTGGCGGCGTTATCGAAGTAGACGAGCGGCTTGCCGTGGACTTTTTCCTTCAGGATGGGGAAGTCTTCGCGGACTCGCGCGACGTCGAAGGCAGGGCGGGTCGAAGTGCCGGTGCGGGCCTTGGCGACCTCGGGCGTGGTGGCCATTAGACGCCCTCCCTGCTCGGGCCGACCCCCAGGCGCGCGAAGAGCGCGTCCTCGAGCCGGTCGGCAAGCGGCCGGTACTTGAGGCGGCCGATAATCTCATTGGCGAAAGCGTAGGTGAGGATTTGGCGAGCCTCATCCTGCGCGAGGCCTCGCGAACGCATGTAGAACACCGCTTCCGGGTCGATCTGGCCGATGGTGGCGCCGTGCGTGCACTTGACGTCGTCAGCGTAAATCTCGAGTTGGGGCTTGGTGTTGATCGTCGCGTCGTCGGAGAGCAAGAGGTTCTTGTTGCTCTGCTTGGCATCCGTCTTCTGCGCGCCCTCGCGGACGATGATTCGCCCGTGGAAGACGCCGGAAGATTTTCCGTCCAAGACGCCCTTGTAGAATTCGCGGCTCGCGGTGTGGGGCTTGGCGTGGTCGAGCGTCGTATAATTGTCGATGTGCTGGCGGCCGTTCACCACATAGAGGCCGTTGAGCTGGCACTCGGAGCCTTCGCCCTCGAGCACCGCGGCGACCTCCTGACGAGCCAGCGCCGCGCCCAGGCCCAGGGAATAGGTTGTAGCGCGCGCGTCGCGACCGAGCCGCACATGCAGCGCGCCGAAATGGTAGGC
>Ga0315282_10010371_pt1 | contig 14624 bp, 16 predicted proteins | sample YL17G07_20_MG_FD_203693 | JGI IMG/M metagenome (GOLD analysis project Ga0315282, IMG submission 203693) | Sediment microbial communities from Yellowstone Lake, YNP, Wyoming, USA - YL17G07_20 | ecosystem: Environmental > Aquatic > Freshwater > Lake > Sediment | place: USA: Wyoming | collected...
AGCTATTGATGAAGAGGATGACGTGGAGGTAGAAAAAGGAGAGGCATTGCGCTATTGCGTCGATTGTTGCCTGAAGAGGGGCTATGCTCACTATAAAATAGAGAAGGGGGAAAGAATACTTACTTTCTTTTCGGAGTGAGTAATAGATTATGAGCGAGAGAATTTTTATTGGGGTGGCTTGGCCTTATGCCGATGGTCCACTACATTTAGGTCATATTGCTGGAGCATATCTACCACCAGACATATTTGCCCGTTACCACCGCACTAAAGGGAATGAGGTATTAATGGTATCAGGTTCAGACCAGCATGGCACACCAATAACCATTAGGGCTGAGCAGGAGGGGAAGAAGCCTGGCGAAATAGCCACCCAGTATCATCTACAGTTTCTTGATTCGTGGCAGAAGCTGGGTATTTCCTTTGATTTATTTACCAATACCGGCACTGCTAACCATGCTGAGGTAGCGTGCGATATTTTCCGCAAACTTCTTGATAGAGGCTATATTTATAAGTCCACAGTGTCACAGCCCTTTTGCTCTCATTGCCAGCGTTTTTTACCTGACCGCTATGTTGAGGGCACCTGTCCGTATTGCAAGGCTTCCGGAGCGCGAGGTGACCAGTGTGATGAGTGTGGCAAGCCACTGAATGCTGCTGAGCTAGTTGACCCCCATTGCCGCAACTGTGGAACTACCCCCCAGTTTAAGGATTCGGAGCATTTTTTCCTTAAACTTACCGCCTTTGAAGATAGGCTTTTAGCCTGGGTGAAACAGCAGACCCATTGGCGACAGAATGTCCTTAACTTTACTATGCGTTTTCTGGAGGAGGGATTGAAGGATAGGGCTATTACCCGCGATATAGGTTGGGGAATTCCGGTGCCTCTTGACGGCTTTGAGGGTAAGTGTCTCTATGTGTGGTTTGAGGCTGTCATCGGTTACCTCTCAGCCACCAAGGAGTGGGCTAAGTCCAGAGGAAATGATGAGGAATGGCGCTCTTTCTGGCAGGGTGAGGTAAAGAGCTATTATTTTATCGGTAAGGATAATATCGTCTTTCATACCATTATCTGGCCAGCGATGCTGATGGGCTATGATGACCTGAATCTTCCCTATGATGTGCCGGCTAACGAATTCTTAACTATTGAAGGTAGGAAGCTCTCTACCAGCCGCAATTGGGCAGTCTGGCTACCTGATTATCTGTCGCACTATGACCCTGACCCATTGCGTTACCTGCTATCTATAAATATGCCAGAAACAGGAGATAGTGATTTTTCATGGCGTGAGTTCATTCGTCGTAACAATAATGAGCTGGTAGCTACTTATGGAAACCTAGTCCATCGGGTGCTTGCCTTCACCTATCGTAGCTTTGACGGTTGTGTGCCCGCGGCTGGAGAACTTGATAGCCGTAGTCAGGCTTTACTCAATAGGGCTAAGGATACACTTAACATAATGGATAGGCTTCTTGGCCATTGCCATTTTAGGGAAGCAATACGGTCGGCTATGTCCCTAGCTCAGGAGGCTAATCGCTACCTGGATGAGAAATCTCCCTGGAAAACAATTAAACAGGATAAGCAGGCTGCGGCCACCTCTTTATATGTGGCTATTTCAGTGCTCTCCTGTCTTAGAACAGTGCTGTATCCTTTTCTACCCTTTAGCTCTCAGAAGCTACACGAGTATCTAGGCTTTAAGGGCAGTGTAAAGGACGATGGTTGGCAGTTACACCTTCCATCGCCGGGGCAAAAGTTACTTCCCCCTGAGCCCCTGTTTCCTAAATTGGATGAAGGCTTGGTAGATGAGGAAACTAGTCGGTTGGGGCATGTTCATGGCTAAAATACCAAAATGCATGAGCACACAACATCCTGATAATGTGAACATCCCATTTTTTGCTGAAAATACGGAACTTAGCGGGGAGGATGAAATACAAGAAGCATATTACGTGTTTTCTCACTTAGGCTGTGATGAGCAGATGTGGGATTGCGAAGGCAAGGAAGTTGATAACTTTGTGGTTAGGAAACTACTAGCCAAGTATGGGTCTTTTTTCAGGGATAAAAAGTTAGGCAGAGACCTGTTCGTGACGCTGAGAGTGCCAAACCCCACCGTAGAAAAAGCTGAGGCAAAAATATTGCTAGAAACACTAGAAAGCATCCCAAGGTCATTTGACGCAGCAAAATTATTTTATCAGGATGATGTGCCACCTATATTTGAGGTTATTTTACCAATGACAGCTTCACCTGAATGTCTGGATAGAGTCTATAGATATTACTGTGATTTTGTTGTGGGAAAGCAGGATAAACCATTTAGAAGAGGGGATTTAACTATCGCTGAATGGATAGGAGAATTCAAACCGGAAAGGATTAATGTTATACCTCTCTTTGAAGATATGGAACATATGCTTGATGCCCACAATATAACTAGGAAGTATTTGCGGGACAAGGATGTAGAATATCAAAGGGTTTTCTTGGCACGGTCAGACCCAGCAATGAATTATGGGATTGTCAGCGCTGTTCTGTTAAATAAGATAGCTTTGCAGAGGTTACAAAGATTATCAGAAGATATTAGTGTTGAAATTTACCCAATTGTTGGTGTTGGTTCAGTCCCTTTCAGGGGAAATCTTAGACCATCAACAGTAGAAAGGGTTATGAAAGAATATCCCAGTGCCCATACATTTACTATTCAATCTGCATTCAAATATGATAATCCTCCAGAAAAAGTGCGTGAAGCAATAAGAAAGTTGAAAGAAAGAAAAACAGGTTCATCCCAAGAGGTGGATGAGGGAGAATGTCTGCAAATAATTAGGAAATATGCTAAGGAATATGAAAGGCAAATTATTACTTTGGCACCATTAATTAATGAAGTTGCAAAGTATGTTCCAAGTAGAAGAAAAAGGAAATTACATATCGGTCTTTTCGGTTACTCGCGTGAAGTGGGGGGAGTTACTTTGCCAAGGGCTATAGCCTTTACCGCGGCTCTTTATTCCATAGGTTTGCCACCGGAAATCATTGGTTTGAATATTTTAGACGAGGACGACTTACAATTTATCAAAGAAGTTTATGTAAATTTTGAAGATGATTTAAGAGATGCCCTCAGATATTTTAACCCAGGCGTTCTGAGTTTATTACCCAAAGAACTTGAAACAAAAGTCAGGGATTTTCCAACTGATTTTGAAACCGAGGGAGGGCATAAAGAATTAACAGACTATGCTATCACTTCTATAAAGGAAAATAAAACAAGCACTCTAGGCGAATATGTTTTAGGAGCTGCCAATTTGAGAGGTTTTTTAGGGTAAATATATAGACCTGAAATATGAGCTAACTAAAAAACAGTAGGTCTGGCTATCAGTAGTTGAGAAGGAGGCAATCTTGCAGCTAAGTAAAATTTATGAACCCGTTCAGCAAGATTTAGCCAAGGTAGAAGATATGATGAAGTCAGTAAGCAAGGCTGACTTATCCTGGCTGCCTAAGCAGTTAGCCTATAGCCTAAAGAGTAGTGGCAAGTTAGATGAATTGCTAACCCATAGCCTAGAGGGCAGCGGCAAGAGGATTCGTCCGGCATTTACTCTACTGTCGGGCAAGTTTTATGACTATAACCTTGATTACCTTCTGCCGATGGCTACCGCTGTTGAGATTATGCATACTGCCACCTTGGTTCATGATGATGCTATTGACAAGTCTGCAGTTCGCCGGGGTAGACCGACGATTAATAGCCTGTGGGATGATGATAAGGCAGTACTTTTGGGGGACTACTTAATAGCTAAATCAGAAGAGCTTGCCGCTACTACTCAAAATCTGCGAGTAATCAAGCTCTTAGCTCAAACCCTTATGACTATTTCCAGCGGAGAGTTAGCTCAGAGCTTTAGTGCTTTTAATCTGGAACAAACTCGCCAGCACTACTTGCAAAGAATTTCCAGTAAAACCGCCTCTCTGTTCTCCTTAGCTACCGAGTCAGGGGCTATTTTGAGTCAAGCTCCGGAAAAGTCGGTCAAGGTTTTAAAAGAGTATGGCTATAACCTTGGTATCGCCTTTCAAATCGTGGATGATATCTTGGATTTTATTGGGACCGAGGAGGAAATGGGCAAGCCCATAGGCTCAGATTTAGCTCAGGGTACCCTTACCCTGCCAGCAATGCTTCTCTTGGAGCATTATCCTGAGAATAATCCAGTAAAGGAGTTATTTCAAAATAGGGATAGGCAGGAAAATATAGGGCTGGCAATAGAATTAGTTCGTAGCTCTTCAATTGTTCAACAATGCTATACACTTGCCTCAGATTATTGCGCTAAGGCTTGCCATAATCTTAGCCGGTTACCAGATAATGCTAGTCGCCAGTCATTAAAAAATTTAGCCGAGTATGTGGTAAGTCGGAAAAGATAGCGGGGCAAATGTACTATTCCCCCTCAATCCAAACGCTACCATCCTCATAAGTTTCCTTTTTCTGTGTAGGTAATTTTTGCTTGAACTGGTCAATAGCATACTGACAAGCGGCAAAGCCCTCCTGGCGGTGGGCAGAGGCTATGGCAACAACTAGATTAATATCGCCCACCTTTAGTTTGCCTATTCGGTGGCATATAGCTAAATTGTTTATTTGCCATTTTCGTCTGATTTCACTAGCTATCTCCCGTAATTTATTCTCTGCATTCCCTTCAGTGTCTTCATATTCTACTGAGACAACCTGTTTACCTCGGGAGTGCTCACGAATCAGCCCGATATAGGTAACTACACCACCACTACTAGTGGTCTTAGCTTTATTAACTACAAGCTCAGGGGAAATAGGCTTTTTTGTAATTTCTATCATGCTGGCTCCTTTTTTACCATTTAGGTAGTGTCCTTCCCTGTCAGGGTGAGTTTTTCACCCGGGATATTTGGATATTCTGTCTCTAATTGGATGTGGCTGGAGCTTGTTTCGGAAAAAGTTGGGGTGAGACTCTGGCTTTCTTGGACACGGGCTTGGTTTTGGTCGTAGCCTTGGCTGGTGTGGGAGCGGGTGTAGTTGTGGCTTCTGGTACATCCGCCGCGGCAGGTTCATTAAATAGTGCTTCGAGCTCATCACCCTCTAATGTCTCTTTGGTAATGAGTTCTTCCGCAATGTGCTTTAGTTTTAGCTTATTTTCGGTCAGAACCCTCTTGGCTACTCTATGAGCGTTTCGGATAATCTTGTTGACTTCTTCATCAATAGCGTCGGCTACTTTGTCACCATAGTCTTTTTGCTCAGAGATTTCACGCCCGAGGAAGATTAGCTCCTGTTTATCCCCGAAGGTTCGTGGTCCCAGTTTGTCGCTCATCCCCAAGTCTGTTACCATCTTGCGGGCGAGTTCAGTTGCCCGCTTAATGTCGTTTTGAGCTCCGGTTGTCATTTCATTAAAAATAAGTTCCTCAGCAGCCCGCCCTCCAAGCAACATAGCTAATTCATCATTAAAATAAGAGCGTGTCGGTAGGTATCGGTCTTCTGTTAGTGGCTTGGTATAACCAAGTGCCATGCCACGAGGTATTATGGTGATTTTGCGTGGCGAATCAGCATTAGGTAGCAATTTGGCAACAAGGGCATGCCCTGCCTCATGATAAGCGGTGATCTCCTTTTCCTTGGGGCTTATCTTCCGACTCTTTCTTTCTGGACCAGCAATTACCCTGTCTATAGACTCCTCAAGCTCCGGCATCTCAATAGTTTTCTTGTCACGTCTGGCAGCCAGAATAGCTGCCTCGTTGACCAGGTTGGCTAGGTCAGCACCGCTAAAACCGGTTGTCTCCTTAGCTAGCACCTCTAAATTGACTGACTTATCCAATGGCTTACCATTGGTGTGAATCTTAAGGATTGCCTTGCGACCGGTAATATCCGGTAGGTCAAGAATTATCCGTCGGTCAAAGCGACCAGGGCGAAGTAAAGCTGGGTCAAGTATATCCGGTCGGTTGGTAGCCGCCAGAACAATTACGCTGGCATTGGTGTCAAAGCCATCCATCTCCACCAGAATCTGGTTGAGGGTTTGCTCTCTCTCATCATGACCGCCACCCAGCCCAGCGCCACGATGACGACCTACAGCATCAATCTCATCAATAAAGATAATGCACGGGGTATTGCGTTTAGCCTGGTCAAAAAGGTCACGCACCCTTGAAGCACCGACGCCGACAAACATTTCTACAAATTCGCTACCACTGATAGAGAAGAAGGGTACTCCGGCTTCACCAGCTGTTGCCCGAGCCAGTAGTGTCTTTCCTGTACCGGGTGGACCTATTAGTAGCATACCTTTCGGAATGCGTGCCCCCAGAGTCTGGAACTTCTCACGCGATTTGAGGAAATCTACTACTTCATGCACCTCTTGCTTGGCTTCCTCTATCCCGGCTACATCATCAAAGGTTACTGTTGGTGTGTTAGCTGGGAACAATCGGGCTCGGCTACGACCAAAACTCATCGCCTGCCTATTAGCTCCCTGTGCCCGGCTAAATAAAAAGAACAACACGCCGCCAATGAATATGAGGGGAAGAAAGGTAAGCAGCACTCCACCCCAGTCAAATCCTGATGGTCCCTCTATATTAACTATTACCCCTTCAAGGTTAAGTCCTTCAATATCATATATGCTAGCATTGCTTTCTTTAAAGGCTATGAACTCGGTGCCATCGGTAGCAGTAATATTTAACGCATCATCTTTCACCTCAATCTTGTCTATCTTGCCTTGCACCTTGAGCTCAGTGCCGTCAGCGGCGGTGAGGGTTAGCTCCTCCCCCTCAACATTTTGTGACAAAGCCACTGCCTCACTTAAGGGGATTTCAGTAGGTTTTTTAGGAGCAGACAGGAGACGAGTGAAAAGAAATACGGCGGCAACTAGAATAGCTATATATATTAAACTCTTCCAACCCAGTTTCATCCTTCACCCCAAGTAATAATTAACTCTCAGTTTAACCCATTTATATTATACCAGAAAAAGAAGTAAATGGGAAAATAAATCCAGTAATTGTTTATCAAGGGAAGTCTGAAGAGGTGAGGTTGACAAAAGGGATTCAAGGCGATTGGTGCTAGCCAGTTTTCAGCAAGGTATTGTAGGTTGCTTGCAGAAGCAGAGCATCCTCTTCCAGGTTGGGGCTTTCGCAGATAGCAATACCCTTAGCTTCGTAATCCTTTAGTGCTTTAAGGAGTTCAATATACTGAAAATCTGACTCTTTTAGGTTTAAATGTTTTATTTCTCCCTTTCCCCCATAAGCGATACCAGAAACGTGAATATGCATATTATCCAGGGCGGCTCTGCCTAAGCGCTCTTTAATTTGTAGCAGAATAGAGGCAAACTCGTGGTAGGTATTGAACCTTCCAGTCCGGGCATGCCAGTGAGCAAAGTCTATGCAGGGAGCTACCTCCTTTAGCTCAGTACATAGGTCAAGTATTTCTTCCGGAGTTCCGAACTGGCTAGGCTTGCCCATTACTTCTGGTCTAATCCATACCTGATTATTTTCCTGTTTAAGCTGAGACAATGTTTCCCCCAGGTATTTTTTTATTTTATCATAGGCTTTTTCAGGTGAGTCGCCGAGATAAAAAGCGGTGTGAAAAACAACGCTTTCAGCTCCGCATAGCCAGGCGATACGGGCTGTTTGCAGTAATCTTTCCTGGCTGGCCTTTATCTTTTCTGGCTCATGGGCGTTAAAGTTGATAAAGTAAGGAGCATGAGCTGATAGCTTTACCCCTGTCTTGGTTGCTGTTTCGGCTACCAGGTGAGCACCCGCCTCACTCATCTTTACCCCTTGGACAAATTCTATCTCCATGCAACCCAGTCCAAGCTCAGCAATACGCTCAATTCCCGACTGGGTGGATTTAGTTTTGGTGCTACGAGGAATGCCTGCCGTCCCAAAAAGGAGCCCTGCCATTTGTTCCCTCTTTCTTACTTACTTCTCCTTTGCCTTAATCTTTAGTGTAGCATAACCTCTAAAATAAGCAAGATGCTTTCTAATCTTATTCTAAGGAGATTATTTATCAACTCAATAAGTTGGGCCTTAAAAACCATTTGTTGATTTTGGGAGGGTTTTTATCTATAATGCACTTAATAGTGAAAAGGAAAATCACCCTCCTCGTATTATTGTCCACGGGCATCATTCTGGGATACCTATCTTTTATAACTTGGTCTGTAGGCTTTCTGCTCGTCAAATACTTCGGCAGCAAAACAGCTGGCAAGCCAGGTAAGATAAGGTCGTATTTTATTCCGTTAGGGAAGTATAAAATTCACTTACACCACTGGCTTTTGTCTTCCTGTGCAATAATAATGTTCACCTTGTTCAAGGGCGCCTATGTTTTACCCTCAGATTTATTCTACGGATTTTTCAGTGCCATAGTTTTCCATGGTATTTATTGCTATAGTGATTGGCACAGGATTCTGATTCGCAGACAAGTTCAAAGTCTTGTTGCTAAGAATCTAGCGATAAGGAAATTTGCCTCTGCTGTGAATTTCCCAGAGACGAAACAGGAAATGAAGGAGGACCAAGCTAATCCCTGAAATTGTCCTTTATTGTCACATTACAGCATATCCGAAGTGGGGGACTCGGGTTCTGCTCAAGATTTGGTCCCCACAAAAACATGGTATAATGTTTTAAGATTACGACTATGTCGGAGGTTTAGCTTCTGGAAGCATTAGAAGTGGCACGCAAGGCAGTAGAGGCTGCCAGTGGCAAGCAAGCTATTGATATTACCCTGCTGGATACCCAAGGGGTTTGTAGCTTCGCTGATTACTTTGTGATTTGCAGTGGTGATAGCGAGAGGCAGATTAAGGCTATCTATGACGAGATTGGACATATATTAAAGAAGGAAGGCATTTTACCTCACCACCATGAGGGGACTATAGACTCAGGATGGCTCCTTATTGACTTCGGTGGTGTCATTGTCCACATTTTTGCTTCTTTTGAGCGGGAACATTACCAACTGGATAAGCTATGGAGCCAAGCCAGTACTTTGGTCAGGATTCAGTAATTCAGTCGCCAATTTCTTTGCCATAATTGAAAATTTCATCCTCAGAAAAGAACAGCTTGATTTCCTCCTCAGCAGTCTCTACTGAATCAGAGCCATGAATAGTATTGCGTTCAATATCCAACCCGAAATCACCTCTGATAGTTTCTGCCTTAGCCTTAGCCGGGTCGGTTTCTCCCATTATTTTTCTAATTACCACTATTGCCCCTTCTCCCTCAAAGACAGCGGCAACTATTGGGGTAGAGCTAATATAATCTACTAGACTGTTAAAGAAAGGTTTATCCTTGTGAATAGCGTAGTGTCGTCGGGCTAAGGCTTTATCCAGGTGAAGCATCTTGAGCGCTACCAGCTTAAGCCCTTGCTTTTCCAAGCGAGTAATAATAGTGCCAGCTAACTCCCTCTGCATGGCATCAGGCTTAATAAGAACTAGAGACCTTTCCATATTTACGCTCCTGTATTTTTTATGAGGGGCTCAGTATCAATTGATATTTGTGGACAGCTTATCATTTTGCCTCCTTTTTATCGGTGTTTTGGTTTAGTAATTGGTGGTCGTCTGAGATATAGTGGCTGTAAAGTAGCCGGGTTATCATAATCGCCTGCTTTCAATCGCTTGAGCCCCAGCTCAGCTAAAAAACTGGCTCGCCGCAATCCGGCGGCTGGGGGTGGTATTACTGCTTTTTGCTTAAGCTGCTTTCTTAACTGGGTGACGATAAACGATATGAATTCGCCGCAAAATATGGTTTTGGTAGTTATCTGTGAGCATAGACTTTCAACAGTAGTTATGTGCTCGGCAATAAGCTGACGCCACTCGTTGTGTTTCGCCTGGTATATAGCCGTAGCAATCTCCCCTCTCCCGGCATTAAATATCGGGCAAATAGGCAAGCCAGTTTCAGCGTGCTGATAGGCTTCTACTTCTAGGCTGCTGATACCAACTATTGGGATTCCCAGGCTAAAGGCTAGCCCCTTGGCAGTGCTAATTCCAACTCGTAATCCATTAAAGCTTCCTGGTCCCTTGGCTACGATAATGCCAGTGGTAGATTGAAGACTTAACTTGGTCTGATTTAGCAGGTGAGCCAGCTGGGGTAGCAACTGGGTAGTGTGATTTTGCCCACAACGCCAGGTTAATTCAGCTAGCACTTCGCTGTCTTGAACTATAGCCAAGCTAGCAGTATCTGTTGAAGTGTCTATAGCCAGTTGCATTAGCTATTTTAGTCCTTTCGATGAATTAGGAGAAAAATCTTTTAGCTGTGTTGCTATCTCAAAGTAGTGTTGACCACTGGGTTTGAGTTGAAAACTACGCTCAGTATCGGAAAGATAGCTTATTTGAATTAGCAGGTGCTCGGTTGGTAATAGGCTTAGCCCCTTTTCTGCCCATTCCACTACACAAACACCATTACTATATAAATAGTCATCCAAGCCCAATTCCGCAACCTCTTCTATACAGTCAAGCCGATACAGGTCTATATGATATAAGGGCAGCCTGCCGTAAAGTTCTCTAACTATGACAAAGGAAGGGCTTAGCGCATATTCTTTGATATTTAGCCCCCAGGCAATACCCTGGGTGAGGCAGGTTTTTCCTGTTCCCAGGGCGCCGACCAGGAGGAAAATATCACCGGGCAGAGCTAGCTCGCCGATACGGAATCCAAATTTCTGGGTCTGCTCTGGGCTATGGCTAATTAACTCAAGACGGTTCATCTTGTGGCAAAGTGCTCCCATCCTGTTTTACCGAGTTTAAAAGGCTTTCCCTTTCTGTCAACCAAGGTTATCTCGCCTATTTTATCAGCTACGATTTCACCGATTACTGTTACTGGGCAAGAGGCTGCCGTTCTTATCTTATCAATGACCTCGGTGCTTCCGGTGAATAGTAGTTCGTAGTCCTCTCCTCCCGATAATGCCAGCTCAGGCGCTCTATCATCGAAGTTAGCCTTGACTTCGGGCTGAATGGGCACACGGCCAACTTCTATCCGGGCACCAACCTGACTGGCTTTACATATATGGTTTAGGTCTGAAATCAGTCCATCGCTAATATCTATAGCTGTTTTCACCCCTTGCTCTACCAGTAATTGCCCTTCAGCTATTCGGGGATAGGGATGAAGGAAAGCCTTTCTGAAACAAGCAGTAGCTTCAGGGTCAAATTGGAGCTTTCTAGTAAGCATCTCCGAGCCAGCAGCGGCGGCACCTAAATAGCCAGTAACCGCTACTTTGTCACCGGGCTTGGCTGCTGAGCGGGTGAGTATATGTTGAGCCTGGCTCCCGGTGCTACCCAGAATAGTAATGTTAATGGCCACTAAGGGCGCGCTACTTATGTTTCCACCGACTATAGCTACTTCGAACTGCTGTGCCAGTTCAATCATCCCCTTATAGAGAGCAGTAACATCCTCTACTTCAGTATGACCCGGTAGGGCTAATGATACCAACGCGTATCTGGGTATGCCGCCCATAGCGGCAATATCACTCAGGTTAGCTGCCATTGCCTTCCATCCTAGGTCCTCCCATGAGGCTACACCTAAAGTGAAGTGGACATCTTGAATAAAGGAATCAATGGTGGCTAGTTGAGTTGAAGTATCACCATGCCAGGCGGCGGCATCATCACCAATGCCAATAATAAGCTGCTGCCACGATGCCAGGTGTTTATCCTGGGCACTGTAAGCCATCTTAGCCAGGAGGTCAATCAGCCCGAATTCCCCTAGCTCTGAGACCTTCATAGCTAAAATTATAGCACAAATTTAAGCTCGGTCTAAATATTTACTTCGCCAAGGCTAAATGTCGTGAGCTTTGAGAAAGTGATAGAAGGCTGTGAAGAACCAAAAGAATTCAACAGACAGATTGAGGCATTATCTCTACAGTTTCAAAGTAAACCAACTTCCTTCTCAATATCAATCCACCGACGCTTTTGTTGGCATAATTCGTTAATTTTTTGTGGTGTAATCTTCTTAATTCTATCTTTTATCTCGTGGAAAGTTCCGTTTAGAAGCGATTCGGAATTTTTCAGGGCTTCTTCCTGAGCTATAAGAAAAATATTGCTGTTCCATAGGTCAAACGCATGTTTCAATCTCCCAAGTGCATGGTAAATGTCGCCGCCGAACTGAATTTCAAATACATAGGTAGGCACACTTTTCTCGATGCGTCTCCAAACAACGTCCAGCCGCTCGTTCTCCATTGGATATTCCTTTTCACTTATAAGGCGATTAAGTTTGCCAATTTCAAATACCAGCTCCTTAACTTTCGTATGGTCCGGAGAAAATTCTTCACTCACAGGCGTGGGCGGTGCTTTTACTTCTTCCTTCGTAGAAATGGCGTGGTTAAATCTTTGTTCAAACGTTTTAGACAGTTTTTCGACCGTCCTATCCAAGAGAAGATTAATCCCTCTGCGCATTTCCTGAATTGATAAGGGAACTTCAGATTGAGAAATTCTTTTGCTACCCCATACATCTTGCTCGAGCACATAGTCGGTATGAAACTCAAAGCGGAATGGGTATAGCACCTTACCTATTGCTATTTCATCAGGCCATAGGGGTTTATCTTGAATAAATTTGGTTTCAACTCTTCCAACTCCAATTACACCCTTTATAGGTGTGGTAGCATAGAAAAATATAATATCCCCCTTTTCTAAAGCCTTCCATTCTGGATATACTAAATGTTTGACACCCCAAATTCCTCCCTGTTCGAAAGCTGTTTCCCAACTTTCCTTAGGGCCCATAATAATCCAATGTGGCGTCCATGTCCTCATCACCATCTTAAACTTCTCCTTTTTCCCACAGCTTCCCGCATTCATTGCAGAAATGTAAATTCTCGGACTCGAACGGTTCTATGTCTAGAGGTTCTGGTTTGGAGGAATAGTCATCTTTATCAGCGTCGTATCTCCACTTCATCCATAGCTTCTGAATATTCATAGTGGCTGGCTTCCCACATCTAACACACTTCTGCCCCATTTTTACCTCCTATCCATCTCTTGTCTTACTTCATTCCAGATATAGCTATCCGTTTTGGAATAAAACAAAATCATATCCTTTACATTTCCATAGGCAGGTCTGGCGAAATTCTTTGGGTTACATTTTATTCTAGTAATGTCGTTTATAAAGTGCTCTTCACCGAATACTTCATCCATAAGAACTTTAACATAATGGCCCTTTTTCCAATCAATATGTACATAGATAGAGCCATCGTTCGCTAAAAGTTCTCTTAGAAAGATAAGCCTTTTTCTTAGAAACTCAAGGTATTCTGCCCCGATTAGCCTATCCTCGTACGCTACTTCGTCCTCTTGACTTGAACTTATTGTTGCCACTCGTGAATTCTCACCCTTAAAATCTTGGTCAGTGGAGAAGGGAGGGTCAATGTAAACTAACCTCACATTTCCCCTGATAGAAGGGTTGCCTATCAAGGTCTTGAGGCATGAAAGATTGTCTCCCAAGATGAGCATATTAGACCCCTCCCTGCCAGTTAGAAGACTAGGAGTACCAAAAGTTCTAATTTCCTGCAGGGGAATACCTACAGTGTTATTGAAGAGGTCTTGCTCTTTCTCCTTCTCTCGGTAAATTAGCTCATATTCCTTAGACAATGTACCCCTCTTACTGATTATATTATACACGGTTTCGTGTAAAATGTCAATACCTTTACTAGGTATTACTACCATTTTTGCTTGTATAACTGAAATAGTCAAGTAGCTCCTTGAAACGGAACTAACGGGTGGCTCTAGCCATACTTGGTAAAAGCTGTTATAGTCTTTAATAATAGGATGCATTACGCAATTATTGCTGATATTCATGCTAACCTGACTGCCTTTACTGCGGTGCTGGATGACATTAAGCACCGGGGAGGGGTGGAGGAGGTGTGGTGCTTGGGAGATGTTGTTGGTTATGGGCCAGACCCTTGTCAGTGCATTGAGCTTTTACGCCAATATAACCATGTCTGTGTGGCTGGGAATCACGATTGGGCAGCAATAGGTAAGCTGCCTACTTCTGAGTTTAATCCTGATGCTGCTATAGCCTGTCGCTGGACAGCGCAGCAATTAAGCCCCGAGGATATAGACTATCTTGAGAAGCTACCATTGGTTATTCAGAAAGAGGATTTTACCCTGGTGCACGGTAGTCCGAGGGAGCCTATCTGGGAATACCTCATTTCAATCAGCAGTGCTAAGGAAAATTTTGCTTACTTCCAGTCGCAGTTTTGTCTGGTGGGTCATTCTCATGTGCCTATGGTGTTCAAGTATAGTGAAACTGGTGCTTGCTCATTTAGCCAATTCATGCCTAATATTGGACTGATGCTGGGCAAGAACCGATTAATTATCAACCCTGGTGGTGTGGGGCAACCCCGAGATGGCGACCCCCGAACTAGCTATGCTATCTACGATAGCGAAACTAGGTTGGTTAAGCTTTACCGTGTTGCTTATAACATTAGTGTCACTCAAACCAGAATGGTGAGGTATAATCTACCTATGCGCTTGGTGACTCGTCTGAGCTATGGTGCCTAACTGGGGTAAACAAAACCCCATATTATTGACAGAATCGGGTATTCAGATTAGGATTTTTTCAGGTTGAGCTAGATGGAGACAAAGGCGACAAAAAAAGCGGGCTATAGAAGGTATTACAAGGCGAAGCCACTCTTAACTCAAACCAGGGGGCTACTGCGCCACTTTGACCTTCAGGCGAGAAAGGGCTTGGGGCAGCATTTCCTTATTGATGAGGAGGTGCTTAAGCTTATTACTTT
>Ga0315282_10010372_pt1 | contig 14623 bp, 14 predicted proteins | sample YL17G07_20_MG_FD_203693 | JGI IMG/M metagenome (GOLD analysis project Ga0315282, IMG submission 203693) | Sediment microbial communities from Yellowstone Lake, YNP, Wyoming, USA - YL17G07_20 | ecosystem: Environmental > Aquatic > Freshwater > Lake > Sediment | place: USA: Wyoming | collected...
GGAGTGTCTAGTAGTGTTTGATCATCAAGGTAAAGGATATCAAAGACTTCGAGCACCACCGGAACTTCAAGCTTCTTCTCTTTGACTTCTCTGATTCGTCTAAACCTTCTCATGAGGTATTGGAATGGTCGTGGTCTGCCTTCCATGCTTACGGCTATGACCTCGCCCTCTACGATAGCCTTGTCAGCCTTCAACTCCTTCTTGATAGTCTCAACAATCTCTGGTAGAGATGCTGTCACATCGGAAAGACGTCGGCTGAAGATCTTGACCTTATCGCCGTCTTTGTGTATCTGGACGCGTGCACCGTCAGGCTTGAACTCGAAGCATGTTCTACCCTCATGTTCTGAGAGAGCTTCTTCTATGCTTGCCACAGGTTCCGCCAACATAGGCCTTATGGGATGGAAAAGCGTGACCTTGAGCTTCTCTAGTTCTGAGACCCCATGCTCCATGGCGACTTTTGCAACGGAGCCGAGGTCGCTGACTAATAGGTCGGCCCTTCTTACAAGGTTTGAAGGAACATTGGAGGCAGAGGCGATCGCCTCCTCCATCAGTCCTTCACGAAAGCCGAGCCGCATCTCAAAAATGAAGTTCTTAACGATGTATTTTGCCTCTAGGGGGGTTGCTCGACTTAGGAGAGATTCGATGATTTGCCTCTTTTTTATTCTGCTTCCGAATCCAACGGATTCAGCTACTGCCTCGAAGTACTTATAGACTTCTAGTATTGTGAGCGGTTTCTGAAATATGACCTGCTGTTTATTCCTAGGCATTTCTTCCAGCAACGTTTTGACGGCAGCGCCGACATCCCCGGACTTGTTGAAGGTCTCCATGAACTTGGCGTCGGATACTTCTGTCAATCTTTGGATCGATTCTACGATTGTCTTGAAACTTACGTCGAGCGGTTTAGTCGCTAAACTTGCAAGTGGATTGCCCAATATTAGTCTAACAGCTGCCTCCATTTCCGAGGGGTCTAGTTTCTTCAAGAATTGCGAGACTATGGTTATCTTTTCGTTTCTACTCGAAAGACTTTCGAGTTCTTCACATAGTTCCGTGAGTTCAGAAAAATCTGTCAAAAGCGCAGCAACACCGGTTTGACTTAGTCAACACAGTATGCGGAAGAGTAGAATGAACGAGGATTAAAAAATTTTACAAGTGCGCTCATTAGATGCTTTCCAGTGTACTTCAAGACGACTTTTCGTAGTTTCGCATGGCAGCGGCGAAGATTTTCCCAAATCTCGTTAAGGAGGTCTTCATCTTTCTTTCGACGATCTCCTTCTCTACGAAGCCTTTCTGGTGTAGACGCTTGACTACCCTGGTGAAGCGGTTCTTTGTGACAGGGTCCTCGAAGTCTTTTCCGCACCATTCTATGATTCTCTTGATGGAATCAGAGTAGCCATCGTGCATTTCTAGTTCCAAAAGTACTTGCTTGTCTTCTCCTTTTGGCTTTCCTAAGCGGTATCCGGGCAAGTAGATTTCTTGAGGTGGTAGTCCGGGAACATTTCTTACCTTTGAGAACCATTCCTTAAATTCTGCGCTTTCTGGGGAGGGCACGTAGTATCCTCTTTCTTTGGGTGGAACTATATAGACGCGGACGTTTTCGAACATGAGGGATATGGTGACCGTGGCTCCATAGGCGTCTTTTGTTGTTGAGGTGGAGTCGATTAGGACTCGTCGGCTTCTTTCATCGGCCTCTCTTCTTAAGATTCCGTATAGAACGGAGAAAGTGTCTTCGTAGCTTTGAGGGTTGTATCCTATTGCTACGGGTTTTAGTCCTTGGGCGGAGAGGTTGCGTTTGAGGTCTTCCACGTTTTTCTGTGCCACCAGCCCGTATTTGTCTTCTTTCTTGTCGTAGAGGAGGTATGCTTGCTCTATAGGGCCTTCGGATTCCCATCGGCTTATCCCGTCGATGATTCGTTGATAGTCGTAGCCGACCATGCAGACGATGATCGTGCTCAAGATCTTCAATGCTTAGGATTCTCCGTGTTCCTTGAACCGGCTTTTCTTGATGATCTGTTCGACGGACGGAAACGCTTCTTCTTCGACTTTGGATAGTTCTCCGTATTTTCCGACGTTCAGTCTCAGTCTTCCTTTGAACGTGTTCACATGCCCGTTTTTCACATCCACGATGTCTGCTTCATTCACTTTATCGATGTTTTCGTCCCACAGGGTCATGATTATTGTTCCCGTTACGTCTCCGACCATAGCGTCGACCACTCTATGCTCTGTGTTATCCTTTGTCTTGACGACCCTGACATTGTCCTTTTTCAAAACACGAACCCTTATAGTTACGCCTCTTGCCCCGTCTCTGAGCCCTCGAACGATGTATAACATTGCATCCCTCTACCTGGCTTGAATTCTCAAGGGTTAAAGCTCTGTTTAGGAGAGGTATCGATGGAGATATGTATTTACTTCGACGCTTTAGCAGAAAGTCGTACGCGCGCGGTAGGAGCTTGAAAGAGTCCTACCCTTTCTTCGTCCCCTCGTCCTCCACCTTCGTTTCCGGCTTAGACTTCGCCCCGAATCCTCGCCTCGACTTCGGCTTTGGTGAAGGGCTGTGCTTTTGGCAGGCTTTTTCAAGACCCTTGCGAGTCATGCGATCTGCGCTTTGATCCTTGGTTTCATGCGCGTCGAAACCTTAGATCTCCGCTGGATCCTTCCTACCAGGACTCCTTACTTGCTACTTGGTCTACCACTCGACATCCAAAAGATCCTAAGATCCCTCTCCGTCTTGCGGTTCCCACTTAGCGTTCAGGTTTGCACTAAAGCTCCTACGGTCTTTACATAGATAGACTCACTTTATTTAGACATGTTTTGACATCTTTTTGTTATCATAAGTCCGATGATACTGATGTTTTTTAAACTTAGAAATTTGGCATATGCAAGAATGTTTAATCTCTGATGTCTTCTTAAGCCAAACTTTACAGAGAAATGTATATGGTCTTGCGGGCGTCTATATAATTCCTATTTTTCTCCCAGAGCTTTGATTCTGTCTGATTATCTTTTGGGTTTATTGCGTCTAGTCGCAACGAAAAGGATGTGAGACAGATGCTTAGAATTGTTGGTATTTCCAGGTCACGTTGTCGCCGTCTTGCAATATGTATTTGTCCGCGCTTGCCAGAGCAACCTTGTCGTTTACCCAGTATTCCCACCATCTTCCGTTGTTGTCTACGTTGTTTGCCACGCCGTTTATTGCGTCGACAAGGAAAGCGTCAAAGCTTGGCCAATAAGTGGCGTGAACGGTTGCAACCGACTTCAAAGCCTCAAGCACGCTTGCGTTTTGGGCCGCATAGATATCTCTGAAGGTCTCGGAAGTCCCGTTTTCGTAGTCGATGGTGATCGATATTTGGATTACCTTTTCTCTTATGGACGAGTATCTCTGTTTTAACGATGCGTATTCTTGATAGTAGTAGACCGCTGCTGCAGTCGATATGATTGTTGAGAACGCAAGTGCCGCAGCGATTAGTTTCCAAATTCTCCGGCTTTCACTCATTCGTTTCACCCCTTCTACCTCTTTCTATCGCTTTGACAGTTGGACGAACGGCTGATAGGAAGAGTATTGTGTTGCTTGCTTCGTGCAGGAAACCGAACCATGGGGGCATGAGCCAACCGGTAACGATGGCCTGCAATATAGAGGCTCCAAAGGTGAAGGCGAAGACTATGTTCGTTAGAAGATCGTAGGAGGCCGACAAAATGAAGCCCCACAGTGCCATTTCGACGCTGAATTTGGATACATTGGTCATACTGGGTTGGGTCTTGCCTACTAGACCTCCGACTGCTCCGAACATGGCTTCTCCAGCCATCGTTGCCCACAGAATAGGTAAGCTGAATCCGTACGGATTGATGACACCATATACGGCCCATGCTAATGCCCCGGTCAGGGCTCCTATATATGATCCAAAAACAAACCCTGTCGAAAAGGCGATAAGGTCCATTATTTTCACGTTTGGTATACCTATGAGAATGTAGTTTCCAGCGATGCACACCGCGGTTAGGACGGAGATTATGCTAATGTCCCGTACAGTGATTCTTCTGCCTAGATTGAACATCAGACATCAGTGTAGGATAAAATTCCTACTCTAATATTAAGGTTTTTGAAAGCAGGATCTACAAGCCGTGCTGTTCAACAATTGAAAAATGTGGTAGCCAGGCAGAGCATTATCCGGCATGGCTCTTCTCAAGAGCAATTAGAATGAACTCAGGACACCAAAAGCATAAAACCAATTGAACGTAAGAAAGCGTGTGGGGATGCTTCATGGCTAAAATAAGAGTGGCGTTCAAAGTTTGGTTTGAAACTGAAGGAAAATACATTTTCGGAGAGGGGGCTCTGAAACTCCTAGAGGAGATATCTGAATTCAACTCATTGTCAAGAGCAGCGGATGCTGTTAACATGTCTTACCGTTACGCCTGGGGTCTTTTGAATATGATCGAAAAATCGATAGGCGCCCAAGTTTTGACGACGCATAGAGGTGGCAAGCATGGCGGAGGCGGATCCGAACTGACGAAAACAGGAAAATCTTTGGTGGAGAGCTACCGCAAGATAAAGGAAGACTTCGAAGACCTCGCAAACAGACACTCAAAACACTTGGAATCATACACGCGATGAGAGGGGTTCCTTCAGCTTCATCACTCCAAACGCATAGCTTTCAAGAACGCGCGCGGCTGAAGGCGTACTGCAAGGTTTATAGGGAAAGAATTCTATGCGTACGTAACTCCTTTCCATTCGGTGATCAGTTTGAAGAGGGCCTTAGGAGTCCTTCTGACACTATTCCTGTTGGCTTCTCTGCCCGTGTCGAACGCTGCTTCGATGGGCTTGAAACCAGGGGACAAAGTGGCTTACGATGTTTCTTCTCAAGGCGACCTCGAACTCGTTGGTGGGGAACTCGTCGGCCTCATAAAGGTCCTTGAAATTGATGTTAGGGGCGTCTCTGGAAATGTGTTGAGGCTAAACGTGACCTGTACTTTACAAAATGGGACGAAGTTGAGATACGTACCCCTGCAATTCGGCGAAGCCTCATTTGATTTTTGGATAATTCCGGCAAACCTCAGTCGGGGCGATAAGGCTCTTCAGGACACGTGGGTGAACGAGACGAGAAACGAGGTTTGGCTTGGCTTCGAGAGAGGCGTCTGCTACGCGGCGAGGCTTATGAGGCTTGGGGAACTGACGTTTAATTGGACGGGCCACTACGACCGGAGGACGGGAGTGGCCTTCTCTTACTTCTACGGCGTCTTTAATGGCAGCGCCGTACAAGCCTCATACACGTTCGCCATCCGGTCGGCCTCTATGATTTCGGAGGACGCGCCGCTTCCACCAGCTCCAGGAATCCCGACCGAATTGATACTGTTAGGAATAGCGATATCGGTAGTAGCCATAATGATACTCAGAAGCAGAAGGGCCAAGCCGAGGACCACTGTGTTGGATAATAAGTAGCCTTAAATAACAAAAACAGTAATAGCACGAAAGTCTTTCAAAGAAAGAATGTCTAGAAGAGCTTCAGGAATACTTTAAATAGAGATTAGAGCAAGCCTCTGTACTGGAAGGATCGGAATGGTCGATCTATGCCAAACATTTCTACCCCGCTACCTTTCTCTTATGAAGATGGGCATGGGGAATTTTTCATAGAATCTTCTTTAACCTCAATAGTCACTCACCCGAGGTTTTTCAGCTTCTTGAAGTTTTATGAAACACCAAGAATCTTCCCGGAGGCCGTTCTTTGAAAGTGTCTCTAAAGTGCATAGGTTGCGGTGAAACTTTCTCCGCGGAGACATCTGCTTGTAGATGCCCTCGTTGCGGAGACCTTTTGGATGTCATCTACGACTACAAGGAGGTTAATCCCAGACTACTGAAGGAGAAATGGGCGGAAAGATGCCCCGGGGTCTGGAAGTACAAGGAACTGATGCCTCTGCAGCCTTCGAATCCTGTGACTTTAGGCGAAGGTGGAACAACCCTCCACTCGTGTGGCAGACTAGCCAAAGCCCTTGGAATGAAGAATCTATACGCTAAGAATGAGGGCGAAAACCCCACAGGCTCGTTCAAAGACCGAGGTATGACTGTGGGCGTCAACAAGGCGTTGGAGCTAGGAATGAAAACTACTGCTTGTGCTTCAACGGGCAACACATCAGCCTCATTGTCCGCTTACGCCGCAAAGGCCGGCCTCGGATGCGTAGTTCTCTTGCCAGCCGGAAAGATCGCCTCAGGAAAACTCGCACAAGCAATTGCTCATGGAGCCAAGGTCATTGCGGTGAGGGGAAACTTCGACGAGGCGCTAGTGCTGGTTCAGAATTTATGCCAGAAATACTCGCTGTACCTACTCAATTCGATCAACCCCTTCCGCCTTGAGGGCCAGAAGACCATCGCCTACGAGGTCTACGAACAACTCGGTTCCATTGTTCCTGACACGCTGATCGTTCCCGTAGGCAATGCTGGCAACATAAGCGCCATTTGGAAAGGATTCAGCGAGCTTAAGAAGCTTGGAGTGGTAGATGAAGCGCCAAGAATGGTCGGTGTTCAGGCTGAAGGCGCGTCTCCTTTTGCCTCTATGATTTTGGAGAACCGTGAAAACTTGGTGCCAGTCTCCGACCCAAAGACCATCGCGACCGCTATCAGGATAGGTGCGCCCGTTAATTGGAAGAAGGCTCTAAGGGCGGTCAAAGAGTCTGATGGGACCGTCGTAACCGTTGCTGACGCGGAGATTGTTGAAGCCCAAAAGAGTCTCGCTAGGTCGGAAGGCCTTTTCGTGGAGCCGGCAAGCGCGGCATCCGTGGCCGGACTGAAAAAACTCATCGAAAGAGGCGACATCTCTGCTACGGAACCGGTCGTCTGTGTCTTAACCGGCCATGGATTAAAGGATCCCGAAATTATATCCAAATACTACGAGAAACCGGTTGAGATTGAGAATGATGTAGCGAGTGTGGAGAGACAGTTGCAGAAACTCTTTCCTAATGAATGTTCTGGAGGTAAGAGCTAGATTTGGTCAAAGTGGAGGTTGAACTTGAGCTTCAAGACAGACCGGGCCAACTGGTTGGCGTCCTCGAATCGATTGCGAGATTCGGCGGCAACATAACGTCCGTCTATCACCACCGCGAACGTAAGCGAGGAGAAGCCGTACCCGTTTCGATCAGCTTCGATGTCGCAGAGACGAGAACGGCAAGGATGATTGTATCCACCCTCAGGAAGCTCGGTTTTACCGTCGTACGCGCTGGGATTGAGAGAAAGGCCTTCGACGCAACAATCATTCTTGTTGGCCACGTCTTCGCGACGAACATAACGGACACCATAGAAAGAATAATGTCGACGAAGGCCGTTGTCAATAAGGTGAACGCCAGAATCAAGAGCCTTCAAGAAGTTTCATCGGTAAAGTTCACTATTCAAGCAAACAGTCGACAAGTCTTAGAAAGGGCCATCAACACGACGAAGACGATCTGCCAAGAAAAGGACTTACGCCTGATAAGGAGCCTATAACAATGCGGATCGCCATCGTAGGTTTTGGAACCGTAGGCAAGAGCTTGTTACAAGTGCTTAGTCGAAAGCGCGACTATCTGAGGGAGAAACTCGGCTTTAACTTCAAGGTAGTTGCGGTATTCAAGCGCGACGGGGCTTTCATCGATGCGCAGGGCCTCGATGTAGGCAGTCTTGCCTTTATCTCAGACTATAAGCGACATCCAAAGTGGAAAACAGATGTTAAAGCGGATGACGCTATCGAGGAGCTAGATTGCGACCTGATTGTTGAGGCAACCCCAACGAAGATCGAGACCGGTGAACCGGGACTGACCCATATAAAGAAGGCGCTCGAAAGCGGGAAAGACGTTGTGACGGCGAACAAGGGGCCGTTGGTTATGGCTTTCCACGAAATATCGGACCTTGCGATAAAACGCAATAGGTTGTTGCGATACGAGGCCGCGGTACTGGGCGCTGTTCCAGACGCAGGTTTGGTGCGTGAGACACTCCAAGGTAACGAGATCACTTATCTCAGAGGCATATTGAACGGGACGACCAACTACATCTTGACACGCATGACGTTTGAGGGCACCTCTTTCGAAATAGCGTTGAAAGAGGCGCAGCAGATGGGCATCGCCGAAGTCGATCCTAGCTACGATGTAGAAGGGATAGACGCTGCCTGCAAATTAGTAATCCTTGCAAACAGCCTTATGGGCGATCATGTGAAGCTCAGTGACGTCAAGAGAGAGGGAATAAGTCACATAACTCCTGAGGCGATAGAGCTGGCAAGCATAGACGGCTTCCTGATAAAGCATGTTGCATCTATCGAGGAAGGCCAGCTTGAAGTAGCCCCGAGACTTGTAGAGAAGTCTTCGCCGTTGGCTGTAGGCGGAACGTTGAACGTCTTGAGTTTCGGGACGGATCTTGCAGGGGAGATAACCTTGATCGGTCGAGGAGCCGGAGGCATCGAGACCGCCAGCGCAATATTAGGAGACATCATAAACGTCGCCAAGATACGGGGATACACAAAGACCATCAGCTGATCGGCAGTATCTGTTGATAGGGATATGAAGTACGTAATAATTGTTGGAGACGGCATGGCCGACTATCCTGTTGAAGACTTCTCGGGAAAAACACCGTTGCAGGTAGCCACGCATCCGAATATGGATTTGATCGCGGCGAAAGGCAGAAGTGGAATGCTAAAGACGATTCCGGAGGGAATGGAAGCAGGCTCGGATACAGCGAACCTCTCCATCTTAGGCTACGATCCTAGGAGAATCAGGGTTGGAAGAGGCCCTTTAGAAGCGGCAAGCCTCGGCGTTGAGCTGGGCGATGAGGATTTAGCGTTAAGGTGCAATCTGATTACCGAGGAGAACGGAATCCTAGTTGACTATTCGGCAGGGCATGTCGAAAGCTGCGACTCAAAAGAACTCATAAATTTTGTACAGGGGGCGTTCGGTAAGACTGGTGAAGTCGAGTTTTACAACGGCCTAAGCTACAGACATTTGCTTGTCTTACGAGGGAGAGGATACTCAGATCAGATCGTGTGTTTTCCGCCTCACGATGTGATGGGTTCTCGCATTTCAGACGTTCTAGTGAAACCAATAAATGATGAGAGTAAGAGGACCGCTGATCTTCTGAACAACATGATTATCAAATCAAGAGAGATTCTGTCTGGTCACCCCGTTAATTTGAGGAGAAGTGAGAGAGGGGAAGGAGTAGCGAACATGCTGTGGTTCTGGGGCCCTGGAAGAAGGCCTAGGATGCGTACCCTGTGGGAGAAATATGGCGTTCGAGGCGCCGTTATCTCGGCCGTTGACCTCATCAAGGGCATTGGACACTATGCTGGCATGAATATCATCAACGTTCCCGGAGCAACAGGCCTACACGACACCAATTATGAAGGTAAAGCCGATTACGCGTTGGAAGCTCTGAAGAACTGCGATCTCGTATATATTCATGTCGAAGCCCCAGATGAGGCTGGGCATAATGGAGATTTCAAACTTAAGGTCAGAACGATAGAGGACTTGGATAAGCGGCTCGTAGGAAGAGTGCTCGATCATCTAGAAGGTGATTATATGATCTCCGTCTTGACCGATCATCCGACGCCAGTAAAACTACGTACACATACATCTGATCCAGTCCCTTTTGCCATCTATAATACTGCCTCAAGCAAGGCTGATAAGCTGAAGCGATTCGACGATTTCGAGGCAAAAAATGGCTCATACAGGCTTATGCAAGGGCACAGATTCATGTTCTTAGTTTTAGGGAAAGCTTAGAAGACTCGGCTTGCACACAAGGTTGAGTGCACGTCTGCTCACTCCCATCCACGGTAATTAAAGATTAAATTAGCTTGATGCCACAAGACTTTCTGAGGAGAATAGAAATGGAAGATGTGTATACAATCGCGCACCTGTCAGATGTCCATGTGGGTGAATTTGGATTCGTAAGAGAGAAGGTGTTGAAGTGCATACAAGAGGTGAACGACCTTTCTCCAAACGTCATCCTCATTACCGGAGACTTAACGTTCGGAGGCTTGTACAACGAGTTTGAAGAAGCTTCTAGCCTCATCGATCGTTTCGACCAGAAGCCGTTAGTCATCATGGGTAATCACGACGCCTACAACTTGGGATATAACACTTTTGAGAAGTTCTTTGGGGAAAGGATGATAAAATACGAGGACGATCGAATTCTGTTGGTCGGTGTGGACAGCACTCAACCCGATGTCAACGAAGGTCATATCGGGCGAGTTTTTCAAGACCATTTACATTCCGTTTTCACAAAGGCGTCCAAGGAGAAAGTCAAGATCTTTTCCTTACACCATCATCTTGTCCCTGTGCCAAACGCTGGTCGCGAAAGAGACATTCTCATAGACGCCGGCGACATCCTGAGCATGCTCATCGACGATCGCGTGAACATTACTTTTTGTGGTCACAGACATGTCTCATGGATTTGGGACGTGGAGAACATGCTCATAATCCATGCGGGAACGGTGGGGTCCCCAAGGTTGAGGGGCATGCTGGATCAAAGCTATATGATAACTAGGATAGGAAAGGACAGGAAGGCGACGTTCTCTCTAAAATACATCGGTCATAGAGAGAAGAAGATCAGAACCTTTCGACTGAAGTAGTTTCCACTTGAAGCATGCCCATCCAACATGTACATCAAAGAAGGCAGAAATGATCGAGACACTTTGAATTCTTGAACGGTTTGGGTGCTGTATGCATCTCTTTATCATGCCTACATCTTAATTCCCTGATAGACAGCTAAACACTTCAGAAAGAACCGAGTATTCCTTTAATTGAGCGCACACTTAATCTAGCCCTACAGATAATTAGAATCCACATATCAGTTGGACTGGATGTCTATGAATAGCGTTTTAGACGTGAATGCAAACGATTGGGAAAAGGAGATTTTGAAGCCTGACACACTGGTCGTCGTTGATTTTTGGCATAAGAATTGTCTTTGGTGTCTAAGACTGAATCCCATATACAATGAGGTCTCAGAAGAATACAAGGGAAGAGTAATATTCGCCAAACTAAACGTTCTAGAAAGCCACGACAACCAACATATCGCTATCAAATACGGTATTATGAGCACACCAACCTTGGTTTTCTTCTGCAAAGGAATACCCGTTGAGACGGTCGTGGGTTTCCAGCCGAAGGACCGCCTTAAGCAACTTGTCGACGAAATGACTGAGAAACACCAAGAATGCGTAGAAAAGAGTACGGTATTACCCCAATAGCCTGTGGTTGGCCCACTACTTCATTGGTAGTGACTGCTCTGTACTATGTGATTAGGAACCGCTTGTTTGGTGATCGGTGAACAACAGAATGTATGGGTGGAACGGCAGAATCTTAAACGTCGATCTGTCTAGAGGCAGGTCGATTGTTGAGAAATACGACGCCAGTCTGGCTCTACAATTCCTAGGCGGAAGAGGCTTTGCCGCTAAGATGCTTTGGGACAGATTGAAGGCCGGAACAGACCCCTTTTCTCCTGAGAACTTGCTCATTGTGGCAACGGGGCCGTTGACCGGATTGTCTTTGCCGAGTAGCGGAAAGCTTGTATTAGCCGCAAAGAGTCCGCTGACCAACGGCTACGGCGACGGAAACATCGGGTCACGCGCGGCCGTCCATCTACGGAAGGCTGGATACGACGCAATCACCTTTGTTGGCAAAGCGCGGAAACCCAGCGTCTTTTTAGTTGAAGACCGGAAAGCCGAGATTCAAGACGCGGAAGATCTGTGGGGTTTGGGTGCCTTTGAGGCAGAAGACCGGCTGCTGAAGGAACACGGAAGAAACGTTGGAATTTTATTGATCGGACCAGCGAGCGAGAACCTCGTGCGATACGCCACAGTCGTGTCGGAAGGTGGAAGGTCTGGCGGCAGGCCGGGGATGGGTGCAGTCATGGGCTCTAAGAATATGAAAGCGATCGTCATTAAGGGATCTGCCGAAATCCCTGTCGCAAATCCAATGGAGTTGAAGAAGCTCGCAGCCGAGGCATACAGGGAAATCTTGGAGAAGCCAAAGTACGAGTTTTGGAGGAGGCAGGGAACGATGTCCGTCGTAGAGTGGAGCCAAGCCAACAGCGTCCTTCCAACCTACAACTTCAAGGAAGGAGTCTTCGACCAGTCGACTGGCATAGACGGTTTTACTATGGAGAAGATCAAGACCTCTCAGAAAGGATGCCCAAACTGCAACATGCTCTGCGGCAATGTGGTGGAAGACTTTGAAAAGATGCCGTCAGAGCTAGATTATGAGAATGTGGTCATGCTGGGTTCAAACATAGGTCTGGGAGATCTGAAGCAGGTTGCTACTCTAAATCGATTGTCGGACGATTATGGAGTCGACACCATCAGCCTTGGAAGCGCCGTAGGCTTCGCAATGGAATCTGCGGAAAGAGGTGCGATTTCAGAGACTGTCGAGTGGGGCGACTTCGACAAGGCGAAGAATTTGGTGAGCAACATAGTCTATAGACGCGGTATCGGCGACACGTTGGCAGAAGGGACCTTGAAGGCTGCGGAGAAGCTGGGTGGCGACGCTATGAAGTGGGCGATGCAGATTAAGGGATTGGAAGTGTCTGCCTACGACTGTCACACGGCTCCTGCGATGGCCTTGTCCTACGGGACGTCTCCAATAGGCGCCCACCACAAGGACGCTTGGGTGATATCGTGGGAGATGACGGTGGGACGAGAGAGTTATAGCGAGGCCAAGGTCGACAAAGTCATAGAGTTTCAAAGAATCAGAGGGGGCATATTCGAAGGTCTAGTCGCCTGTAGATTGCCTTGGATCGAGGTCGATTTTGAGATGGACTGGTATCCACGTTTCCTCAAAGCCGCGACAGGTGTAAACATGAGCCTAAGTGACCTCTACACTATTGCGGATAGGATATACTGTCTGATGAGGGCTTTTTGGGTAAGGGAGCATGAGGGCCGATGGGGTCCCTTCATGGATCAGCCGCCGAGCAGATGGTTCGATGAACCTTTGACCCAAGGACCACTCAAAGGATCTGCCCTGAACAGGGAAGGCTACAGTGGAATGCTTGCGAAGTACTATGAGAAACGAGGCTGGGATCGTAGAGGTATACCAAGAGAGACTACGTTGAAAAACATCGGCCTAGACTACGTGGCGAGAGAACTTAAGCAATACGTCTCACCACGATCCTGAGGATACTTACGGAACTGTGCCCTCTGCACAAGGGTTCGAAATAGCTTAAGTCCCAAAATAGTGGAGATATCACCCACACATCTCCACATTCCTCAATTCTTTCACGACTTAGGGATATCGTGCATCAAAGTGTATGGTAGCTTTCTCACAAGACTTAATACCACAGGCTGATAGCCTATTTTTGGCATAATAGAGGAATAATGGCGATGGATGATCGCTTACACGTCTATTCATCTGGTGCTACTGCTCCCCCTTTGCAGAAGATAGCTAAAGAATTCCAAGCAAGATTCAAGACAAAAGTAGACTTCACTATCGGAAAGGCTACGGATCTAATCTCACAGATAACGAAGACAAAGGAGGGAGATGTTTTGTCTTGCGGAGCAGAGTACATTCTTGACGACGCTGCCGAGAAAGGACTAATCGTCAGAAATACTACAAGGAGCGTAGGCTACAGAAGATCTGTCATTTTAGTGCAGAAAGGAAACCCCAAAAAGATAGCATCTTTGGGCGACTTAACCAAGGACGGAATGCGGATAGGTATTGCAACTGAAGGTTGTCTTGTAGGCGTGTGGGATGATGTCTGTAGCAAGGCAGGGCTGACAGACAATATTCGAAGAAACATTGCAGCGTTCGCAGACGGCTGCGGAGCTGTCATGGCGCTGATACATAAGGATAAGGTCGATGCGATCTTTGGTTGGAACGCCTTTGGAAGAATCTGGCCGAAAACATCAGAGATTATAGAGATACCAGATGAACTACAAGTGTACAGAAGCACAGGAGTCGCCGTTATTGAATATTCCAAGAATAAAGAGCTCGCTAGGAGATTTGTAGACTTTCTAACATCAAGGGAAGGCAGAAAAGCGTATTCAGATTACGGCTGGATTCACACGTAGCATCGATCTGTCAGCAATTAATAGCGCATACAACACACCAGACGGCTTCTTTTTGTTGCGGGGTGGGACTTGAACCCCCTATACGTGGAGATGTCTCCCGCTATTCTCCACAACACCTCTTTTTTTGTATTGATTAGTCAATCATCATCTTAATAAGTGGTTTCCTCCGGGCTACCACTGCTCAAGCGTGAATTTATGCTGAATTTTCCTCCTTTTTTAAAATCCTTACACGACGCTAAAACTAGGCTTTCTAAGCTTTCGTATACATGACTGTGAAGATATAACCCGCAAATTTCTACAATCCTTTCTTTTACGTGAACTTTCTAATTCTCCCGTATGACGCCAACTCCAAGGCTAATCAATCATCAACTGACCTAGAAAAAGCGTTTAGTACTAACAGTATTCCCGCTGCTATAAGGCTAAGCACTGCACCGTACGTAAAGGCGAAACTAGAAGACCATAATGTCCAAAGGGTCCCAACAATAGCACTAGACGCGAAGTCGCCGACGCCGTCAACTGTGCTCATCACTCCGAAGCCCGTCCCTCTCTCCCTCTCACCCAACAACTCAGCAGCGTAAGCCCTAGCAGTAGAGTCGATCGCCCCTGTTTCAACGCCAGCAAGGAGGAAGAGG
>Ga0315282_10010373_pt1 | contig 14623 bp, 12 predicted proteins | sample YL17G07_20_MG_FD_203693 | JGI IMG/M metagenome (GOLD analysis project Ga0315282, IMG submission 203693) | Sediment microbial communities from Yellowstone Lake, YNP, Wyoming, USA - YL17G07_20 | ecosystem: Environmental > Aquatic > Freshwater > Lake > Sediment | place: USA: Wyoming | collected...
CCCGGACCGACCAATCTCGAGATCGCGAGTCTCTTCTTCGCGTTATCACGCACGACCTGATGATCCTCAGGCGTGCCTATCAGGGGTTTCAACAGAGCAGACTGAAGGCTGAAGACTGAAGGCTGAAGGCCGAAGCAAGACAGTCCGAAGTCTGAAGTCCGAAGGACACTGAAGGAACTGCAGAACCTTGCTCACGCGGAGTCCGCAGGGTCCGCAGAGAACACAAAAGAGCCGTCCGAAGTCTGAAGGCTGAAGGAAGCACCCAAACCAAGGAAGAAGAACAGGGCTTGGGGCTTGGGGCTTGGGCAAAGTCAACACCATAGAACCAAGAAACGCTTTGATCCGCAGATGGCGCAGATGGACGCAGATGTGCGCGCCGACGGCGCGGGGTGCGAAGAGTGCGAAAGGTGTGAAAGGTGCGAAGGGAACTGCCGGCGATGCGCGCCGATGAGAAGACCAGGCTGAAGACCGAAGGTTGAAGGCCGAAGCAAGACAGTCCGAAGTCTGAAGTCTGAAGTCCGAGGCACGAAAATCATTGATCATCCGCAGATTACGCCGATTGCGCAGATTGTGGAAGATCCAACTTGTGACGTAACCTGCGGCGGCCCAATAACTTGCTCGCGCCAAGAAGCACATTGCTTGCTGAAAGGCAAACCATTCGCAACTTGGCAGTATAGAGGCGCCAGACGGAATAGACTCAGATGTCATAGTGAGAACTCCTGTAACAACGCAGCGTCAAGTCCAAGAGCATGTCTTCACAAGAGCGGTTGGCAGTCCAAACGAGGGGTAAAACGAAGAGGGAACCGGGCTCTTGTGGGGGCATATTATGACGCGCAATCACGATACGTCAAGAATGAAATATCACGCATTGCGAAAAAGTTCGGCAGGGTGTCTGGTTGGAGCAGCGTCCGGAGGCCTGAGAAGAAAGAGGCTTATTATGCAAATTATGCTTGACACCATGACCGATATATCATACACTATGCCATATATACCTTTCATTACACGGCATGGCACTGGTGGAAGGGACTTGGATGAGTCGCAGGATGAAGCTGAAGCTGGCCCGGGTGGAGCGCAGCCTCACGCAGGCTGAGCTGGCCGAGAAGGTGGGCGTTACGCGGCAGACTATAGGGCTTATCGAAAACGGGGATTACAACCCCACACTCAATCTGTGCGTCGGCATCGCGCGGGCGCTCGGCAAGACTCTTAATGATCTATTCTGGGAGGAGTCCGATGGTGAGAGATGAACGCATCGAGAGCACGAAGGCCAATATAGCAAGGACGGTATTTCTCATCTGGTACCTGCTGCTGACGGCATCGCTTTGCTATCGCACGCTGGTTCTCAGGCAGCCGGCAAAGGAGTTCTGGGACATCTTCGCTATCTGGGTCATCGGCATCCTGTTCGGTTTCATCTCCTTCGCCGTGAAGGGCGTCTTTGACGTCGGGTTCAGGAGGGTGATAGTGCCGATCGTGGTTATCGTGCTGGTCGCCGTCCCTGTAACGTTCCTTGTCGCCGGACAGATCCATTCGGCCAGCCGGTTCTTCGCGGTGTTCATCAGCGGCGCTCTCGGCATGGGGCTATTTGTTCTGGCGGCGTACCTTCTTACGCGCCTCTGGCGGCGCAGACACGGCCTCGACGACGAGAAGTGAGGCGCGCACAGCCGCCAAGGCGCGCCGATTGGTGTGTGCGACCAGCGAATCCGGCAGATGTCCTGGTCGCCTGGCCCAACACATAGGGGCGGCGCATGCGTCGCCCGCCGATAGCCGCGATGGCCTGCACCAGATCAGTTGCGCCGTGTGGCGGTGTCGGCGCCGAAGGGGAAGCACGAGGGTCTCCTGCCCTTAGAGCGCTTTCTTCGGGCGACGCATGCGTCGCCCCTACATCTCCGGAAAGGTGCCCGAAGGTCCTCCAGAATCGCTGGTCAAACACTCGTTCTTTCAGGTTCATTTTGCCGTTGACTGCGGCATGCGTCGCGGTTAGCATCTTACAGGTCAGGTCCCCCCAGATTCCCGGTAGCCAGGGCAATCCCCGTAATTGCGCTTATGCGCGGATGCTGTTTTCACGCATCGCCGGAACCTGGAGGGGCACGGCATGATTGCAGATCACCAGCCCGGATGCTTACATCTCATAACCGCAACCTCTCCTCTTGCAGTTCACATGTGGGTCTCGGACGCTATCCGGTTTTGACGCGCACGCTACGCCGAAGAGGTTCGGAGAATCGCGCGAACGCGGCGCAATTGATGCACGCAGCGCGAGTATAGGGAGCGAAGCGTTTTTCCGTGTGCGGAGGGCACGGCCTGTGGCCGCAACCAAACAGGGACCTGTTGGAAACGCGAACAGTGCATTGGGAGACGTGGACGCCGCCGGGGGTAGAGAAGAGACGATTTCACCGCAGAGGCGCAGAGAGCGCAGAGAAAACCCGAAACGAAGAAAGACCGTTTCCTTCTTGCCGCCAAGGCACCGAGGGCGCCAAAGAAGAGAGAGTTCGATGCAGATGGAACCGCACAACCGCGCTGGGAGGTAACTTGGTCACACATCAGGAGGTATCCTCGCGCAGACTCAGAGCGCTTGCTGAAGAACAGAGCAATCGCGACTTAGCAGTACGGAGACGATCAGGACCATTCCGTATCGCCGCCGCTCCTCCGCGGAGAGGACGAGGCGAACGGCCTACGCGGCGGGTTGTCCGCGAGAGAGGAGGGTCAGAAATGACCGCGAGGGACCTCACCTTGGAAGGCAATGGCATTCAGGTTACGAGCTTCGAGCAGCCGAGGCGCATCCCGGTGGAGCGCGCGCGGCAGCAGGATCACTGCTACTCCTACTGCTACAGCGAATGCCCCTGGGACTGCAACATCGACTGTTACATGGAGTGCGGAGACGAATGCTCCATCGCATGCGAAGGAGATCCGACCGCTCAGTCGGCTTCTCACAGTCCGGCGTACTCGTCGGCGCAGAGTGGTATGAACAGCGCTGACGGCAGCTCCAACTTCAGCGCAGCGGTCGAGTAAGCGCATCGTGCGTGGTCGCGCCCGGCGGTCTCGCCGGGCGCGCCGGTTTGGCGCGTGCGCGGTTGCGTCGTGGCAAGCCGAAGCCTGAGGGATGTCGCGAGCGCTCCGGGCTTGAGGCTTGGGGCGCGGAGGCCGCGGGTGTGAAGGGCGTAAAGGGATTCGCCGGAGGGGCGCGGCGGCAATTGATCGTGTGTGACCGATGGTGCGCCGATGACGCTCAAGGCGGCATGGGGAAATGGCTGTGGGCGATATAGATAACCTGTCCCTAATTACCCTAATTACCCCAGATGGCGCTCGGGAGGCAGGCGGCGTGCCGGCAGACGGACGGTTGCAGGGGATCGAGAGTTCGATGGAGCGCGTGCGCTGAAGCGCACCCTATGACGCTGGCGGTCGAACACCTCACGGCAGCCGCTTGTGCCTGCGGCACCGGGACAATCCCGACGAGTCGGGATGCCGGCTACTATCCATGCATCGAGAGTCGGATAGAACGCGTGCGCTGAAGCGCACCTATGATACTCGACGACGAGAAGTGAGGCGCGCGGCCAAGATGAATTTCACTTGGCGGCGGGCACCGCGGAGGGCGCGGCGCCGGTTGAGTCTACAAGAGGGGCGGCTACCTGGGCGGAGAGCGCGGGCTTCCTCGTCCAGGCGGATCGCTGCAGGCGCGCGGGCAGCAGCGAGTCGAAGAGGCCTGTGTACCAGAGCCCCCCGACGGCGGCAAGGACTGCAACGGCGACGGCGATGTTGCGGCCGTGTTTGGTTTCCGCAAAGGGGTCTACGGCGCTGAGGCGCGCGCTCGCCGGCAGCGTGGCTACAGAGGTGAGCGAACGGCCAAGCGGGATGTTGAGCCGCGCCCGGGTGTTGACGGCCCAGCCGTTGGCGTCGAGGATGGGACCGAGGTTACGCTGGCGGAGTTTGAGCCAGGCTATCACCATCGACGGGCCCGAGATAGAGAGCACTAACACTACGACGCCGGCGGGCATCCACGCGCCAAGTCCGAAGAACGCCTGCAGGAGATATCCGAGCGCGGCGGTAACGCCGCCGACGGCCACACCGAGCGCGGCTATGACGCTCAGGTCGACCTTGGGTTTATGATCGGCGGGTTTGGCAGCCATGGCGGTAAGCTTGTCCGTCGCGGTCGTTTCCGCCGTCGCAGCGCGCTTGGCGATCTGATCCTCGACCCAGCGAATCGCGCGCTTGTAGGGGGCGAAGAACGCCTGCCGGATGCTGATAGGGTTCTCGACGATTTTCACTATGGTGGCGTCCCAGTCGCGCCCCTTGCGGTCGTAGAAGATGCCGTTTCTGCCGACGATGAGGTTGTCGCCGTCTCCGTCGCTAAAGGCCGCGGCGATCGTCATCTTTTCGCCGGTGCCTTTGCGAACGCAATCGCAGTAGGCGAGGTACGTCCTGCTGAGGTGCGCCAGCGCCGCATGTCTGGCCATGTCGTCCACGCGCACACAGAGGTCGCAACTGCGCTGGTCGAGGTAGAGCCTTCCGACCTGGAAGATCGCTTTGTCCTTGCGCTGGTAGAAATCGCGGAAGGAAACGAAGTTATTGAGCAGCTTGCCAAGGTCGCGGTGGAACCGCACAAGCTTGTCGACGGCGGAAATGGCGCTCACCTCCTGCTCCAGCGCCTTGTCGCTTGCGATGAGGCGCGAGAGGGCGGCCTGGCCGTCTCCGGAGAGGATCTGACGGACGCGGTCGATGCCGAGGCGCTCGACGGATTTGCCCGACTTGGCGGCAAGCCACGCCTCGTATGGATCGAAGCGCGCTTTAAGGCCGGCGAATTCCTGTTCGGATATCTCGTGACGGTCGCCAAGTACCGGCGTGACGACGAGTTTGGTGAATCGGCTGATCGCGGCGGCCCATGCGGGATTAACGGCGTCGCCGAGAGGCAGCGGCTGCACCGCTTTCACGCGTGCCAGCGGAAAGGCAGCGATCTCAGGCAGGGCAATGCTCAAGTCACGCGAGGCGATTGCCTCGTACTCCGACTTATGGCGGTTCAGGGCGGGAAGGGCGCGCTCGTCGAAGGCCGCAAGACGGCAGCGGGCGAAGTAGTCGTCGATTTTCGAGCGAACCGCTCTGAGGGCCTCCGCCGCATCGGCGGTTGCCTTGCTTAGAGGGAAGACCGCGGCGGCATTCTTTTCGGCCTCGGCCCACCAGAGCGAGTAGTCTCGCGCCTGTGAGATAAAGGCATCGAGCGTGGCCTGATCCACGCCCGGCTTGCCGCTGCGGTCGATCATGGGCCCCATGCAGTCTATGATTTCGGTGATGAGCTGCCGCACGTGGGGATCGTCAGTCGAATCGGCAGGAACTATGCCGTCACCGTTGAAGCGGGTCTGGGCGAAGATCCGGGCGGTGTCGGTAGTGTCGGCGATGGTTATCTCCCGGGCGTCCTCTTTGCCAAGGCCCGAGAGTATCTGTCGCGCCGAGGCCAGCATCACCTTGCCGTCGGGTGTAGCGTCGGTTATGGCGTCCAGCGGCAGGGAATCCGAGGCGTTGAAGATCGAGGAGGGGTCTTTGAGCATCGCGCAGACCCACTGTACGGCAGCCAGAACCTCCGGCGCCCTTACGCGGCCGTCCTTGTCGGTGTCGATCAGGGCGAGGGTCTTCTCGTCGAACTCGAGGCCGCTTGCGGGGCAGCCGAGGGCTACCCACAGCTTCTGATCCAGCTCGGGCAGGCGGCGCAGGTCGTCGGCCGAACTGAGCAAGACCTGACTGAAGCCGCCCGCGCGAAAGAAGCTCCACGTGTGAGCAGCGGTGTCCGTCCCGTTTGTCGAACCTGACATGGCACTCCTTCCGCGGTCGCGCGAGCGCCGGCAGCCGCTTAACAGCCGAACCGGCCAGATCCGGAAGCCTTACAGTGCGGCACCTTGCGGCCGGCCGGGGCAAGGTAGAGAAAGATACGACACATTCATCCGCGGATTCCAAGGCGCAACCAGCGCGCCGCGAGAACCAACTGCATGCGGATTCGCGGAGATTATACCAGAGTTTCCCTTGAAAAGTCCATTTCCGTAAAGCGGTCGAGTTCAGGCGAATCAGGGCGCGTGAACAATTCGCGCGCACCAGGAACTGCGGGGATCATCTCGGAGACGCGCCTGATTGCAGGGAGGCTTCACGGGCGAGGTCCCATTCCGGGTGATCCGGAGGCACCTCCAGCATGTACTGGGCCCATTCTTCCACGACGGCATCCGGATGCTCCTGCTCCACGATGGATTTCATCGTGCGGTAGTCTGTCCGCATGTCCAAGAAGACGAGGCGCCGGAAGTTCTCCGTGAGGGGCAACAGGGAATCCGAGTCGAAGGCTGTCGTGAGGAATGAGTCCGAGAAGACGACGAGCTTGCCGCGCGCGGCCTTGTTCTCGGTGGCCGCGTTGAGGCGGCCGGTCCATTTCTGAGGGATTATGAAGTCCCCGGGGAGGGTGAGTTTCACCCTGCGGGATTGAGGCGGCGCTTTCGGGTCAAGGCGCTCACACATGTAGGCAGACGCCGTGGCAGTACCGAGGAGGGCCAGCAGGTCGGGTTTTTCCGGCTGGTATCCGATCCGGTAATCCTCGAGCCGCCACGGCCTCATACCGGGAAACCATTCGGCCAACCGCTCGCGGATCGCTTCGCAGCCGACGAATTTGCCCCTGGGGGTCCAGTGGTCGTCGTCGCGATAGAAGAGCCTGCCGCCGCTCTTCCCGGCGCGAAGCACCTCGGTCAGGTCGAGAAAGTTCACGCCAGGGTCGTCGCGCATGTAGTCGCTCAACTGCTCGAGCCTGGTGCGCCCCTTTGCGCGAAGGATATAGTCGGGGAGGTACTCGGGGTAGATGGTACGTTTGTCGGGCACGACGACGAAGAGGTACTTGATGCCCCGCCGGGCCAGCCACGCCTGACGGCCTTTGAGGATAAGCCTGAAATATGAGAGGTGGCTCGAATCAAAAAGGTTCTGACCTGCGAAGTCATCCACGGCCTTATTCCTTGTGAGGTAGAGCCAGCCGTCCTTTCCCAGGATGACCTGGCTCGACGACAGCATGAGCCACTTGTGTGTCAGAATGCTCTGGCCCCGGATGAACGCGTTGCGGAATCCGAAGCGGTCTTTGTAGAATGCCTCAAAACCCTGGGGAAAGGCCCGCACCGTAGCGAAACTGAACGAGGGGCAAGCAGAGAGGGTCCTGTTCTCCCCCACGTAGCGGCAGAAGTCCCAGCCGAAGAGGCTTCCGAGGAACGGCACGGAGACAAACGACACAAACGCCGCCGTCAGGGCGGCGCACCATCTGGTCGAGAGTCCCGTATTATGCATGTCAGAACCTGAAGTATATGAAGGGGTTATGTGTTCCGGAGGCGAGGCTCATCGAGCTCTCCAGGAGTACCATGCAGAGCGCCGCCACCTGGACGGCCGGCACCGCTGAGCCTACCCACACCCTTAGAGCCGCGCTCTCGCGGGTGAGTATCCACTCCCTCACGCGTACGAGCGTCGGCACTACGGGCACCGAGAATACCGCGCCCGCCGCTATGGCGATCGCCACATCGGCGGTCAGATACCTTGCGACGCTGTAGGCGGTGCCCGCGCCCGCACCGAAGCCCGCCATGGCCTTGAAGAAATCGACCGCCTGCGTGAAGGACTCAGACCGGAAGAGCACCCAGCCTCCCATTGCGGCCAGAAGCGAGTAGACATGCCCCATGATGCGGGCGCGCTTTTCCAGCAGGTCTCCCAGCCCCATCCTCTCGATCACCAGGAACGCACCGTGATAGAGCCCCCACACGACGAACGTCCAACTGGCGCCGTGCCATAGGCCGCAAAGGAAGAATACCGTCACGAGGTTCGCGTAAGTCCTCAGGGGACCTTTGCGGTTTCCTCCGAGGGGGATGTAGAGGTAGTCCCTGAACCACGTGGACAGGGATATGTGCCAGCGCCGCCAGAACTCGGTGATGGTTCGGGAGATATAGGGGTAGTTGAAGTTCTCGAGGAAGTCGTAGCCCAGCATTCTGCCGAGGCCGATAGCCATGTCCGAGTAGCCCGAGAAGTCAAAGTATATCTGGAGCGTATAGCAGACCACCGCCAGCCACGACAACCCCGCCGTGAGGTGTTCGCCGGGAAGGGCGAATATCCGGTCGGCCGCCTGGGCGACGGTGTTTGCGATCAAGACCTTCTTGCCGAGACCGATGATGAACCTGCTGACCCCTGATGCGAAGCCCTCTATCGTCACGACCCTGTCAACGAGCATTGCGGCGATGTGGCGATATCGCACGATGGGACCTGCCACGAGCTGGCTGAACAGAGTCACGTAGGAGGCGAAGTCGATGTAGTTTCTCGTGGCGGTCGCATAGCCGCGGTAGACGTCGATGGTGTAGCTCATGGAGTGGAAGGTGTAGAAACTGATGCCGAGGGGCAGGGCGACTCTGGCAACGTCGTGCAGCTGAAGTCCGCGGTAGCCCAGGTGGGCCACGATGGAGTTGTAGTTACTCAGGCCGAAGTTGAAGTACTTGAAGTAGCAGAGGAATGCGAGATTGGAGGACAGGGAGAGCACGAGGCCCAGCTTCTGGGCAGTTGTGCGAGGGGCACCGGGCACGAGGGTAACTACCGGCCCCTTCCTCCATGCCCCTGATATCACGAGCGCGGCCACGTAGTCGATGCTGCACGACAACACCATCACCCAGATGAGTACCGGCTCTCCCCATGCGTAGAAGATAACGTTGGCAACGAGCAGGAACAGGTTGCACAGCTTTATCCAGACGCGGGATCTGCGGCCCAGCGTGACCGGCAGCATCAGGAGGTGATATATGCCCAGCACCACAGGGAGGTACAGAAACAGGAAGAGAATGGAACTGAAGACCATGTCAGACCAGGCAACGCTATACGAAAATCAAGGGCGTCACGCGACGCCGCCAACACAAGATGAACCTGCAAACAGTCTATATGCAGGCAGGGAAGAGTTCAAGAGACCTGCCTGCGGCTGTCTGCGGCAAGTACCCTCAGTCGGCTTCCCGGGAGGGGTACGGCTCGGGGAGCTCGGAGGGCATGATGGCAATCTCGCCATTGGGCCAGAGGGCGTAGCCTTCACGGCGCACGATCTCGGGGCCGGGCGCGAAATCGTCGCCGACGGCGTGCAGGCGCGCGGCGAGGCGGGCATCGAGGCGCTCCACCTCGGCAGCGTCGGATAAGTTGAGCGTTACGGGGACCGGGGCGATTTGAGAGATCTTTCAGGAAGCAGAACAGCCCCCTCTTCTTGCCTATTCAGTTGTCCTGAGGTGGAGCAGCTTCTCGATCCGGAGTCTGAGAAAGCGTGCTTTCCAGTGTCGGCGCGGCGGGTGCCGGTACGGTCGAGGGAACAGGCTGTACGAACAGCGCCGGAGGGGCAGGCTGAGGCACAACGGGCGCCATCCCCAGGGCGGGTTGCGGCCAACCTTCTATGTGCCACGGCTGCGTGGCGGTGGTGGGCCGCGCCATCATTTCGCGCGCGTGCGCAGCTTCGAATTGCCTCTGGAGATCATCCCCTCTTATCTGACACCCCACGGCTATCGCGGCGATAACAGCCGCTGCAAGCGCGACCATCCGGATGAGACGCTTCTCCCTTGGACAAGCAATATAGAGGCCCACCGACGCGGCGCCGCTGAACACACACATCAGAGCGTGGTCCGCGATGATGCCGGCGAGGCCGACAATCTGTGCGACTACCCAGATGTCCATCCCAATCTTGCGGCCCGTAGCGGGCGGCATGTGCCGGAGGAAGCGCCAGAGTCGGCGGATGAGGCCCGGCGTTTCCGGTTCGGCAGGCGTCTCCGCGCGCGGCCCCTTAAGCGCGTTCCAGAGATCGCGGTACTCGTCGTCGGTTATCTTCCCCTCGGCAAGGAGCGCGTCGAGTTGATCTAAAGCGGAAGTGCGCGGTTCCATCTCTTACTCCTTCTCGGTACCTTGCCGTGAAATACCCTCTATGAGCCTCGCGGCTTCGGCGGCGCCGATCTCGCCGGCGGAAAGCCTCGCCAAGACATCGCGTCTGCGCGCCTCGCGTTCGCGCAACCCCCGGCAACGCTCAATGATACGATCGAGCCTGCTCCGGATCGCAGCGTAGCCTTTGCCCGATGACTCCGCCAGCGCCTTTATGCTGAACCCCGCCAGCATGTATTCCTCGAGGAAGTCCAGGTCTTCGCCTCTGAGCTGCCCCAGCAGACTCTCGGGAAAGTCGCCGCTGACCGTCACGCCGCAGGAATCGCAACGCATCGCCTGCGTCCGCATCGGGCGGTCACAGTAGGGGCATGAGGCTGTTCTTGGTTTGGTAGCCATGGCAAAAATAATATCGGTCGCAGGCTGACATACAAGAGAAATATTTGGATATTCTCTGATCTTACCAAATATTATCAGGGCTGCCTGATCATTCATTGGAAAGGAGCGTCACGGTGCCGGTGTTGCCGTCGACGCGGAGGAGTTGGCCGGTCTTGATAATGCGGGTGGCGGGACCGACGTTGACGACGGCGGGGATGCCGTATTCGCGGGCGACGATGCTGCCGTGGCTGAGCATGCCGCCGAGGTCCATGACGATTCCCGCGGCGGTGAGGAAGTATGGGGACCAGCCGGGGTCGGTAAAGGGCGCGACGAGGATTTCGCCGGGGAGGACTGTCGAGCCTTCGTCGGTTCGAAGGACGACGCGGGCGGGGCCCGTGGCGACGCCGGCGCTTACGGCGAGGCCGGTGAAGGTCGTGACATCAGGGGCAGCTGCGGGCGTCAGCCAGGCGCGAGGGTCATAAGGCTCCATGACGACAGGCGGAGGGGTCAGGGTGCGGTTGAACGCGTACTCGGCCCTGCGCTCGGACACCTTCGCGGCGATGCCGGGCGAGGCCCCTCCCCTGCTGATTTCGATCAACTCATCGAAGGTCAGGAAGAAGACGTCGTCACGGCGGGTGAAGACGCTTCGACGGCGCAGGCGTTCACCAAACTCAAGAATCCTCGGACGTAGAGACGCGAGCACGCGGACCATTTCGCTTTTCACGTTTTCGCGGTAGCGCACGCCTTCGGAGGTCTTGGCGAGGAGCCATTTGAAGACGGCGCGCTTAAGAGGGTTGCGGAGGCGGGCGCGACACTCGGCGATGAGCTCGTGGCGTTCGAGGCTGCGCCGCTCGTAGTCGGCTACGGCGTCGACCTTCCCCATCGACGCGAGAAACCCTCGGACGATGTCGGCTATGTAGCCGGGCGTTTCGGACCAGCGGGGTGCGTTGATATCGACCTCGGCGCGCGCGTGATGGCCGTGGCGTGCCGTGAAAGCGTCCCACTGGGCGAGGAACGCCCAGCCGCCTTCGACATGCGAAAGCGCTTTTCTATCAGGCGCGCCGGGCGTGACCAGTAGCGCGGCTTCCACCTGGGGCCGGGCGTGGGCGAAGGCTGCGAGCCGCCACATGTCGAGGCCGGCGTCGGCGGAGTCGAGGCCGCCTGTGCCGGAGAGGAGTTTATTGGCGAGGCTTCCATCCTTACTCCCGAGCCAGTTGGCGCAGACTTTTCTGAAGTGTCCGAACCAGCTCATTCCAGTAGCCGAATAGGCGATGCCGTCGGCGTTGCCGAGGATGTCGGCTTCGAGACGAGTCATCGGCTGGATAAGCTCGGCGCCCGAGAGCGCTGGCACGTCCTGGGCGGCGAGCTCGTCGCAGCGCCTCGAGAGCTTGGCGAGCGTCTTGTCGGCTTTGCGTCTCGTGCGCGTTGCGAACCAGAGCACGAAGCCGGGAAGGTGCGCGAAGAGGCTCAGGCGCGAGACGCGCACGTGGGGGAGGTTTTCCGGGGCGAGGATGGCCTTCTTCACGTCCTCGGGCGCGTCGGCGCCGCCGAAGACTTCCTGAGGGTTCATGCGCAAGGGGCGCGGGAACGCCTGCATGTATGCGGCGACGAAGGAAGCATTGAAGTAGGCCCTGCCGGCGATTGAGCCGAAGATGTCGCCTTCACGAAGCTCTATGCCGAGGCGTGTGAAGAATATGCCCATGAGGGCGTGGACGAAGCGCTGCACAAGCGACCACGTGAGGGGCGTCATCACATCAGGAAGCACCTCGCCGGTGTTGGCGTTGGTCCAGACCTGGGGAGGACGGTGCGCGAGGGGCGCGCTGCCGGTGATAGGCCGCGATTGGATAAGCCAGATGCGGCCGCTCGCAACCGCCCACTCGACGTCCTGGGGCGCGCCGAAAACTTCCTGGGCGCGCCGGCCAAGAGCGGCGAGCTTCGAGACGAGGTCATCGGTGAGACATGATGCGCCGACGGCGTCTGTGCGTTCGATGACACTTGCGTCCGCTTTGGAGAGGACAACGCGCTCAGGGGCAATACTGCCGCCGACGAGGGCGTCGGCGAGGCCGACACAACCTTCGATGACGATGCGATCCGCGCCTGTCAGGGGATCGGCTGTGAAGAGGACGCCGGCGGCATCGGCGGGGATCATCTCCTGCACAATGACGGCCATGGCGGCGGATTCATGAGGGGTGGCGTTTTTCGCGCGATAGGCGATGGCCCGGTCGGTGAAGAGCGATGCCCAGCAGTTGCGGACGGCGGCGAGAATCGCATCGCGGCCGGTGACGTTGAGAAAGGTATCCTGCTGGCCGGCAAATGAAGCATCGGGAAGGTCTTCCGCCGTGGCGCTTGACCGCACGGCGTACGCGCGACTCCCGCCAGCAGCGCGCCAGGCGGCGAGGATTTCATCGGTAACTGCCGGCGGGATTGGAGCAGCGGCGATTCGAGCGCGAAGTACGGCCGCGTCAAGCCGGTCTGCGGCGAAATTCTCGGCGGCGATTCCGATCGCGGCGAGCGCTGTCTGAAAGGCTGTTGTAGTTACGACGAAGCCTGGGGGGACGGGCATACCGGCCCGGGCTGCGAGGGCGAGGTTTCGGGCCTTTCCGCCAACGAGGGAAATGGCTGGAGAGGTCCGGGAGTGAAGGGGTATCACAAGGGGCTGCGGCATCGATTGTATATCCACCGATTCCTGCGTTCTCATGCGCTTGATACGCTCAGACATTATAGTCGAGGACATGGGAGAAGGAAATGCGAACCGGCGGTTCATGCGAAGCAATCCCGCTGTGGGCGCGTGCGCTAAAGCGAACCCGATAGCGGGAATCCGGAAAGCCTCGCGATGGTCAATTGCGGCATATGCACTCCGGATTTGGCCGTTGTGGATCCGCTGACGGACGTTAAGGAGGTGTCTGTGGCAGCAGCAGACAGAGTGGAGCGCGCACGCGAGTTGTTCGGCGGAGCGGGCTGCGACGCAGCTGCGGTACGTTTCGCTCGAATCGGGGCCGTTGTGGCGTTTCTTCTCATGTCGGCGGGGCTGTGCGGGTGTGCATCGAGCATCATCGGAGACAAACTCGTCGCTCCTACCCCGAGCAGGGGCACAGGCAAACCTCCGGCGGACCTTGTCGACGCCGAGATGCGGTTTCGCGTAGGGCCGCCTGATGCCACGCTCTATGCGTGGCGCATGGAGCCTCGGCCGCATACTGTGTTCAGAACGCCTGACGACAACCACATCAAAGCACGCCTGGACCAGATCGACACCAAATGGAGCGGCACGGCAAACGTCATGATTCTGGAGACGTGGCGTCGTCCGGAGGTGTGCATCGCCACGCCAAAGCCGGGAAAAAGCATGGCGGTTCCCGTCAAATTCAGGAGCACGGTGATCCTCATCCAGGGGTGGGGCACAGGCATAAGGGATGGGGCGTATCTGGAGCCGTTGGCGGCCTGCTTGAGCAACGCGGGCTGCCGGGTGATATACCTCGATCTTCGCGCGCAGGGGGATTCCACTGGAGCGCATTTCACGTGGGGCGAGCAGGATGCGAAGGATATCTCTCAGGTGATCGACCAGTTGCAGGCAAGCGGTCTCGCGGGCGAGCGCATTATCCTGGTCGGGCACTCGTACGGGGCGGGAACGGCAATCGCGGCAGCGGCAGCGGACCCTCGCATTTCGGCGGTGGTTGCGCTGTCGCCGCCGCCCGCGCTGCGCCAATGCAGGAGCGTTGCGTCAACCATGGCCAAGGTCGAATTCCCGCTTATCTATTTCCTGCTGAACCCCTTTGTGACTGAACGGACGTGGCAGGAGGCGGTTGACCGCGCGGGGCAGATCGGCGGATTCGATCCGGACAAGGCGGACCCGTGTCTGCGAATAAGGGAGACGTCCGCGAGAGTTCTACTCATGCACGGCGGGCACGACCAGGTGTGTCCCGTCTGGGCCAGCAAGGCGATACATGATGCGAGGCCGGAGGGCACCGAGTTCGACGTCTGGCCGGATGACGGCCATTCATCGTACCTGGATCGAGAGGAGTTTCTCGGCCAGGTGCTGGGGTGGCTTGCGCGGTGAAACCGAGAGTGACAAGGGCATCGCGCCTTCGGCGCGGGGCTTGGGGCTTGGGACTTGCGGCTTGGGCAAAGACACGGATGACGATCGGCGCACAGGACTGCGCTGTAAGGTGGTCCGCCGGATGCGTATCTCATGGCAACGGGTGACGGACCAAGTCGCCGCTGCGCAATGATCCAAAGAGGAGCTCTGAGGATCTGAGCACTCTGTGCCCATCGGGTATCGCAATGGACGCGTGCGCTGAAGCGCACCTATGAAGGGGTTCCTGTCAAGTCGGATAGCGGGATTTTTTGCGGGATTTTCCCAACCACCTATTCGGCATCACTC
>Ga0315282_10010375_pt1 | contig 14621 bp, 11 predicted proteins | sample YL17G07_20_MG_FD_203693 | JGI IMG/M metagenome (GOLD analysis project Ga0315282, IMG submission 203693) | Sediment microbial communities from Yellowstone Lake, YNP, Wyoming, USA - YL17G07_20 | ecosystem: Environmental > Aquatic > Freshwater > Lake > Sediment | place: USA: Wyoming | collected...
GCGGGGCATCGAGCGTTGCCCTGGCAGGATTGCACAAACTAAATACAAAAATTGCAGCCAATAAAGTGATAACCTTTTCCATTTTTTCCCTCCTGATTGCAAATTTGTTTCTCAATGCGCGAGCAAACTGGGGTGTATCCTCGAATGTAAGTAAATTATACCCTTTCCCCGCAGAGAAATGCAAGCAAAAACCGCTGTAACCTTTTACTTGTGCGAGGCGTATAAGTGGGCGAAGTCGCGGCAAAGCTGTGTTGCAATACACAAAGCCCAAAATAGGTTAAATTTTAAGGAAAATGAGGCCAGAATTTTATAAAATGGAAAGGGACTAAAATTATGAGAAAGTCAATTGTAATGTTGGTCGTGGGTCTATTGTTGGTGACCACCGCGTTTGGCGGGCCGTTGTCGAGAAATCAGGTCAGCGCCACCGCCAACTGGGTGGCTCACGCCGACTACGAGCGGTTTAATAGCTCCCAGCTCGGAAAGCTTATCCGGCAGGAGCTCGTCAACCAGGGCATTGAGGAAAAACTCGTGAATTTCGCCAGGATATTTTCCTTCCATCCGCTTAATGATGTCTGCGACGTGACGGTTTACGGGATTGGCAAGGGCCGCGAGAAGGCCGTAGTTTTGATTGACGGCAGGTTCGACAAGGAGAAGGTAGTGGCGCTTGTGCGGATGAATCCGCAGCACCAGGAACTTGCACACGGTGACATCACAATACATGGCTGGCTGCAAGAGGACAGGAAACACAACGAAGTAGTCAATAGTTATATGATGTACGGCTGCATCTATCAGGATAAAATAGTGGTTATGAGCGCGGGGGTGGATTTGGTAAAACAGGCGATAGATGTTCTCAGGGGCGCCTCGCAAAGTGCAACAGAAGGTCAATTCACCATAATGCCGGCAGGCGCGCAGGGCGTCTTTTTCCAGGCGGCTGCCAATGGAGTAGGTGACATGGCCGGTCAGGAAGAGCAGGCGGCTGTGCTCAGGCAAACCGACAAGCTCAGTCTGGTCATCGGCGAGACCGAAGGCAAGTTTTATATCGATTTGGGCCTGGTGGCTAAGTCCGAGGAGGCGGCGCAGAGCATGAACAAGGTGCTCGAAGGCATTATCGCCTATACGGCTTTGGCCGGACAGGAGAAACCCCGGCTGGCTGAGTTCGCACAGAAGACCAAACTGTCCTGTGCTCAGAACATAGTTACCGGCCATTTTGAAACAATCTCCGAGTCGGTTTTTCAGTTTCTGAAAGAGCAATGGGAGAAAAGACAGCAAACGGGCGCCCAGACGCAGACGCACTGAACACGTCCTGTTATCGGCCGCTTGAATTACAGGTGTTGAACGCCGAAGAGCTGGCCTTGCGGTCGCAGCAGGGCTGCAAAGAAAGTTTCGAGGAGCTGGTAGAGCGCTATGGTGCGCGGCTCTACCGGTTCCTGCATAATAAGACCGACAATGTCCAGGATGCCGAGGACCTTGTTCAGGATACATTTGTCAAGGCATATCGGAACATCCACAGGTATCGGACTTCATGGAAGTTTTCGACCTGGCTTTTCACGATAGCGGCCCGCCTCGCAAGCAGCCGTTATCGCAGTTTGCAGCGTCAGCAGAGCATTGGTGAGGCTGAGGCTGGCAGCATCGAACCAGCGGATGCGGCTTCGCAGCGGGAGATGCAGGAGGGCTTGTGGGCGGTGGCCAGGACTTTGTCGGCGGGCCAGTACAGGGCATTGTGGCTGAGATACGCAGAGGAAATGCCGATAAAGGAGATAGCGAAGGTTTTGGGAAAGACGCAGGTCAGCGTCAAGGTGACTCTTTATCGTGCGAGGGTGAATCTGGCGCAGCGTCTGCGCAATATAGCGGCAGAGAATAAAGCGGCAGGTGGGGCGCCGCGAAATGAACAATTACCTGTTCTGAAAGCGGAAGGTGCATAATGTTCTGCTCTTATTTTAGGTGGAAAATTTCGGCGGCTATGGATGCTGGCGGCAGGCTTTCGCGAGCCGTTGAAAAACACATCCGTCACTGTGCGGACTGCCGGGAGTTTTACAATGGGTGTGTGTCGCTGGCTTATGGTTTAAGAAGTGAGGCGGCAGTTTCAGATGGCCGGATTCCGCCGCGATTGAACGAGCGGATTCTGAGGGCTGTTCCATATCGCCGGGCAGGCACGCAAAAGATTACAGTCAGGCTGTGGCCTGTGGCAGTGGCCGCGTGCGTGGCCCTGATTGTTCTCCTGGCCGTTCTGTTTGTGTCAAAAAGGCAGGGGGGCTGGACTGCCGTCGAAGGCGACCTGCCGACATCGATTCAGGTCGTTGGGGATTTAATGAAAGGGGACTTCACAGGACCCTGGTCACAGCTTGTTGAGAAACCTCTGGGTAGTGAGCTGCAAAACCTGGAGAATAATACGGAATCGGCGGTGCGGTTCCTGGTTGCCTGCGTTGCAGTAAATGTCACCACCACCGAAAACGTCCCTGAAGTCGATAATGGGGCGATAAACTAAGGGCCTCTCTGTGTCCTTCAGCGGTTGTATTTTTCTACGCAATTAGAACGTATTATAGTATTCCGGCTTGCCGTCATCGCTGTCGTAGCCGGTCGAATCGGCCAGTTGCGCGTCGATTTTGACTCGCTCAATCCGCTCGGCCTTTTTTGTGATGCTGTCAATAGTTACAAGAATCCCATTCATTCTCAAATCGCCGGTCGCAACTTCAAATGGAAACGGCATCTGCGTTCTAAAAGACTTCAGGACGTTTTCAATCTTTCTTCCAAGCACCGATTCCAGTGCGCCGGTCATCCCTATATCGGTAATGTATGCGGTGCCTTTGGGCAGGATTCTCTCATCGGCTGTTACAACGTGAGTGTGCGTGCCAAAGCACAGACTGACGCGGCCATCAAGGTGATATCCCATCGCAAGCTTTTCGCTGGTGGCTTCGGCGTGAAAATCGACGATGATGATGTCGGCTTTGTTCTGGAGCTGCGGCAGAATTTTGTCAATACCGTTGTACGGGCAGTCCGCAGGTTTCATATACACTCGGCCTATAAGAGAGACTACCGCCACGGTTGGGCCTTTGCTGGTTTTGTAAACGCCAAAAAACCTGCCGGCTGCCTGCTCGGATAAATTTGCCGGCCGGGCGATATTCTCGGTTGTCTCCAGGACCGTGATTATCTCCCTTTTGCGATAAGCGTGGTCGCCGAGCGTGACCAGGTTCACGCCGTAGCGGAGTAATTTTTCATAGATTTGCGGCGTCAGGCCCGAGCCGCCGGCGGCATTCTCGGCGTTGGCTATCACGCAATCAATGTCCAGCTCTCTAACCAGGGACTTTAGTTTCTCGGCGATGATTCGCCTGCCCGGCCGACCAACTATGTCACCAATGCAAAGAATATTTAGCTTCATGATTCGTATATTGTATGTCGTATATCGTATGTCGAGTTTTGTTAGAGTTTTTTCAGCAAACTTGTAATCATTCGGCCGATATGGTCCAACTTTTCAAGCAACGCGGCTTCATTGTCTTGCTGTATATACTTCAATTCTTTTGCTATTGTTATTTGTGTTTCAAGTTCAGCGCAACTGCCCAATGTTACATACAAGAATTGTCTATATTCCTTATTATGATATCTCTTAAAACCTTCTGCGACATTTGAAGGTATCGAAACTGCCGACCTTCTTATCTGACTTACTATACCGTACATCTCTTGCTTTGGGAACTTCTCTGTCAATCGATACACGTCTTTGACCAATTCGATTCCCACTTTCCAGATAGTGAGGTCTCTGAATGTTCTTATTTTGGCATCCATACCTTTTTCCTTATTTTCTTAAACGACATACGGCATACGACATACGATATACGCGATACAATATTACTTGGCGTATTCGATGCAGCGGACCTCGCGCAGCAGCGTCACCTGGATTTCGCCGGGGTAGGTCATCTCGGCCTGTATCTTGTTGGCGATGTCACGCGCAATTTTCATTGCGGCGGAGTCGTCAATTTCGTTGGCGTTGACGATGACGCGGATTTCGCGGCCGGCCTGGATTGCGTATGCGTTTTCGACGCCCTTGAAGCTGTTGGCAATTTCCTCGAGTTGTTCCAGTCGTTTGATGTATCTTTCAAGCGTTTCCCTTCTGGCGCCGGGACGAGAGGCGCTAATTGCGTCAGCGGCGGCAATCAGCGGAGTGTAAGGATTGTCCGCAGGGACGTCACCGTGATGGCCCGCAACGGCATTCAGCACAATAGATGATTCGTTGAATCGCTTGAGATAATTTGCGCCTATGGCCGGGTGGCTGCCTTCGACCTCGTGGTCGATGGCCTTGCCGATGTCGTGCAGCAGCCCGGCGCGTCTTGCTATTGAGCCGTCCAGCCCGAGTTCATCCGTCATTACCTGCGAGAGAAAAGCGACTTCCACACTGTGGCGAAGAACGTTCTGGCCGTAACTTGTCCTGAAGCTCAAGGCGCCAATCAGGCTCAGTACCTTGTTGTTCAATCCTCTGACGTTTGTCTCGACCGCTGCTTCCTTGCCGAGCTGCAGGAGCTTCAGGTTGACGTCCTTTTTGGTCTGTGCGACAAGCTCCTCGATTCGGGATGGGTGGATACGCCCGTCCTGGATAAGCCGTTCCATCGAAAGCCGGGCGACCTCGCGTCTGACGGGGCTGAAGCCGCTCACGACAATCATACCGGGGGTGTCATCGACGATGACATCCACGCCGGTGGCCTTTTCGAATGCGCGGATGTTGCGGCCTTCCCTGCCGATGATGCGGCCCTTCATATCATCGTTGGGGATGTCAACGGTTGAGACAGTCGCTTCGCAGGTCTGCTCGGCGGCGTAGCGCTGAATGGCGGCGGTGATTATCTCGCGGCTCTTTTCGTCAGAGATTTCCGTGGCCTCATCGACCTTGCGCTGAATCAAAGTTGACATCTCGTGCTCGCACTCATCCTCAAGACGCTTTAACAAGAGCTGCTTGGCCTCTTCGATGTCCATCGCAGTGATTTTGAGCAGTTGGTTTTTCTGCTGGGCTATCAGGACCGAGAGCTGCTTTTCTTTCACGCCGATATTGTTTAGTCTTCTTTCCACCTCTTCTGTCTGTGTTCGTAGAGTGTTTTCCCGCTGCTGGAGCGTTTCGGCCTGCCGCTCGATGACGTCCTCCCATTTGGTCAGTCGCATTTCGGTTTCGTGCAGTTCGGCACGGATTTGGTTTGACTCGGTTGTGAATTGTTCTTTTTTCTTGATTGCCTCGGCGGCGGCCTCGATTTGGGCGGCCCTGATTATGTTTTCCGCCTCTTTCTTTGCCCCCTCGATTTGCCGCTGCCGTTCCTGCTGGAAGGTTTTGGCACTGGCTCTGGCGATTATCTGATAGGCGATAATGGTCAGGCAAATTCCCAGGATAAAGCAGACAATCGAAGCTATGATGGGCGTCAGCAGGACTTGCATAAGTATTGCGTTCATAAATTCCTACCTTTCCCTCGCATTTATCAATAGTTCAAAAACGTCGCCAAAAGGTGACAGAATGTGGGATTGTCCGGTAGGAAAGTCCCAAAGATGTGGCGTAAAGTTACGAAATCCTTTGCGAGAGGGCGTAAAATCAGCTATCAGATGCCGCAATTTCGTGAAATTGCGGCCGTTCTGCCCCGCCTTTGGCGGGAACGCCTTTCTTTTTGATGCGGTTGGCTGATTCTATACTCAATAGCGAACTCTCTGGTTGGTAATCAAATGTTTTTCAAATAGATTTCGTTTTACGCTAATTCACTTCAGCTCCCGCCGGCCTCGGCGGGTTCAGAATCCTGTTTGGGTTCTGTTTTTACGACAGTTGCTAAAAGTGTCTTTGCAACTTAACTACCGCCGGCGAAAAGACTTATAAGCCTATCGCCTTTTTGCATCCCTTTGCAGCATAGCCATAATACCAACTGAAGTTACGGGATGACCCACGTTCTGGTTCATCGTCAATAAGTTGCAACAGTATAATATGGCATTTTTGTAAGACCGTCAAGAGAAAAAAACGGCAAATTACAGGGTGAATTATAGATTGGCAAAGAAGGCTGTTGCGTAATGTTGGCGTGTTGTTACCCGACCGCAGGCCGAATTTCCACGACAAGTGGGACAACCTCGTAAAAAAATACATAAGAGAATTTCTCCCAGAACCGTATTGTCCTGCGGAGCCGGGATTTTATGGAGTTACAACCTGGGTTCTGAAGGTCCTTAGTTCTCTCGGCAGCAGTTTGTTTGGCACCGGGCCCTGTGGCGTTTCAATCAGCAGTGTTCCATCGTCGCTTAGCACCTGAATGTCGCTGCTGTCAGGGAATTGAAACACCGCTTCCGGAGTGAGTATCGGAAAATCAGCCAGTTCGGCCAGCACGCCTGTCGTCATATCATACGCATATAGTATCTGCAGCGGTTCCTCATCTTCTGATTTGTGTGAGCCGGCGACAACAAGATATTTGCCGAGCGTGGATGAGTATTCGATGCTGCGGATGCCGAAGCCGTCCAAGTCCAGCAATATCGGCGGGTCAAAATCAGCGACAGCTCCCTCCAGAACCACCTCCTCCGGATTATTCAACTTGATAATCAGGGCTTTTTTTACCTCATCAACCTTGGGCCTTGGGTTTCTAAAGCCAATCAATATCGACTTGCCGTCGGCTGTTGCAGAAAGTCCCTCGATGTTTAACCCCTTTTCTTTTGGGGCAAGTTCCGGAATTGCATTAGGGTCGATATGACCATTGGCAACGCCGATTGCGTCGATAAGACCCAGGTTGTAAACCAAATCGTATGCAATCAAATCATCAATTAGATTCGTATAATTGCCCACTACGGCAACATTTATGTCCTGACCGACTTTAGTGACGGTCGTTGCAAAGAATTGGTACCGGCTGTACCAGTATTTGCCGTCTCTGTTTCTGCCGTGCGATGTTATCCAGAAGATTTTATCGTTGAACCACGTAGCTCCCTCAATATCCGTTTCCGGCTGACACGGGTCAATATTCAAGGATTGTCCGATGTTTGTCTCGGCAATCGGAAATGAGCCGGGCTTATTTGAGTCGTATATGCACAGTCGGTTGCCCTCATCATCGGCCACTATGAATAGATTTCCGTCAATCACAGCCGCTGCAGAGGCATCGGCTACTCCCCGGTACATTTCAAATGTACGGGCTGTTGCAGAACTTGACCACTCGGTTTCATTGAGGTTGCCTGATGTGTCGCGGGCTTTTACTCTGTAGGTGTATTTGGTACCTGGTGTCAGGTTGTTCGGCTCGAAAGTGTTACCGTACTGCCAGCCGCTGTTCGGCCCATTGCCTGATACACGCTGGAAGTAGTACTCCACGCCGTTTTGACTGTCGGATGCGACCGTTGCAGCCATATATATCGACACAGTCGAGGTGGTCGATGGGCTGGTCTCCCAGGTCATAATATTGGGCTGCGGCGCAGTTATATCAGCGCCGCTCAGCCAGTTTTCGACAAACACATCCAGGTCATCCATAATTACTTTTGAATCGCCTGTAAGGTCGGCTTTGCCGCACGCTGATATTTTCGGGCATCCTGGATTCATCCAGCACCGGGAGAATATTGCAAAATCATCGAAGTCAACGTCACCATCACAGTCCAGGTCACCCCGTGGTCGCCGTATGGGTAATAGCGACAGGACCGCATTTTTCAACATCAGTCTTCCCGCGGCGGTGGCATCATCGAAGAATTCATACGTCATTCTTGGCAGCGCAAAAAATACGCGAGGACCGCCGGGGGTGTATAAAGACCCATTGTAATAAGCCGGCTCATTGCCGAGCCAGCGGGCGATTACCATGTTGCCGTTGCTGGTGGCCACGACTGTTCCGCGGCCGGCCGATGTTCGGTTGAAGTGTTCAACGTCTGCGCCCGTTCTGAATATCTGTACGATTCCGGAAGAGGTATCGATGCCTGCAAATATTTCATCATCGGCATCGGCAATGGTCAAATGTGTACACGGATTGGTATTGGCCATGTCACCATTGAGCCAATCCCAGTAATGATGGTCGTCACACCTCGCAAGTCTGATATTGTGGTTGAGAATCGGCACATTTAAGCCGTTCCAGAATTCAGCATCAGCATCGGCGTTATAACTGCTGCTGCTGTTGTTCGCCGAAACTATGATAAGGTCCGCCGACTCAAGCTCAAGTTTCTTGTTGTCGCTGAGTTTCTCCTCATACCGATTTGGGTCTATAGAAACATTCACGTTTCCCTTATAAACACCCTGCAAAAATTCGGTATAACCTCGCTCCGGTTCGGCGGAATCCATTGTAACGATGATAATCTTGAGAGGCGCAGGCACAGCCGGACTCGTCAGAATCATCGAAAAGATGAATATTAAAATCAGAGCTTTGGCTTTCACTGCCGCTCCTCACGAACACTTATGACACCAGCCCTCATACCGGGATTGCCTTTCATTGTCCTGAATAACTATTATACAAAAAAATATCGCAAAATTCAAGTGCCGTCCGCCAAAGACGTCTTGGCGGATTGCCCTCTCGACCTTCCCATCCCACTCCCGGCTATCGCCAACTTGTGGCCTAAAATGGTTCAGAATAGGCTATATAAAATGTTTACGTTTTTTATGTTTTTAGTAACTCATTGATAAAGAAAGACTTATAGAACAAGAATTTTTATAAAATTGGTAGATAACGAGTCCTTCGGTTGTACTGTGGTTGTAGGTGCTAAAACAATTTCAAGCCTTTAGAATCTGTTCGGAAAATCCTGTGCCCCAAAGGTATCGAGGGTTCAGATCCATCCTGCTCTGCTATGGCTTCTAATTTCTGGTTTTCACCAGTAGAATCAAAGTATTCATCATCCATCAGTTAATTTTTAAGATCGCCCCCATAAACCGCAGGCAGTCTTTGTGGCGGTCAGAAAAATTCTGTGAAGTAAATAACGACCACTAAGCTTGTTGAAGGAGCATAACGATTTGTTCTGCAGCGTGACTATTTCCTTTCTTTCGAGTACCCTTTCAAACAAAAAACCATCATGTTCCACGATACTCTGGTAAGAAGAACAGCATTACTGTTCGGGTTCTGTGTAACTTCGATGTTTTCGGTGCCAATGGTATTTATGAGCCGATGTTCCTCTACGCAAAGAAGCTCTCTGGAGAAACATCATCTCAGTAAGCCTGAATTTGTATGTCAGTTGGCCAATTCTGGACCAGGTGAGAGATAGATTTGAGTTAAAAGGATATTATCCACTGACATGTGCTGGTTCTCGGGTAAGTGTGATCTCGTGCCCGAGCTCGCTATTCCATTGCAACTTACTTGGCCTGATTCTTTTCGTTGATTCTCAATACTCCCTGAGACCAGGCCGTCCGCCCGATTTCATCCACACATTCGATGCGGACAAACGGCGCTTTGGACCAGTCCCATTTCAAAACTGCCTTCTTCAGGCTTTCTTCGTGAGGAGCCGTAACCTGTGCTACCCTGCCAACGCTTGAAAGGGCTCGTATGTACTTCACTGGAGAACACTGCACATGCAAGTTGCCCTCTCTATCCGAATACACGTCCTCCAGACTCGGCCCACTGCTGAAATAGAACTGCCCGTTGCGAAGAGCATTGACAATATTTTTTGCTGTAAGGGCGTTGGCTTTGACCATCACCCAACCGCCGCCTGAATCAAGGCCGGGCCGATGCGAATCATCCGTCGCCACACCCAATACGGCTCGATTCTTCAGCAGCAGCCGGTCCCAGTACAGTTGAGAATTTCCACGAATACCTTCCTCCGTAGACGTGGCATAGTTGAACACCTCCACCGCCGGCAGAAAGCTCATCGCCTCCAGCGTATCCGTACCATCCAGACTCCAGTGCGGGTGAGCCAGAAAAGCAAATGCCCCATGGTCCCACCACTTCTTCATCGCCTCCGACAAATCCTGCCCTTCTTCTAACCGCAGGTCATATCCCGGCCCCACCACGACGAAATGTAGGACTTCCCCGTTGCGATTCGTATCATATTCAATGGCCGGCAGGACCAGAAAATCAGACCTGTTCATCTGCTCCAAAGGGTACACCAGTGGCTTGTATGTCTTATTCTCCTTGTCCCAGAACCCACTGATATGGTCCGTCAACGCCGTAAAGTTATACCCCGAGCGGCGATAGACTTCCACGGTGGCCAGCGGAGCCAGATTTCCATCTGAAATGGTCGAGTGCAAATGGAGATTGCCCTTATACCAGTTTCCCGGCTCCTGGAATCCTCCGAAATTATACCGTATATCAACGGCGGCGTTCCCATTCGCAGCCGGCCTCCCGTCTTCCGCTGCCCTGCTGCTGGATGCAAAGCTTCCCAGACATATTAATCCCATCAATACCCAACGAGAAATCACTTTCATAACTATATCCTCACATTGTGTTTGCGAAGCAAACAAGCGGTCCCCACAGAGCTGGCCTTACCGCCAGTGCTGACACACGCCAATTGACGTCTGTATGGTCCCAGTTTTCCGAAAACCCATGTCTTCAACCACAAACAACAAAGAACCAACAGACACTTATTATACAAGCTAAAAGCTGATATGGCAACAAATCTTTACCTTTGTAACTGTCCCAAAGATTGTTGGGAAATTTCTGGCTTGTTTTTTCAGCAGGTTTCCCTAACAGTTGCTTCATCAGACCACACTGTAGGGTCGGTCCCGTCAGTATGGACCCGAAAACCGAATCTCCGGGCATTCTGATTTGACCACAGCACCCCCATACTTGCATCAGGCATGGCTGTAACTACACAAATATCGTCGGCATTTACCCCCGAAGCTATTGTTATTGGAACAGCAGTCCAGTTGCTGTATGGCCAATCACTATAACGCACCCTGATTTCTGATGATGTGTCGAAACCCACCCACATTCGTCCTGTCGAATCAATATCTAATGTGGCCGTTTCACCTCCGGAATCCAATTGAACGCTCGATGTTGTTGACCGCTCTGTCCAGAGCTGATATGCTCGCGTAGCAGAGACGTATTCTGCTGAAACTAACTCAGATGAAATACCTCTGTACAGGAGAATGTGCACGACATTTCCGCTGACTTTGACATCGGCACGCGTGTCCGTATAGCTGGAAAGCTTCAGAATGTTCGTCCATCTCGTCCCATCAAGTCTCCACAGAAATGTGCCTGATGAGTTCGGTAGTACCGTCCACCACAGACCGTCGTGAGTCCAGACTTTGGATTGAGGTTTGTCGGATGCATCAGTGGAAATCGTCATCGGCGTCAGTTGTGTATATGTGTCATCCAACTGCCAGAGGACCGTCATTTGGGTATTGATGCCCTCGTAGATGAGATAGTGGCCTTTCTCCACAGCAGCGTTGGCCGGAGTTAGTAAGACGGCGCAGAAAACGGCAAAAACCGGGAGAAAAAAGAATCTCCTCTCCATAATGAGCTCCTTTCCGTTAAAAACAAAAGGCCTTCGTAAAACAAATACGTATTTCTAACGTAACGCTTTATTGGTGTTATTTTGCCTGACGTATTGTTTGGCTGACTGAACACACGGGCTCATTCGACGTTTACCATATCACTCCTTGGAAAACACTCCTACGCCTTGTAATTGTCTATGATATTGAAGACTTCTTTGAATGTCAATGGTCCGCGGTATCCGCCACGACTTCTTTGGCGGACCCAAAATTACAAAGAAATTGAGGAATCAGACCCCAAAGCCGCCATTTGCCCGATATCTTTGCGTATCTAAAGCTTTTCTGTTCCAGCGAAAAATGGAACAGTCCTTCCTTCTCAAGTAATGTTTTCTGAGTCCCAATCCACATCCAAGCCCGGCCGAATGTGCTCTAAAATGGTCCGAAAATGGCGGTATAAGACGAAAAAGACCCCTTGCGTGGGGTAGGAGCGAAATATCTCGTAAAGACTTGAACAAAAAATGGTGCGGGTAAGATGCCGTCAAATCGCCACAAAGTCTCTCTGCGTTGCATTTTTTCTGCCGTGCAATCTACACAGTTTTATTCTCCGGCTTTCTTCACCGCATAGAGCTTCCTCATCGTGGCAATATAGAGCACCCCGTTGGCGGCAACGGGGGAACCGGCCATCGGACTATCAAGCTCGATTGAGCTTATCACCTTCTTGTCCTTGCTCGCACCCAGTATCCAGAAATCCCGCTCCCGTGTGCCGATATAGACTTTTCCGTCCGCCACGAGTGTCGAGGCCCAAATTTCTCCTTTGGTCTGGTGTGTCCAGTAAGCTTTGCCTGTCTGGGCGTCCACGCAGTGGACGGCTCCGCCGCAATCAGCAACAAAAACAAGGCCCTCATAAATAGATACTGTCGAGCAGCAGTGGGGGTTGAGCGGGTAGGACCAGACCTCGCCGCCATTGGTGATATTGCCGCTCTTGCCTGCGTCGATGCACTTCAACCAGGCCTGGTTCTTGCCCCACCAGATGTCACCCCCCACCGTGACATAAACGCGATTATTGTGGAATACCGGCATACTCTTGATATTGCTCGGGCTTTCCTGGCGGTTGCCTCTGTATTGACCTATATTTTCTTTCGGCCCTGTGGGGTCGCAATCGAACGACCAGACCTTTCTCAATCTCTCCACCACTCCTGCAGCCGGAGCTGACTGCATCGCCTCAAAGGCATAGCAGACCCCATCTCCGCCGCCGAAGAACACAAGTCTCCGGCCGTCGATATTGCCCAGTGCGGGCGATGACCACGTGCAGTGGAATATCCGGGGACCGATATGCTCCTCATCCCTGGCTACCAGCCGCCCCGTCTTTTTCTCGAGTACTATCAAGCTCGGTGCATTGGGTTCGGGAACGGATTGGTGGCGGTTGTCAAGCCCGTTGCTTGTGTTGACGTATAGAAATTCCCCATCCAGCAGAATCGAGCTGTGTGCGGCGTCATGCTGGTGGACCCCCGCCTGTGCAGGTACGTCGAACCGCCAGATAATGTCCGCATCTTTTTCGGCTGCCTTCAAAGGCTTGGTGCCGCCTGGGGTCATATTTTTGCATTCATCCTCGTATGGCCCATCGTTGCCGTTGTTTTGACCATTGAGGTCAAGGCACATAACTTCGCCGCGGTTGCTCACGATGTAAACGCGGTCGCCCTCGACGGTCGCGGGTGACACAATGCCTGCTCTGGGCCAGTCCAGATATGGGTCGGTTCCCATCTTGGGCACTACCAGTTGCCAGCAAAGACTTCCGTCCTTTTCGTCTAAGCACAGTAATACGCCTCGGTCCCCTTGATGACGCGGGTCGCGAGGGTTATTGTTGTTTGTGCCGATTAGCACCCTGCCGCCGGCAACCACGGGCGTGGAATATGTCTCCGTGCCTAACGAAACCACCCATTTGATGTTCCTGCCGCTGGCCGGGTCAAAGCTGTCAGCAAGGCCGGTTTCGCTCGACACCATATTCCGCGAGTGTCTCTGGCCCCACTGCGGCTGGTCATCGGCAAAAACAGCGGCGGTATAAATAAGGACACAAAACAAAATGCAGGTTGCCCCTGACCAAAGACGTCTTTCATTGGTGAACATCATTTTCTACCCTCGATTTCTGGAACCTCAATCCGTATGTCGTCAGCAGGAGCGATATAAATTCACCTGCAAGTTACAGACCTGTTCATCTGCTGGTTGTATGATTCTACAGGTATTGTCCTTGCTTTCAAGAACAGTTTTTGATTTCAATTGTGCTTATACTTAGTTTCTGTAAATTCGGTATGGACGGAGACAGTGGCAGTGGCTTGGCAGGGACAAAAAGCCGTCAAGATTGCTTGGACTCGTCTGTCAGACTCATTATAATAGAGCCGGCAGTTTCGTTGAACGTGGCTGAAGACTCGTAAATGGCCCGCCACTGCTATTTGGCGGGCTCGAAAAAAATGACACGGTTATGAAAGGGAAATCAAATGTCATCAGGAAATATAGGCTCGGTTTCGAGACGTGGCTTCCTGGCGGAAAGTGCCGCCGCGATTGCCCTGTTGGCCTCGCGTGCGGATGGGGCCGCCCAGGATGAAAAGAAAAAACAGACCGCCAAAAAAGCCGCACGTCCGCTCTCAATCGGCGTCCAGCTTTATTCGGTGCGTGAAGACTGCAAGCGTGATTTGCCCGGCACGATAGCGGCGGTCGCAAAGATGGGCTATATGGGTGTTGAGTTTGCCGGCTACTACGACCGCAGCGCAAAAGACCTGCGCAAAATGCTCGACGATAATGGCCTTGTCTGCTGCGGCACGCACACGGCCCTGGATACGCTGCTCGGCGACAACCTGTCCGCGACCATCGAGTTCAATAAAATTCTGGGCAACAAATATCTGGTCGTGCCCTCGCTGCCCGATAAGTACAGAAACTCACGCCTCGATACTGCCCCAGATTGTTTCCTTTTGTCCTGAGTCATAATCTTTTCTCTGACTATTGGTCAAGACCCGGTGAGCAGTGGTTAAATCAGCTGTGATTATCACGGTGTCTGTGAGGTAACCCCCAGATTCTCATACCACTTGATGTTTGAGGTGGCTGTGCCGACACAGACTATATCGAGCTTCCCATCGTTATTAACATCGGCGACCTGAAGGCCCGATGCTGCGATATCCCCTTCATCAAGGGCGATACGTTCCCACCTTTGGCCCATCGAATCCTGACAGTTATAAATGTAGAGACCGTATCCTTTGCCGCGATATCCAGCAATAATCTCATCATCACCGTCACCATCGAGGTCTCCACAAACCAA
>Ga0315282_10010376_pt1 | contig 14621 bp, 11 predicted proteins | sample YL17G07_20_MG_FD_203693 | JGI IMG/M metagenome (GOLD analysis project Ga0315282, IMG submission 203693) | Sediment microbial communities from Yellowstone Lake, YNP, Wyoming, USA - YL17G07_20 | ecosystem: Environmental > Aquatic > Freshwater > Lake > Sediment | place: USA: Wyoming | collected...
TCTCCGGGCCCATGTCGCCTTCGAATGCGTGGGCAGTCAGAGCGCCTTCGATACGGCCGTTCGGGTTACGGGTCGAAGAGCTATGATCGTTATGGTCGGGATGGCCCGCAAACCTTTGGAAGTTCCGTTCTTTCGGCTCTGGGGACACGAGAAAGAAATCACCACCTGTACGGGCTATGTGGATGAGTATCCGACTACCCTGGCTTTCCTGGCCGATCGGCGAGTCACGGTAGAACCCATGATCACGGCGAAGATCCAGCTGAAAGATTTCATCGAAAAAGGCCTCAAGGAGATGATCAAGAATCCGGAGCGGTATATCAAGATTCTCGTGACCCCAGGGGGTTAAGATGGATCGATTTTCCCGGTTCGATTTGACTGGAAAAGTGGCCATTATTACGGGCGGCTACCAGGGGATCGGAAGAGGGATTGCGGAAGGATTGGCGGAAGCCGGAGCGCATGTTGTCATCTGCGCCCGCAGCTTCGATAAATGTGTAGAGGCCTGCGCAGAAATCGGAGAAAAAGGGGTGAAGACTCTGCCGGTCCGTTGTGACATTACCCAAAAGGGAGAAGTGGAAAGCCTCGTTCAAAAAACGGTTCAAGCAATGGGGAGAATCAGCATCCTGGTGAATAATGCGGGCGTGGGCGGGAGCGAAAAACCGATCCTGAAAATGTCCGATGAAGATTGGGATCAACCCGTGAGCATCGATTTAAAGGGGGCCTTCCTCCTGGCCCGGGCCGTTGTTCCCGAAATGAGTAAGGCCGGAGGAGGAAAGATCATCAACGTGGCTTCGATCACGGCGATGATCGCCATGCCCAACATGTCGGCCTATTGCGCGAGCAAAGCCGGATTGGTGCAATTGACCAAAGTGATGGCCCTGGAATTTCTAAAATATAACATCCAGGTGAATGCCCTCTGCCCCGGTTATTTTTTAACCCCCATGAACCAGAAATTTTTTGCCAGCAAGGCCGGCCAAGAGATCATCCAGAAAAACATTCCCATGGGCCGCTTGGGCCAAGTGGAAGAATTAAAAGGGGCAGCGATCTACCTGGCTTCCTCGGCCACAGATTTCATGACCGGATCCTGCCTGGTGATCGATGGCGGGCAGACCATCTGGTAACGGAGGGGCCATGACGTACGAGACCATCATCGTAGAACGCAAGGCGGGAATTGGCTACCTGACGCTCAACCGGCCGAAGGTATTTAATGCCATCAGCGAGCCAATGATCCGCGAGATGAAAAAGGCCGTCGAGGAGTTGAATCAGGATCCAATGGTTGGGGTCGTTATCATTACCGGCGCGGGGAAGGCCTTTCAAAGCGGGGCGGATATCCAGGAGCTCAGCCGCATGTCTCCTTTGGAGATCCTCCGGTGGAACCAGGGGATTGTAGAAAACCTGGAAGCCTTAGAGAAGATGAGACAGCCGGTGATTGCGGCCATTAACGGCTATGCCCTGGGCGGGGGCTTAGAGCTCGCCCTGGCTTGCACCCTACGAGTGGCGGCGGAATCGGCGAAAATGGGGGTTCCGGAAGTAAAGATCGGGATCCTCCCCGGTGCGGGGGGAACGCAGCGGCTTCCCCGTCTCATCGGCAAAGGATTGGCCGCCGAGATCATTCTTACCGGAGAGCCGATTGACGCCCGGGAAGCCTTCCGCATCGGCTTGGTCAACCGGGTCGTTCCCGACGACCGACTCATGGCCACCGCCGAAGGCATCGCCGGAAAAATTCTGGAGAATGCTCCCATTGCGGTCGCCTTGGCCAAGGACGCCATCGAAGTAGGGAAAGATCTCCCCCTGGACGGGGCCATTCAGTATGCACAGAAGAATTGCGTCACTTGTTTTGCGACCGAGGATATGAAAGAGGGAACGGCCGCCTTCCTGCAGAAAAGGAAACCCCAGTTTAAAGGACGATAAAGATGGCGATTCAAGTGTTGATGCCCAAGATCGGCCTTACCATGGTGGAAGGCAAAATTGTGGAGTGGAAAAAAAAGGAAGGAGATTGGGTAGAGAAAGGGGAAATCCTTTTCGTTTTCGAGACCGAAAAGGTGACCATTGAAGTGGAGGCCCCGGACTCCGGCGTGTTGGCCAAAATCCTGGTTCAGGTCGAAGAGACCGCTCCCGTGGGAGCAGTGGTCGGTCTCTTGCTTCCCAAAGAAGGCGAACTCGTCGAGGTTCCCGTACAGAAAAAAGAAACCCCCTCCCCCCGAAAGGAGGCTCATCCCGTGGAATTCAGAGCTTCCCCCCCCAATCGAGTGCGAGCCACTCCCCTGGCCAAAAAGATGTCCAAAGAAAAAGGTTTAGATTGGAAACAGGTTCCCGGATCGGGCCCGGGGGGAAGGATCCGGCGGGCCGATGTAGAGAGAGCTTTTCTCCGGCAGCTTCCTTCAAAACCTCCGGAGCCGGTGGGGTCTCAGAGGGCGGCAAAGGAAAAGCTGGTAAAAATGACCGGGATGCGCAAGATGATCGCCCAGAAGATGCTGGCGAGCAAAATCGAGACCGCCCAAATCTACATGAGCAGTAGCATCGATGCCGCAAAAATATTGGAAGCCAGGGAGAGACTACTGCCGGTTATTGAAAAGAAGGTAGGCGTTCGCCTGACCATCACCGATATCCTCATGAAGATCACGACCGCGGCCATATCCTTGCACCCGGTCATCAATACCCGCTGGACACCGGCGGGCATCCTTTGGCTGGAAGACATCCATATGGGAATGGCTATGGCTTTGCCAGAAGGACTCATTGTCCCGGTCATTTGGGATATGGAAAAAAAATCCCTCTCCGAGATTTCCCGGACCCGAGCCGAATTGGTGGAAAAAGGGAGAAAGGGAGAGCTGACCCCTGACGACATGAAAGGGAGTACCTTTACCCTTTCTTCTTTGGGGATGTATGGGATCGAGGAATTTTGCGCCATCATCAATCAACCGGAAAGTGCCATCCTCGGGGTAGGAGCGATCACCGATAAACCCGTAGCCATTAACAAGGAGATCATGGTTCGCCCCATGATGAAAGCCACTCTGAGCTATGACCACCGGGTGATTGACGGACCCAGAGCAGCCGAGTTCATGAAAACGCTGAAAGAGTTGATGGAGGATCCGTTCTTACCTCTGGTTTGAGAGGGGATTCCGGCAGCCTGGCGAAGCCTGGCAAGCTGCCTGAGGAGGGAAAATGGATTTTGGATATACCCAGGAAGAAGAAGAGTTCAGAGTAAGGCTCTGTAATTTTTTGGATCGGGAGCTGACCGAAGAAATCGCCCGCCAAAACTGGGAAGATAAAGGGGTCGGGCCAGAAGCACGGGAATTCAGCCGCAAGCTGGCGGCCAATGGGTTCTTGGGGATGAGCTGGCCGAAAGAATATGGGGGACAGGGCCTACCGGCGACTTATGATTTTATTCTCTTAGATGAGTTGGGAAAACGGTGGGGAGCCCATATTCCTTTAGACGTGGGTTACACAATGGTGGCCCATACGATACTGCGCCGGGGCAGCGAAAAGATGAAGAGGGAGTTTTTGCCGAGGATTATTCGGGGGGAGATTGAATTCTGCCTGGGCTATACGGAGCCAAATGCCGGCTCAGACCTGGCTTCCATGAAGATGCGGGCAGTGGAGGAAGGAGATGATTTCCTCATTAACGGGCAGAAGACGTTCAACACCGAGGCCCACTACGCGGAGTACCACTGGCTGGCGGCTCGAACAGACTTTAGCCCCAATATTCCCAAGCACCGGGGTATCAGCCTGTTTATTGTGGATATGAACAGCCCCGGTGTCAGCGTTCGGCCTCTGATCACCATGTCGGGGGAGCGGACCAATGAAGTTTTTTATGAAAATGTTCGGGTACCCCAAGATCGACTGGTGGGGGAGAAAAATAAAGGTTTCTATTACATGATGGAAGCCATCGACTCGGAACGCAATCATGTATTTACTCCCTGCCGGTTGCTGCCCATCCTTGAGGATCTCATCCGCTATGTGAAGGAAACGAAGTTTATGGGCAAGCCCTTGGCGGAGAATCCTTTGATTCGGGACAGGCTGGCCCAAGCGGCCATTGAACTTGAGGTCGCCCAGGTGTTTGCGGAGCACTCCCGCTGGTTGGAGAGCAACGAGATGCCCATGACCCATGAACCCGAGATTACCAAAGTATTCATTTCTGAATTAGAACAGAGGTTGGTGGACACCGGGATGCAGATTCTTGGCCACTATAGCCAGTTACAAGAGGACTCCAGTTGGGTACCCCTCAGGGGGCGAATAGAGTGGTATTTCCTGCATTCGTTTATGACCACCATCGGTGCGGGGAGTAGCGAGATCGGTCGCAACGTGATCGCCCAGCGAGGATTGGGTCTTCCTCGCGGTTAAGGGTTGTTTGGGTTTTTCCCTGGGGGAGGAACGAAGTCATGGATTTTCATTTTAGCGAAGAACAGAAGATGCTGCGAGAAAGCGCCCGGGATTTTTTGCAAACCGAATGCCCGAAGACTTTCGTCAGGGAAATGGAGAAGGACCCTAAAGGATATGCGCCCGGGTTGTGGCGGAAGATGGCTGATTTAGGTTGGATGGGCATTGTCTTTCCGGAGGCCTATGGCGGCATCGGGGGAGATTTCCTGGATCTGCTGGTTTTACTGGAGGAAATGGGGCGGGCCTGCCTTCCCGGGCCTTTTTTCTCCACCGTGGTGCTCGGTGGCGTCCCCCTACTCGAGGCCGGGAGTGCCTCCCAAAAAGAGGAGTTTCTCTCCCGGCTCGCCAGCGGCCGCATGATTATGACTTTAGCCCACACCGAGCCAGTGACTACGCAATTTGATCCCCATCTCATTGGGGTGAAGGCCAGGGCCGAGGAAAACCGTTACTCCATCAATGGAACGAAGCTTTTTGTGCCCGATGCCCATGTGGCCGATTATATGATCTGCGTGGTCCGGACCGAGGGGAAAAACGATTCCCCCAAAGGGATCACTTTATTCCTTGTGGATGCGCAAAGCCCCGGCATCAAGCGGGAGGTTTTGAAGACAGTCGCTCGGGATAAACAGTGCGAAGTAACCTTTCAAAAAGTCAAGGTCCCTCCGGGGAGCATCTTGGGGAGACTGCATGAAGGAGCCCCGATCCTGGAAAAACTTTTGCAAAAAGCGGCCGTCGCCAAGTGTGCCGAAATGATCGGGGGCGCTCAATTTGTCCTCGATATGTGCGTGAGCTATGCCAAAGAAAGAGAACAATTCGGTAAGCTCATCGGAACCTTCCAAGCGGTTCAACATCACTGTGCCAACATGGTGCTCAATATTGAAGGAGGAAGGTACATCACTTACAAGGCAGCCTGGATGCTGAGCAAAGGGATTCCCTGCACCAAGTTCGTGGCGGTAGCCAAAGCCTGGGTAAGTGATGCGTACAAGCGAGTTGCCGGGTTGGGCCATCAGATTTTGGCGGGTACCGGCTACATGGAAGAACATGATATGCCTTTGTATTCCCGGCGAGCCAAAGCAGCGGAATTGGCTTTTGGCGACGCCAGTTATTGGAAAGGATGGGTGGCGAAGGAAATTGGCCTCTAGATCAGAATGCCCTGACCTCCGCAAATTTCTTTTTCGGGTTCCATTATGAACCTGAATGCGGGGTCCCTAAAGCCTGCCCGGAAAGGCGTAAAAACCGGAAAAAGAGGAGGAGCTCATGAGCAACACGGTTTCTGAAAGACTCGCCAAATTTGTTTACGGCCTTTCTTTCGATACTCTGCCGAAGGAGATCATAGAAAAGGCCAGAACCTGCATGGTGAACGGCATAGGGATTGGCATCGCCTGCTATGATTATGAGTTTGCCAAGATCGCCCGGCAGGCCATCAAGGCCGAAGAGGTCGGGATGGCGAAAGAAAAGTCGGCCACCATCTTTTGTGACGGATCAAAGGTTTCCGTCATGGGGGCGGCTTTTGCCAATGCGGCCCTGTTTCATGGGAGAGCCCAGGAAGACACCTTAGGGAGTTCTCATACGGGGACCGTAATTACCCCTGCGGCCCTGGCCATTGCGGAGAGAGAGGGAATTTCCGGCAAAGAGGTTATGGCGGCAATTGTGGCGGGTTACGAGGTCGTGGGCGCTTTCGACCGCGAGGTTTCCGCCTACACAACGCCCAGGGGATTCCGCGCCAGCCCCGTATTCGGTATCTTGGGCAGCGCGGCTGCGGCCAGCAAACTCTTTAGACTCTCCCAGGAACAAACCGTCAACGCCCTGGGTTTTGCCGCCGCCTTTGCGGGCGGAACGCTGGAATGTTTTGCGGCCGGGACGATGGAATGGCGCTTTGAAGTCGGAGTCGCCTCCCGGGAGGGGATCCTGTCGGCCCTGCTCGCCAAGAACGGCGGAAAAGCGGCTCTCTCGGCCATCGAAGGTCCCACGGGGTATCTCAAGGCCTTCGCCAACACGAACGAGATGGCGGAGAATATCGTGGCCCATCTGGGGAAGAAATGGGAAATCATGAATGCCGGATTCAAACCTTATCCCGTCTGCGCCTTTAACCAGACGCCAGTGATCGCCATGCTCGGCCTGGTGCGGGAAAATAAGGTCCAGGCCGATGAGATCGAACGCCTGCAGATCCGCGTCAACCCCTATGAGTATAATTACGCGGGGATGAACCACCGCGGGCCTTTCAGCAGCGTGGGAGCGACGTTGATGTCCACCCCCTATTGCTTGGCCGTAGCCTGCGTGGACCAAGAGGTAACTTTGAAGGGAATTAGTCAGTTCAGCCACCCGAAGATTCTGGCCCTGATCGACCGTATTGAGCACCTCCCGGACGAAAAAATTCCGCGCTGGTCTTGCATCGTCGAGGTGCAGATGAAGAACGGAAAAAAATTCAAGAAGGAGATGATCATCGGTCCAGAATACTACAACTTTAACATGAAGCAGGATGTCGAGTTGATCAAGCGGGTAACTTCAGAAACCGGAGTGACCCAATCCAAGGTGGACCGCATGGTGGAATTCGTCCAAGATTTACCCCAGGCCAAAAATGTGCGGGCTCTGGTTGAGGTATTGGCGAGTTGCCCCTAAATCCATGATCGGATGAAGCGAATGGAGGCTCTCCGCAATAGGATGAAGGAGGTGGAAGGATGAATTGGAGTTATGTGCTGGAGGGGAATGTCGAGAAGTTCCCCGATAAAGAGGCCATTATTTTTGGGGAGCGAAGATTCACTTACAAACAGCTGGGAGAAAGGGTCGATGCCCTAGCCGAGGGACTGCGGCAACTGGGGCTGAAACGCGGGGATATCGTGGCCATTCTCCTCCTGAATTGTTCCGAGTACTTCGAGATTACTTTTGCCGTGAACAAGCTGGGGGCGGCTTGGCTTCCCCTGAATTACCGCTTGGCCGGGCCCGAGGTGAATTATATTCTCAACCATTCGGAAGCCAAAATGCTTTTTTCCGAAAAGGAATTTGAACCGCTCGTTCAAGGGATCCGGAAGGATATTCCCGGTGTGCAAAAGTGTATCGGGGTGGGGAAAGAAGTGCCGGCGGGATGGGAGAGTTATGATGGTCTGGTGGAGGGTCATAAGGGAGCCAAAGTCCCGCATGCGCTCGTGGAGCTGGATGACCTTCATCGCCTCATGTATACCTCCGGCACGACCGCTCATCCCAAAGGAGTCATGATCACCTATGGCAACCTTTACTGGAAAAATGTTGGCCATATTATCATGTTTGACATAAAACCCGAGGACAAAACTCTGGTCGTGGGTCCCCTTTATCACGTAGGGGGTATGGACCTTACGGCCACGGGCACCCTCAACGTGGGAGGAAGTCTGGTGATCTTGCGGCGGTTCGATCCCATTCCCGTGCTGCGGGCGATTCAAAACGAACGGCCTACGAATGCCTGGTTTGCCCCCGCCATGGTCAATACGCTGTTCCAGGAGCCCACTTTTGACCGGTATGATGTGAGCTCCATCCGCTACATCATCGACGGGGGAGAGAAGATGCCCCTGCCGCTGATTACCCGGATCAAGGAAAAATTCCCGAAGGCCTGGTTTGCGGATGCTTACGGGTTGACCGAAACAGTTTCGGGTGACACCTTTCTGGCCAAGGACCAGATGATTGCCAAGATTGGTTCGGTGGGGAAACCCGTTTTCCAACTGCGCGTGCGCATTGTCGACGACGAAGGCCGTGATGTTCCTCCGAATACTTTAGGCGAGATCGTTCTGCGCGGGCCCAAAGTGTTCAAGGGCTACTGGAAGAATCCCCAGGCGACCGCCGAGGCCATTAAGAACGGGTGGTTCCATACGGGAGATATCGGAACTCTGGATGAAGAAGGCTACCTGTACATCGTCGATCGCAAGAAGGACGTTATCATCAGTGGGGGAGAGAACATTGCCTCTTTGGAGGTCGAGCGGGTGATCTATGAATTGCCGCAGGTATTAGAGACCGCTGTGGTCGGCCTTCCCCATCCCAAATGGCAAGAAATCCCCAAAGCGTTTGTCGTGTTGAAAAAAGGGGAGAAGCTGACGGCGGAGGCGATAATGGCCCATTGTTCCGAAAAACTGGCCAAATTTAAAGTTCCCAAAGAGGTTGAATTTATCGATATGTTGCCCAGAAATCCTTCCGGAAAAATTTTGAAGAGGGAACTCCGGCAAAGGCATAAGCACTAAACCAGCAGCCGACCCGCAGTTTCTTTATCTATCGCTGGCCGCCAGAAATGTAGAATGAGCCGATTATCGGCCGGCGTAATCACCCGAGGGAGTAGAATACCCGGAGGAAAATAACCCCTCGGCTAGGAGATGAAAGAGAAGGAAAGAGCCTGGGAAGGGAGGTGATGCCAAGAAGAGCAAAAGAGGCCCAGGAAGAGGAAGTCATGGTAGAAAGGAATTTTTGTTTCGTAGCCACTGCATTCAGCTAATTTTCAAAAGGAGGATTAAAATGCCGAAGGGAGCAAAGGAAGTAGACATAACCAGTTGGCAATGGCCCAAAATCGAAAACTATTGGGGCCGGCGCCCTTATGGGACTCAGAGCGTAGACTGGGAAGAACGAATCAATTTTGATCGGATGCGCCAGTACAAATTGAATCGCATGAAGGAGATGTTCAAGAAACATGACGTAGGCGCGATGCTGGCGATCAACGAATGGAACATGCGCTATATCACCTCCACCTGGAACGCGTACTGGACGACTCCTTCCTCGGGTCTTCGTTACGCGATGTTACCCGCGACGGCCAAAGGGGCCATTCTTTATGAACAAGGTGAGATTGGCTTTCAGGCCAAGCAGATTGCCCCCTGGCTCGACAAAGTCAAGGTAGCCATGACCGGCGCGGGCTGGATTGGCCGCACGATGGGTCCGAAGGCCTCCATCCAGCAGCGCGACAAGATGGTGCGCCAGATCATGGATGACCTGAAGGAATACGGAGTGGCCAAAGAACGATTGGCTCTAGACACTTGGGACCCGGGACTGGTGGAAGCCTTTACCAAAGCCGGAATCAAGCTGGTGCCCGGGCTGGACCTCATGTTAGATGCCCGCAAGATTAAGAATGAGGATGAGGTAAACTGCCTGCGCACGTGCTCCGCCATCGGCGACGCGATGTTTGCCGCCATCGCGGCCAACTTGAGACCCGGCGTTAAAGAATCAGAACTTTGCGGGATCGCTCACGAGGTGGCTTATAGACTGGGGGCCAGGATCTATTCCGGCGTATTTGTCACCTCCGGGCCTTTTGCCTGGCCCAACCCACGGGATGAATCCGACCGCATGATTTGCCCCGGCGATATCGTTTACGCGGATGTCTACAACACTGCTTACGAGGGATACAAGATCTGTTACTATCGGACCTTTAGCTGCGGCAAACCCTCCCAGAAAGCCAAAGACGACTACAAGAAGTCCGTCGATTGGCTCTATGACGCCATCCGGATCATCAAGCCCGGCGTGACCACCAAGGAATTAGCGGAGAAGTGGCCACCAGGGCCTGAGATCTGGAAGGATATCCACATTGTCTCGGAAGATCAGACGGCCGGGTCAAACTGGGGACACGGCATTGGCTTAACGCTTTACGAGTACCCCATCATCTGGCGTCAAGCCTCCCTCTATGATCCCATCCCACTAGAAAAAGGGATGACCTTTGCCATTGAGACACAGCACGGCACTCCCGGAAGCCACGGCGTGCGGATGGAGGAGATGGTCCACGTCACCGAGAACGGCTATGAAATCATGAGCAAGTGGCCGGTCCAGGAAATCTCGGAGGTTCCCCTCTATTAGGCGTAGTCCCTTACGAATGAAGTTGTGGGCAAAATGGCAACAAATTTTTTCCATGTTCCCTGGCGTAGGGGCGACCGGCCAGTCGCCCCTACAACTTAGACCTTTCGAATGACATGAGCTGCCCGTTTATAAAAAAATTCTGAGGGAATTTGCCGTTGCCACCCAGAAACCTTGTACCCATCACCGTTGGCTTTCTTGCCCTAGCCCTTAATTATGGTACTCGTAGCTCCTTTGGAATCTTTCTCCCGCCCTTCGAGGCTGAATTCGGGGTCTCTCGGGGAGCTGTTTCCTCTATTCTTTCGATCACCATGCTGACCTATGCCACTCTCGCTTTTTTTACGGGATACCTCGTTGATCGCTTCGGCGCTAAAATGGTTTTGTTGATCGGAGCCTGCCTGGGGGCGATCTCTTGCATGATCTCCGGCTTGGCTTCCAGCCTGATTCAAGTTACCCTATCTTATGGCGTTATTTTCGGCGCCGCCACCTGTTTTCTAAGCCAGATTCCCGTCCTCAGCCTTTTAGTCAAACGTCCTTCGGGTGTGAGTTCTCTGTCTGTGGGTTTGGTCGGAAGTGGTCCGGGCATTGGGAGCTTGTTCCTGGCACCGTCAATCGGCGCAGTAATCTCTTGGGCTGGATGGCGCTCCGCTATGCAGGGTATTGCCTGGCTTCTTCTTGGCTATCTCTTTCTAACCCTCCTATTGCTCCGTAAAAATGAGTATAAGAACAAGCCAGAGGGGAAGGAAGGGAAGGCCGGTTTGGGGAAAATATTTTTTAAGGGACGCAACCTGCCGCTCTTATTTTCCTCTTTTCTCTTAATGGCCATTGCCATTTATGGAGTCCTATCTCAAGAAGCAGCTTATGCCATTGACCGGGGCATGACCTTAACCCAGGCCGGGTGGGCCTTGGGGCTTATTCCCGGGATTGGAGTAATCGCCAGCCCTTTGATCGGCTGGCTTTCTGATCGGGTCCATAACGAGAATAAATTAGGCGCCTTGATCCTGGCGATGGGCGGGGCGGGGATCTTTTTTATCTTCGTCGCCAGGTCCTGGCTGGTCCTTGCCCTGGGCTCTATCGTAGTGGGAACAGCGTATGCTTCCTACGCACCCATCTACTCTTCCCTTACCCGTTCTTTATTTGGGCCGGATTTCTTCGGGCGAGCCTGGGGATTCATGTCCATGGGAGGGAGTATAGGCGCAGCTTTGGGTAGCTGGTTGGGTGGCTACATCTACGATCGGCAAGGCAATTATCATTTGGTATGGCTGATGATGGCTATTTCCTTTTGGGCAGCTTCGATAACCCTATTTCTGCTTGACACGGCCAATCCGGGGAAAGAAGGCACAAGATTTTCGCCGGATCTTCACTCTTGATAGTCAATCTTGCAGATCAGCTTTAGAAGAAAATACTTGACAGGGGTGATCGATAAGTGTATTTTCCCATTACTCCACGTAGCTAAAGCCAGAAGATAGGGGAAAGAGATTTTTGTAGCTCAAAAACGCGCACGGAGGTGAAAAGAAAATGAGCAAAGACAAATTTAAGAAGGGAGAAGGAAGGATTAGCCGCAGGACTTTCTTGAAGGGAGCGGCGGCATTGGGGGGAGCGGCGGCTTGGGGAGGAGTTCCGGCCCTCTCTCGAACCTCGTGGGCCCAGGCCAAGACGCCAATAAAGCTCGGGGGCCTGTATGATCTCACCGGGGCTTTTGCCACGGAATCCGAAGACCAGCGCAGGTCCACGCAGATGGTTGTGGACGAGTACAATAATAAAGGTGGGCTCCTGGGCCGGCCGATCGAACTCATCGTCCGGGACAGTAAGCTTAAAACCGATGAAGCGGCCCTCAAGGCGAAAGAATTGGTGGAAAAGGAAAAGGTCGACCTGGCGATCGGTACCCTGGGGGCGCACACGGTTGTGGCCTACAATATCGAATGCAAAAAGCATAACATCCCCCTGATGGGTATCTGCCAGACCAATGAATTAAACAAGATGCCCGACTGGGGCCCGTACACTTTCCACGAAGGCTTTACCCCCTACATGACCTCCCAGGCCGAAGCCACCTGGATCGCGAAAAATCTGGGAAAGAAATGGTATTTCCTGATCGGCCAATGGGCCTTCGGCCAGCAGATCTATGAATCCTATGTTAAATTCCTGGCCAAGAACCCGGGGATAACCAACCTGGGAAAAAGCGACTATCCGCTGGGGGGCACCGAATACTCCATGCATTTCACCAAGATCATCGACGCCAAGCCCGACGTGTTAATTACCACCGGATTTGGCAAGGACTTCACCAACCAGGCCAAGCAGATGACCGATTTTGGCCTGAAGAGCAAGATGAAACTTTTCTTCGTCCTCACCGACCTGATGATGGCCAAGGAGGCGGGGCAGGCCAGTATTGCCGGCATTTACGCCGGAACCCATTTCTACTGGGAGATGCAGGATACCATCCCCACGGCCAAAACCTTTGTCCAGGCTTTCATGCAACGCCATGGCCGTCCCCCAACAGGTTACGGCGGATATGGCTACGGCGGGGCGAAGGAGCTTTTGGGGGCGGTGGAGCGGGCCGGGGCCCTCGACCCCGAAAAAATCCGCAAACAACTCGAAGGCCGCACTTACGATAATTACAAAGGCAAGGAGTGGTGGAGAAAATGCGACCACCAGTCGTTTCAGGATTTCTACGTTCTTAAAGGTCGGGAGCCCAAAGATGCCAAGAAGGAATGGGCCTTCTTCGATGTCTTGGGCAAGACGGAGGCCAGCGAAAGTTTAGAGCGGACCTGCGAGGAACTCGGGTTTAAGGGTTGATTCTTAATGAAGGGCCTTCCGTTTAGAGGCAGGGCTGGCCGTGCGGCCTTGCCTCTTTTTTTGAATAATCGATCTGGGAGCTCTGAAAAGTGATTGGGGGAATTTCCTATGCCAGTCTGATCACCCAGCTCTTCATGGGGCTGCAGATCGGGCTGATGTACGTGCTCCTGGCCATTGGCCTCTCCCTCATCTTCGGCCTGATGACTGTGGTTAATTTTGCCCATGGGTCCTTTTTCATGTTCGGGGCTTACATGGGGCTCTTTATGATGGGGCTCACGGGTAATTTCTGGGTGTCCCTGGTCTTCGTTCCGTTGGCCACGGGACTTCTCGGGTTGGTCGTAGAAAGATTTACCGTGAGGCCCCTCTATGGGAGAGATTTGAATGATCCCCTCCTCCTGACCTTTGGGCTCTCCTTCGTGATGATAGAGAGCGTGCGGTTGATCTGGGGGACGACCGGGTTCCCCTTCGACACACCCTCGGCCTTGATGGGTCCGGTCAACCTGGGGTTTGCCCTTTTTCCCCTTTACCGGATATTCATCATCTTGATTACCGTCCTTATTATCTTCCTCCTCTGGGCTTTCCTGGAAAAGACGAGCCTGGGGCTCATCATTCGGGGGGGAACCCGGGACAGCCTGATGGTCCGGGTGCTGGGCATTGACCTTTCCAAAATTTGGTTTCTCGTCTTCGGGATCGGTACCGGCTTGGCCGGGATTGCCGGGGTTCTGGCCGCCCCCATGCGCGGTATACATCCGGATATGGGCGTTGACATGCTCATCCAGGCCTTCGTGGTAGTCGTCGTGGGGGGGATGGGCAGCCTTAAGGGCGCGGTGGTTGCCGGAATTCTAATCGGCGTGGTGGTGAGTTTCACCACCCTTATTTATCCCATGATGGGGGAAGTGGTCATTTTTATCTCCATGGCCGTCGTCCTTCTCATCCGGCCCAGCGGGCTGTTTGGAGAGGAAGGGTTGTTAGAGTAGATCGTCGAGTAATCCTTCACCGCCGAGCTTTTCGACTCGGGGAGGAATCATGTCCTTTCTTTCTACCCGTTCCTACTTGGGTTTGATCCTAGTCATGGCTGTCCTTCCTTTCATCCTTCCCTATGAGGCCATTGCCACGCAGATCCTGATCTTCGGGCTTTTTGCCATGGGTTACAACATCCTCCTCGGCTATACCGGCCTGCTTTCCTTCGGCCACGCGGCCTTCTTCGGCCTGGGCACGTACGGAGCCGGCCTCTCCTTAGTGTACTTGAAGGTGGGCCTTTTCACGGGGCTTCTCATCGGTGTGACCGCCGCCGTCCTGGGGGCGATGGCCGTGGGGTTCTTATGCCTGAAGCGGAAAGGCATTTATTTCGCCATGCTCACCCTGGCTTTTGGCCAGCTCTTTTACTTCCTGGCGTTGGTGGTTTTCGATAATTATACGGGGGGTGATAACGGGCTCAGGGGTGTTCCCGTACCGCCGATTTCTGTTGGGGGGTTGGAGTTTTCCATTATTAAAAGCCCTCTCTCCTTTTATTATTTTGCCTTTATTTTTTGCGCCCTTTCGATTCTGGTCATGAACCGGATTCTCCATTCCCCTTTTGGCGCGGTCCTTCAGTCCATCCGGGAGAATGAGAAACGCTCCCGGTCCTGCGGCTACAATACCACCCGGGTAAAATGGGTCGCCTTCCT
>Ga0315282_10010377_pt1 | contig 14620 bp, 10 predicted proteins | sample YL17G07_20_MG_FD_203693 | JGI IMG/M metagenome (GOLD analysis project Ga0315282, IMG submission 203693) | Sediment microbial communities from Yellowstone Lake, YNP, Wyoming, USA - YL17G07_20 | ecosystem: Environmental > Aquatic > Freshwater > Lake > Sediment | place: USA: Wyoming | collected...
ACCTACGGCAGCGCGCTTGTGGCGCAACTTTCAAAGTTGCGCTACGCGCGCTGGCTGGACTGGTTCGCTCCGAAGCTCGAGTACAACTATCAGACCGCGCGCCCGCGCCTGTCGCCGCGCGCACGCGACGTAACGGCGCGGTTGCTGGCCAGGCTTGATGACTGGCTGCCCGAATGCCACTCCCCCACCCTTGTCCACGGCGACTTGTGGGCCACGAACATCATCGTGGACGACAACGACGCCGACCCTCCCGTGATCACGGCGTTCGTTGACGGCGCGGCGCTGTACTGCGACCCGGAATACGAGCTTGCCTACCTGCGCGTCTTCCACACCGCGAACAGCGATTTCTTCGACCGTTACTGCGAACACCACGCACTGCGCGAGGGCTTTGAGCGCCGCTGCCGCGTGTATTGGCTCAACACACTGCTCCTGCACGTCTGGCATTTCGGGATGGAATACGCGCCGCGGACGGAAAGTCTGGCTGCCGAGATTGGCCGTCTGGACGCGTGAAGCGATGACTGCTGCAATGCGGCGAAGGGATGACGGCAAGCGCGGCTTGGGCTATGGTTGGCGGGGGCTGTCCCTTTTTTTCCATGCGCCGAGGGGCGCAGAGGCGCGGAGGGGGAGATGAATTTAACAACGCTTGCGGGCGTCGTTCGCAACTTGTGGAGTAGTGCAATGGGGCTTAGAACTTTGGGCGTAATCAGGGGACACGGCGTAATCAGGGGACACAATACTCATTTAATCTCCTGCTTCGGCTTTCGTCCGGCCTTACCCGGAAACAGAGGTCTGCCCAAGAGCGACTCAAGCCCGCGGACGAAAGCCTCAGTTCCGGGGTAATCAGGTGTGGGTAATCAGGGGCAATCAGGGGTAATCAGGGGTAATCAGGGGACACAATACTCATTTAATCTCCTGCTTCGGCTTTCGTCCGGCCTTACCCGGTAATCAGGGGACACAATACTCATTTAATCTCCTGCTTCGGCTTTCGTCCGGCCTTACCCGGAAACAGAGGTCTGCCCAAGAGCGACTCAAGCCCGCGGACGAAAGCCTCAGTTCCGAGCGGTCGCCCCGTACGTTCGTGCTGCCGCATCGTCTGCAACTCGGCGCGGCTGCATTCGCGCTGGACGTATGCCCTCCAATCTGGCACCAAGCCTCGCAACGGTTCGGTCTTGACCAGCTCATCATCGCGGCCGGCCACGTGCGCCGCCGCACTGCTCCAGGGGCGGAAAGCCTGGCGGCCGAGGTTGCGCGGCTGGCGTAGACGGACTCGCCCTTCCCCCGCGCCCTCCCTCAACGGGAGGAGGGAACGACGCTGATCTTCGGCTGGCCGGCGGGCACTGCGGGGACAGTCCGCGGCGCCACGGGCGCGCGCGTATCGCCGGGCAGCTTGGCCGGGTCGCCGCCAAGTTCAAGATACTTGTCATAGTACAAACGCGCCTTCACGGCGTCGTTCAGATAGTAATCGTAGATGATCGCCAGATTGAGGTAGACGGTCTTCAGGCTCGCGTTGACCTTGAGGGCCTGATGGTACGTGTCCACGGCCTTCTCGTACCTGCCGCGCTTGCGCCAGATCACGCCCAGGCCCACCAGCGCGCCAATGTCGTCGGGCTTGCCGCGCAGGATCTTCTCGTATTCGTCCTGCGACTCGGAAAGCCTGTTCATCTCGCAGAGCAGGTTCGCCAGGTTCAGCCGCGCGGCGTCGTCCTTGTCGTCCAACTGCAGGATTTCCTGATACAGCTTCGCGGCTTCCTCCGTCTCATCGGGGTTGCTGCTGCCCTGCAGGACCACGGCGAGCTGGCGGCGCGCCTCGATGTCCTGGGCCTTCACTTTGATGATCTCGCGGAACGCCTGCTTCGCCTTGTCTTTCTCGTTGCGCTTGATGCGGAGCGCCGCCACTTGCCGCCACGCGTCCGCGTCGCCCGCCCGCCCCACTGCCTCATACTTCTGCAACGCCGCCTCCTCCGCCCCGATCTTCCGGTACGCAGCGGCCAGCCGGCTCTGCGCCTCCAGGTCGCCCGCCCGCAGCGCCAGGACGCGCTGCCAGCAGAAGATTGCCCGCAGGGGCAGGCCCATGTCGTCGTACAGCCGCGCGGCCTCACGCAGTGCGTCGGCGTTGGCCGGCGACTTCTCGATAATGGTCTCGTACAGGCCGATGGCCGCCTGAGGCTTGCCCAGGCCCTTCTGCAACTGCGCGAGCTGCATGTTGGCGTCCACGTCGGCGGGTTTCAGCGCCGCGATGGCTTCGTATTCGCGCATGGCCTCGTCACGCCGCCCAAGGTCGCGGAGCGCCCCGGCCAGCAGCCGCAGGGCGTCCTCGTCAAGCGGCTTGGCGGAGAGATACTGCCGCAACGGCGCAATGGCCTCCTCGCGCCGGTTCAGGCCGAGCAGCACCTTGGCCAGGTTCAGTTGCGCGACGAACAGCTTGGGGTCAGTGGCCAGCGCCTGCTTGTATTTGTCCACGGCGTCCTCAAAGCGGTTCTGGCCGACGAAGATCGTGGCGAGGTTCTGCTGCGCCTGCGCGTCGCGCGGGTTCAGCTCCAGCGTCTGGCGGATGTACTTCTCGGCCTCCGCGAAGTTGCGCGACTGCAGATACAGCTCGCCCAGCCGGCGCAGCACTTCCGCGTCGCGCGGGTTCCTCTCCAGCACCTGCTTGAACTGCAGCACCGCGCGGCTCTGGAACCCGGGCAGTTCCGAGAACAGGATGCCCATCCGCCGCCGCGTGGCGATGTCCTCGGGCAGCCGGTTGACGAGCTCCTGGTAGGCGAGCGCCGCCTGGCGCTTGATGCCGGCGTTGTCGTAGGCGCGCGCCAACTGCCGGCGGTAGCGCAAGTCCTCGGCATCCAGGCGCACCAGCCGTTCGTAGATCGCGATGGCGCGCGCGCTATCCCGGGTCTGTTCGGCATGTCTCGCGGCCTCCTCCTGGAGCTCGCGGTCGGAGTGGTCCAGTTCCGCCGCCTCCAGCCGCAGCTTGGCCGCCTGTTCGTTCTGGCCGAGCTTCTGGTGCAGCCTGGCCGTGCGCGTCACGATCTCCGCCATGTCCGGAAACGCGGGGCGCAACAACTGCAGCGTGGCCAGCGCGCCGGCAGTGTCGCCCGCGGCATCCTGCAGGCGCGCCTTGAGCATCTGCGCGTCCGCCTTGGCCGGCGCGGTCTGCTCGACTTCCACCAGCACCGACAGCGCCTCCCGAATCTGCCCCTGCGCCTTGAGGCACAACGCCAGGTCGTAGGCCGCCTCGGCGCGCCATGTCCGCGGCGGCTCCTCCTCTTCGGTGCCCGGCAGGATCTTGTCGAGCAGCTTGTTGCCGCGGCTCACCTTGGCCGCCCCGGGGGCCTCGCTCCGAGGCGCGGTGTTGAGCGCTGTGCGGCAGATGCCCGCGGCTTCCGCATACCGGCGCAGGCTGTAAAAGAGCCGGGCCTTGTCGAGGTACGCCGGCGTGTACTCCGCGTCCAGCGCAATGGCCTCGTTGTACTCCCGCAGCGCCTCGTCGTACTTTTCCATCCCCGCCCTGGCCTGCCCCAGCCTGTGCCTGATGCGCGCGTCATCCGGGCTGAGCTTGCGCGCCTTGGCGAGTTCCTCGACCGCGCTGGTGTAGCGCCCTTCGTAGATGTAGATGAGGCCGAGGTTGTGGTGGGCTTCGGAGAGCGTGTCGTCAATCTCGGCGGCCTTGAGGTACAGTTCCTTGGCCAGCGCGTAGTTGCCCTTCCGCTGGAACATGCTGCCGAGCGTGTTGTAGGCCACGGCGTCGCGGGGGTTGACCTTGGTGGCGTAGCTGAGGTCCTTGATCTTCTGGTAATACGCGACCTCGGAGCGCGTCATCTTGCGCCCGCCCACGTCCACATACTTCGACTGCGGCACGAAGGGCAGGTTTGGCATTGCCTCCCGCGCCTTCTCCAAGCACCCCGACAAGGCACACAGGCACACCGCGGCAAACAACGCCACGAACGAGACGTTCGCGGTACCACGGGCGTCCCGCCCGTGCCGGGGACGAGCCACGAACGAGACATTCGTGGTACCACGGGCGTCCCGCCCGTGCCAGGGACGAGCCACGAACGAGACGTTCGTGGTACCACGGGCGTCCCGCCCGTGCCGGAGAAGGACATACCATCGTTTGCTGACGCTGGTCATGCTGGCCCCAGTATAGATCGGCCGGACGTGAATGAAAGCGCATCCGCTTGTCATTGGTCAGTTGTCAGTGGTCAGTGGCACCGGACAACTGACAACTGACCACTGACCACTGACAACTTGGGCTTCAGTAGGCCTTGCGTTGCCGGCTGCTGGGAATGTTGAGCTTCTCGCGGTACTTCGCCACCGTGCGGCGCGCAATGTCAATGCCTTCGCTGCGCAGGCGCGCCACAATCTCCTGGTCGCTGAGCGGGCTGGCCTTGTCCTCGCCTTTCGCCATCTCCGAGATCTTGAGCATGATGGCGCGGTTGCTCTCCGACTCGCCCTCCGCCGTCGAGAACCCGCCCGTGAAGAAGTATTTCATCGGGAACAGGCCCTGCGGCGTCTGGATGTACTTGCCTGCCAGAGCGCGCGACACCGTCGAAACGTGCATCCCGATCCGTTCCGCGACTTCCTGCATCATCAGCGGCTTCAGGCGCGACGGGCCGTGTTCCAGGAAGTCTCGCTGGATGTCCACAATCTGCTGCGTGATGCGGTAGAGCGTGTGCCGCCGCTGGATGACGGACTCCAGCAGCCACACCGCCGACCCCAGCTTGCCCATCACGTACTCCCGCACGGCGGGGTCCTGCGCCTCCTTCTTCAGGAGAGAAAGCGAATCGGCGGAGATGCGCAGGGCCGGCAGCGAGTGTTCGTTGATGCGGATAATATACTGCCCGTCTATCTCCTCCACATGCACGTCCGGCACGACGTACTGCGGCCGCCCGCCGCCAAAGCCGCGGCCGGGCTTGGGGTTCAGGTGCGAGACCCTGGCCAGGCCTTCCTTCACCTTCTCGACGTTCACGCCCATTTCCTTGGCGATCTTCGGCAGGCGGTTGTGGCCCAGGTCGTCCAAGTGCTTCTCGATCATCTGCTCCTCGAACTCCGTCAGATCCGCGGTGCGGCGCAACTGCAGGAGCAGGCATTCCTTGACACTGCGCGCGCCCACGCCCGCGGGGTCGAAGCTCTGCACGATCTCCAGCGCCAGTTCCGCTTCCTCCTCCGTGCACCCGCCGGCAACGATGTCCGAGCGGATGCCGTCATCGGTCTTGACCAGGCAGTCCAGCAGCGGCACTTTCAGGTAGCCGTTCTCGTCCAGCGAGCAGATGATGACCTCGGCCAGCGCCTTCAGCCGCGGCTCTTCCTTGACCAGGTGCAGTTGAATCAGCAGGTGCTCTTCCAGCGACACCGTCGGCGCCGCCGTGTTCTGCATGGCCTCCATCTTGGCGTCGTCGTCGCCGCCGCGGCGCACCACGCCGCTGCTGGTCCGCGTGTTCGGATCGTTCCATTCGCGCAGCAGACTCTCCAGGCGCTTCACGCGCCCGTCGTTCTCGTTGCTTTCGGGCTGCGGCTTCGCCTCGACCGCCGGCCGCTGCGCGTTGGGTTCCGCGGCCTCCCCCACGACTTCGTCTTCGCGCAGTTCCAGCCAGGGGTTGGCAACCAGTTCCTGGTTGATGTTCTGCGTCAGGTCCATCAACGGCAACTGCAGCATCTCGATGGACTGGATCATCTGCCGGGTCATCACCAGCTTCTGTTCCATGCGCTGCGAGAACGTCTGAGAGATCTGCATCTGCCACCCCCTGCCCGCGGTACGGGAAAGCGGGAAAGCCCTTGGTCCGCAATCCGGCGCCGAGCCTCACGGCAGCTCGGTCCGGCCCTTCAATGCCTCGCCAATCGTCCCGCTTTGCGCAAACGAGAGATCGCTGCCCGCCGGCACGCCCCGCGCAAGGCGCGTCACGCGCACCGACGGCTGCGCCGCCTTCACCTGCTGCGCCAGCAATGCCGCCGTGGCGTCGCCTTCCACCGTCGGACTGGTCGCGACCACCAACTCCCGGACCGCGCCGCCCTTGACGCGCTCCAGCAGCGGCGCGATGCGCAGGTCCGCCACTTCCACGCCCGCCAGCGGCGACAGGCGGCCCATCAGCACGTGGTAGCGCCCGCTGAACTGGCCTGACTTCTCGATAGCGCGCACCTCGCGCGGCCACTCCACCACGCAGATCACGCCGCTGTCGCGGTGCGCGTCCTCGCAGATCGAACACAGCGCCTTCTCGGTGAGGTCGCCGCAGACCGAGCACGGATGGAGGTTCTGCTTCACGTCGCGGATTGCGTACGCCAGCGCCATTGCCTCTTCCCGCCTCACGCCCAGCAGGTGGTACGCCATGCGTTCCGCCGACCGCCGCCCCACGCCGGGCAGGTTCTCCAGTTCGCGGATCAGCCGCTCGAACGAATCGGCGGGCGGCGCTTCCGCCGGTCCCGCTCGCGGTGCTGCACGCTGCACGGCCTTCGCCACGTCAACTGCCTCCTGCTGCCTACTGCCGCTGCCTACATCAGCCCCGGCGGGAGCTCGATGCCGCCCAGGGCCGCGCGAGTCTCACCGAGGAAGATTTCCTTGCTCTTCCCCAACGCCACATTGGCTGCGGCCGCGATCAACGGCCCCAGCGTGTCCGGCTCCTTCAAGGCTTCAGGATCAATGCTGACAGACAGGACTTCACCCACGCCGTCGGCGGTGACCTTCACCAGGCCCGCGCCCGCCTCACCGACGACGGTGCGGTTCCTGGCGCGCTCCTGCGCCTGCAGGAAGCTCTCCTTCAGCTTGGGCAACTGGCCCGCCAGCTTCATGATGTCGCCAATGTTGCCGGGCATGCCAAACATCGCTGCTTCCTCTTTCTTCCTACTTCCTTGACACGCTCACCACAGCGCCATCAACTCCCCGCACCACCAGCGCGACCAACGGGTGCCCCTCCAGAGCTTTCCTCTCGGCGGCGCTCAATGGCGGCGCTGCTGCCGTCACTCTGGGGACAGCCGCCACCGGGGCCTGAGGCGGGGCGTGTTCCGCGTCCACCTCGCTGAAGCCCGGCGTGCTCTCGGCCTTCGTCGGCGCAGCGGCCGGCAGCGGCAACTCGCCCACCCCGTCGAACTCGATCTCCGTCTCCCCTGACACTTCCTCAACGCTCTCAGGCGCCTCGGCGCGCGCTGGCGGGCCGGGCGGCGGCCGTGCCGGGGCCGGGCGCAATCCGGAGGATTGCGCCACAGGCGCCGCAGTCCCTTCAACGCGTTCGACCGCCAGCGTGACCGCGCGCCCGAGCACGTCCTTCAGCACCGCGAGCAGCGCGCCCTGGTTCTGCTGCTTCTCCAGAGCGTCCCGGTAGAAGAGCTGGCTGGGCGCAAACCCAAGCGTCAGAACGCCGCCGGCGTCATCGAACCTCACTACCTGCGCGTGGCTGAGCGCGCTCGCCAGAAGCGCCCCACCCTTCTGCCGCGATACGGCCGCGATCGCCTGCGGCCAGAACTCCGGCTGCTGCGCGGATGCCGCAGCCTTGGGCGATGGTCCTGCCGCCTGTGTGCTCTGCCCTGGCGCCTGCAGCCTCTCGGTGGCCGCCGGGCGAGTCTCAACGGTACCCACCGGGCGGCCGGGCCAGTTTGGGCGGTTGCCCTCCCTGCCTGGCGGTTGCGGCCCCGCCGGGGGGCGAGGCGCCGCGGGCGCGCCCGGCGTTTCAAGCGCGCTGACGAGTCTGCCGAGGTCTACCAGATCGCCGGCGCGGCACGCGCGGATGAGCGCCATTTCGAGCGGCAGCCGCGTCTGCACCGCGTCGCGCATCTGCCGCCGCGCCGCGGCAAAGAGTTGCACCAGCATCAGGCACTGGTCGGTGTTCAGCCTGCCCGCAAGTTCCGAATATGCGCCCTTCAGATGCGCCTGCCCTTCGAGCAGCGGCGTTTTCTCGCCGCACACCTGACTGACCATGGCGCCGCGCACGCGCTCAATGAGCGCGGCCAGCAGGTCCTCGGGGTCGGCGCCGGCTTCGAGCGCCTGGTGTGCCTGCGCCAGCACGCCGGCGGTGTCGCCCCCGGCGCAGCCGAGCAGCATGGCCGTAATGAGTTCATCCGGCGCTGCGCCGCTCAGTTCGCGCACGGCTGCGTCGGTCACTCTGCCCTGAGCGAGGTTGACCGCCTGGTCGAGCAGCCCTTCCGCGTCGCGCAGCCCGCCTCTGGCCAGGCTGGCGATGCGTGACAGCGCCGCCTCCTCGTACTCCACTTTCTCCAGCCCGCAGATTTGCTTCAGGCGCGCCACAATGTCCGCGGGCCCGATGCGGCGCAGGTCGAAGCGCTGGCAGCGGCTCAGGATCGTCTCGGGAACGTTGTTCGGATCGGTCGTGGCAAAGATGAACTTGACGTGCGGCGGCGGTTCTTCGAGCGTTTTGAGGAAGGCGTTCCAGGCCTCCCGCGTCAGCATGTGGACTTCGTCTATGACGTAGACTTTGTAGCGGAGCTCGGCCGGGGCGATGCCGACATTCTCGCGCAGGCTGCGGATCTCCTCGATCCCGCGGTTCGTGGCCGCGTCCATCTCGATGACGTCGAGCGCGCGGCCATCCTGGATGGCGGCGCAGGCTTCGCACTCATTGCACGGCTCTTCCGCCACGCCGCCCGGCCCCTTGCCGTGGAGGCAGTTGAGCGCCTTGGCCACGATGCGCGCCAGACTGGTCTTGCCTACGCCGCGCGGCCCGCAGAACAGGTACGCCTGCGCGATCCGGCCGGAAGCGAGGGCCTGCCGCAGCGCGCCGGTAGCCGCGGCCTGGCCGACGACATCGGAAAAGCTGCGCGGCCGGAAACGCCGGGCATAGACGACGTACTCGGAGACCGCCGGTATCGCCGGCGTCCTCGCCGGCTGTACCGCGGGCGTCTCGCCCGCGGCCGCGCTACTCTCCTCCGGCGCTGCTCCCTTCGTCTTCTTACGGTCTGTCGCGGCCCGCTTGGCAGCCATCGCTCATCACCCGTGACGCAGGGATCAAGCCCGCGCTCCAAAAGACAGAATGTCCGCACCCAAAACGCAGCCGCCCTGCGCTTTGTGCTCTTCGCACTCAAAGCCAGTCACAGATTAGCGCGTCTAGTAGCGCTCGTTCACTTACACACTATGACACATTCGTCAAGGGATTTCAACCCGAGGCCAGGGCACCCACAAACACGAGAAAAAAGACTTATGGCTGCTGCTTTCGCCCTGACCAGGTTCATCCCCTCTCGTATCATGGGGCCTGACCCCGGACTGAAACCCCCTGACGCTGTGCCGCTCCACCAGGAATGCCCGTGCCTCAAGCACTCCTTGTGCCAACGAACGTAGCCTCTGAATCAGTGCTGGTCAAGACGAAATTGCCGCGAGTGTGGAAGAGACGCTTCCTTCGTGGCCCGACGCACGCAGTTGATCCAGCAATGCGGCGAGGTCCGCGGGCAGCGGCGCTTCCACGGTGACGCGTGCGCTCGCGTTGCTCGGATCGGGGAACACAAGCTTCGCGGCGTGCAGAGCCAGCCGCTCGAACGCAACGACGCCACACGGCCGCTCCGGTTGCGAATCCCGAGCGCCATACAGTCCGTCGCCGATGATCGGACAGCCGAGGTGCGCAAGATGCACGCGAATCTGGTGCATGCGGCCCTGGCGCGGCCGCACTTCCAGCCACGCGCACGTTTGCCCGAACGCCTCGACGACCCGGTACTCCGTCTGCGCCGGTCTGCCCGCCGGATGTACGGCGCTGGTCTTCGGCGCGGGCAACGGCGGGAGTTCCCGGCCGGGATGTTTCTCAGTGTAGTAACGCACTGCTCTGGCCAGCCGCTCGGGCTTGCCCGTCTGGTGTTCCAGGATACGCGCGTCTATCACGCCCGCCGGCGCCGGCGGCACGCCGCGGCAGAGCGCCACATATGTCTTCTCGACCTCATCCCACCGGCGCTGCAACGCGCTTGCGGCTTTCTCCGACCGCGCCAGCAGCAGCACACCCGACGCGTCCTTGTCGAGCCTGTGCACGGGCGTCAGGCCGCTCAAGGCGTGCTGTTCGCGCAGTTGGCGGAGCACCGAACTGCCCGGTCCCGGCGCTGCATGGACCGCCACGCCGGGCGGTTTGTTCACCGCAATGAAAGCTGCGTCCGCATAGAGGATCTGAATCGTCACCTGCTGCATGGTCGCCGTCTATGAGGTAGCCGCTTGCGGCAACAACGCAACAGCCGATCAGAACTGCCAGCCAACAGCCAATAGCCAACAGCCAATAGCCAATAGCCAATAGCCAATAGCCAACAGCCAATAGCCGTTCTTACCGCAGCGGCGTCACGCGGCTGAAGACCACCTTCAGATAGCGGCCTTCGGGGACGCGCACGGCCCAGGGATGGTCGGGCGCCGCGCCGTGAACGGCGAAGACCTGCAGTTCCATGCCGGCTTCGCCGGCGGCCGCGCGCAGCGCCATCAGGAAGTCTTCCTCACTGACCAGGCCCGTGCACGAACAACTGACGAGGACGCCGCCGGGCTGGAGGCATTGCATGGCGAGGCGGTTCATATCGGCGTAGGCGGAGAGCGCCTTCTCGACCTCCGCGCGCGACTGCGCCAGCTTGGCCGGGTCGAGGATGATGCGCGAGTAGCGTTTGCCCGCGGCGCGTCTGTCGCGCAGCACGTCGAAGACGTTGCCGTGGATGAAGGTGAGGCGGTCGGCCGCGATATCATTGAGCTCGCGGTTCCGCTCGGCGACCGCGATGGCGTTCTCGTCGAGGTCCACGGCTTCCACGGATTTCGCGCCGCTCAAGCCCGCGGCAAGCGCAAAGCCGCCTGTGTAACAGAAGCCGTCAAAGACGTCCTGCCCGGCGCTCAGAGTGCCGACGCGCCGGCGGTTGTCGCGCTGGTCGAGGAAGTAACCTGTCTTGTGGCCGCGCCGCAGGTCCACGTGCAGCTTGAGGCCGTGTTCGTGGATGACCAGTTCGCGCGTCTGCGGCGGCGGCCCGTCCATCTTCACGCCTTCGAGACGTTCGGTGCGATAGTCGGCGCGGACGATGAGCTCGTGGCCGGGAAACTGGTCGGCCAGCGCCTGCCGAACCCATTCGAGGTGGCGGTGCATGCCGGCGCTGGCCAGTTCGAGCACCAGACACTTGCCGTACTTGTCCACGACCAGGCCGGACAAGCCGTCGCCTTCCGAATGGACGACGCGGTACGCGTCACAGACCGCCGGCAGGTTGAGGACGTCGTGACGGAAGCGCACGGCTCGCGTAATGGCGCCCATGAACCAGCGGCGTTCGGGAAAGACGGCAGGGTCGAAGGTCAGCAGGCGCAGCGCAATCTCCGAGTGCGGATTGTAGAAGCCGCGCCCGACGAACTGCTTGAACTTATCCCGCACTTCGACCAGCGTCCCGGGCGCCAGATCGTCGTGCACCTCGGCCACCATGCGGCGGAAAATCCACGGATGCTGCGACGTGTGGCGCGTGCGCAGTTCAATGAGCGGCAGCGTGTCGCCATCCTTCGGCAGCGCAGGCGGTCCTTCGTCTCGTCGTTTCCTCATGCCTCATATTGTGGGCGAACGCCGCCGGCGGTGCAACCTCACGTCCCCTCAAACGGATAGATGCCGGCCGTGGGGACTTTGGCCGCTTCGAGGGCCTGCGCCAGCTTCTCTTTGTCGGGCCAATCGAAACACAGCGAGATGCCGCAGTCGGACGATAGATGCCGCGGCGTGGGGATGAGCTTCGCGGACAGGCCGCCCTTGGCGGCCACCTTCTCCGCGCGCAGAGCCGCCGACGTCGTATGGAAAAGCACCACGCCCTGTGCGCTCACCGTTGCGCAATCCTCTCGACCGCCCTTAGCGCCGCTTCGATGTCGGCCCGCGTGGTGAACAGCCCCGGCGCGAAGCGAACCGTGCCTTCCGGAAACGTGCCCAGCGTCCGGTGAGCGCTCGGCGCGCAATGCAGCCCGACGCGGCTTAAGATGCCGAACTCGTCGTCCAGACGCAACCCGATTTCCGAAACGCTCATGTCCGCGACTGTGAATGACACGACCCCGACGCGCTCTCGCGCGTCGCCAGGACCGTGGACCGTGACGCCGTGAATGCGCGCCAGGCCGTGCACCAGCGACTCCGTGACAGCCACTTCCTCGCCGCGAATCCGCTCCACGCCGCGCTGCAACACGTAACGCACGCCCGCGCCCAACCCCGCCAGTCCCGGGCCGTTCGGCGTGCCGCTCTCGAACTTGTCCGGCAAGTCTTCGGGCTGTTCCTGAACCTCCGAGCGGCTCCCTGTCCCGCCGCGAACCAGCGGCTGCAGCGCGCCGGTGTCCACATCCGGGCCGAGGATCAGGCCGCCGGTGCCGGCGGGGCCGAGCAGACTCTTGTGCCCGGAGAACGCGAGCAGGTCAACGCCCAGGGCGGGCACGTCGAGCGGCACGCAGCCGGCGGTCTGAGCGGCGTCCACGAGAAGCAGCGCGCCCGCGGCGTGAGCAATCCGGCTGATCTGAAGCAGCGGCAGCAGCGCGCCCGTGACGTTGCTGGCGTGGGTCGCCACGACCAGCCGCGTGCCGGGTGCGGCCGCGCGGGCCAGCTCGGCGGTGTCGAGCGTCGTATCCGGCCTGCAAGGGACGACCGTAAGCTGCACGCCTTCGCGTTCCAGCGCGCGCAACGGCCGCATCACCGAGTTGTGCTCGATGCCCGTTGTGATGACGCGGTCCCCTGGCCGAAGCAGGCCGCACATGGCGATGTTGAGCGCATGCGTCGCGTTCAGCGTGAAGATGACCCGCAGCGGGTCCGCCACGTGGAACAGCTCCGCCACGGCGTCGCGCGCCTCGTACACGGCGCGGCCGGCTTCAATGGAAAGCCGGTGCCCGGAACGTCCGGGATTGCCGCCGCAGCGTTCCAGAAAATCAGCCATCGCGCGGATGACTTCCGGCGGCTTGGGCCACGAGGTCGCTGCGTTATCGAGGTAGATCATCGTCACCTGCTGTTCATCCCTCCTGCGGTTCGCGCATGCTCAAGCCCGCTATGACGCACACGAGCAGGCCAACGATTACCGCGGCCGGCCCGAAGGCGCTCACGCCGTCCTTGGAACTGGCCAGGCTGAAATTGTGCGCGAAGGCAGTGCCCGCAAGCATGCCCAGGCAGAAGATGGCCGCGTCGCTGTCGCCTTCGCCGGCCAGGACGAACTGCCGTCCGGGGCAACCCACGGCCAGCGTGAACGCCAGCCCCGACAGGACCATGCCCAGGATGTTCCAGAGCGTCTGCGTGTGCGCGATGGGCTGGCCTTCCAGGCCCCACTTGAACTGGCTGAAGCCGACGTTGGCCGCGAGGTTCGCAACCACAAGAGCAACGACGCCCCAGAGCAGGTGCATGTCGCGGATCAGGATGACGTTCCGTATCGCGCCAACCGTGCAGAAGCGGCTGCGCTGCGCCAGGAAGCCGACGAGCGCGGCCAGACCAAGCGCGAGATACCAGTCCGCGCGCAGCGCACCGGGGGTTTTGGCGTCGAGCGGCGTCTGGAAGATCGGCCCGGCAGGCTGCTTGTTCGCATCGAGGCCGAACTGCGGGTTCCACACCAGCAATACGACGGCGGCAAGCGCCAGCGCGGGCATCACCCAGCCGTGCGCTTTCGGCGCGGGCTTGCTCTTGCCCAGGCCGTAACCGAACTTCATGCAGGCCGAGCCAATCGCAACGCCGATGATAAGGCCCAGGATGCCGAAGAGCGCGTTCGCGTCGCCGCCGCCAAGCCGCAGGAACGCACGCCACGGACAGCCCAGGAACACAAGCGCGCCGATCGCGGCAAAGATGCCCAGCACGAAGCGCAGCAGGCCCGCCGAACCTGTGCGCGGCTTGAACTCCTTGAAAATCAGCGCGGCGGCCAGAGAGCCGAGCACCAGACCCGCCAGTTCCGGCCGCAGGTACTGCACGGCCGCGGCGCGATGCAGCCCGAGTGCGCCCGCCGTGTCGCGGCTGAAACACGCCACGCAGATACCCATGTTGGGCGGATTGCCCAGATTCACCAGCAGGGCCGCCACGCCGCCGAGGACGGCGCCGGTAAGGACCGCTCCCTTGCTGGAACCCCAGAACGGTTGTCCGCTTGACATGCGTGCTCCTTTCGTGGCACCAGTGGCGTCTGCTCATCCGCCACTGCCGGCCACAAAGGAGGTTCACCGGTGGAGGCGAACGTGGCACGCGAGTGCGGAGGATGACGCCCGGGCGAATGTGCGCGAATGCAGGACCTGCATTCTCAGCGCGCGGGATCAACCGTGCTGCCGCTGCTGTTGCATAGGCTTCCTCCTTTCGCGGTCGTGCGGGCCGTTCTCACTGCGACACGCATTGTGCCGTCGTGGAGAGGGAAATCAACGGCACTTTGGTGGGCGGATGGCAGCGCTGCGAAATCCCGGAATTCTGCGTTGACAAAGCCGCGAAAATGCGGACACTGAAGAGGTTAATCAGTATAGTGGGGTGGGAAGTCGGCTGGGCGGGCTTCCGGAGGGATTTTCATGCGGCTTCTGGAGTGCAGTCTCGTGTGTGCCTGTGCGCTGGTCGGTGCAGCGGCGTTGGGCGCGGATGCGGGAGCATCGGCCGGTGTGGGGGCCGACGTTGGCGAGATGCGCGCGTCCAGTTCCACCCGCAGCAGTTCGGGCGGCATCGGGGCCGGCCACACAAGCTCAGGCCGGAGCGCGACCGCGGTCGGCGTGACCGGCGGCACCAAGGCAGGC
>Ga0315282_10010378_pt1 | contig 14620 bp, 16 predicted proteins | sample YL17G07_20_MG_FD_203693 | JGI IMG/M metagenome (GOLD analysis project Ga0315282, IMG submission 203693) | Sediment microbial communities from Yellowstone Lake, YNP, Wyoming, USA - YL17G07_20 | ecosystem: Environmental > Aquatic > Freshwater > Lake > Sediment | place: USA: Wyoming | collected...
AATCGTAAGAGGGTCAGAGCCGAAGGCAGCCTTAACCCTTTTAGCTTCGGACCTCAATCAACCTGCCGGTGGCATGCAGACCCGTCGGGAACACTTCCAAAGCCTTGTAATGCGGGTTGGCTTGACATGGCATGGGTTATGGAAGACTTCATCAAGAGTGAAGCCCGGCAAAGTTAGCGTAGCGTGGCGCTTTGCGTCCTAAGGGTTCCGCCTGCCTGCGCCGAAGCTTCGGCAGGCAGGCTACAAGGTTTCTTCCGTGTCCCCGCCGGGCCTGTTTTGGGGTCTTTTCCCAACGTTAAAGTCAAGAGTCAACAGGGAAGGGCTTGCAATGAAGATCGGAGTGCTGTCGGATACTCACCTGAGAGAGCCAGGTCCTGAATTCAAGAAGCTTGTCGAATCCCATTTCATGGGGGTGGAAAAGATTTTTCATGCCGGGGATTTTGTCGACGTCGCCATCGCAGACTATCTTTCGGGTCAGAAAGAATTGATCGCTGTCTGCGGCAATATGGATCCCGACAGCATCCGGAAGGTTTTCCCGCGAAAAAGGGTGATGGAACTCGGAGGCTTCAGGATTGGCCTGATCCATGGAGGAGGATCTCCTTTCGGAATGGAGTCACGGGTAAGGGAGGAGTTCGACGAGGTGGATGCGATTGTCTACGGTCATACCCATATCCCTGCAAACCATCGTGTGAAGGGAGTCTTCTTTTTCAATCCCGGATCTCCCACGCGTTCCTTCCTGCATAAAGGGACCCTCGGCATTCTTGATATTGGGAAGGAGATCACGGGGGAGATCATCAAGATTTGAAAGGCTGATGAAAAACCCCCAGATTCGTGATTCGTTATCTCGGTGAGCGGTCCGTGGCTTCTCCGGTCAGTTTGCATCGGGTGAAGTCGATTTCCTGGCCGCAGCCCTTGCAGACGTGTTTCTTATCAAATTCGTCGGAAAAGATCTCCACTCCCTTTCCGCAATGCGGACAATGGCAGGCAAAAGATCTGAGATTCTTAAACTGCTCAAAGCCGGGGCAATGTCGCGGCGTGGTCATAAGAGCCTCCTCTTCAAACCATGAACGGTGAACAATGGACGATGAATGCTAAACGATGAACGATATGCGATCTGTTTGTTTTCGCTTTTGGGTTCGTTGTTCATAGTCCATTGTTCTGTTCATCGTTTTATCTCATTACCAGTTTTCAGCGAGAAGTTCGAAGTGGGCCTGCGGATGGGCACAGGCGGGACAAGTCTGAGGAGCCTCTTTGCCCTCGTGCAGATAACCGCAATTACGACACCGCCAGACAACGGCATTCGCTTTTTTGAAGACCGTGCCGGCTTCGATGTTGGCCAGAAAGCCGAGGTATCGTTTCTCATGTTGTTTCTCGGCAACAGAGATCGCTGAGAAGGTCTTTGCGATAATCTCGAAACCTTCCTCCTGGGCAACTTTCTCAAAGGAAGGATAGAGGTTCGCCCACTCATGGCGCTCCCCACCCGCTGCCGCCTTCAGGTTTTCAGCCGTTGTTACGATAACCCCGGCAGGGAAGGCTGTTTGAACCTCCACGTCCCCTCCTTCCAGGAATCCGAAAAATCGTTTTGCATGCTCTTTTTCTTGATTCGCTGTCTCCTCGAAGATCTCTGCAATCTGAATGTAACCTTCCTCCCTCGCCTTGCTGGCGAAGTAGGTGTAACGGTTCCTCGCCTGCGATTCCCCAGCAAACGCGGTTAAGAGATTTTTTTCGGTTTTCGACCCTTTGAGTGCCATAAGTTCCTCCCTTCTCGCGCATTCCCCTGAGGGGTCTTCATCAGGGAATAAGTTTACAAACTTTTCTCAGGGGAGTCAAACTCGATTCTAAGCGGGTGCCCTCATCCAACTTTTTCGAACATGTCTTTGGGTGCCCCGCAGGCAGGGCATACCCATTCACCGGGCACATCTTCGAACCTGGTTCCAGGCTTCACACCATTATCCGGGTCCCCCTCCTCAGGATCATAAACATAACCGCAAACGGTACAGCGATACTGGTCCATAAGCGTCCCTCCATAGAAGATGAATTTGTTTGCTGTTTATTCAAATAAGCCCTGAAGCAAAGCTCCCAATAGGGAGATGGATTCTTTACGGATGATTCATTTCCGTAAGAATCTTTTGAAAAACGATTGTAGTGCAGGCCGTTGTCGCCGTATGTCAAAGACCTGAAGACCAGACTTTTTCATCTGTTCTCTACGGGCATAAAGCCCTGCCCTGCAGGTCCTATTGGTCCCTTTTTCAAAGACCTGACGTGTTACTCATTTCCTTAATAAGATACCATAAAAATGTCCTTTGTCAAAAGGGAGAAGCAAAAATCTGCCTACCAGAACAAAAAACTTTACACCGGGGGGAAATGCGAATATAATAAAATAAGGTGCACTTAATTGCTTTTGGACGGGTTCGGTGGGTCGAAACGGATTTGGATTCGCAAGAGGTCTATACAAGGAGGTAAAAGATGGAGACGATGCTCTCTTGGATCATTGGCCTTGCCGTCATCGCTGGGGTCGTTCTTCTTGCCATGGGAATCATCGAATTGAGATCAACCGTCCGGACCTTGAAAGAATTTCTTGAAACAACGGAGAACTTTTTGAAGCCAACCCTGGAGCAGATGAAAGAGACCCTGCAGAGCATGAAGAAGGTAGCCGATAATATGACGACGGTTACGGAAGATGCGAAGGTTCTTTCAGGTTCGGCGCGAGAGATCGGTCAGAGTGTGCAGAGGTTAACTGAAAACGTGAGATCTGTGACCACCGTGGTAGAAAATATAACTTCTCTGGCGACCACGGAGGTGTCGGGTTTGAAGGCGGGCATCAGGGCAGGGGTTAAGGTTTTTTTGAAGAATCTTGTTTCAGGCAAGGAAAAGGGATAATCTGAATTCGCTATTTGCCTTTGGGCAAGAGAAAGGAGGAGAGCATGAGAAACGAGGAAGGTGATCGCAATTGCGGGTCAATACTTCTTGCTTTCTTCATCGGCGGGCTGGTAGGCGCAGGCGTTGCTCTGCTGCTCGCCCCGAAGCCGGGTCCTGAGGTGAGAGGGAAGATCAAGGAACTGGCCGAAGAGGTGAAAGGAAAGGCCGAGACCTACGTGGATCAGATTAAGGAGAAGGTGGCGTCGGCTGTGGAGAAGGGGAAGGAAGTCATTCAGGAGAGAAAGTCGGTGATCACCACGGCGATCGAGGCTGGCAAGGAGGCTTACGAGAAAGAGAAGGAGAAGCTGACAAAGACCTGATCCCTTTCGGATCACGGACAATATACGAAAAACAGGCCGGAGGCCTCCGCTGCTCGGCACATACCGATCTGCCGAGACGGGGCCGAAAGGTCCATTGCGTCTTCAGAAGGCACAATAGGTAGGGTGCGTTCCCCGAACGCACCCTCTGACCGGCGTGATGGGGGATCATGCCCTACAGAGTTGTGATGATGCATCATGTGTTGGCATCTGTACATCCGCCGGGCTGTTCAATTTCACTTCGGGCCGGAAGCTTTGAGTGCAGCCTGAACAAAGGCCCGGAAGAGCTTTTTGGAATAGGGGTCTTCCTTCCATGTTCCCTCGGGGTGCCACTGGACTCCGAGGACAAAATTCTTTGAAGGGTCTTCGACCGCTTCGATAATGCCATCTTTGGCACGAGCGCTCACCCTCAGGCAAGGAGCCACGTCCTTGATCGCCTGGTGGTGTTTGCCGTTAACCCAGATCTCGTTAATCCTTAGAATCCTGTAAAGACCTGTCTTCGCTTCAATGCGAATCGAATGAGTATTGACAGCTTTGTCCGCCTTCTGGCTGTGATTGATCGCTCCCTGAACCTGGTTTGGTATGTCCTGATAGAGCGTCCCACCGAGAGCCACATTGAGGGTTTGGATGCCCCGACAGATGCCAAAGATGGGAATGTCTTTCCGGAAGGCTATTCTCGCTATTTCCAACTCCATCCGGTCGAGCCCTTCATCGACCTCGGCGAGGCCCGCCAAGGGCTGCTCTCCGTAAAACCTCGGGTTGATATCCGGCCCACCGCTCAGCAGTAGTCCATCCACCCGGCCGAGGATCGTTTCGAGAGCGTCCGTTGTCTGGGCAACGGGGATGAGAACCGGTGCTCCTCCACAATAGCGAATAGCCTCGCTATACTCGTTGAAAGTATAATCCATGAAATGGCCTGGAGAATAAAGTCCCCAGGCCCCTCCCACTACCCTCGAACAAGTAATTCCGATCAATGGAAGCATCCGTTTTATCCTCTACGAATTACCCACAGCCATCCGACCCGCCTTGCCTGCATGCCGGAACGCGATTCGCTACGCATAATCCACTTTACTTTTGTCGACATGGAATTTGATCTGTCGCGGGCACGTGACACGGACACGGTCACGTTATTATAAAATGAACACTAAAGTTCAAAGGTTCCCCTCATCAATATTTCTCCGTGATCGACCATGATCTGGCCCTTGGCGATGACCGCCTCGATCTCCAGAGCCTTGTCCAGGATCAAAAGGTCTGCATCTTTTCCTTCCTCCAGGCTTCCCTTCGTCTGAAAGATCCCCGCCCTTTTTGCAGGATTCGATGTGACCATCTTCAGGATATCTTCCAGCCCAAAACCTTCCGTCACCAGTTCTTTCACCTCAGCATAAAGGTTCTGGATATCCCCCACGGCGAGACGAATCATCTTTCCCTTGTCATCGAAGACAGGCATGGAGCCATTGGAGTCGGAGCTAAGCGTAATCTGCTCGAAGGTCGCGCCTCCATCGATAGCCATTTGAAGGGCCTTCGCCGTGGTGAGCGGAAAGCTCAAATCTTTCCCTCTGACGGTAAAATCGATATTCCCTCCCATCTTCGCAAACTGGATCGATTGTCTCAATAGAGACTCAGTGCGGGTCACATGTGTCGGAAGGAACTGACCGATAGGGATCTCGGTCTCTTTGACAATCCGAATGATCGGGTCGAGCTTTCTCTGGCCACTTCCCATGTGGAGATGGACGAGCCCTGCCTTTCCGCCCAGCATTCCGCCGACCCTTGCCTCTGCAGCCACCCGGCAGAGATCCTCAAAGGTTGGTTGAGAGGATCGGTGGTCGGAGACCGCAATCTCACCCACGCCGATCACTTTTTGAATGAGGGCAATATCTTTTCTGACGCTTCCCGTAATGGTTGGAAGAGGAAACTGATAAGAACCGCAATAGATGTAGGTCGATATCCCTTCTTCCTCAAGCTGAATGGCCTTGGCCAGAAGGGTTTCCGGCCGTCGTGAGACATCGTCTGTACCCAGACATCCGACCACTGTTGTCACCCCCGCCCGCGTGATCTTCGAAAGGGTGATCTCGGGAGTTCTTGTCCAATGGCCTCCTTCACCGCCACCCCCCAGGATATGGACATGGAGGTCGATCCATCCGGGTGTCATGAGCTTCCCGGAGGCAGAAATGATCCGGGCACCCCATTCATCTGGAAGATCGATCCGATCCGCAATCCTCGCGATCGTCCTCCCCACAATCAGAATATCTTTCGCGCCCATTTTTTCAGGGGCGTAAAGCTCGCCGCCTCTGATGAGTATAAACATGGTCTCCGCCTTTCTTTTGTCCTAATGAACTGAATGACCCGCCTGCGCCAAGGCTTCGGCGGGCAAGCCCATTGAATCAATGCCCAATGCCCAATAACCCATGACTCTTGACCAGTGACTTAAGTATGAAGATGACAGGCAACCCAGCGACCCTCCTCAACACGGTGAAAGAAAGGCTCTTCTTCGTAACATTTCGGAAGAGCGTATTGGCATCGCGTATGAAAGCGGCATCCCGAGGGAGGATGGATCGGACTCGGGACATCCCCTTCCAGGATCACTTCTTCTCTCTTCTTCTTTGGGTCCAGAGAAGGAACTGCCGCCAAAAGGGCTTTCGTATAGGGATGGGCTGGAGACTGAAAGAGAGCCTTTTTTTCTGCCATCTCCACCACTTTCCCAAGGTACATCACACCAATGCGATCACTGATGTGACGGATCACCCCGATATTGTGGGAGATGAAGAGGTAAGTCAACCCGAAATCCTTCTGGAGATGCTTCATCAGATTGAGGATCTGGGCCTGGACCGATACGTCGAGGGCGGAGGTAGGCTCGTCCGCAACGATGAGCTTGGGCTGAGTCGCAAGCGCCCGCGCGATCCCGATCCTCTGGCGTTGCCCTCCGGAGAATTCATGGGGATACCGGCCAAGATGTTCCTTCCTCAGACCGACGGATTCAAGTAATTGGCAAACCTCTTTATCCCTCTGAGATCGTTCGATCAAACCATGAATTTCCATGGGGCGTCCCACAATCTCACTGACGGTCATCCGGGGATTCAAGGAGGCGAAAGGATCCTGAAAGATGATCTGGAAGAAACGTCTCATCGGGTGGATTTGTTTCTTGTCAAGATGGGTGAGGTTTTTACCTTCAAAGAAAATCTCCCCTCCGGTGGGTTCGATTAGCTTGAGGATCAGCCTCCCTACGGTTGTCTTGCCACAGCCTGACTCACCCACCAACCCCAGGGTTTCTCCTTTCTCAATGGAGAGATCTACTCCATCCACAGCGTGGACAAGGGCCTTCTCCTGTTTCCACCCCCTGAGGATCGGGAAATATTTCTTAAGCCCTTTCACCTGGAGGAGGGGTTCACTCATGGCCTTTAGCCTCTTCGTAAAGGAAACAGGAAATAAGATGTCCCGGTGAGGTCTGAACAAGAGGTGGAGAGATTCGGTCACACGGAACGAATCGAAAAGAACATCTCGGGTGAAATTTACATCCCGCTGGAGGTTGGCTGAGATCCGGGACGTTCCCGGGAATTACGCAAAGGGTCTCCTTTTCCTGATCGATCAGGGGGATAGCGCCCCAGAGCCCCTGGGTGTAGGGATGTTTCGGATTTGTGAAGATCTCGTCCACCGGAGCTTGCTCTACGATAGAACCGGCATACATGACTGCAATCCGGTCACACATCTCTGCGACCACTCCCAGGTCGTGAGTGATGAGGAGAATGGAGGTATGGAACTCTTTCTTCATCTCTTTGATGAGTCTGAGGATCTGGGCCTGGATGGTGACGTCCAGTGCAGTGGTCGGCTCGTCAGCGATCAGAAGAGAAGGCTGGCAAGACAGTTCCATGGCGATCATCACCCTCTGTCTCATCCCGCCGCTCAGTTGATGGGGGAACTGCTTGATCACCCTCCGGGCATCGGGGATGTGCACTTTTCCGAGCATCTCGACCGCCCGATCAAGGGCCTGTGATCTGTCCAACTGTTGATGGAGCATGAGCACCTCGGCCATCTGATCCCCGACACGAAAGACAGGGTTCAAGGAGGTCATCGGTTCCTGAAAGATCATGGAGATTTCTTTCCCTCGGATCGATCTCATCTCATCCTCCGGGAGTTCGAGGAGGTTTTTGCCCCTGAACTGGACCTCTCCTCCCACGATCCTTCCCGGTGGCGTCGGGATGAGCCTCAAGATGGAAAGGGCTGTGACCGATTTCCCGCATCCTGTCTCACCGACCAATCCAAAGGCTCCTCCTTCCTCGATTTCCAGGCTTACGCCGTCCAGGGCCCGGACGGTCCTCCCCGCCGAATAGAAATGGGTGCTTAAATTTTTGATAGTGAGTAGACTGGTCAATTTGTCCTGTCCGGCTCAGGTTAATTTCGGGGTTGCGCATCCCAAGCTCGAAATTCGAATATCGAAATTCGAAACAAACTCCAAATTCAAATGGTCGACTTTCCAAACGTCATTAGTCTATTTTGCGTTTTGAGTTTCATTTGGTCATTTGATATTGTTTCGGATTTCGTGCTTCGAATTTCGAATTTTCTGTCGATTCCACATTCCGCAGTCCGAAATCGTCCTAGTCTCTGAGCCTTGGATCAAGCGAATCCCTCAATCCATCTCCAAAGAGATTGAAACCCATTACCACCAGCATGATCGCCAGCCCCGGGACAGTGGCCACATGGGGTGCGGTGATGAGATAGGCCCTTGCGTTTGAGAGCATGGCACCCCATTCGGCCGTCGGAGGCTGAACTCCGAGGCCAAGAAAACTGAGTCCCGACGCCGTGAGAAGAACAGTCGCCATCCGCAGGGTGGTCTGGATGATGATGGGGGCCATGGAGTTCGGGAAGATATACCGGAAGAGGATATCGAAATCACTTTCTCCCACGGCCCGGGCTGCCTCGACGAATTCCTTTTCCTTCAAAGTGAGAACAGATCCCCGGACGATTCTCGCGAATTGAGGAATCGAATAAATCCCGGCGGCCAGCATCAGGTTCACCAGTCCGGTGCCCAGAACGGCAATGATGGAGATGGCAAGGAAAATCCCCGGAAATGCCAGGAGAATGTCCATGAGCCTCATAATCAGATGATCGAATTTTCCTCCATAATAGCCGCCGATCAGTCCGAGGAGTGTTCCAATGACAAGAGCGATGGCTACCGACACCACCTGGATTTGGAGCGAGATCCGGGCGCCATAGATCACCCGGCTCAGGAGGTCTCTTCCGAGAGGATCGGTGCCTAAGAGATGCTCCCGGCTTGGTGGGCTTAGACGTTTCCCTAGCTCTCCCTCATTAGGAGGGTAGGGGGCGATCAGAGGGGCGAGGAGAGCAATCGCGACGAAAACGAGGACGATGATTCCTCCCACGATGGCGGCCCGATTTCGTTTAAGCCTCCTCCAGACCTCTCTGAACTGGCTCGTCTTGAGCCCGGGTTCTTCATTCATACCGGATTCTCGGATCGAAAAAAGCGTAAGCGATATCGGTCAATAGATTGACCAGCACAAAGGTCGTTGCAACCATGAGCATCGACCCTTGAACGACTGGATAATCTCTCTGGAAGATCCCCTCGACCATCAAGCGGCCCACCCCGGGCAGGGAAAAGACGGTCTCGGTCAGGACGGCCCCTCCAAGCATATACCCGAATTCAAGGCCAAAGACCGTGATGACAGGAATCATGGCATTTTTTAAGGCATGTTTATAAATGACGATGAACTCCCGAAGCCCATTGGCCCGGGCCGTGCGGATGTAGTCCTGCCGGACCACCTCCAGCATGGAGGCTCTCGTCATCCGGGCGATGACAGCCGATGAGGCCGCGCCCAGGGCAATGGCCGGCAGGATGAGGTGCATGAACGTCCCCTTGCCACCCGAGGGAAACCATCTCAACTGGACGGAGAAGACGAGCATGAGCAGCAGTCCCAGCCAGAAGATGGGCATCGAAATTCCAAAGAGGGCACCGATCATGCTCATGTTGTCGAAGAGGGAGTACTGTTTGGTAGAGGAGATGACCCCTGCAATCAGTCCAATGAGGCCAGCGATTAAAATGGAGAGGAAGGAGAGTTGTATGGTGAAGAGAAACCGTTCTTTGAGAAGTTTGATGACAGGCTCGCGATTTCGGATGGATACTCCAAAGTCCCCTCGAACGACATGGGTGATGAAATGGAAATACTGAACATAGAGGGGCTGGTCTAAACCATAGTCGCTCCGGACTTTCTTGATAAATTCCTCATCGGCCTGTTCTCCGGCCAGAAGGACGGCAGGGTCTCCGGGAACCATATGAAGGAGGGAAAAAGAGATCAGCGAAACTCCGAAGAGGACGGGAAGAAGCATCACGATTCGTTTTAAAGTATACCTTGACATGTTTTGTATGATCAGCGGTGTCGTGGTTACTCAAGTCTCAAAATTCGAAATCCGAATATCGAATTTCGAAACAAATCCCAAATTCAAATGACCCGATTTCCCAAAAGGTCATTCTCATGTTTTGAATTGATTCTTTGGGTCATGCGGATTTGTTTCGTGTTTCGTGCTTCGGATTTCGAATTTCTTCTCTGAACGAAAGGGCGACCTTTGCTGAGTCGCCCTCCCTGCGTCGATGTTCGTTAAGGCCCTCCCCTATTTCTCCAAGTAGGTTTTGTTATCGAAGTACGTAAGCTCCAGAGGTGAATTGATCACGCCATGGAGTTTCTTCGAATAGCCGATCGTCTCTTTCGTCACCAGGATGGGAATTGAAGGGGCCTCCTTGACAAGTATCTCCTGTGCCGCCTTCAGATACTTGTCCATCTCCGGTTTCGTCGTTGCCCTGGCAAATTTATCCACGAGCTCATCAAATTCCTTATTCGAATAGAAGCTTCGATTATTCCCCTTCGGAATCCATTGTTCGGTTGTAAAGAGGGGATAAAGAATCCAGCGAGCTTCAGACGTGGAAGGAGCCCAGCCGAGAAGGAAGATTTCCGACTCGTTTGTTTCGATAGGCTTGCGGAGGGCCGCCAGATAAGCAGCCCATTCCATGGTGTCAAGGGTGCAATCTACCCCCACCTTCTTGAGTTGCTGCTGAATGGCCTGAGCCATTTCAAAGTCCTTGGGGTACCGACCCTGGGGGCTCCACAGCTTTGCCTTGAGTCCTTTTGGGAATCCCGCTTCCGCAAGAAGCTTTTTTGCCTTTTCCGGATCGCAGGAATATCCCTTTACAGGGAAGTAGCCAGTCGTCAAAGGGGCAACCATTCCTGAAGCCACCAGGGCTCTTCCCTGGTAGATGTTCTTCACAATCGATTCTTTGTCGATCGCATAGCTTATGGCCTGCCGGACCCGGATATCTGTAAAGGGCTTCTTGGCGCAGTTAAATCCCAGATAAAGCACACGAAGTGTTTCTGTTGAATCGAGCTTGATATTCGGATCCTTTTCGAGCCGCGGGATATCCTCGGATGGAATTCGGACGATCAGTTGGGCATCCCCGGATTGGAGCATCATCACCCTGGCACTATCCTCTTTGACCGTCTTCACAGTGATCTTATCGAGGCGGGGTTTTCCTCCCCAGTACTCATCATTTCGAACCATCGTCAGATGATCGCCATGGACCCATTCCACGAATTTAAATGGGCCGGTTCCAACGGCACGACGGGATATGTCCTTGCCGTAAGCTTTCAATGCAGCAGGACTGATAATGCCAGAAGCACTGTGGGCCAAGTTGTTCAGAAAAAAGGCAAAGGGCGCCTTCAGGTTAATTCTCACGGTAAACTCGTCCACAACATCCACCGTGTTCACGAAAGGTGTGTAAAGTCCCGCCCGGGAGGGTTTCTCCGGACCGATCATCCTTTCGATAAAGACCTTGACCGCCTCGGCATTGAAGGGAGTTCCGTCGTGAAACTTGACACCTTTTCTAAGATTGAAGGTCCATGTCAAGCCATCTTTGGATTGTTTCCATTCCGTGGCTAACCCTGGAACAATTCTCAACTTCTCGTCGAACCGGGCGAGGTTTTCATACATCATCCGGTTGACCGCCTCCGAAGGGTTGCTTTCTGCGTTGGCGGGATCGAGGCTGTCTGGATCCGCCCCGGCAGCATAGGTGACCGTGCCACCAGAACCCTGAGCCAGGCTGAAAGCGGGGCAAAAGAGAAGAACTGAAATGACCACCAAAATTGTGAATCCAAAGAAACGTTTCATAAAAATTCCTCCTTTCCTTATTTTGTTGCCTTGCACCACAAACCCAAAAAAGAATGTATCAAATATCGCTGGCTCTTGTCAAATGGAATTCATACACATTGGGGTAATGCCTCAGAGTCTGGGAAAATTTTGGGGTGGTGCCTGGTAAAGAGGAAATGAAAAATCGCACTTCCTGTTGACATGGAGCAGAGATGAGGGATAATGTTAAGTCATATCATGCAGGGAAAGGAGTGGCGATGAGACTACGATGGATGGTTGTTCTGGGCGTAGTGCTCCTGGCAAGTCAGCTAAGTGCGCAGGAGAGTCAGGTGCTTAAGAGCGAGAAGGAGAAGCTGAGTTACGGCATGGGGATGGAGATCGCAAATAATCTGAAAAGGCAGTCGTTCGATGTCGATGTGGATCTACTCCTGAAGGGAATGAGGGATGCCCTGTCGGGCGGAAAGACCTTGATGACGGAGCAGGAGGCCAGACAAATACTCACGGCTTTCCAGAAGGAGATGATGGCGAAACAGAAGGAAGCTGCCAAGGTCCTTGGAGAGAAGAACAAGAAGGAAGGGGAGGCCTTTCTCGCTGAGAACAAGAAAAAAGAGGGGGTGATCGCCCTTCCAAGCGGTTTGCAGTACAAGGTGATCAAGGCCGGTGCGGGCAAGAAACCGAAACTGACCGATAAGGTGAAGACCCATTATCGGGGCACTCTGATCAATGGGACTGAGTTTGACAGCTCCTACCGTCGTGGAGAGCCGGTGACCTTTCCAGTCAAGGGCGTCATTCCCGGCTGGACAGAGGCTCTCCAGTTGATGGAAGAAGGAGCGAAGTGGCAACTTTTTATCCCTTCCAATCTCGCTTACGGCGAGCGCGGAGCGGGCGGCACGATTGGCCCCAATGCCACCCTCATTTTCGAAGTCGAACTTATCTCTATTCAGTGAAGGAGCGCAAGGCACATTTTTTGGGGAAATGTGCCTCTGCCTTCTATCCAGACGATTGCTCTGTATTCTGACAGTAGACGGTGGACTCGCTCCGCTTAGTCCACTCTACTTTTGCCTCTATTGATTAACCTGTGTAATCATTTTCTAACTTGCGGAGACGGATAACGGACACGGACACGTCGAAGAGCCGGGTTGTCATCACATGTGCCAAAGGGATTGCTCCTCTCCTCGAAGCAGAGGTCCTCTCCCTGGGATTCCCGATTCTACGGGAAAGTATCTCAGGCGTTGAGACAGAAGGAACCATAGAGGATGCGATGAGGCTCAATCTCTTCATCCGCACGGGACAACGTGTCCTCTTCCTCATCAACGAATTCGAATCCTGGGACCCCGACGAGCTTTACCAGAAGGTATCCGACATCCCGTGGGAGGATTTTCTTTTCGAATCGGGTTATCTCTCTGTCACTTCCTCCGTTTACACCCCTTCGATCAGGGATTCCCGGTTCGCAAACCTGAAATGCAAGGATGCCATTGTGGACCACCTGAAGGAGAAGTATGGCAGACGCCCTGACTCGGGCCCAGAAAGGAGGGAGGCCGTGGTCCATCTCCACTGGGAAGGCAGTCGATGCCGTATCTTTCTCGACACCTCAGGGGAACCTCTTTCAAGGCGGGGGTACAGGAAAATCCCGGTGGAGGCACCCATGCAGGAGACCCTTGCAGCAGCCACGATCCTGGCAACCGGCTGGGATGGGAAGGGAAGCTTCGTTAATCCCATGTGTGGGAGCGGCACCCTCGCTATTGAGGCGACCTTGATTGCCCTCGGCAGGGCCCCGGGCCTTTTGAGAAGCCATTTTGGGTTCATGCATCTGAAGGGGTTTCGAGATTCTTCCTGGAACGAGATGAGAAGAAGGGCGAGGGCCATGGCAAAGAAATCCATCGACGGAAAGATCATTGCCACGGACATAAGCCAGGGGGCGGTCGAAGCTGCAGAAAAGAACGCAACGACCGCAGGGGTGGGACATTTGATCGATTTCAGTATGTGTGATTACTCCGAAACCCCTGTTCCGGAAGACGGAGGGATTGTGATGCTCAATCCTCCTTATGGTGAGCGGTTGGGGGATAAGAAGGAGCTTGGAGCAATGTATAAGGGGGTTGGGGATTTTTTCAAAAAGAGGTGCCAGGGATACAGGGGGTACCTCTTCACAGGAAACCTCGATCTCGCAAAGAGGATAGGGCTCAGGACGAAACGAAGAATTCCATTCTTCAATGGAGAGATCGAGTGCAGACTCCTTGAGTACGAACTTTACGGAGGGAGCAGGAAGGGAAATCCCTGACGGGATTCAAATGAATATAGCGAGTCAGTTCCAGAAGATAAGCATCAAGAGAATCTGTGAGAATCTGTGGAGAGAATCTGTGGGATCAGGCTTTGGATCGGAGATCACGGTAAACCGGGGACACACGAGTTAAGTGGTTGAAAAGATTGAATTTGAAAATTCTTGGATTTCTCAAGTAAACGTGTGCAAAATGAAAGTTGTAAAAATGTAACCTATTGATATTATTGACATTGTAAATTCCTATTTTTCTCTTGACTTCGAAAACGTTTTTGATATGATCTCCTTATGGAGATCAAGACCGAAGGAATAGGTCAATTCCTCATCGTCCAGCAACGGGATAAAAGAGGCCATTTCGTTAAGACCGTGTTCCTTAACTATATCCCGGTGGTTCACTTCAAGATCGATAACTCGGCTGAGATCAAAGTGGCTGCTCTCGAATTAGTCGAGAGGGGTTTATCTAATCGGAAGACTGCCCGTAAGATCTGTGGTCTCCATCGCAATACGGTGTTCAAACTGTTGCGGACCAAGAGACTTCTGGGTTTAGAGGTCGTCCTTGAGGATCACCGGGGTCTCAAGCAGCCCTTAAAATATATTAGCGAAATACGCTCTCACATCAAGAAGCTGCTGCGAAAGTATCCGGATTGGACCGACCAGGCTAGTGCCGACCAATCTGCCGGAGAGCTGGGTATGGAGATTTCCCGTGGTGCTGTAGCTCGAATACGGACCGAAAGCCAAGACAACCCATGGACCAAGAAACAGGCCGGTCTCAAAGAGATCATCGATATGAGCAAGGTAGCAGAGGCCATTGACCAGGAGTCTTCTTCAGGGCTAAGGCCACCTCCTTGTAGGATTGATCGGTCTGATGGACTAATACGGCGCCTTGTCTTACCCTCTTGATTGCTGCTCACCTGTGCTTCGGGAGTGAGACAAGGTGTTCCGCCCCTCCGGGTTGTTCATATCT
>Ga0315282_10010381_pt1 | contig 14616 bp, 11 predicted proteins | sample YL17G07_20_MG_FD_203693 | JGI IMG/M metagenome (GOLD analysis project Ga0315282, IMG submission 203693) | Sediment microbial communities from Yellowstone Lake, YNP, Wyoming, USA - YL17G07_20 | ecosystem: Environmental > Aquatic > Freshwater > Lake > Sediment | place: USA: Wyoming | collected...
CGTTTACCTGGCCTGGCGCGATGGCGTCTCGTCGGCCGTTCTTGACGTGACCGGCGCGCGCGGCGACCATCACAATCTCTATCCCCAGCTGTTTCCCGATTCTCCCTACCCGGTGGTCTGGTATGAGGAGACCGGCAACAGTTTTCGGTTGAGATCGGCCGTGCCGGCTCCCTCGCGGACGACGTTTGAGATCGTCTCGCCGCTTGACTTCGATCGGCTCGATGTCAACCAGATGCCGTGGCTTTTCCAGGCGCCCACGGGGATGCTCGGCGGAGTGTGGACGGACTTGGTGGACAATCGCGTGCGCGTACTGATGGGATTTCAGAGCGCATTGAGCCGGGGCGAAGGGTTGGTGGCCGACTCGACCTTGAGCGGCGACGCGGCCCAGCCGTTTGCCGTGGCCGTTGGCGAAGAGACCGTGGCGTTGGCCTGGACCAGCCGCCTGCCGACCGGTTCGGCGGTGTTTGTCGGGCGCGTGGACGGCAGTTCGCGCGTGGGGCCGTCGCTGGCGTTGCCGCTGCCGGCCGACGATTCTTTCGCGCGGCCGCGACTGGTGGCCGGCGGCGGGAGATTGGTCCACTGCGTGTGGTTCTCCGACGCGTCGCGCGGCGGCCGCGGCAGTCTCTACTACGCCGCCTTGCGATTCTGAAAAACAACGCTGAACTCTGAACGCTGAACGATGAACGAAATCAAGGATCGTGATTTTCGTGGGCGTACCAGAAGAGGTCGTTTGGCAAGGTTCTTGGTTCAGCTCCGCGTTCCGCGTTCCGCGTTTGGCGTTTGGCGTTCTCTTGTTGGTGGTGGTTGTCCCCGGATATTGCCAGCGTCCGACGTCCTCGTCGCTGACGATACCGCCCGACCCGGTGCGCGTCACCCGGTTGCGCCTCAACGGCCTGGCGCCCGAGCCGCTGATCCTCACCCATTTCCTCGAAAATGGTTTTGCGCCCACCACGAAACCGACCGATCTGCCCACGACGCCCGCTCTGAAAACGCAGATCGTCATTGATGCGATTATCGAGAGCGCCCGGCTCCAGTCCGTCCAGGCGACGCCGGTGCTGGGGCGCCTGGCCAACGGCATTCCCTCCAACGGCGTTCGCAGGATCATCGCGTGGGACAGCGAACAGCTCCGCTCGGCCGAGCGTCCCCGTTTCGAAGCCGAGACGGTCAAGATCTTGCGGCTCAATGCCATCGTTGCGCTCGGACTGATCGGCGATGCGGAGAGCGGCTACGAGCTCTCCACGGTGATGCGCCTGGAAAAAGATCCCGAGCTCAAGATTCCTTGTGCGCTGGCGCTGGCCGCGATGGGCTGGCGAAGCGGTCTGTCCTATTTGATTGACGAGGTGTGCCGCGCCAATCGCACCACCTCGCCGGCCGCGGCGCAAGTGCTCAAGACCATCACCGGTCGCGACTTTGGCCCTGAGGCCGATGACCCGGTCGCGCGGCGCGAGGCCGCGGCCAAAAAATGGAAAAGTTGGTGGCGCAGCGAAGGGAAGAACTTCCGGCCCGACCGCACGGAGATTCTCGCGCGACGTCTCGTTCCTCCTCGCCGGACGATCCCGCGGATGCCGGCGACCGTCCGCGATTTGCTCGACTGCGTGGCCTATCCCAACGATCCGCGATGGGCGATTGACGGCTACACCGCCTACTCGCAGCTGCTCTCCAAGGGCGCGGCCGTATTCGATGAGCTCGAGAAGATCGTTGCCGACAAGAACGAGAATCTGAGAGTCCGGCGCGAGGCGATTCTTCTCTTCACCCAGATGACGACCGCCGCTCACGGCGACCGCCCGGCGGCCACCGATCAGCCGAAGCGCGCTTACAGGGCGATTCGGTGGCTGGGCTGGGACCGCAACCCCGAGATCGGCGAAACCGCGCGCAAATGCCTCGCCCGCCTGCGCAAGGCCAGGTAGGACCGGTTGGGAACCTGTCTCCTCGCCCGACTTCTCCTGCCACCGCGCGGCTTCTGCAGCAGTTCTAAAGAGTCCGTTCCGATCACACCCCAAACACGTCCTTCACATAGCGGCGGCTGACGGCGACGTCCTCGGCCAGCGAGCGCTTGTGGGGAGTCTTTTGCTCATAGGCCAGTTCAACGGCGAGCCAGATGGGGCTTTTGAGGGCCTCAAAGATCTTCGCGACTTTTCGATAATCAATGTCGCCGACGCCGAAATCCTCCGACCAGACGCCGTTGACGGAATTCCGCAAGTGGCAGCTGCCGACCCGGCCCACGTATCGCGTCAGGAGTTCATAGGGATCGCCGCCGCCGCGATAGATCCAGTTGATGTCGGCATTGAGCCAAACCAGCGCCGGATCGCTGTGATCGAGATTGAAACAGAACTCGCGGCCGTTGCGGCGCATTTCGGGCGCGTGGGTGTGGACGTTCAGACGGACGGAGGAATCGCGCAACGCCCGCCCCAGCTCGTTGAGCATGGCCGCCTGAGTTTCCAGTTCGGCGTCGGTTTTCTCGCGGCCGATGGGGTTGGGATTGACGATCAGGACGTCGCCGCCGTGCTTCTTGAGACGCGGACCGAGTTCGGCGAGGCCGGCCACCGTTCGCTTTCCTTCCTCCTTCTCGTGGAAAACGCCGCCGCTGTAAATGCCGCTCAACTTGAGGCTGTGTTTGGCGAGAAGCTCGGCCAACGCGGGGTTGCCCAGAAACTCGGCCATGGTCTCGACCCCTTCGTAACCGGCCGCGTGGATATCGCCGAAAACCAGGTCAAGACTGTCGGCGAGCTGCTTGCCCTGCTGGGGAAGCACCTGGCTGAAGACATAGGTCTGGCAACTGACGCCGCGATAGCGCGTTGGCTTTTCCTCGGCGCGCAGGGCGGCAGCGGCGCTCAGACCCACGGCTCCCGAAAACAGTCGGGCCGCCAACACCCGGCGCGTGATTGGCTTGGCGTGATTCATCGGCAAACCTCCTGCAGCGACTGGATTTGTTCTTCGAGTGGGAGTCTATGTGGCTCGAATCGCCGTTTCAACACCGATTCCATGGAGGCAGAGAAGACCAGGGTTCGGGGTTCAGAGCATGGGGTATCAGGCGCGAGCCAAGACGCTTTCAGGTTTCAGGAGTCAAGCCTCACAGCCTCAAAGCCTTTCTCTGCCTCCTCGCGCCTTTGCGTGAAAGCCATCATGCCAAGTTGCGGCCCCCAGAGGGGGATGAGAAAGTGCGACAGGTTGCCAACCTGTCCTACCCGCGCATGCCGGTTTTTCGGGTTGACAGCTTTCTGAATCACCGGGTAAGGTTTACCTACATGAGGGTGTACGTAACGGTCGGACACAACTCGAACACGAGTTCAACAGCGTTGGGTTTGTTGAGCTTAACCGCAATCATTCTTCGCGGAGAATGCAGGCGATGAAAAGCGAATGGTGGGTATATTTGATTGGAATTCTGGTGGTCGTGGGCGGTCTGGCCTTCGGGGCCTACAAATTCCGTCAGAAGAGCCGTGTGCAACGCGTCGAGCAACAGATCGCCTTGATCGAATCGCTCCAGTCCGAAAAGCGCTATGGCGAAGCGTTGGATCAAAGTGCCGCGCTGGCACCACGACTCAAGGACCCCGAAATACAGAGCCGGCTGGAGAGACTGACGGTTCAGATTCTGATGCGGGAGAAGAAGGTTGACGAGGCCCGCAAACGGGCCGAGGCTTTCCTGAAGGCTTATCCCAAAAGCCCGAACCTCGGGACGATCCACTATGTGTTGGGAAAGATCGCGCTCGAGCAAGACAACAACCGGAAGGTAGCGGGCCAGCACTTCGAAGAGGTGATCACGAAATATGCCAGCGATCCGTCGTCGCCGGCGGCTCTCCTGGGGCTGGCCAATCTCGATGTGCTGGTGGGCGAGCTGCTCTCGGCGAAAACACGGCTCGATCAACTGGCCGAGATGCCGCTCGACAGCGAGCTGCGGCCCAGCGTCGAGAAGCTGCTCGGCGATGTGAACACCCAGATCCTCAAGTCGGCCCAGCTCTTGCCCGGGGATGAACTCTACGAGATGAAACGCGGCGACAGCCTCGACGCCATACGCAGGCGCTACCACGTCGAGGCCGACCTGCTCCAGCGCATCAATCAGATTCGCGATCCTCGAATGCTGAAGGCGGGACGCCGGATCAAGATACCCAAGGTGGACTTCTCGATTCTGGTCAATATCAGCGATAACTCATTGACCCTCTTCAATCAGGGCAAGTTCTTTAAGAAATATCGCGTTCGCACGGGCAGGACCAGCGGCTTGACTCCCACGGGGCAGTTTAAAATCCAAGACAAACTGAAGAATCCCCCGTGGGAAGACCCCGCCACCGGCAAAATCTATCGGCCGGGGAGCCCCGAAAACGAGCTCGGCACTCGCTGGCTGAAATTCGACCGGCCGGGTCTGGGAATTCACGGAACGATTCACCCCGACTCCATCGGGCAATATGCCTCGCGGGGCTGCGTCGGCATGCTCAAAGATGACGTCGAGGAACTCTATGACCTGGTTCCCCGGGGAACAGTGGTCACGGTCGTTGGCGAACGACCGAAAGCCGACTACGGATCAACGGAGTCAACGAGTGAGACGCAACATCCTTAAAATAGCGCTCCCCAAGGGAAGTTTGCAGGAGGCCACGCTGGGGCTGCTCAGGCGGGCGGGTTTTGCCTTTGCCGTCGGCGAGCGCTCCTATAATGCCATCTGCGACGATCCGGAGATCGAGGGCAAACTGATCCGCGCCCAGGAGATCGCCCGCTACGTCCAGGATGGCCTGTTTGACGCCGGGTTGACGGGGCTGGACTGGATCCTGGAAACCGGTGCGAAAGTCCTGGAGGTCTGTACTCTGCCGTATTCCAAGCAGGTGACGCGGCCGGTGCGCTGGGTTCTGGCGGTTCCGGAGAATTCCAGAATCCGGTCGGCGAAGGATCTGGAAGGCAAACGGATCGCCACGGAGCTGGTCAACGCCACGCGCCGCTATCTGCACAAACATGGCGTCCATGCGGAAGTGGAGTTTTCGTGGGGCGCGACCGAAGCCAAGCCGCCCGACCTCGCCGATGCCATCGTGGAAGTGACCGAAACGGGTTCGTCGCTGCGGGCCAATAAGCTGCGCATCGTGGACACGATCCTGGAATCGAGCCCGCGCCTGATCGCCAATCGCGCCAGTTGGAGCGAGGGATGGAAGCGGCGGAAGATCGAGAACCTGGCGATGCTGCTGGAGGCGGCAATCACGGCCGAGGGGAAGGTCGGCCTGAAGCTCAACGTGCGCAAGAAGGCGCTGGCGAAAGTGCTGAAGATCCTGCCGGCCATCACCTCGCCGACGATTTCGACCCTGAGCGACCCCAAGTGGGTGGCGCTAGAGACGATTCTCGACGAGGCGACGGTCAAGCAGATCATCCCCGAGCTTCGCCGCGCCGGCGCCGAGGGGATTATCGAGTATCCGCTGAATAAGGTGATTTATTGAAAGGAGCAGCTATGGCTTCGACAAATCCCCGAGAGTGGATGTTTCAGGGCTGGATTGCGTTTCGTATTCCGTGGCCTGTTGACCATTCGAGTGTTGTGCGGTTTGGAAATGCACTGTTGTCACGCTTTCCAAACATGCAGACGGTTGTTCGGGACGAGATGCAGGGCATGATTTCTTTCGGCGAGCATCGAGAGGGTCTGCTACGAGCAGAGGTGGCGCTGACAGCCACGAACGTTTCATTTCGGCTTGCGCAGTTGGAACGGGTGGAAGAGTGGAGAAGTTTCAACCTTCCCGCCCTTGAGTTGCTCCGTGAAAATACGAACATCTTTGACGCGAAGTTTAACATCATGCAAGCGCGGCAATCCGTCTACATTCCGATTCGCGAAGTTACAGATCCGGGTAAGAGGCTTTTTGCCCTTCTTGGGAATCCAGTCTTTCTGCAAAATATCGCGGCGCAAAAAGTATGCAGCGAAATCGGCGTAGATCAGGAATTCGCCTTCCCTGTTGCCGAAAGTGATAGCGTTAAGCTGATTCTGAGGGTTCAAACACCGGGACCAACGGCCACTTGGCTTATTTCGAATCAAATATTGATTACGTTGTCGGCGGTGGTTGATCCTCGACCTGCTATCGTAGATAATATTCCTGTGCATTGGCAGCAAGCCCAAGATTCCCTCCTGGGCTGGCTATCAGATTGGATTCATCCCGCTGTCATCGGGCCCTTGCTGAAGGGCTTGGAGTGAGGAAATAAGAATGGGAAAATCTGCCGCCATAATGGATGTGCTGCCGACTGGGGTCAGAAATAATGCGGAACCTATTGGCCAGTTTCCTGATCCTGTGGAGCAATTCTATGAGTTGGAGCGACAGAAGAACCAGGGGCTCGCCCTTGCAAGGGACGCAGAAATAGGGCAGCAGCAGCTTCTGTCTAAGCATGCTGCGAACCCGGAGATGAAGGCCGCAGTTGAGGCACTCCGGCGCTCGGGACGGCGTCAGGCAGAGCGGGAGCCTCTCCCGATCGAACGCTTCTTTGAACCGTCTGCCATCTTACAGGATTCCTCCCAATCCAGACGAACCGAATCACTTGCCGATCGCTCGAAATGGTCGCCAAAGCTCCGTAAGTTGGTTGAGGAGACCTGGCCGGAAGAAGGCAAAGAAGAACGAATTCGGAGAGCTACAGAAAAACCAATTCCCACGTTGGGAAAGAGCCTCTCGATTGAGGCTGCTCGCTACTTCGCCGAGGACCCGGATTTTCTCTATGGTGATTGAGGACCTTCTCGCCGGCGCTTTTATCTTCGTGGATGCGAACGTCTTCGTCTATGCCTTCACGGAGACGTCAAAAGAATGTTTAGGTTTGATCGAAAGGTGCAGGAGGGAGGAGATACACGGGTTTGTATCCACGCCGACGCTGGCAGAGATTTGTCATAGGACGATGGGCGCAGAGGCAGCGGACGTAATGGGGCAGAAGAGCGTTTCTCACAAGTATCTCGAGGAACATCCTGATCTCGTTCATCAGTTGCGGAAGTATGCTTCGTTCCTGGGGAATGTCATCCAACGATGGCATATCGGCATTATCGAGGTATCGGAGACTGACATTCTGCACGCTCAGCAGGTTCGTGAGCGCTACGGAATGTTGACCAACGATTCGCTGATCGCACAAGTCATGCTGGACTACGGGATTTCGGCAATTGCAACAAACGACTCCGCTTTCGAGCGAATTGAGGGGATTCGAGTCTTCAAACCGGGTGACATTGCATGACCACCGTTGCCGTCATCCCTGCGCGTTATGGTGCGACACGGCTGCCGGGCAAGCCGCTGGCCGACGTCGGGGGCAAGCCGCTGATCCAATGCGTGGTCGAGCGGGCCAACGAGTGCCGGCGGATTGACCGCGTCATCGTGGCCACCGACGATCAGCGCATCTTCGACGCGGTGGCCGCTTTTGGCGGCGAGGCCATGATGACTTCCGTGGATTGCCCCTCGGGCAGCGACCGCATTGCCGAGGTGCTCGACCGCGTCGAATGCGACCTCGTGGTCAACATCCAGGGAGATGAACCGGTGATGGCCGCGAAAACCGTGGACCAGACGATCGAGGCGCTGGAGCACGATCCCCAATGCCATGTCTCGACCGCGGCCGTGCCCCTCTATGACCGTGACGAGTTTGAGTCGCCTCACGTGGTCAAGGTGGTCAGCGACGGCAACGGCTATGCGCTCTATTTCTCGCGTTCGCCCATTCCCAACCGCGCGCGAACGGGACCCGATGGGGCCAAGCGCGGCACACGGCCGGTTTGGGGATTCAAACACCTGGGGCTCTACGTCTATCGCCGTCAGGCGCTTCTGGACTATGTTTCCTGGCCGCCCACGCATCTGGAACAGGTGGAAAAGCTCGAACAGTTGCGATTTCTCGATCACGGCTATCACATCCGAGTGGTCGAAACGCCTTTCGACTCCGTGGGTGTGGACACGCCGGAAGACCTCGAAAGGGTGCGGGCCCTGCTAACCCCGCAGGACAAGCTATGACGCGATTCATCTTCGTTACCGGTGGTGTGGTCTCCTCGCTCGGCAAGGGCATCACGGCCGCTTCGATGGGAACGCTGCTGGAGGCGCGCGGTCTCAAGGTTTCGCTCCAAAAGCTCGACCCGTACATCAATGTGGATCCGGGGACGATGAGTCCCTTCCAGCACGGCGAGGTCTATGTGACCAACGACGGCGCCGAAACCGATCTCGATCTCGGCCATTACGAGCGGTTTACCACGGCCAAAATGGGCCGCGACAACAACGTCACGACCGGCATGGTCTACTTCAACGTGATCGAGCGGGAACGGCGCGGCGATTTTCTGGGCGGCACCGTCCAGGTGATCCCCCACATCACCGACGAAATCAAATCGCGGATCTTGCGGGTCGCCGAAAAGAGCAACGCCGACATGGTCATCACCGAGATCGGCGGCACGGTCGGCGACATCGAGGGACTGCCCTTCCTCGAAGCCATCCGCCAGCTGCCGTTCGACGTCGGGCGCGAAAACGTCCTGTATTGCCACGTCACGCTGGTTCCCGTGATGCACGCGGTGGGCGAGATGAAAACCAAGCCCACCCAGCACAGTGTCGCCTCGTTGCGCGAAATCGGTATCCAGCCCGACTTCCTGGTGTGCCGCACGGAATACGAGCTGACCGAAAGCCTGCGCAACAAAATCGCGCTGTTCTGCACCGTGGACCCGGCGGCCGTTTTCGAGAACCGCGATCTTTCCGTCATCTACGAGGTGCCTATCGCGCTCCATCGCCAGGGACTCGACGATCTGATCCTCAAGCGCTTTGGCCTCAAGACGCGGAAACAGGACCTCAAGGAATGGACCGCGCTCATCGAGAAGATCCACAACCTGCCGGAAGAGGTGCACATTGGGTTGGTCGGCAAGTACACCAGCCTCCACGATGCCTACAAGAGCGTCTTCGAGGCGCTCTATCACGGCGGCTATCAAAACAATGTCAAGACGATCATCGAAGCAATCGAGTCGGACCATCTGACCCCCGACAACCTGGAACAACAGCTCGGCCATCTCGACGGAATCCTGGTGCCGGGCGGGTTTGGCCAGCGCGGCGTCGAAGGGAAGATTGTCGCCGCCCACTACGCCCGCACTCACAACCTGCCTTACCTGGGCATTTGCCTGGGCATGCAATGCGCCATGATCGAGTTCGGCCGAAATGCCTGCGGTCTCGAGGGGGCCAACAGCACCGAGTTCGATCCCGACACGCCCCACCCGGTCATTGACCTGCTGGCCACGCAGCGTTCGATCACCCAAATGGGCGGCACCATGCGGCTGGGGGCCTATCCCTGCGTCATCAAGCCCGGCACCAAGGCGCACAAGGCCTATGGCCTCACGGAAATCAGCGAGCGCCACCGCCATCGTTACGAGTTCAACAACAAGATGCGCGCCCTGTTCGAGGAGAATGGGGTGATCTTCTCGGGCCTGTCGCCCGACGGCAATCTCGTGGAGATGGTCGAGCTGGCCGAGCATCCCTGGTTTGTGGCCGTTCAGTTCCACCCCGAATTTCAATCGCGCCCACTGAATGCCCATCCCCTCTATGCGCATTTCATCAATGCGGCAAAACAACACAAACAGTCGAGAGAAAGGATCATCGCGACGAAATAAGTCCTAGAGTGCCTAAAAGAAAGACTTCACCGCAGAGAACGCGGAGGAACGCAGAGAAAAACTCTCGCCTCAATTCTGTCTCTTGAAGCCTCTCCGCGCCTCTCCGCGCCCTCTGCGGTTTATTTTTTTTGAGCCTCTTAATTTTTTTCCGTCCCGCTCGGCGCCCAGCGGCTTAACGATACAGCCCCCAGATCGGCGAGCGGATGGCCGTTCGTGGCACGGTGGGATATTCAAAAGCCCCCATATCCACTACCGCCCGGCCATCGCCGTTGCCGTCCAGGGGACGGCGGTTTCCATCCTTGTCGAACGCCGGACAGTTTTGGTTTGTTCCCGCGTCTATACATGGCGACCGCGATTGGAGATGAAAGTCCGTTGGGCCGAGAAAGCGCGGATCGGAGCCGATATTCCCTTGTCCGCCGACGGTGTAACCCTGGATGCAGGAGTAGTTGGGAATCGAAGAATTAGATATCTGGGAATTATTGCCCCAGATGATGCAGTTGACAATTACCCCCGAACACTCATAAAGACCTCCCCCTTCAGTCCGAGCCGAGTTGCCGTAAATGGTGTTGTTCCGGATCGTGCCGCGGCAGCCATAGAGTCCGCTGACGAAGAAATCATCCGCGCGAGGCCAGAGAGACCGAACGGCCGTTCAGCGCAACGACTACCGGCGAGTTGCCGCTCTTCATACGCTCGAAAACGCTCCATCGGGAAGGAAGTGTGATTCTGGCTGAAGAGAGTGAGTCAGAGCCAACATGGTCGTTTCTTCCAGAGCGACGATGGTTTGCTCTCCATAACGATGGTTGGGTTTCCGGCCGGAATGGGTTCCGGCCCGGGATACGGTCACGGGAAATGTGGATCTGCCCGCCGAACAGCTTTCTGGCGAATTACAGAATAGCGTTGTTCGGCGCGGGATGCAGAAGCTGGTGTTCCCGCGACGCGTCAAAACGCGCTGGTTTTGGGCCTGGTATCTCGGAACCGGCTGCTGAAAATTGCTCCCTCTGACATCTGCGATGATTTGGCCCCTTTATTGCGTTGAGGCGTACTAAGCCTGGCCTGTTAGGCTGTGAAAAAAAACCGCAGGCTAACAGCCTACGCTGCTCCTTTAGCGGCGGATCGGCGGTGGGTGCACGACATAAAAATGGGTTTTCATGAGCCGGTCCGCCCGTCGAAAAAGCTTGAACCGCTACAGGTCTGTCAACTACCCTCATTTAGAAATCCGAACTGGCACCGGACTTTGGCGCTGTACCTTGGTCCCAAGGGCGGCGAGAGAAGGGGGCGCCGATGACCGTTAACCAAGCGGGCCGTTGCTGCGCGATCGCGGCCACCATTGGGTTTTGCCTGGGCCTGTCCGCCCAACTGATTCTCCTCGTGTCGGGAATCGAACCGCCGCCGCTTCTGAAGACCGCCTGCACCGCGGTGTTGCCGGTCGTTTGCCTTGCCGTCAAGGCGGTCCACGAGTGGTTTTTCAAGAGAGACTACAAGAAGCTGGTCGTCGAGCGGCGCCAGCGCATGCACTGGTAGTGAGCCGCGAATCCGCAAGGGTGAAGCCGGCGTTTCCCCCGGGTCAGAACTCCGCGCGTTCGATCCAGCCGCCGCCGAGCAGCTGCCCATCATTCCCGTCATAGAAAACAGCCGCCTGACCGGGGGTGACCGCGGGCTGTGGGCTTTCGAAAGCGACTCGAACGCCGCCGTGGTCGAGGGGCTCGACGCGGGCGGGAACGGCCTGGTGGCGATAGCGGATCTGGACCCGGGCGGCGAACGGCTCGCGCGGCGATTCGATCGAGACCCAGTTGACTTCGCCGGCCACCAGTCCGCGGGCAAACACTTCGCTCTTTTCGCCCACGATGACGCGGTTGGTCGCGGGGTCGAGCGCGATCACGTAAAGCGGCGTGGGGTGCGCGATGCGAAGACCGCGGCGCTGGCCCACGGTGAAGTCCATCAACCCATTGTGGCAACCCAGCACGCGTCCCGTTCGGTCCACGATTTCACCGGGTGGTGGTGCGGCCTGTCGTGCCAGCGCGTGGCGACGGACAAAACCGCGATAGTCGCCGTCGGGGACAAAACAAATCTCCTGGCTGCCGGGCTTTTCGGCCACGTGCAGGCCGAGTCGCGCCGCGAGATGACGAACCTCGTCTTTGGTCGTCCCGCCAAGGGGCGCCAGAAAGTGGGCCAACTGCTCCTGGCCGAGCGTGAAGAGGTAGTAGCTTTGATCGCGTGAGCGGTCGCTGCCTCGCAGAATCGTCCAGCGGCCGGACGAAGCGGCGCGCTCGATCCGCACGTAGTGACCTGTCGCCACGGCGGTGCATCCGTACGTCTTTGCCTTCTCCAGCAGGACACCAAGCTTGAGGGCCTGGTTGCAGCGCACACACGGATTGGGCGTGCGACCGCGGAGATATTCTGCGACAAAAGGCGCGATGACCGACTGTTCAAACTCCGCCTCGAGATCGAGCGCATAGAAGGGAATGCCCAGGCGTTCGGCAACGGCGCGCGCATCGGCCAGGTCGTGGGGCGAGCAACACGTTCGGTGGGCGTCGGTCGAGCAGGCGTCGTTCCAATGCCACACGCGCATGGTGATACCGACCACGTCGTATCCCTGCTCGTGAAGCAGACCGGCAGCCACCGCGCTGTCCACTCCTCCACTCATGGCCACGACAATTCGCGCACTCATCACGTTCGACCTCGCTAATGATCGAACCAAATCGCCGCGGAAAAGGCAACGAGGAACGGAAAAGCGGAAGGATGAAGGATGAAGGATGAACGAAAAACCGGAAGGACAAAGAGCGAAGGACGAAGTACGAAACGCCGAGTACGAAAAAACACCCGAGTGATGTGAAACCTGAAACCTGAAACGTGAAACCCTATACCCCGAACCCTGAACCCTGAACCCTGAATTCTGAACACCGAGCGCCAAACATTTTTCATTGCAGGAACGATTTCTTCGTTCCATCGTCACGCTCGCGGTGCGTGATACGACAATGGCACAATCGAACGTGTTTCCTCCCCGAAAGATGGCACAACCCAGCGTTCTCCACGTTTACAAGGACTACTACCCGCCGGTGGTCGGCGGGATCGAAAACCACCTGAATCTCCTTTGCGGGGCCTTGCGCAACGACTACAAGGTGCGCGTCCTCGTGGCGAATCCCCGCGGGCGAAAGACCATCGCCGAGACGCTCGACGGGGTCGAGGTGGTTCGGGCCGGCCAGTGGGGCCGGCCGGGCGGAACGCCTTTCTGTCCTACTTTTCCGCGCTGGTTGAGGCGGCTCCGCAGCGACATTCTGCATTTTCAGTGCCCCCATCCCACCGGCGATCTGGCCTACTATCTTTCCCGCCCGCGCGGGCGCGTCGTGGTGACGTGGCAATGCGACATTGTTCGACAGGCGAAGCTGTTGTGGTTCTACGGGCCGTTTCTGCGCTGGTTCCTACGGCGCGCGGACGTGATCCTGCCGACGTCGCCCGCGCTGATCGAAAGCTCGCCCTACCTGCGTCCGGTCGCGGAAAAATGCGTCGCCGTCCCGATGGGAATCCCGCTGGAGCGTTACGAACGAACACCGGAAATCGAATCGCGTGCCGCTGCCATCCGCGCCGCTCACGAGCGACCGATCGTCCTGTTCGTCGGCCAACTTCGCTACTACAAGGGGCTGCAATTCCTGCTCCAGACGTTGCGCGACATCGAAGCCGACCTGGTGATCGTCGGCGAAGGGAACGAACGCGCCCGGCTCGCTGCGCAGGCCGAACGCCTGGGAGTGGATGAACAAGTGCGCTTTGTCGGCGAGCGAGTGGGCGACGACCTGGTGGCCTTCTACCACGCCGCCGATGTGTTCTGCCTGCCGTCGCACCTCAAGGCCGAGGCGTTTGGTCTCGTTCAGGTCGAGGCGATGGCCTGTGGCCTGCCGGTCGTGAGTTGCCGCGTGGGCACAGGTGTCGAATGGGTGAATCAGGATGGTGTGACGGGATTCGTCGTGCCACCCGGCGCGCCCGAAAAACTGGCGGGAGCGATTAACCGGCTCCTGACCCAGCCGCGCCTGCGTCGCGAGCTGGGCGAAAACGCCCGCGCTCGCGCCCGAAGCGAGTTCGGTCTCAATCTCATGGTCGAGCGCATCAAGACGGTCTATCGGTGGGTGATGGATCGGCGCGGGCCGATGCCGAAATTTGTATCATGTTGAATGTTCTGATCTTTAGTCCATTTCCCGCAGTTAGGTAAAAAGAGAAGGGATTATGGAGTTTATTCGGGATGCGGAGTATTGATTTGACTGAGGGGTGATTGGGAAAGAGGCCTGTAGTGACGACCCCCCCCTTGCGAGGGGGTTTTTGTTTGGGTAGAGACTGGTTCCGTGAAAGGGGACGAGGATGTTTCTGAAGCGGAATCGGCGAACGAAAAACGGAGTCGGCTACGAGTCGTGGCGATTGGTGAGATCAGTGCGGACGGCGCGGACCTGCCCACACGCGCCGGCCAGGACGTGCGCCTTCGCCGAGTCAACCGCCCCGAACCCCGCCTCGCCATCTTGCTCCAACACCTCGGCCTGCCGCTGCCCAACCGACCCAAACGAATTCAAAATGTAGTGACGAAAATCGCCCCTCAAATCCCGCAACGCCAACAAAATCAGCACCCCTAACTGCGCAACTGCGGAAAACGGGCTAATGGTGGGGACCACGCCGGGCGGCGGCAACGTGTTCAATGGCTGGGTGGGCAACGTACTGACCAAAACCGTGGCGGGGACCAACGGCCAGACGCTGTATGCGCGGGTGTGCGCTCGGGATAGGGCGGGAAACCTCAGTAACTGGTCCGGCGTTTCGGACGGGATCGCCGTGGACACCCGACGGCCGCGCCTGACGCCGCTCGCGGTAATTGACTATTGCACGGTGTTGGCTACCTTCGACGAGCCGGTCGTCAATGCCAACCAGCCGTCCAATTATTCCTGCGCGCGCGGAGTCCGCATCATCGGTGTCTCGCCACTGAGCGGGGGGGCGCGGTATCGCGTCATGACCACTAAGCAGGTCCCGGGAACCTCTTACACCCTCACGGTCAGAAATCTCGTCAAGGACCGCGCGGGCGACTCCCTCGATCCGGCCTT